>Ga0182013_10003604_pt1 | contig 19202 bp, 19 predicted proteins | sample 612S2MmetaG_FD_120487 | JGI IMG/M metagenome (GOLD analysis project Ga0182013, IMG submission 120487) | Permafrost microbial communities from Stordalen Mire, Sweden - 612S2M metaG | ecosystem: Environmental > Terrestrial > Soil > Wetlands > Permafrost | place: Sweden: Stordalen | collected... | reverse complement strand
GTTCTGCAGCGGGTCGATGTTGGTATTCTCCATCGCGTAGGCCACCAGCGAGCCCGCCCCCGAGCCGCGTCCCGGACCCACCGGAATCCCATGGTCCTTGGCGTACTTGATGAAGTCCCACACAATCAGGAAGTAGCCCGAGTACTTCATCTGCTTGATGATGCCGATCTCGTACTCGAGCCGCGCCTGGTACTGGTCCACGGTCGCGCGCCGCATCCCCCGCAGCTCCAACTGCCGCACGGCGGTCTCCATCCGCTTCTTGAAGCCCGCGCGGCAGACCTCGTCGAAATAGCTGTCGATGGTATGCCCCTCCGGCACGGCAAACTCCGGGAAGGGATTCTCGACCGGATGCAACTGCAACTGGCAGCGCTCGGCAATCTCCATCGTGCGCTGCAACACCTGGGGCGTGTCCGGGAAGAGCCGCTCCATCTCCTCGCAGCTTTTCACGAAAAACTGGTCCGAATCGAAGCGGAAGCGTTCCTTGTCGTGAATCTTCGCCCCGGTCTGCACGCAGAGCATCACATCGTGGGCGTGGGAATCCTCGCCGCAGAGGTAATGCGAGTCGTTGGTCGCGACCAGCGGAATATCCAGTTCCTTCTCTAATTTAAAGAGCGCCTCGTGAATCCTCTTCTCTTCACTCAGCCCCTGGTCCTGAATCTCCAGGTAGAAATTGCCCCTGCCGAAGATGTCCTGGTACTGCTGGGCCACGCCGCGCGCCTTTTCGTAGCGCCCGGCCAGCAGTTCCTCGCACAACTCGCCACTCAGGCAGCCCGACAGGCCGATCAGGCCTTGAGAGTGCTCGGCCAGATAACGCTTGCTGACGCGCGGCTTGCGATAAAAGCCGTGCAGCGAGGCCTCCGAGGTGATCCGCACCAGATTCCGGTAGCCCTCCTCGTTCTGGGCCAGGACGAGCAGGTGGTTGCTCTCGTCGCCCTCGCCCGGAGCGCGATGGTCCTCGTGCTTGCAGATGTAGAGCTCGCAGCCCAGGATCGGCTTGATCCCCTTGGCCTTGGCGGCAGCAAAAAAATGCACCGCCCCGTAGATGTTCCCGTGGTCGGTCATCGCGACCGATTTCTGCCCCACGGCCGCCACGCGGTCAACAAGTTTGTGAACGTCGCAAGCCCCGTCCAGCAGCGAGTACTCAGTATGCAGATGCAGATGCGTGAATTCGGTCATGGCTATTCCAATTCTAGCCGCGCCGCCGCTTCCGCGCTCGGCTCAAAAGCCGGTTGAAATCCCGGTAGGTTGAGGAAAAGCGGGCCAATCTGAAGGCCACCCAGCGAGTCAGCCCACAAGCGCATCATTCCTGGCATACCGAGTAAACTTAAAAATAGTGCGGAAGTCGAGTAGAATGATCGTGACGATATCCTCAGCACTCAAGTAAAGAACATCGAACTTCGAGCAAAGGAACGAGAATGCGCTTCTCCGAAAGATACAAATTCAAGCCTATCCGAGAAGCTATACAAATTGACTCAATTGACGCCGCATTGAGGAATTCGCTTTGGAGCTTCCTCCAGCTTTACATTTGGGATTCGGTCGTAACAGATAGATACACAGGCGGTTCGTTCTTCGACATGAACGAGTCGATTTATAATTTATTTCTTCAACTTTGGCTGAACCACTTCAAGCTCCCTGTGGATACGCTCCGAGACAATTGGATAGATACCTGCGAATGGTTGCGAGAAAGGTTTTTTGAATTTAAATGGTACGAAGTCTATGACTTCATCGAGTTCGTTGCTTGTAACTACCCACTTCAAAACAAAAAGAATTTTATTGATGCATGTAACCAATCCATGGAACGTGAATGTTCAGCTTACAGATTTGTAGACCGAATAATCACAAGGATTACTGATGAAGAAGAAGTGGAATCAATCGAACAAGCGCTGAAAAAGTCAAAAGGCCCTGTTCGCACCCACTTGCAGACCGCTTTGGAAAAGCTCTCTAACAGGGAGAAGCCAGACTACCGGAACTCAATAAAGGAGTCAATCTCAGCCGTCGAGAGCCTTGTTGAAAATGCCCTCGGAGCGAAAGGGACTCTCGGCAAGTTGACAAAGAAGCTGGAAGAGGACGCAGGTCTACATCCAGCACTCGCGAAAGCTCTTAATAATTTATATGGATACACATCGGATGCGGATGGAATCAGACATGCGATCCACGAATCGGAACAACTGTCGTTTGAGGACGCAAAATTCTTCCTGGTTATCTGCTCCGCATTTGCAAACCTCATCAATTCGAAAATCCCGGGTTCAAAATAGGCGGGTGGCCCAGGTCCCCAGCACCTAATTAAGCACGGAATCTGGGTGCCCCGGGTCCGGATTTTCGGACCCGGGAGTCCACGAACCTCCATGCGCGAAGCGCGCCCGCCTGGACGGCTAGTCCTGCTTGACGTAGAACGCGAGCCGTTATATTCTGATGGCGGATGATCCAGAGCTTCAAGGACGATGAGACCAGGAAGCTCTTCGAGACCGGTCTGAGCAAGCGTTGGGCGGCGATTCGCGTGGTTGCCCGCCGCAAGCTCGACCAGATTGAGACCGCCATGACCCTGCGCGATCTGCGCCTTCCGCCCGGCAACCGGCTGGAGGTTTTAAAGGGGGATCGCGCCGGCGAGCACAGCATCCGGATCAACGATCAGTACCGCATCTGCTTTATCTGGAAGGCCGATGGGGCTTACGAGGTGGAGATTGCGGACTATCACTAGGGGCGCGCCCCAAGGAGAAGAAAAGATGACCATCGCCAGGCCGGCCACAGGATGGAAGCTCCAGCGGGTCACCACGCATCCCGGCGAAATGCTGCGCGAGGAGTTCCTCATCCCGCTGGGCATCTCGCAGAATGCCCTGGCTCTCAAGCTCCGCGTGCCCGCCACGCGCATCGGCGAGATCGTTAAAGGCAAACGCGCCATCACGCCAGACACCGCGCTGCGCCTGGCCCGCTTCTTCGGCAACAGCCCCGAGTTCTGGCTGAACCTTCAGCAGATGCACGACCTCTCCAAGGCGCGCCTGGAGCTGAAAAAGGCCATCGACCGCGAGATAGACGTCTTCAACGCCGCCTAAGCCTCATCCTTCAGCCGGCAGGTGGCCCTTTCATCAGCCCTGGAGAATCACCATGAGCCATGGGAATCTGTGCCCCATCCTTCGCGCACTCTGCGAAGGGTGGGAGTCCACGAACCCCTATAGGTCAAGCATTTCCAGAAGCTCGTCCACCGTCAGCCTGTGGTGTGCGGCGGTGCGCTTGAGGATGCTGGCCAGCGTGCCGGTTTTGATCGGATCGTGCCAGGGAATGACTTCGTGGTTCTCGCCGTCGCGCCGGGTGGTTACGCGGATGCGCACCCCTTATTACCGGATCGCCTCACAACCCAAGACGCTGAGAGCCTTGACCCGTCGCGGGCCATCGATGTCGCGCGGCAGCTTCATAGTCGCGCGGCAGCTTCATACAGCCAGTATTTATTCACGCATGAAATGCAGCCGGATAATCTTCGGAGCCTCGGCGGCCTCGTCGAAGTAGCAGCGGACGGCGTCCTTGACCATGGCGCGCAACTCTTCCAGCGTCTCCCCCTGGGTATGAATGCCGTAGCCCAGAGCGGAAGCCGTGTAGCCGCCGTCCGCCTCGTCCTCGCGCACCTCAAAGATGATCTCGCTCATCGAAGATAGACCTCTCCCGCTGGATAAAGGCTAACACTCTCCCAATGCCCACAACAAGCCGAGTGTCGAACTAAGCCGTCTTCCGAACGGCTCTCTGTTTCAACTCAGCCAGCCCCCGCGAGCAGTTCAAGGAGCGAAACTGGCCGCCCGCCGCCCGCCTTTTTCCACAAAGCGGGTAATCAGCCCGACGGGCAAGAAGCGCACCAGAAAGGCCGTGAACCGGCCACTGAAGCTGGGAATCAGCGTCTGATGGCCGCGGGCCAGCGCCTGGACCGCCTGCCGCGCCACATCCTCGGCCGATTGCACCTGGCGTCCCCGGATGGCTCCGGCGCGGGCGATGCTGAAGAACTCGCTCTCGGTCGGCCCTGGGCAGAGCGCCATCACACGGACGCCGAAGCGGGCCACCTCGGCAGCCAGCCCCAGCGCGAAGAAGCGGTCGAAGGCCTTGGTGGCCGCGTAGGTGGTCAGGTAGGGCACAGGCTGAAAGCTGGCCGTCGAGGCCACCACCAGCACCCAGCCCGAGCGCCGCTCGACCATGCGCGGCAGAAACAGCCGCGTGAGCCGCACCACGGCCTCGCAGTTGACGCGCACCTGGCTCAGCTCCTGCTCGACGGGGCTCTGGTTGAAGGCACCGTACTGGCCGAGGCCAGCGTTATTGACCAGAATCTCGACCTTGAGGCCCGCGCCCTCGGTGGCGTTATAGAGCAGTTCGGGAGCGGCCGGATCGTTCAGGTCGGCGGCCACAATGCGCACCTCCGCGCCCTGGGCCGCGAGTTCGGCCCTCAGCGCCTCCAGACGGTCTAGTCTGCGCGCCGTGAGAATGAGTTTGGCCCCCTGCGCGGCCAGCTCCCGCGCCAGGGCCGCGCCGATGCCCGCGCTGGAGCCGGTCACCAGCGCCCACCTGCCTTTGAAAACCTGTATCTTTGCCATCGCGCCCTCATCATAGCGGACGCGGGCCAGGCGGACGCGGGAACCATGTGACTGGAGAACCGCTTTAACACACTTCTCTTGAGAAAATTGCCCGTGGCAGTTGAGGCCTGGCTTCATATTTATCGAATAATGTTCTGTTGTCCTATCCATTACGGGAAAACTCCGTATGCGGAATACACTCCGCGGCCGCCGTGCCACAGAACGCGCTTGACAGCCCCCGCTGCCGAGGAAACTTAAGTATACCTATCGGCATAACTGGCCAAAACACGACAGAATCCGCCACGGTGAGCGTCGAAGCCTAACTTGCATGCGTATTTTCAACAGGATTGCCTTCCCCGGCCTGCCCGGAACCGAACTCTTCGTGTTACATTGTCTTCACTGTGGAAGTTCATTTTTTTCATCTCCCAGATTGAGTTGGATCAGCCGTCGGAGATCGATGACACTGAACTGAAGCCAGCAGGCGTGGAACCCTCATCCGCAATGGCCGGCATGGAAGATTAGGAGCATGGGCGCGCCGGCCAACCGTGGCAGTTTTCAGCTGAATCGAAGGGGAAGGTTTTCCGCAGAAAACCAGATATTTTTTTGCGCTGGTTAACGCTGACTTATAAAGCGCGGGTTTTGTCCTGTATGTGAGGTTCAGGCATGAGTGAGATACCGGTCTCTGGACAGCCAGTCATTCTCTTCGCCGAGGAGTGTGACCGCGGCGCCACGCACGAAGAGAACCAGGACTCGGTCCTCCATGTCCGTATTGCCCTGGGTGATCTGCTGATCGTCGCCGACGGCTCGGGAGGGCACAGCGGAGGAGCCACTGCGTCGCGGATGGTAGTGGAATATTTTTATCTGCATCTGGCGGCCCTGCCGCGCAATTATCCGGCCGACAGCGCCATACGCGAGGCCGTGGAGCGCATCAATGCGAAGATTGTGGCCGCCGGCGCCCCCGAATCGCCGCACCCGAATATGCGCTCTACCGTGGTGGTGGCCCTGCTGCAACAGGACGCCGCCAGAATCCACGCCTGGGTCGGCCATATCGGCGACAGCCGCGCTTATCTGCTGCGCGCCGGCCGCCTGCACCGCCTCACCACCGATCACACCGCCGTGCAATCGCTGCTCGACCGCAATCTGATTACCCCTGACGAGGCGCTGCATCATCCCGACGCCGCGGTGCTGACCCGTGTCCTGGGCCAACAGCCAGAGGTGCAGATTGATCTGGAGCGGCACCCGCTGGCCATCGGCGATACGCTGCTGCTCTGTTCAGACGGCCTCTGGAGATTCGTCCCCGAGCAGGATCTCGAAGTGGCGGCGGGCAGCCTCACCATCGAATCGGCAGCCCACGATCTGCTCGAACTGGCGCTGGCGGCCGGCGGCCAAGGCAACATCGGCATCGAGATGGCGCGGCTGATCCTGTCTCCCGAGGTTTCCCCGCGAGATGAGGAGGCCCCCCGTCCACGCTTGAAATGGATTCTGGCGGCATTCCTGCTGGCTATCACCGGTTTCTGCGCGCTGACTTATCTTATTGTCTTCTTCATGTATAAGTGATCGGTTGCGCCGAGGCTGGGGGCGATCACCGGCGGCAGATCGGAATCCTCACCCATCACCACGCCGCCCTCCAACTGGGCAGTAAAAAACGCATCTACCTGGGCCAGAACCTCGGCCCCGGTCCGCGCCTGATAGATGGCTCTCCTCAGCTTGGCCCCGCCGGCGACGCCATGGGTGAACCAGGTGGCGAACTGCTTCATCTTGCCGGACGTCTCTCCCAGGCGCTCGGCGCGGGGCAGCTCTTTGGTCGCCTCGGCCTCATCCAGCAGCATTTGAAAATAAACCCGAATCATGCGGTAGCGGTCTTCCCCGGTGGGCCGCTGGTAGCCGCCGGTGGCCGTGTACTGCGCGATCTGGCGGAAAATCCACGGGTTGGCCGCCGCCGCCCGGCCGATCATCACGGCGTCACAGCCAGTCTCGGCCACCATCGCCACGGCGTCCTCTGGAGTGCGAATGTCCCCGTTGCCGATAACCGGAATCCTCACCGCCTGCTTGACCTGGGCGATCCACTCCCAGCGCGCCTGGCCGCTGTAGCCTTGTTCTCGCGTCCGGGCGTGCAGCGCCAGCGCGTTCAGCCCCTCTTCCTCGGCCATCCGCGCCAACTCCAGGCAGACGATCTCGGCATCATTCCAGCCCAGCCGGAACTTCACCGTGAAGGGGATCCTCACCGCCCGGCGCACGGCCCGGAAGATCTCGCCGATGCGCGGCAGGTCGCGTAACAGCCCCGAGCCGCCATTCGAGCCGACCACCCGCTTGGCCGGGCAGCCCAGGTTCAGGTCCACCAGGTCGAAGCCGCTCTCCTCGACAATCCGCGCTGCCTCGGCCAGCGTCTCGGGATTGGCCCCGAAGATTTGCGCCCCGATGGGGTGCTCGTCGCCATAAAAGGTCAGATAGCGCCGCCGCTTGCTCTCCCGCATCCGCGCCAAGCCGTCAGCCGAGGTGAACTCGGTCATCAGCAGCCCGCAGCCCGACTGGGCGTTGGTGACCGTCGCGTCGATAGGAGCCGCATCAAAAATGGGTGCCCCTGGTCCGGGGCCCCCACGGACGGGTCTTCGTCCGTGGGGTGGAGATCCCGCTTTTGGGACCAGGGAATGCGAATCAGCGTGGATTTCGGCAGGACAGGTGGTAAACAGGCTGGCGTGGCGAATAAACCGCCGGAAGACGGTGTCGGTGACCCCCACCATGGGCGCCAGCACGGTGGCCGGAGCCACCACCACCGGCCCCAGGCGCATCTCGGCCGGCACGCGCGCCCCGGCGGGCATGGCGCGCTCGGTGAGGTTCTCCCACTCCTTCTTCACGGTAAAGCCCTTGCCCGCCATTGCAAACCTCATCAAACTTGAACGCCTGAGCGTTTTCGATTCACATATTGACATTGGAAGTGCATCGAAGGTGGCTTTTACTTCCACCACCCGGACGAAGACCTGTCCGTGGGGACCCCGTTAAGGAAAAAGCCACGCGGCCGTGTGCTTTCTGTAAAGATCAGAATCGAAAACGCTGCTGCGCCCCTCGATCAGCTCGGCAACTCATCCAGTTCATAGATAAACGGCTTGCCGCGCGAATCCGGATCCCACCCATCCGCCATCGCCTGACGAATGTGCGCTTCCACCTTGGCTGCCAGGATGGTTGGCCGGGGCGGCGCGGTGAATTTGATGCCGCGTTGTTCTTTGACGTAGACCGGGTATTCCAGGTGGAGTTCCCGGCGCACACCCTCGGCAACTTTCACATGGATTGCAAGGCCCTTCCAGCCGTCTTCCGTGGACAATTGCTGTTCGCGGTGCAGATTCCAGAGCAGGGAGAAGCCGTCGATGGTGATGGGGGACTGAATTGAGCGTTTTACGCGCGGCATGGGGGATCACATCTCATTCAAATTCTTAACTCGGATACAAAAATTCTTGCGCAGCTTCCTGCTTCGCCGCGCACTAGTTAGAGCATTTTCGGAATACACGTAGACTTTTTGAGAGCAGTGAAAGATGGCTTTTACTTCCACCCCACGGACGAAGACCTGTCCGCGGGGACCCCGTTGAGAAAAAAGCCACTTAACATTGTGCTTTCTGTCTACTCCAATTCCGAAAATGCTCTATCGGTGAAAACCATAGCCGGAGCCATCACCAACGACCTATCGAGCATCGTGCGCTCAGTTGAGTTCCTCATGATCGCAGGACGAAAAAGGCCTCCGCCCAGGCGGAGGCCCAATCCTGCTTGCCGGTTGCCGCGCGGCGTTTACTTGGCCGCGGCGGCGGCTACGGCGCTGTCGCTCTTGGCGTACTTGCGGCGGAAGCGCTCGACGCGGCCCGCAGTGTCCACCAGGCGCTGCTTGCCGGTGTAGAACGGGTGGCAAACCGAGCAGATTTCCACGTGAATGTCGCCCTTGTGGGTCGAACGGGTCTCAAATGTGCTCCCGCAGGCGCACTTGACCTGCACTGCGGCGTAATCGGGATGGATCTTTTCCTTAGGCATCGCTCTAGACAGACCTTTCCTGCAATCGTTCTCTTCCATTGTAGGGCGAATGGGCCGGTTTAGCAATTGCAGACGGCCGGAATCGGAGCCATCGAGCTACTCCGCGAAGAAAAAAGACGGCCAACCCGAGGGGATTGACCGCCTAGACTGCCAGCTCGGCTTCAGACGCGCGTGAAACCGGTCCGCGCGATCTCCTATTGCCGGACGATACCCTTCTGCCGCCCGGTGCGCTACGCTGGAAGAGATGAGCGTCTGCGCAATCTGCGATGGAGTGGGGCTGGTGAGGGTAGTCAACGCCCAGGGGCAATGGGTCTCGCGCCCCTGCGAGTGCCAGTTGATGGAACGTGAGGAGCGCCGCCTGGCCGCCACCCGCATCCCCGAGCGCTACCGCGACTGCTCGCTGGACGCCTACGAGATTTATCACGAAGCCCATCGCTCGCTGGGCGAGGCGCTGCTCACCGCCCGCAGGTTCGTCGAGGAATACCCCTCTGGCACCAAAGGCAAGGGGCTGCTCTTCACCGGCTCGATCGGCGTGGGCAAGACCCACCTGGCCGTGGGCATCCTGCAGCGGCTGGTGCGCGAGCGCGGCGTGCGGGGCCTCTTCTGCGATTACCGCGAACTGCTCAAGAACATCCAGAACAGCTACAACCCGCAGGTGAATACCACCGAACTGGAGTTGCTCAAGCCGGTCTTCGCGGCCGAGGTGCTGGTGCTGGACGACCTGGGCGCGCAAAAGCCCAACGAATGGGTCTGGGACACGGTGGCGCTGATTCTGAACACCCGCTATAACGACAAGCAGACCACCATCATCACCACCAACTACGCCGACCTGCCCGCCGGCGCGGGCTTCAAAGCCGATAAGGAAGGCCACAAGCCCGCCAAAAACGAGGACACCCTGGGCGACCGCATCGGCGACCGCATGAGGTCGCGGCTGGCTGAGATGTGCATCCGCGTCGATATGACCGGCAAGGACTTCCGCCAGACCGGGGTCCGGCGCGCCCGCTTCGGGTGAGGAAGCTGCCAGCTTCTGGCTCCAACCTTCCGCTTCTAGCTGCTCGGTCTCTGACCGCTTGTTGCAGCACCAATTTGGGTGCCCCACCCTTGCGGCGTACTTGTTCTTGCCGCAAGGGTGGGAAAGCACAAAATCACCCACCAGAAACCTGGCTGCTGCCTTCTGGATTCTCACCCGTCAAAATTGTCGCATTTCAGTACAGTTTCCGAAGCTGCGCAGGCCATTATGGCCTATCAAAAAATCCAGAGGCTGCCCAGCAGCATCAGCATGGCGGCCACCGTGACGGCCTGATAGACCCGGTCTTCAGGCTGGGCGGAGCGCTTGGCCTCATCGGCAGGCGCCTTGATAGAGGGAAGTGCGCTTTGAGAGGGGTTCATCATAACGAGCCTGCCTTTCTGAGCCTCGCGGCTGAAGTTGCGGATTCCCGGCCTGGCCGTTCCTCACGCCTGTATCTTTGCCTGCCCGGCGCCGTTGGGGAAGATGCCGGACAAGGTATGCAGGTCAAAAAAAGATTCTGACGCCGCTTTGCCTCCCGGTCAAGAGCAAAACAGTACACATTTCCATAAATAAGAGCAGAAAATGCCGAGCCACCGATCCGGCAACAGGTGTAGAATTCCGCTCGTGAGCATGGAGCCTGAACTCGCCGCTTCCACGGAGAAGGATGAGCGCCGCTGGCTGCCAGTGGTGATAGCCGCCGCCATCGTTTTGGTAATTGCCGCCGTGACGATCCTGAGCCTGGAACTCAGAAATGCCCACGGCAAGGGCGGAGTCGCGCCGGTCACCGCGCCGCTGGACCCCTACGCGGGCAGCCTCGCTATCTCCCATCTGGCCATGAGCGAATCCTCCAACCTGGCGGGCGGCAAGGTCACCTACCTGGACGGCCAGATCGCCAACCGGGGCAGCCGCACCGTCACCGGCGTCACCGTGCAGGTGCTCTTTCGCGATTTCGCCCACGAAGTGGCGCAGAATGAGAGCCAGCCGCTCAAGCTCATCCGCACGCGCGCGCCTTACATCGACGTCGAACCGCTCTCCGCAGCCCCGCTCAGGCCCGGCGACGAGCGGGATTTCCGCCTGATCTTCGACGCGGTCTCCCCCGACTGGGACGGCGCCTACCCCGAAATTCGCATCCTGCACGTCGAGACGAAATAGAGCATTTTCACTGATGGTGCAAGGTCTGGGTATCCCATCCTCTCCGCGTCTTTGTTATTGCGGCTACAGCATTTTCACTTCTGCTCTTTATAGAAACCTCACACTCCAGTGGCTTTTTCCGGCCGGGGACCCCGGCGACAGGTCTTCGTCGCTTCGGTGGAAGGAAAAGCCACGTTCAATGCACTCAAAAGGACTACGTTTATTCCGAAAATGCTCTAGAATCAACCTTGTATGCAGCCTGTCAACCCCATTGTCGCCGCCGGGAAGCTGGGCGTGGACGCGACCTGCAACATTGCCGATTTGTTGAGCGCGCCGGAACCGGCATCGGAGAAGACCCTGAAGATACTCCTGCTGTTCTCCCATGTATGGCGCGGAGACCCATGCCCTGCAACTGATGAAGGAGCTGAGTTTGCGTGGCCATCAAATCTACTTTGTGGCGGCAAGCGGGCATGCCGGAGTGGAAACTATGCCACCCGGCGTGACGGCTGAGTACCGGCTGCCCTTTCAAAGCCTGAACCCATTCGACAAAGTGACGGCTTACCGGCGACTGAAAAAGATTGTCGCAAAGCACGAGATCGAGATCATTCATGCTCATCACAGGACGGGCGGCTATTTTGCGGAGGCGATTTTTCGCCGCACCGGAGTGCCTTGCGTCGTCACCGTTCACGATATCTGGCACCGCGCTCCGTTCAAGCAGTTGCACGGCAGAATCTTCCGGCGGCTGATCGCCGTCAGCGGATTTATCAAGCGGGGCTTGACGGAGAGCTTTGGCATGGTCGCGGAACGGGTGCGGATTATCCATAATGGCGTCGATCCGGCGCGGTTTGAGAATGTGAACCGCGAAGAGGCGGCGCGGTTTCGTGAAAAGTTCCGCCTGGGGACCGAGGTTGTCTTCAGCCTGGTTGCGCGAATCACTAAATCGAAGGGGCACTATGACGTGATCGAGGCGCTGCGGCTGCTTCCTGCAGAACTGAATTTGAAATGCCTGATTGTGGGAGAAGGCAAAGACAAGAAAAAGCTGCAAGCGTTGGTTGCGCGCTACGGCCTTGGCGAGAAAGTTGTCTTCTGCGGCTTTCAAGCGAATATCCCCGCCGTGATGAAAGCTTCTGACGTGATTCTGCTTCCCTCGCACCGGGAGCCGTTCGGCCTCTCCATTCTTGAGGGGATGTTCTCGGGCAAACCGCTCCTGGTATCTTCCTCCGGAGGAATCCCCGAAATTGTAACCAATGACCGCGAAGGGATTATCTTTCCGGTGAGGGATGCGGCCGCGCTCGCCAAGGCAATCGTACTGCTGGTGGAAGATCCCGCGCTCCGTCGCCGCTTGGGCGAAGAGGCTTACCGTGCCGCTCATCGCAGATTTCTATTGAGCAGGATGATCGATGACACGGAAGCCTACTACCGGGAGATCGTGCGGGAAGATCAGCAAGGCAGTTAGGATGCAACCAAAACAGGATTGTATTTCGCGGCAAATCGCCACACTGCGGCTTTCAGCGTGCTCTAGAGCATTTTCACTTCACATATTGACACTACAACTGCATGGAAGGTGGCTTTTCCACCCCAGCGACAAAGACCTGTCGCCGGGGCCCCCGTGAGGAAAAGCCACTGGAGTGTGAGATTTCTGTAAAGAACAGAAGTGAAAATGCCTTAGTCGCACATTGCCCGGTAGAATCAACCTTGTATGCAGCCAGCCAGCCCCAACTCGGCCGCCGCCGGAACTGCCTCCGGCACAATTCCCGAAGCCCCTTCCGGCGGCAGCCGCTTCCTGCGCGCCTGTCTGCGCCAGCCGGTCGATCGCACCCCGGTCTGGTTTCTGCGCCAGGCCGGCCGCTATATGCAGGAGTACCGCGAGATTCGCCAGTTCCACACTCTGGTGGAAATCTGCAAGCAGCCGGAGCTGGCTGCCGAGGTCACCATTACCGCCGCCGAGAAGCTGGGCGTGGACGCGGCCATCATCTTCGCCGACCTTCTGCTGCCGCTGGAGCCGATGGGCCTGGACTTCGAGTTCCAGGCCGGCGAGGGTCCGCTGGTGCACCGCCCGGTTCGCACCCTGGACGACGTGCGCGCCCTCCGCACCGATCGCGCTGCCGAGCTGGCTTACGTGGCGCGGGCCATCGAGAAGGTGGCCGCGCATTTTCAGGATCGGCTGGGGATTATCGGCTTCTGCGGCGCGCCCTACACGCTGGCCAGCTACATGATCGAAGGCGGCGGCTCGAAGAACTACATTCACACCAAGCAGATGATGTACGCGGAGCCCACTGCGTGGCGCAGCCTTTTGGACAAGATCGTGCTGGTACTAGAAGAGTACTGCCGCCTGCAGGTCGAGGCCGGGGCCGACGTCATCCAGATCTTCGACAGTTGGGTGGGCTCGCTCGGCCTGTCCGACTATCGCGAGTACGCCTTCGAGGCCGCCCAGCGCCTGGTTCAATCCGTCCGGCAGATGGGCGTGCCGGTGATCTACTTCGGCGTGGAGACCGCCGGTTTGCTCACGCAGATGGCCGCCACCGGGGCCGATGTCGTCGGCCTGGACTGGCGGCAGCCGCTCGACGAGGGCTGGCGCGCCGTGGGCCACGGCCACGCCGTGCAGGGCAATCTGGACCCCATCACGCTCTTTGCGCCGCTGGAGGTTTTGGAGCGCCGCGTGGGTGAGATTCTGCGCGCCGCCAACGGCCGCCCAGGCCACATCTTCAACCTGGGCCACGGCATCGTTCCCGGAACACCGGTCGAAAACGTGCAGGCCGTCGTCCACATGGTCAAGGAGTTCCGGCTGGAGCAGAAAACGGTATAGGTTTCAGACCGTGTGAATTGGTAGTGGTTTCAGATCAAATGCGGCCGTGGACGCCCGCACAACAGCCGGCCTGGAGACCGGCGCTACAATTCGGCCATTATAAATTCATGCGGCCGCGGTACTAGAGGCCCAGGCCTGTCGCCATTTTGAAGGGGATGGGGGACAAGTTTCAGCTCGCACATATAGGGAGGGAAACCTCGAACCTCTTTTCTTGAGGAGTTAGTCCATGGTGAAACAGGCCGTCCTTTTACTGGCCCACGGCACTCCCGAAACCGTCGCGCAGATTCCCGAGTACCTCCGCAATGTAACCGGCGGACGGCCGCTTCCGCCCGCGGCCGTCGAGGAGATTCAGCGCCGCTACGCGCTGATCGGCCACAGTCCGCTCACGGAGATCACCTTTGCGCAGGCTCGCCTGGTGGAGGCCGAACTTGCCGCGGCAGCTCAAACCCACGGCGGCGAGCCCGTCCGGGTTTACGTGGGAATGCGCAACTGGCGGCCCTACATCGCCGATGTGCTCCAGCAGATGCGCGCTGACTGCGTCGAAGAGGCCGCGGTCCTTTGCCTTGCGCCGCAAAACTCGCGCGCCAGCGTGGGCCTTTACCGCCGCGCCCTGCAAACGGAGGCTGACGCTCCGGCGGCCGCGCAAACCGCCTCTGAATCCGCCGCCGGGGCTTTCATTGAGGCCGACGGCCTGCGCCTTGACTTTACCGAGAGCTGGGCCGAGCATCCGCTTCTGATCGAGGCCTTTGCCGAGCGGCTGCGCCCGGCCTGGACTCGCCTCGGCGCGGAGGCGGGAGCGCCCGTCCCGGTGCTCTTCACGGCGCACAGCGTCCCCAGACGGAGCATCGAAGCCTCTGCCAGCCAACCCGCCGACTCCTACGCCGAAGAGGCCCGCGGTACAGCGGCGCTGGTGGCCGCGCGCGTTCCTGAGATTCTGCATTGGTGGTTCGCCTTCCAGAGCCAGGGCGCCAGCGGTGAATCCTGGCTCGGTCCCACCGTCGAAGAAACGCTCGAATCCATCGCCGCCTCCGGCGCCCAGGCTGTTCTGCTCCAGCCCATCGGCTTCCTCTCCGACCACGTCGAAGTTCTCTACGACGTGGATATTCACTTCCGCGAGTTTGCCGCCCGGCTGAATCTGCGCCTGGAGCGGCCGGAATCGCTGAACGCCTCTGCCACTCTCGCCCGTGCGATTGCAGATCTGGCCCGGCAGGGCTTGGAGCGACTCGCCAGCCGTCGGCCACTTTGAGGCCTCACCCAAAAGCCGTTTTGGGGGAAGAGTGCGGGCTTCATTGGCTGCGAAAAATGCCTTCGGCGTGAGTTTTTACGGCTCTGAATCCCTTTTTCCGCAACCGAAGCAGCCCCCGTCCTTTCTTTTGCCGCCGCAACGAAGATGCGCCCGCCCTGAAACCGGCCCAGCGCCGCTTCCGCGCCTTTGGGGCCCCATGTGCGACAATCCTCAACAGACTGCCTTTTCCCTATGAGACCTGCTCGTCTCCTTTCGTTGTGCGCTGTTGGATTGGTTCTGACCACGGTTTCGGTTTGGACGCAGCCGCCGTCTCCGGCCGGGCCCAAGAGCCTCTCCTCTGTTCCGCTGGTGCTGGCTGGCGGCACAGTGGTGGACGTGACCAACTGGGGCCGCTCGGCGAACGACCTCAGGGACGCCGTCGTCGTCATGCGCGACGGCCGCATCACCGACGTCGGCTCGCGCATGGCGGTCTCCATTCCCAAGGGCGCGCGGGTCATCGACTGCACCGGCAAATTCCTCATTCCGGGCCTCATCGACGGCTTTGCCGGCATGAACTCCCAGGGCCAGGCCAATGCCGACCTTTACATGGGCGTCACCACGGTGGTCGCCGTCAGCGACGCACATCGCGGCTGGGTAGATTTTTCCGCCTCGCCCGCCCCCCACCTCTACCTGCTGGACTCGGTCGGATCGACCAGCAACTGGAGCCATTTGGCCAGCCGCCCCGAGTGGGCTCTCAAGCTTCGGGAGGGAGCCCATCCGGCCGAGCTGAGCCCCGACGTCACCCTCCGCCAACTCACCGAGACCGCCCGGCTGGGAACGCGCGCCATCCTGCTGGGCCGCGACGTCACCGCCGCCAATGTCCAGTGGATCATCGCCCGCGCCCACCAGTTGGGCCTGGCTACATATGGTGAGTTCGTCTCCACTCCTTACAAAGTGGGCGTCGAGGCCGGCGTGGACGCGCTGCCGCGCATGGACCGCTACGACCTGGGCGTCATTCCCGACGAACTCGAACAGCCGCTAGTCGAGGACTCCGCGGGCGCGGCCGCCGCCACCGCCTACGACTACGCCGAACGCCTGCCATCCACTGATCTGCATCTGCGCGCCTACGCTCGCCTCCTGGCCGCCCATCACGCCGCACTGATGCCCGCCTTCAGCCTCCACTACGCCGAGTTGCCCGGCCATCGCAACCTCTGGAAGGAGCCGGTCGCCGCGCTGCTCGATCCCGCCCGCGTCTTTGAACCCACCGATCGCGCCACTGGCGAAATGATCTACCCGCTCCCGCCCTGGACCCGCCGCCTACCCGCCGCCACCCTGCACTGGATGGAAGAGAGCCAGCGCAAAAAGGCCGAACAGTCCGCGCTGCGGCTCTGGCAGATCAACAAAACCATTTTTTACGCTCATCCCCACTACCTGGCCGCCTCCGGTGCGCCGGTCTACTGCTCCCTGCCCGGCATTTCCATGCACACCGAACTGGAACTGCTGGTCCGACTGGGGCTTTCGCCGCGCGAGGCCCTGGCCGCGGCCACCAACAACTACAGCCTGCAGTTTGGCTGGAATGAGCTGGGCCAGATCGCTCCCGGCCGCCGCGCCGATATTCTCCTCCTCGACGCCGACCCCACCCGGAACATCTGGAATGCCCGCCGCATCGCCGGACTCATCCTGAACGGAAATCCGCTCGACCGAGAAAAACTGCTGAATTCAAGGCACTGAAGCCTGTAAGGGGTAGTTTTTCCGCCCCGGCGCACGGTCGCACCTGACTCTTCGAGAGTTGCCACCCCGTCCCACGGCGAGCGAAACCCTCGCGTATCGGTTAACGTTAATAGAGGCAGGAGTGTGACATTTTCCCCCGAAAATCATGAATGAAGCTCTCCCCCAGTTCGCTCCGCGGCGCCACGCGCACAACCGGTGGCTGCTGCTCATCGCCGCCTACAAGCTGATCCAGTCGCTGCTGTTTGCGGCCATCGGCGTTGGCGCGCTGCGTTTGCTGCACCAGGACGCCGGCGATCTGCTCGCCCAACTGGCCGACCACCTGCGCTTCAACCCCGAGTCGCGCTTCGTCAACTTCATCCTCGACGAGGCCTCCCTGCTCAACGATCCGCTGCTGATGCGCATCGGCGCGGCCGCCTTTTGCTACGCGGGCGTGGGAATACTCGAGGGAATTGGCCTCTATCTGGAAAAGGCCTGGGGCGAGTACCTGACACTGGTCATCACGGCCTCGTTTTTGCCCTGGGAGGTCATCAAGGTGGTGCACCGCGTGACGTGGATCAGGTCCGGCCTGCTCGTGGCCAACGTGCTGGTCTTCCTTTATCTATTGAAACTGGTGGTGGAGCGCGGCAGGCGAATTAGCCTCCATGATGGCATTCAGCAGGATAGTAGCCAGCCGGAGGCATAAAGCCGGGTTTGGGCGGAAAGAAGCGGACGGGGTTCGCTATTTTCGCTTTTTGTTCACTACCACAAGCTGCCGCTCCTGTCCAGGCCAAGAATCAAAGTAGTCAACACTATATCTTGCGGTCGAATCCCAATTCGGTCTATTAGTCGAATTTCTTACCGGCACCGCTCTTCATTTTTATAACAAATCGATTTTCCTCTTGGCTAGAGCGGAAATCGGGGATACTATCGTTTTGTGAGTGGCCAAAAGTGGCCAAAAGTGTTTTGTTGTGGAGTTCATCGGCGGCCTTCAACCAAAGTCTAGCCGATTTTTCTCCCCCCTTCACAATAATTGGCGGCCACAAGGCTGGGGAATCAGCCAAGACAACCGGAAACGGCGGCAAGGGACAAAAACAGCGGTAAGGGAAGAATCGCGGCGGCGAATCTGGAAGAGGCCGCGAAGGGTAGGCGGGCATGGCGGTATTCCGTGGAAATCATCCGGCGAAGGTGGACCCCAAGGGGCGGCTGAAGCTCCCCTCCGGGTTCAAGGAACTGCTGGACGAAGCGGGGATTGCCCAGTTTTACATCACCTCGACCGACGGCCAGAAGGCCGAGATCTGGCCCCTGCCGGAGTGGGAGAAGCAAGAAGAGCTGCTGGCCGAATCCAGCACCATGGACGACGCGGTAGAGAAGTACTTGAACCTGACCAGCTACTACGGCCAGCAGGTGGAGATGGACAAAGAGGGCCGGGTCTTGCTGCCGCAGATTCTGCGCGGAAAGGCCAGCCTGAACGCCGAGGTTGCCGTACTCGGAAAGCTGCACTACCTGGAGGTTCATAACCTCGAGGTCATCGACCAGAGTGTAGAGGACAACCCGTTGACAGCCGAGGATCGCCAGTCGCTGGCGGTGACTCTCAAGCGGCGGAGTTGAAGGGAATGGCCCCTCAGGGGGAGCGCATGAACAGATCAACGGAGCGTCATGCGCCAGTTCTTTTTCAAGAAGCGATCGATTTTCTCCGGGTGCAAGCCGGCTCGACCGTTGTGGATTGCACGCTGGGTCTGGCCGGGCACTCCGCCGGAATCGCCAGGCTGCTTGGGCCGCGGGGCCATCTGATCGGGTTTGACCGCGATCCCCAGGCGCTGGCGCTGGCCAGGGAGAAGCTGAATGAAGTTTGCGCCGAATTAGGCGGGCAAGCTCCGAAGATCACCCTGATCGGCGAGGCCTTCAGCTCGATTACGCAGCACTTGCCGCCCGGCTCGGTGGATGGACTGCTGGCCGACTTTGGCGTCAGCAGCCTGCAACTGAACGAGGCGGAGAGAGGTTTCAGTTTTATGGCGGATGGGCCGTTGGATATGCGCATGGACACGCGCTCCGGGCCAACCGCCGCACAGGTGGTGAATGAGGCGAGCGAGCGAGAGCTGGCGGACCTGATTTACGAATACGGAGAGGAAGGAGGGTCGCGGAGAATCGCCAGAGCCATTGTGCGCGGGCGGCCGGTGACAACCACGGGGCAGTTAGCCCGCATTGTCGCCCCAGCCGCCCGGCCAATGAATCCGGGGCACATTCATCCGGCGACAAAAACCTTTCAGGCTCTTCGCATTTATGTGAATCGCGAGCTGGATGAGATTCGAGCTCTGCTGGAGGCCGCACCGAAATTGCTCAAGCCCTCCGCCAGACTGGTCGTTATCAGCTTCCATTCGCTGGAAGATCGCATCGCCAAGGACAACCTGCGCGAAGGCGCGCGGCAGGGAATTTGGGAGATTCTCACCAAGAAGCCGGTCACGGCCAGTGAGGAAGAGATTGAGCGCAACCCGCGCTCACGCAGCGCGAAGCTGAGGGCGGCGGAGAAGAAAGCTTCTAGCCTCTAGCTATTAGCTTGGCTGCGCGGGTAATGAGCATTTGCAAGGGAGGGATCCATGGCGGCATGCACAACAACTTACTACGAGGCGGGCAGAAGCTGGAGCGCGCGCGTGGACGAGCGCAATGCCGGGCTATTGGCCCAGCAGACGCTGCGGCGGCGGGGCGTGCGGACTCCGGAGTTCTATTTTCCCAAGCGCTTTGACAACAGCCGCCTGGTCAAGG
>Ga0182013_10003601_pt1 | contig 19212 bp, 13 predicted proteins | sample 612S2MmetaG_FD_120487 | JGI IMG/M metagenome (GOLD analysis project Ga0182013, IMG submission 120487) | Permafrost microbial communities from Stordalen Mire, Sweden - 612S2M metaG | ecosystem: Environmental > Terrestrial > Soil > Wetlands > Permafrost | place: Sweden: Stordalen | collected... | reverse complement strand
CACCGCATCGCGACATCCTGTTCGCACACCGTGACATGCTTTTTACGCGCGGTAACTTCCCGTCCCGTCATCGTGAAAGAATCTTTACACACCGAGAAACAATTTCTACACACCGGGAAATCATTTCCATACACCGAGAAATCATTTTTACACGCCGGAAAACCGTCCGGCGGCACCATTTTGGCCCAAATACAGACCAAAAACGGTCAAAACCGCGTGTTTTGCCGTTTCAACCAAAACTACTAAGACAAAGGAACAACAATGAAAGGAAATTACGTTGAAGGTAATGATCACGACTTCTCGGCTCAGTTGATCACCTTCAAGCAAGAAATAGGCTCCTACGTGGCCGTCCTCAAGCTCACCGCCGATGTGGTGAGCGCACAGGCGGCGGACGCGGATTATTTTGAATATTGTCTCAAATGCCTGGACATACTTCAAAAGGCCGCCAGCCAGGCCACCACCTGGAAGGACATCGAGCGCGGTGGCGGCACGCCCCCGCCCACCGGCGCGCCCGCAGCCCCGGCGTTGCCCACGGTGGTGCCGGCGGTTGCACCCGGCATCGAGGTGCGCTTCCGCGCTCTGGTCAAGCTCATCAAGGCCAATCCCGCCTACAACACCGCCATGGGACAGGCGCTGGGCATTGAAGGCCCGCAACAGACGCCGCCCGACCTGACCACCATCCAGCCGGAAATAGATGTCTATATGAACGGCGCGAACGTGGTCGTGGACTGGAGCTGGGGCGGCTACGCCAATTATCTAGACATGTGCGAAATTCAGGTGGATCGCGGCGATGGCAAGGGCTTTGTGGCGCTGGCCTTTGACACCACGCCCGGCTACACCGACACCGCGCCGATTCCCGCCACACCCGCCAAATGGACCTACCGCGCCATCTACCGCGTGAACGACGCGCAAGTGGGCCTCTGGAGCAAGCTCGTCAGCCTCATCGTAGGCGGGTAAAAGGGAATCCTCCTCATCCTCGTCCTCGTCCTCAAAATAAAACAGGACAGCGAGGATGAGGAAGACAAGGAGGAGCACCCATTCCCATCCCAAAATCCGTAGGAGACGACGTGAGGAGTCTCTGACTAAAAGTCCGCAATCCGCAATCGCCAATCAAAAATTGTAATGAGTCTCATCACCTCGACTCCTACGATTTTAATTCGTAGCATCGGACGTGAGTCCGCTCATTATTCCAGCGGGGGAGAAGTTTGAGCCGACTCACGTCGGCTGCTACTGCGAAACGCAGACGGAGTGTGGCCGTCCCCGGCCACAGCAATGGACGGACGGCGATGCGCCTTGGATGTTCCGATGACGGCTTGGTTGGAAACGTTGCTGCGCCCGGGGACGGGCGCATTCCGCATTCCGAATTTCGCAGGGGCGACGGGTCGCTTGTGAAGCGGCGAAGGCTCACCAATGTGATGAGTCCAATTGTTACGAGCGATGTAAAGTTACGAGCGATGTAAACGCGATTTTCTTGTTGCATATCAATCTGTCGAGGCTTAAAAATGGATTCTGTAATAACCCTTGATGCTGTCCGCACGGAGCAAACTGAATCGTTTATGAAAACGCGCATTAAAAATCTATTCCTCTTGCCCGTGTTGATTGCCGGGTTGGGCTTGATCTTGGCTGGCCGGGCGATGGCGCAGCCCTACACCTTTGGTTCGGAATTCCAAAGCACGAACACGGCCAGCATCACATATAATTCCACAACCGGCGTGTTTCAATATACAGACACCGCAAATTTATCCGATGATATTGCCGGGCTTCCTCTCACCGGGAACGCCGCCACAATTATCACAAATTCGAACGGATGGTCGGCTTCACTCACAGCAAACCTTTCCACAACAACGATGACCTCCACCACCAATGAAGCGCCATATAATGGAATGGGTTTATTCATTCTCATTAACGGCAGCACTAAAAACTACGTTGAAATCACGTTAAACCAGCAAAATAGCACTGGAAATTTAATTGTTAACAATCCCAATATTTACGGAACGGCGGCGGTGTTGAAAGCTGTGGTCAATGGTGACAATGATGCAACGACGCCTTTGGGTGGCAGCCAAAATGTAGCCGGCACGAGTTTTCTGGAAATATCCGGTGGTTCAGGCAGCTCGCCTTCGACTCAATCAATTAATGCGGCCTCCGGGGTTCTGACATTCACTAACAACCCATCAACTGGAATTTTGACGGGTTATTTTAACGGGTCTCCGGTTGGAAGCGTCTCTCTCGCTGATTGGGGGAACAATCTATCGCTTACCTTGTATGTGGCTGGTTTTTCAGGCGAAGGGGTTGGTGTCTCATCGGGCACGGATCCGGCCAATAACTTTTCTACAGCTTCCTGGTCAGTCATTCCACGGCTCATCGTGACAACAACCTCGCTGCCTAAGGGAACGAACGGCACAGTTTACAATTCGACGTTGGCGGCTTCTGGCGGGCAGATGCCTTACAGTTGGACGAATATGTCGGGTTCGCTGCCAACGGGTTTGAAGCTGGCGACCAACGGTGTGATCTCTGGGACGCCGCCGACCAACGGAACGAACAATTTCACTGTCAAGGTGACGGATGCATTGTCTGCGACCGCGACGCAGGCGTTGTCGCTGATAGTGTTTAGTCCCCCGATTGTTACGATTCAACCCACCAACACTTCGATTGGGGTTCCGGCTGGTGGCAATTTGACTTTGGCCGTGTCGGTAGCTGGAACTGGGCCCTTTACTTACCAATGGCAATTGAACAGCAACAACCTCCTTAATTCAATAATCACAACGGTTGCGGGCAATGGGCAAGAGGGTTATCCAGGCAATGGAGTCCTAGCAACCAATACAACATTATATCCGCAAGGCGTGGTGGTGGACGATAACGGCAACCTTTTCATTGTGAATTTCCAATTCAGTGATGATTCCTTAACGGCATATGTTAGTAAGGTGCAGGCTAACGGGATCATTACGACTGTTGCTGGTGGAGGCAGCGGCAATCTTTACCATTATGGAATCTATCCCACCAACGGGATTCCCGCAACCAATGCGTCATTTACTAGCCTAGTTGGATTGACCGTAGATCTTAATGGCAACCTATTCGTTGTAGATCAATATTCTGAGCAAATCTATAAGGTGGACAATAATGGGATTATCACTACCGTAGCGGGCGTCTATAGTTCTAGTTCTAACGGAGGATACAACGGTGACGGGATTGCGGCGACAAATGCAGAATTGCATACTCCCGTTGGCGTGGCTGTGGACACCATCGGTAATCTGTTTATTGCGGATAGCTATAACCAGCGCATTCGTAAAGTTGGAATTAACGGAATTATCACCACAGTGGCTGGTAGTGGCCTGACGGGGTATGGCAACGGCAGTTACTCCGGCGATGGTGATGCGGCTACCAATGCGGAATTGAATAATCCCACTGGCGTAGCGGTGGACGCCTCCGGAAATCTTTTTATCACGGATCAAAATAATGACCGCATTAGAAAAGTGAGCACCAATGGAATTATCACCACAGTGGCGGGTAACGGAACAAACAACTACACCGGCGATCGAGGCGCGGCGACCAATGCGGAATTGAATCTGAACGGTTGGTTATATGGTCCATCTGGCGTTGCGGTGGGCACCGCTGGCAACCTGTTCATTGCGGATTCAGGCAACAATGTTATCCGTGAGGTGAACAGCAATGGGATTATTACAACAGTGGCAGGGGGTGGCTCCAATGGCATTGGCGATGGAGGCGTGGCGACTAGCGCGGAACTGAATTATCCTCTAGGAGTAGCTGTGGATGCCAGCGGCAACCTATTCATTGCGGATATCTACAACTACCTTGTCCGCAAAGTAGTTTTCAATTCAAGCGTTTTAAGCCCGACGCTGGTTTTGAACAATGTGAACATCGGAAATTCCGGAGCGTATGACTTGGTGGTGACTGGTCCGTATGGCAGTGTCACCAGCAGCGTCGTCAATGTAACCGTCACACTGCCTCCACTCGTTTTGTCAATGCCACAAATAATCGGCAACTCGATGACGGCTGAACTTTCCGGTCCTGCCGGCAGCAATTATGTGGTGCAAATATCTACAAACCTTTTTAATTGGACTTCCGTTGTCACGTCCACCATCCCGGTCGGCGGTTCCATCAACTTGACCGACAATGTGGACGTGCCCATCACTAACTACAACCGCCGCTTTTACCGGGTTAAATATCAGTAACAACCTTGCAGAGTTGGTTCAAAGCATTGAACGAGCTATGCTAGTTTGTATTAAACGAGGACGAGGATGACGATGAGGAGGATTTTGGTGGTATTCTCCAGCGAATAATTTTCTCTGCATGGCCGCTTCTCTGCGGTTAAATGATGGCCGCAATGTATTTTGTCCGGCGCATCCTGTTCGCGATCCCACGTTGCTGGTCATCAGCGCGCTGGCGTTCGTCCTGATGCATCTCGCTCCCGGCGGCCCGTTTAACACCGAGCGCAAGCCACCAGTCGCACGGTGAATCCGGGCGGCACGGTGGCGACGATCGGTTCTGCCGTTTTTCCTTTCGGCTTTTATCTTTTCAAAAAAAGTTTATACAAATTTCGCTGTTGTGGTGTCTATCATTTGAAACCGTGAACGGCGACGCACATTCCAACTGGCTTGAAAAGTTTTACGAGGCGAGGGCTTCCGGCCTGATACTTTATGGCCGCGCGCTGGGCCTGGGCCACGGCGAGGCGGAGGATGTGCTGCAGGAAACTTTTTTGGCGCTGATGCGTTTGCCGGAACTGCCGCGAGAGCCGGAGAATTATTGTGTCCGCAGTTTCAGGAACCGCGCGCTGAATTACAAGAGGTCGCTGTGGCGGCGTTTGACGCGGGAAGTCCTTGCGCACGGCCACCATTTTGCAGGCGGTAACAATTGGTTTGAGAAGGCGCAGGACGAAGCCGAACAATCTTTGCAGTCGGCCGCGGTGCGCTGTCTGGAGGGATTGCCTGTGGAGCAGCGCGAGGTGATTGTGCTGAAAATCTGGAATCAATTCACATTCGAGGAGATTGGCGGGTTGCTGGAGATTTCGCCGAACACGGTGGCGGGCCGTTACCGATACGGTTTGCAAAAGATAAAATCCAAACTGGCCGCCGACGCGCTGTTGCGCTCTGGCGTGCCTCAGGAAGGAGTCGTTTATGAAAGAGACGGATTCACTGGAGAACCAATTGCGTTCGTGGCAGCCGCGCCGGCCGTCGGCGGGGCTTAGGCGGAAACTGTTCGGCGGCCCTGTCAAAGCCACGCGGCGGGTGGCGTGGTTTTTGGGCTCGCTTGCGCCGGCGGCGGCGTGCCTGTTGCTCACGATATCGGTGTTTAATCCAGGGAATTATGGCGGTTCCACGCACCTCGAACCGATGGTTTTGGGCAATCAAAGTTCCGCAGTTTATGCTTCCGGCAATGACGGGGGAACGGAGAACAACTTATTTTCCGTCACTTTTGATTGGACAAACCATGGCAATTTCACTTCTAGTATATCTCCTTTTTCACGGTCAAGATGAATTGATTTGACGATTTACAAATGAGCAATGACAAAAGCAATGCGCCGACCGGCAAGCAACCTGCGGGAAAAACTCCCGTGACCACGCCCGCCGCCAAACCTGTTCCCGTAAAAGTTCCGCCGCTGTTCCGAAAGATTGACTGGCTGGTGCTGGCGGTCATTTTCGCCGTGGTCTGGACGGCCTATCTGTTCACGCTCGCACCGGAACTGACGCTGGAGGATTCCGGCGAGCTGTGCACGGCGTCGTATTATGCCGGCATCCCGCATCCGCCGGGCTATCCGTTCTGGGCGATTTATTCGTGGCTGTGGACGGTGATCGTGCCGTTCGGCAATGTCGCCTGGCGTGTGGAGGTGGGCGAGTCCTTCGCGGCAGCGATGGCGTGCGGGCTGGTCGGCTTCATGGTTTCGCGAGGAAGCAGCATGTTGATCGAGGGCATTGATGAATTGAAGGACATGAGCCGCAAATGGGAGAATGTCATCTGCGTGGTGACGGGAATTGTGGCGGGATTGATGCTGGGCTTTGACCGTTTCATGTGGATGGAATCGGTGGTCATCAACCGCATCTCGCTCTTCGACGTGCCGTGGATCATGGTGGTGGCGCTCTGTTTGTTCCGGTGGATTTATGCGCCGCAGCAGAAGCGTTATCTTTACATCGGAATGTTTTTCTTCGGCGTCTGCGCGACGATCCATCAAACGATGCTCGTGGCCGCGATGGGCATTGAAGTGTGCATCGCCATAGCCCTGCCGCGACTTGGGCGAGATTTATTTTTGGGCAACAGCATTGTTTTCGCGCTGGGATTGATCGGGATGGAAACAAACAAGGTGCAAGCCTTGAATGATTTAAGCCCGATGTTCAAAAACATCTTTTACTTTGTCGGACTGGGATCGGTAGCCGGATTCAACTGGATTTACATCAGTTCCTGGGTTCAAACAAAACGGCTCGGCAAATCATGGAAACAGGCATTGCTCTGGCCGACAGTCGCAATCGCCGGCGTCTTTCTGCTGTGGTTTTTTCTGCTGATGGCCTTTGAACCGAATGGCGACACCGATCCACTGTCGTTCCGGGCCGAGACGTTCAACAAGGTTCTGAATCTTGGCGGCAAGATCATGGAAGTATGTGTGATTCTTTACGGTGGAATTCTGGCTGTCTGCACCGTGGTCTGTTTTTGGACTGGCATTGAAACGCGCGAACTGGGCAGGGAATGGAAGGCGGTTTTGTTCATGGGGCTGCTCTGGACGCTGGGTGCGGCATTTTATTTTTATGAACCGCTTGCTGGCATGTCGGATCCGCCCATGCAGTGGGGATATCCGCGCACGGTCGAGGGATTTTTCCATGCGCTGTCGCGCGGGCAGTATGAAAAGTCCAACCCCACGGACATCATCCAGGATCCGATGCGTTTCATCTCGCAACTCGGCCTGCTCATCAGCGGCCTCGCCGATTCGTTCGGTTGGGTTTATCTGTTCATTGCTTCGTTGCCATTTTTCTTCCTCTGGCGGATGAAAAACCGCGAACGAGCATGGATCATCGGGCTGGCGGCCATTTATTTATGCATTGGTGTTCTGCTGACGATCATCATGAACACAAGCCTGGACCGCCAGAACGCGTTGTTGTGCGAGGTGTTCTTCACGGCTTCCCACGCGGTGGTGGCCATCATGATCGGCTACGGGCTCGCCCTGCTTGCGGCTTACATGGCGACGCATTACGAAAGATTCCGGAACTGGGGATTGATCGGCGGGGCGATTGCCACAGTGCTCGCGCTCTATTGTCTGGTGAGCGCGATGGGCAAACTTTACTTCGGTCCCGCCGGCGAGATCACCGGTGTGCATGAATTTTTCAGCGGCATCATCCGCGCGTTTGACAAAAACCAATACGGTTCGCCCGTTTTTGCAAATCTGATATTGGTCGCAACGCCGCTGATTTTCATCGCCGCGCTGCTGCTCTACCGCAACCGCGCCCCGGTGGTGATCACGCTTTGCATTTTTGCCACCGCGCCGGTTTATTCTTCTTTGTCGCACTGGTATAAAAGCGAGCAGCGCAACCACTGGTTCGGCTACTGGTTCGGGCATGACATGTTCACGCCGCCGTTTGGCATTTACCCCGAAATGTCGCGCAACACGATTCTTTTTGGCGGCACCGACCCAGGGCGATTCTGTCCGACCTACATGATTTTCTGCGAGAGTTTCATCCCGCACAGTTGCCAGCCGTTGGAAGACCAAAAATTTGACCGCCGCGACGTTTATCTCATCACCCAAAACGCACTGGCAGACGGAACTTATCTTGATTATCTCCGGGCGCAATACTTTCGCAGCCAGCAAAAAGACCCGCCTTTTTTCAGCCGGTTCATCAAATACATCGCAGTCACCATTGGCATCGGCAACCCCGCCAACGTGATCATGGATGGCATTGACATGGGCAAAGGAGACACGGGAAATTCGCTCGTTGATGGCATTGCCAACCTGCTGGATTCAACCTTGGACAAGCCGTTGACCGCATTGGGCGCCAGCATTGAAAAACGCCGACGCGCCGAGGGTGTCTATCCGCACAACGAAATCTACATCCCGTCCCCGCTGGATTCACAGAATTGTTTCCAAGAATACACGGAGGATGTCGCCCACCGTCAGCAGCTTGGCCAGCTCAAGCCCGGTGAAGAAGTTCATGCAGATGCAGAAGGCCATGTGCAGGTTTCCGGCCAGGTCGCCGTGATGGAAATCAACGGCCTGCTTTGCAAGGTCATTTTCGACCACAACCCGACCAATGACTTTTACGTCGAGGAAAGTTTCCCTCTCGATTGGATGTATCCCTACGAAACGCCGTCGGGCATCATCATGAAGATCAACCGCAACCCGCTGCCGGAGCTGACCGACGACATCTTCAAGAAGGATCATGAATTCTGGAGCAAATATTCCGAGCGGCTCTGCGGCAACTGGATCACCTACGACACCACCGTGCAGCAGATCGCGGACTTCGCCGAGAAGGTTTATCTCGGCAACAATTATGACGGCTTCACCGGTGACCGCAAATTCATCCGCGACGACGACGGCCAGAAGGCTTTCTCCAAGCTGCGCAGCTCCATCGCCGGTGTTTATGCCTGGCGCCTGACGCCGCAATGCCCGCCCGAATACCGTCAGAAAACCCAGGCATCACAGCAGGCGTTGATCAAGGAAACGGATTTCGCATTCAAACAATCCTTTGCCTTTTGTCCTTACAGCCCTGAAGCTGTTTTTCGTTATGTCAACTTCCTGCTTGGTTTCCAACGCTTTGATGACGCTTTGATTGTCGCAAAAACGTGTCAGAAACTCGACCCCTACAACGATCAGGTCTCCGGCCTCATTGCGCAATTGGAGAATTATAAAAAGCAATACGGTGACATGTCCCGAGCCCAGAATCAGATGCAGCAAATGCAGTCAGAAGCCACCACCAACCCGGCGGATTTGCCGAACATCCTTGGCCTTGCCGGGACGTATTTGCAAATGCAGCAGACCAATGCCGCCATCTCACTGTTTGATGAGGCGATTACCAACGCCCACATTTCCACCGCCCAACTTGGCGCCATCGCCAGTTTCTATGCCGAATCGGGAAGGATAATCAAACTCGAAGGCGTGCTTGGAAGAATCGTCGTAATCGCGCCAGACCAGCCTGAGCCACGTTACGACTTTGCCGCCGTCGAGGCCGTGCTGGGCAAGACCAATGAGGCTCTTGAAAACCTGAAGGTCGCCCTCGACTTGAACGCGAAGCGGCTCAAGGCCAATCCTGCGGCGACCGACCTTTTGACCCAGGCGCGAACCGACGGGCATTTAAATTCCCTGCGCAATCTGCCTGAATTTCAAAAACTCGTTCCGGCCAGTTAGCAGGAGTTTCATGATTCAATTAAGCTTTCCATTCACCGAAGAAAAAATCCGCGCGCTGAAGGTCGGCGACGAGGTTTTGATTTCAGGGATCGTGTTCACCGGGCGCGACGCGGTCCACAAGTATCTCCACGAGGGCGGCAAGCTGCCGCCGGAAGTGAACTTGCGTGACGGCATTCTTTACCACTGCGGCCCGGTTATGATGAAACAGGACGACGGCAGCTATAAATGCACCGCAGCCGGCCCGACCACGTCCATCCGCGAGGAGCCGTATCAATGGCAGGTCATCCGTGATTTTGGAATTCGCGGCGTCATCGGAAAGGGCGGCATGGGCGACCGCACTCTTGCGGCATGCAAGGAATACGGCTGCGTGTATTTGCATGCGGTAGGTGGCGCGGCGCAGGTGCTGGCCGAATGCGTGAAACGCGTCCGCAATGTCTATATGATGAAGGAATTCGGCGCGCCGGAGGCGATCTGGGAACTGGAGATTGCGGATTTTCCAGCAGTGGTGACGATGGATTCGCACGGCAGTTCGCTGCACAAGGAAATTTTTGCAAAGAGCCAGGCGGCACTGGCGGAGCGGCTCTAAAATTTCAAATTCCATTCCCCGGTCAAATACTTCTCCCTGGCTAGTTTTTGGATTTTAGATTTTGGAAAATCTTTCAATTCCTCAGTTGCGTTCCACGATTTAATTAATGCGGCTTTCACCGTGTCCGACGGCAAGTTCAAGTTGGTGAGAAATTCGCCGTGGCTGCGGCTTTGACGGTAATCCGGCTGCTTGGACGGCATGCGCAACAATTCGCCGACAAGTGCGAGGTCGAAATCCAAAAGAAAAGTCCCGTGAAAGAGCAGGAAGTTCTTTTTGCGGCGCTGCGAATTGCCGGAGAATTTATTGAGGGTTGATGGTTCAGGGTTGAGAGTTAAGTCCGTGTGGCCGTTGATTGAGATTTGGACTTTGGACTTTGGACTTTGGACTTTGGACTCAATTGCCTCGCGGTTGCGTTCCATGATGAACTTGTTCGCACCGGAAATCCCGGCGAGCGGCGAATTCTCTTTGATTTCCAAAATGAGCGCGTAATTCAAACATCCCCGGCCCTGCAAAACCGTTCCGCCGCCGGAGCAGCGGCGGAAAATGGGAATTTGTCCAGCGCGGCAGCTTTCGACATTCACTTCCGTTGCAACTTTATTTGCGTAGCCGACAACAATAAAAGTTTCATGCGATTTCCAGAAGCGCAGGATTTCTTCGCCGCCGTTTTCATCGCGCCAGTCGAGCAGGGCCTCGTCGCACGCCAGATTTTCGGCGGGTGAGGGGAGGGTGAGGTCGAGCAGCTTCATCGGATTTCGCTGGCGTTTGGGGTCAAGTTGGGTTTTATTGTCTGCGCGCTTTTTGCGTGCCAGGAAGAATTGATTAACACAGTGAGCATGGAGAAAAAAGAAATTTACAGTTCGCGTTCCCCCTTCGCTTCGCCATCTGGAAATGGAAATGGCGACAAGGCGGGCGATTCGCTACAGGCGGTCTTTGAGATGGCGCTGGAAAGCCAGGGGCCGGAGCGCACGGCCAAGCTGCTCGAAAAACTCGCGGACCAGTTGCGCGCCGCGCCGCGTCCGTCGGCGGGGCCGACCACGTCTTACGCCAACACGATTTCGCCGGACCAGCAGGCACCGTATCCAGGCGACCGCGACATCGAGCGCCGCATCAAGAGCCTTATCCGCTGGAACGCGATGGCGATGGTGGTGAAGGCGAATTCCACGACGAACGTCGGCGGACACATCGCTTCGTTCGCGTCTTCGGCGACGCTCTACGAAGTGGCGCAGAATCATTTCTTTCGCGGAGCGACGGAAGATTTCCCCGGCGACATGGTTTATTTCCAGGGTCACGCCGCGCCTGGAATGTATGCGCGGGCTTTTCTTGAAGGCCGGTTGGACGAGAAGCACCTTCGGAATTTCCGGCAGGAACTTGCCGAGGGCGGGGGCCTGTCGTCGTATCCGCATCCGTATTTGATGCCGGATTTCTGGCAGTTTCCGACGGTCTCAATGGGTCTTGGCCCGATCATGTCGCTGTATCAGGCTCGCTTCAACCGTTATTTGCAGGCGCGCGGGCTGACGAACTGGAAGGAAGAGCCGAAGGTCTGGGCGTTCCTCGGCGACGGCGAATCGGACGAGCCGGAATCGCTGGGAGCCATCACTCTAGCCGCTCGCGAAAATCTCGACAACATCATCTGGGTGGTGAATTGCAATCTCCAGCGCCTCGACGGCCCGGTGCGTGGCAACGGAAAAATTATCCAGGAACTCGAAGGCCTGTTCCACGGCGCGGGCTGGAACGTCATCAAGGTGATCTGGGGAACCGAGTGGGACGACATCATCAAGCGCGACAAGACCGGCCTGCTGCTGCAGCGCATGGAGGAATGCGTGGACGGCGATTACCAGAAATATATCGTCGAGCCGGGCAGCTACACGCGCCAGCATTTCTTCGGCAAGTATCCGCAGTTGCTGGAGCTCGTGAATCATTTGAGCGACGGGCAGATTTCCAAATTGCTGCGCGGCGGGCACGATGTTCGCAAAATGTATGCGGCCTACAAATCTGCGATGGATCACAAGGGGCGCCCGACGGTCGTGCTTGCAAAGACCGTCAAGGGCTACGGCCTTGGCGAGGCCGGCGAAGGCAAAAACATTTCGCACCAGCAGAAGAAAATGAACGAGAAGGAGCTGCGCGAATTTCGCGAGCGCTTCGGAATTCCCATCTCGGACGACGTGATTGCCGAAACGCCGTTCTATCGTCCGCCTGCGGACAGCCCGGAGACAAAATACCTGCTCGAACGGCGCAAGGCGCTTGGCGGGTTTGTGCCCGCGCGCATCGTCAAGCCGGCGGTGCTTGACGTGCCGAAGCTCGATTACTTCACCGAATTTTCCAAAGGCTCGGCCATGGAAGCCTCCACGACGATGGCGTTCGTGCGGCTGGTGACGATTTTGCTCCGGCACAAGGGCATCAGCAAAAACATCGTGCCCATCATCCCCGACGAGGCGCGCACGTTCGGCCTCGACGCGCTGTTCCGCGAAATCGGGATTTACTCGTCCAAAGGCCAGCTTTACGACCCGGTGGACAGCAGTTCGCTGCTTTTTTATCACGAGGCGAAGGACGGGCAGATTCTCGAGGAAGGCATCAGCGAAGCCGGCTCGATGGCGTCGTTCATCGCGGCGGGCACGAGCTATGCCTCGCACGGCGTGCCTACGATTCCGTTCTACATTTACTACTCCATGTTCGGGCCGCAGCGCGTCGGCGATCTGTTCTGGCTCGCGGGCGACATCCGGGCGAAGGGATTTTTGCTCGGCGCGACTTCCGGCCGCACCACGCTCAACGGCGAGGGCCTGCAACATCAGGACGGACACAGCCTGCTGCACGCCAGCACCATCCCCACCTGCCTGCCATACGACCCGGCGTTCGGTTACGAACTTGCCGTCATCGTGTCCGACGGATTGCGCCGGATGTATGTGGAGAATGAGGACATTTTCTATTACATCGCGCTTTACAACGAAAATCATGCCATGCCGCCGATGCCTCCGGGAGTCGAGGACGGAATCCTGAAGGGCCTGTATAAATTCAAGTCCGGCGCCGAAGGCAAAAAAGTCAAGGCTCATATCCTAGGCAGCGGGCCGATCATCCAATCCGCGCTCAAGGCGCAGGAAATTCTCTCGGAACGCTACGACGTCTCCGCCGATGTCTGGAGCGCGACCAGCTACAAGCTGCTCCGCACCGATGCCATCCGCTGCCAGCGCTGGAACATGATGCATCCCACCGAGCCGCCAAAGAAATCCTACTTGGAAAATCTCCTTGCGAAAGAGCAGGGGACATTCGTGGCCGTGTCCGACAACATCCGCACCGTGCCAGACCAGATTGCGCCGTGGGTGCCGGGCGGATTGTTCACGCTGGGGACGGACGGCTTTGGCCGCAGCGACACACGCGCGCGTTTGCGCCGGTTCTTCGGCATGGACGTTGAATCCACCGTCATCGGCACGCTCTACGCGCTGGCGGAAAAGAACATCATCGGCTGCGAAGTCGTGGCGCAAGCCATCAAAGATCTGGGCGTTGATCCTGAAAAGGTCCAGCCGCAGATTGTATAATTCCCTCTCCGCCTCGAACGGGTGGGCTTGGGTGAGGGAGGATGTTGTTTCACTTCACGCCGGGGTGGTCGGCGACAATTTGTTTGGCTCGGGAGAATTATTGGCTGGAAAGCTCATGTCTTTTCATACGCCTGCTCGCATCGCTCCCACTCCCTCTCTCCACGGATATAGACAAATACAATCCCGAAGCAAAAGAATATGGCGGCTAGATTTCCCGGTGCAGGTGTGACGGAATGGGTTCTCAATTGTTCCTTCGGAACACTCTGCCGGGACGCCGCCACGTTTGATGGATGGTTTTACAGAGGTTTCTTTTGTGGGGTGGATGGAATTGTCCGGCAAATCCGCGCGAGTTTACTGCCAGCTCAGGACGTTGTTCCTGTTTTCCCAATCTGTGGCGGGATCTTCGGTGTCAACTTTCCCGTCCGACCCGGCGGACCAGACCATGACTTTGCCACGGCATTGCCAGTTGTCTGTCGTCGCAGTTGGTCCGTCTGGATTTACCAATCCGTTGAGACCGCCATGAGACACTTTGTCCGAGGAATAAAACGCGTCCTTGCACATGTCGTCGTAATTCAAATCCATGGTGATGACATAGGGATTGCCCCAGGGGTCGCGATAGACCAAATCCGGGCCGACGCCGGGCAATGTGGCGTCGCTCACCGGCGTGGCATTGAGGAATTTTGTCTGCTGCGGGTTTTTGACGTGGTTTGCGTTCACCGTCAGCTGGGTGTTGTCCATCAGGATGGCAATCACCTCGGAATTGTTCGTGGGATAAGCGGTGTTAAGGAAGTTCCCGCCGTTAAAGGCTGCGCCGTAGGTGAAATCGCCCGTTCCCGCCGCGCTCTGCGCCGCGCTTGAAACTGGAAGGCGGCCATAAGCGGAATCGTAACCTTCAACGGCGGTGGCGATGCTTTGTTCCTCGACCCTGGCCTTGCTTCTTTTTGCGCTGTTCTTGACGGCGGCAAGCACCGGCAGCAGCATCGCGGCCAAAATGGCGATGATGGCAATGACGACGAGCAGTTCGACGAGCGTGAAAGCCGGTGCGGCGCGGCGTTTATTTTTCATCAAGGTATTAAGGTTATCATTCTCCGAGTTTTGCGGAACGTTACAATTAGGTGACAGGTGAATCCATTCATTTTGCGAGCGACCCGTTGAGTGCCGGTGAAAGAGCGTGAGGAAAAAATCCAGATGGGTGCAATGTTGTTCCAGAAAGCTGCGGTGTTATGCAATTCTGCAAATGAGGATGGAATTTCATTGGCTTTAATTTAATTCCACTTATTGTTGTCCCCGCGACAAGATGGACGAAACTGTAAAAATCGAATACGAGTTCAAGCTCAAAAGCGGGAAAACAAAGAATTTTTCCGTGCGGCTGCGGAAACATTCCATGCAGTTCGTCTCCGAGCAGACGACGACGGTGAGGCCGTGGACAAAATTGACGCATCACCAGTGCCCGAACTGCCCGCTCAAGCCGGAGACGAATTACAACTGCCCCATCGCGGCGAACCTTGTGGATGTGATTGAGTCGTTCAAGGATTCGTTGTCCATCGAAGAGGCGGAGATCACCATTCGCAGCGAGTCGCGGGAATATCACAAACGTTCCACGGTGCAATACGGCATCGGCTCGATGATGGGGATTTACATGGTGACGAGCGGCTGCCCGATCATGGACAAGCTGCGCCCGATGGTTTTCACGCACCTGCCGTTTTCATCGCTGGAGGAAACGTTGTTCCGCGCGATCTCGATGTATCTGCTCGCGCAGTATTTCCGCCAGCAGGAAGGGAAGACGCCGGATTGGAAGCTGGAAGATTTTACGAAAATCTACGAGGAAATTGCGACGGTCAACCAAAGTTTCACCAAGCGCCTGTTGAGCATCAATCCCGCCGACGCCAGTCTCAACGCGCTGGTCGGATTGGATTGCTTCGCCTCCATCGCCGCGTTTTCCACCGTGGAGGATAATCTCAAGGAGTTTGAAACATTGTTCGAGGCCTACCTGCAACCGGGCGACACGCTGCGCCTGACGCGTCCTAATAAAGAGCAGGTTTAACCCGGCGAACTTTTTAGCAGAAGGTTAAAGCTTCAAGAATCTGCCGATCAGCCGTCCGATTTCTTCCAGTTCGCGAGTTTCTTCCGGCGTGTATTCGTGCTGGCGGATTGTTCCGATTCCAATTGTCCCCGCAATTTTATCGCCGTCGCGCAACGGCACGCACAATGCGCCGCCGACGCCGGTCTGCTTCGCGCCCGGCTTTGCCACGCCGCTGGAGTCCGTCTGCAAATTGCAAATCGTGACCGGCTTGTTTTGCGCGACGACCTGTCCGGCGATTCCTTTTCCGACGGGAATTGTTTTGACGACTTCGAGGATTTGCGGCGGCAGGCCGACCTGCGCCGCGAGATAAAGCAGTTGATTATCGCCGTCGAGCCGGTGGATCGTGCCGGTTTCGGAATTAAATTTTGCGAGCACGACATGAAGAATCTGCTCCAAAACCGTTTCGCGGTTCGGGTCATTCTTCAACAAGCTTTCAATTTGTTCGTGCAATTCATCCATGATCAGCCTTTGGGTTTTTGTGCGGCGATGGCGCAAACGCTTCCCGTTGATGGAATCATCGCGAAGCAGATTTTCGCGGCGAGCCGTTTGATTTTTCTTGAAAGCGGCAGGCGCGGATGGTTTTGAAACGTCAGCAGATGCGTTTTTGACACGACGGACAGGTTTTGCGTGCGAAGCAGATAATCCATTTCCGGCAAAACGTATTCGCGCCAGTGAAATCCCAAAAACCTGCCGTTTTCAAAGTAGTCGTAATACTGGTTGTAGCCTTCGACCTGCGTGCCGATGCTTTTTCCGCAAAGCAGTTTCACCCGGTTTTCCAGCTCGGCCATGTTTGGCACGGTGATGAAAATTTTGCCGCCGGGTTTCAGGATGCGGCGCAGGTCGCGGATGAACCCGACGGGATTGAAATTGAAATGCTCCATCGTTTCCCAGCAGGAAATGGCGTCAAACTGCTCGTCGTCAAAAGGCAGCCGGTGTTTTTCTGCGGATGGCGAGCCGAAATTTTCAAAGAGGTCGCAGATCGTGAATTCGATTCCCGCAGCCTCGTAAAGCGGTTTGAGCGGATAAACCGCAGGGTCGTTTCCCTCGAGAACGCAGACTTCGTTGCCCTGATTTTTCAGCGCGAACGGCGTGTAGCTGAAGAACGGGCCGATTTCCAGAATCTTTTTTCCGCGCAAACTCCAGATGTCGAAATGCGAGGCCGTCTGCCAGAGCCGGTTGCGATGCTGCAAGAAATATGCGTGCAAACCATCTTCCACTTTGGCTTTATGTGCAAGGTCGTTCGCAAAACTTTTGTATCCGGACAAAGTCATGCGCGTTCTTCTCCGCGATAATGCAGCACCTTCACTTTTTCGAGCGTGACAAGGCCGCCGCCCATCATTTTGTCCAGAGTTGGCAGGAAGGAATTAATTTTTTCTTCGCCGTCCACGATTTCAATGACGAGCGGCAAATCCATCGAGAGCCGGAGGATTTTCGCCGTGTGCAGTCGGCTCGCTTTGCCGAAGCCCATCGGTCCGCGCAGAACCGTCGCGCCCGCGAGATGAGCCTCGCGCGCGGCGAGGACGATGGCTTCGTAAAGCGGCTTGTGTTCCCAGCGGTCGCTTTCGCCGAGAAAAATTCGGAGCAGGACGGCTTCGGTTGGAATTTGCATAAATTTTTGTTAAAGCGTTATATGGTTGAATCGTGGATCGTCATTTTATTTTGCCGAACCAAAAAATGAGCCAAGCAAGTAGCCGAGCCACACGGCAATCATGCAAAGAATCACTGACAAAATAACATTCCCGCCGGCGTAAAGCCATTGACGTTCTTGCAGGAGTTGCAACGTTCGGAAGCTGAATGAAGAAAAGGTGGTGTAGCCGCCGCAGATGCCATACATCAGAAATTGCGTGGCAAATATGCGCGTTTGCGAATCCATCCGGCCTTCGGGAATGGCCAGCGCTCCGATGATGCCGATGAGGAAGGAGCCGGTGACGTTGACGGTGAGCGTGCCCCACGGAAACGCTTTGCCGAATTCCGCAGAGATAAGACCGTCGAGCCAGTAGCGGCCCACGCTGCCGAGCGCGCCGCCGATTGCCACCCATAAATATGCGAGCATAAAACCTTGCATGGATTTTGTCCCCGGCGGCCAACCGGCGCAACCGAAAACCGATCTTCAATGCGCCGCTGCCAGACCTTCTTTGATTTCCACGGGTTTGGATTCGACCTGAACGGTGGCGGGTGTAAGCCCGTCGCGCGTCGCCGTGAGGGTGATGGTGCCGGGCTTCAAGGTCGAGCGGATGGCGACGCGGTTGATGCCGCATTCGGTGTTGAGGTAAAGATTGTTGACCGAATTGGGTACGCCGCTGTTGTAGCCGCCGCGCCAGACAGTCGGACCGGAAACCTTGAAATCCACCCGCGCCTCGTCGGTCGGGCAGCGGCGGCCCTGCGCGTCCACCACTTCCACGTCGAAGAACGCCACGTCCGAACCGTTCGCCTGCAAGCCGACCGGACCAACGTGCGGCGTCAATTTCAAGGCATTCGCTTCGCCCGCAGTTTCAATTTCATCCTGCGCCACGATTTTGCCGCCGGCTTTTGCGACGGCGGAGATTTTGCCGGTTTGAAACTGGATGTTCGTGAAGGCGAAAATGTAGCCGTTCGTCGGCGATGTCACGACACCCTGGGATTTTTCGTTCACGAACAACTCCACGGAATCGCAGTGGTTCGCGGCGACATAAACGGTCTTGACGGTGTTCGTCGGATAAGTCCAGTGGCCGATGATGTGGATGTCCGGCGCTTCATTTTGCATCACGCGATAGACGTAATAGGCTTCCTTGGGCAGACGCACGGAATCCACCTTGCCACTCACACGTGCCACTTCGCTGCTGTCCTGCCGGCCGTCGGCGTTCGAGTCGGACCAGTAAATCGAGGCGTAGCCGGACCATTTCGCGTGTGCCGGATTTTGGTTGGTGATGATGTTCATCAAATAATCGTTGTAACGTCCCGCAGCCGCGATGCAGAAAGTTTCAGAGTTCCAGCTGTATTGGTCGTTCGGCCCCTTCTTGAAGCCAAAATGCGGCGGCGAATGGTCGTCCCAGAAACGGCGAGAGGCCTCGTCGCGAAAATCCTCCGTCTCGATGAGCGGCGCCTTGTCGCGGCGGTCCACGCTGTAGCCGCGAAAAATGTCTCCCGGGGCTTTGATCTCGTCCGTGTGCCGGTCCTGCCCGATCATCACGCCGTAGTATTCCGCGAAGGGCGTGACGGCATTGTTCAGCGCCGCCGTGTCGTTGTCGCGCGTGCCCGCAACACGACCGCCGTTTGGATCCCATTTCTTGCGCAAATCCACGATTTGCTGCATGTGATTCGTGGTGACGACGGTATTGCCCGCCTCCCAGAACAAAATGCTTGGGTCGTTGCGGAAATAAATCATCGAATCGCGCATGACTTCGGCCCGTTGTTCCCACTGGCGTGCGGCAGCCTCCGGCGACAGGCGGTTGTCTAGGGCTGGGTCGCCCTCCTTGTCACCCGCCGGACAGACGATCACAATGCCCGTCTTGTCACAGGCGCGCACATCCACGGCCTGCGGCGAGATGTGCATCCAGCGGATGTAATTCGCATGCGTGCTGCGGACGAGCGCCGCGTTATAATCGTGCATCCAGTCAGGATACGCCTCACCCAGCCCCGCCCACTCGTCCGACGAGCGCTGCGAATATCCGGTGAGCCAGACAAATTTGTCATT
>Ga0182013_10003599_pt1 | contig 19218 bp, 14 predicted proteins | sample 612S2MmetaG_FD_120487 | JGI IMG/M metagenome (GOLD analysis project Ga0182013, IMG submission 120487) | Permafrost microbial communities from Stordalen Mire, Sweden - 612S2M metaG | ecosystem: Environmental > Terrestrial > Soil > Wetlands > Permafrost | place: Sweden: Stordalen | collected... | reverse complement strand
CTCGCGAAGCAGTTCCCGCGGGTCTACTTCTTCCTGCTCAACAAGTGGTACTTCGATGAGTTGTACGACCGAATCTTCGTGAAACCCATCCTCCGGATCGCCAACTTCTCCTGGCGGATCGGCGACGCGACGATCATCGATGGCGTGCCGAACGGTCTCGCCGCGTTGGCCGCCGAAGGGTCCCGAGAGGCGGTGAAGATGCAGACCGGCTCGCTCGCGGCTTATGCTTTTGTCATGTTGATCGGCGTTGTCGCGCTGGTCGGCGTCTTCATGTTCTTCCGGTGATCGAAATGAATGCCGCGGGCTTTCCCATTCTGTCGCTGATCACCTGGCTGCCGATAGCGGGTTGTGTCGTGATCATGCTGGTGCGCGGCGATGAGGCGACGGTTGCCTCCAACGCGCGGTGGACCGCGTTGTGGACCAGCCTGCTGGTGCTGGTCGCGTCTTTGGTGCTGTGGGTGAAGTTCGATCCGCGGGAGCCGGGCTTTCAGTTCAACGAGACGATGGCGTGGCTGCCGCATTATCGGATCGCTTACAAAATGGGAGTCGATGGCATCTCGGTGCTGTTCGTTCTGCTATCGACCGTTCTGACACCGATTTGTATCCTCGCGAGCTGGGAGTCGATCCGGGTCAAGGTTCGCGAGTTCATGCTCTCGTTCCTGGTCCTGGAAACGATGATGGTCGGCATGTTCTGCGCCACCGACTTCGTCGTGTTCTACATGTTCTTCGAAGCGGTGCTGATCCCGATGTATCTGATCATCGGCATTTGGGGCGGACCGCGCCGGGTCTACGCGGCCGTGAAGTTCTTCCTGTTCACGCTGACCGGCTCGGTGCTGATGCTGCTGGCGTTGATCGCCATGTGGCTGCACGCGGGAACGACGGACATCGCGGTGCTGATGGACACGCGGTTCCCCGTGCACATGCAGACCTGGCTGTTCTTCGCGCTGATGGCGTCCTTCGCCGTTAAAGTGCCGATGTGGCCGGTGCACACCTGGTTGCCCGACGCGCACGTGGAGGCGCCGACCGCCGGGTCCGTCATCCTGGCCGGCGTGTTGTTGAAGATGGGCGCTTATGGGTTCCTGCGCTTCTCGGTGCCGATGCTGCCGGACGCGTCGCAATCCTACGCGCCGCTGATCTACACGCTGTCGGTCATCGCCGTCGTCTACACCTCGCTGGTCGCGCTGGCGCAGGAGGATATGAAGAAGCTGATCGCCTATTCCTCGGTCGCCCATATGGGCGTGGTGACGATCGGCATCTTCACCTTCAATGAGCAGGGCATCCAGGGCGCGCTGTTTCAGATGTTGTCGCATGGTATCGTTTCGGGCGCGCTGTTCCTGATCGTCGGCGTGGTTTACGATCGCATCCATTCACGCGATATCGTTCGTTACGGTGGCCTCGCCGACCGCATGCCGGGTTACGCGCTGGTGTTCATGGTGTTCATGATGGCCACGGTGGGATTGCCGGGAACGTCGGGCTTCATCGGAGAGTTCCTGGTGATCATTGGCGCGGCCCAGATCAACTTCTGGCTCGCGCTGATAGGGGGTTTCGGTATGATCCTTGGCGTCGCCTACATGCTGTACCTTTATCGCCGCGTGATCTTCGGCGCGATCACGCACGCCGATCTGAAACATATCCTTGACCTCAGCCCGCGTGAGTGGGCCTTGTTCACGCCGCTGATCCTGCTGACGTTTTGGATGGGTATCTATCCGTCCAGCTTCACCGGCTTTTTCGATGAGAGCGTGGCGGCGATGGTGCAACATCATCACGCGGCCGTCTCGGCGACCACGCGGTTCGCTCAGGAAATGGTGCATTAGATGAACTGGACGTTGGCGCTGCCGGAGATCGTTCTCGCCTCTCTCGGCATGGCGATCCTGGTATTTGGCGTGGTGCGCAAGCAGGACAGCACGGTCCTGGCGACCATGTTCACCATCGGCGCGTTTCTGATCGCCGGGTTGCTGGTCGCGACACGGGCCACCGGCTACGGCTTCAATGGCCAGTTCGTCGCCGATGCGTTCGCGACCTTCAACAAAGAACTGATCCTGCTTGGCGGCATATTGGCGTTGATGCTGTCGATGGACTGGAATCGATCGCAGGGGATCGCGCGGTTCGAATACCCCGTGCTGGTGCTGTTCTGCACGGTCGGCATGATGATCATGGTGTCGGCCTCCAACCTGATGTCGCTATATCTGGGCCTGGAACTGCAATCGCTCGCGCTTTACGTGCTGGCCGCGTTCGCCCGCGACGATTTAAGGTCGTCGGAGGCCGGCCTTAAGTACTTCGTGCTGAGCGGTCTCGCGTCTGGTCTGTTGCTGTACGGCATTTCGCTGGTTTACGGCTTCTCCGGCACGATGGACTTCCAGGCGCTGCACAGCGTGCTGATGACGCCCGAGGCCGCGCCGCCAGGCCTGATCATCGGCGTGGTGTTCGTGCTGGTGGGATTGGCGTTCAAGGTGTCCGCCGTGCCGTTCCACATGTGGACACCGGATGTTTACGAAGGCGCGCCAACCCCGGTCACGGTGTTCTTCGCCACCGGTCCTAAGGTTGCCGCGATGGCGTTGTTGCTGCGCGTGATGGGCACCTCGTTCGCCGAACTGGTGCCGGCGTGGCAGTCGCTGATCGTTCTGATGTCGATTGGGTCGATGGTGCTCGGCGCGCTGGCGGCGATCGGACAGAAGAACATCAAGCGACTGATGGCGTATTCCTCGATCGGGCACATGGGCTACGCGCTGATCGGCCTCGCGGTGGGATCGGCGGACGGCGTGCGCGGTGTTCTGGTATACATGACCGTCTATGTACTGATGACGGCGGGGACGTTCGCCTGCATCCTGGCGATGAAGCGCGACGGCAAACCGGTCGAGCAGATCTCGGATCTTTCCGGTCTGGCGACAACCGATCCCGGCCTGGCGATGGCGTTGAGCGTGTTCATGTTCAGCCTCGCGGGCATTCCGTTGATGGCCGGGTTCTTCGCCAAACTTTACATCTTCCTCGCCGCGGTGAAGGGTGGATTGTGGACGCTGGCGGTGATCGGTGTGCTGACCAGCGTGGTGGGCGCGTTCTATTACATCCGCGTTATTAAGGTGATGTACTTCGACGCGCCCGTGGCGGCGTTCGACCGGAGGCCTCCGGCGTTGTCGTTTGTCGTGGCGGCGACCGGGTTGTTCACCGCGTTGTTCTTTTTGTTCCCGGCGCCGGTCGTCGACGCGGCGGAGTTGGCGTCCCGCGTTTTGTTCCGGTAGGCGACGGGGACGTCAGCGAACAGCGCGCGGCGGCAGATGGCCGGGTCGAGCCCGGCCATGACGTTTAATCCTCGTCCAGATCCGGCGCGACCGCCTGATACCGCGCGCGGTGCAGCGCCGCCGATCCAAACATGGGTGCCAGCACCATCATCTTTCGCAGGAACAAGCCCGGATCCGCCGCGTCGGTATAACCGATGCCGCCGTGCAACTGGATACAGCCGCGCGTCATGATGCTCGCCGCGTCGCACGCGCGCGCTTTCGCCCGGGACACCGCCGCCTGGCGCGTTCGTCGATCGGACGTGCCATCCATCGTGCGCGCCGCCGCGGCCACCGTCGCCCGGGTCAGTTCCAGTTGGATCTTCAAATCCGCCGACCGGTGCTGCAACGCCTGGAACGTGCCGATCTTCCGGCCGAACTGTTCGCGGGTTTTCAGATACTCCAGCGTGATGCCGAACACCCGGTCCATCGCGCCCAACAGATACGCGCTGGTGGCCAATGCCGCGACCTCCAGGGCCTCGCTCGCATCGCCGGCGATGAACTCCGCGGGCGCCCCGTCGAACGTCACGGTGGCGAAATTGCCGCCGTCCTGCGCCTGTGTTGAAACGACATGCACGCCGGACGCGTCGCGTTCCACCAGTGCCAAACCATCGCGCACCGACACCAGAAACGCGTCCGCGCCCGAAGCCATGGACACGAACATTTTCCGCCCGTCCAGCCGTCCGTCCCGCCAAACGCAATCGCTCCCCGGAACGAAACTGCGCGGTTTCTCCTGCCACGCGGGCAGAACGATCCGCTCCCCGCTCAAAACGGGACCGAGATGATCGCCCGGCAGCAGCATCGCCGCGAACGCCGCGGGAATTAACGGCTCCGGCACCAGGCTCGCGCCGAGCTCTTCCGTCAGCGCGCAAAACTCCTGAACACCCAATCCGGAACCGCCGTGCTCTTCGGAAACCAGAAGTCCGGGCCAGCCCATTTCGCACATCTGCCGCCACACGCCGCGGTCGAATCCCGGCTCGGTCCAGCGCAACGCGCGAACGCGGCGCAGATCCCCCGTGCGAGGCGCCAGTCCCGCCGCGCTGTCGCGGATCATGCGCAGGCTTTCGCTCCGGTCTTCCATTCGTTCCCTCCATCGGTCGCTCAATCGTCGCGCGGCGGCGGCGGATTTGCAACATCGCCCGCGCGATCATAGCTTCGGTCGAACTCAGGGACCGGAACGGATGAACGATAGCGTCAATACAACGAAGCCGGAACAGATTGGCTGGGAACCCGAACTCGCCGAACTGCGGCAACGCCAGGCGCTCGCGCGCGAAATGGGTGGGCCGGAGCGGGTCGAGCGCCAGCACAAAGGCGGCCGGCTGACGGTGCGGGAGCGGATCGATCATCTGCTCGATCCCGGCACGTTCAAGGAGATCGGCAGCATCGCCGGCAAGGCGACCTATGACGACAAAGGCAACATCACCGAGTTCATGCCTGGTAACTGCGTGTTTGGCCGCGGCACCGTGGACGGGCGTCCGGTCGTCGTGGCCGGTGACGATTTCACGTTGCGTGGCGGTTCGGCCGATGCCTCGATCAAGGGCAAGCCGAAGATGTCGGAGCAACTCGCCGCCCGCTTCCGCATGCCGATCATTCGTCTGATCGAGGGTTCCGGCGGCGGCGGCTCCGTCAAGACCATCGAGACCACAGGCCGCGCCAATCTGCCCGGCGGACTGGGCGAGGGGACCTCCTTCGACCTCGTCGCCAACAACATGGCCGAAGTGCCCGTCGTCGGTCTCGGCCTTGGCTCCGTCGCGGGTTTGGGCGCGGCCAGGTTGGTCGCCGCGCACTACTCGGTGATGGTCAAGGAGATCGCCGCGGTGTTCGTCGCCGGCCCGCCCGTGGTCGAACGCCTCGGCGAGCCGCGCACCAAACAGGAGCTCGGCGGTTGGACCATTCAACTGGGCTGTGGCGCGGTCGATGAAGCGGTCGATACGGAAGACGATGCGTTCGAAATGGCGCGGCGGTTCTTGTCTTACCTGCCGAGTTCAATCCACGACGTTCCGCCGCGGGCCAAAGGGTGGGACGATCCGAATCGCACGGATGAAGCCCTGATCAGCGTGATTCCGCGGGTGAAGAAGCAGGCGTACTTAATGCGCCGCATCGTCGCATCCGTGTTCGATAAGGACAGTTTCTTCGAGATGGGACGGATGTTCGGCCGCTCCATCATCACCGGCTTCGCGCGGCTGGATGGTTGGCCGGTGGCGGTCATGGCGGGCGATCCGCTGTTCGAGGGCGGCGCGTGGAACGCGGATGCCTGCAACAAGATCATCCGTTTCGTGGACATGGCGCAGACGTTTCACTTGCCGATCGTGCATCTGGTGGATTGTCCCGGTTTCCAGGTCGGCCTCCGCGCCGAGAGCAGCGCGGTGATCAGGTGGGGCGTGCGCGCTCTGTCGGCGATCAATCAGACGACGGTGCCCTGGTGCTCGATCGTGGTGCGCAATTGTTACGGTGTTGGCGGCTTGGGCCATCAGCCTACCGGCCGCGTGTGTTTGCGTTACGCGTGGCCCTCGGCCAGTTGGGGTTCGCTGCCGTTGGAAGGCGGAATTGAGGCCGCCTATCGCGCGGAGATCGACGCCGCCGACGATCCTCAGGCCAAGCTGGAAGAAATCGAGGAGCGGCTGAACCGCCTGCGTTCGCCTTTCCGCACCGCCGAGTCGTTCTGGATCGATGAGGTGATCGATCCGCGCGATACCCGCCGTCTGTTGTGCGATTTCGCCAACCTCGCCGCGCCATTGCGGGAGCCAGGACCATCGCGGTTTGGCATGCGGCCCTGATCGCTCGCGATTGCGGGTATGGCTGCCTGGCGCTATGATGGGATTGACGAAATGGGACGGGGGCCTCAGAAGCCCCCGCGCGTACGATTGGGGTTGAGAGCGCTCGCCCAATCGGTATGGAGGAAAGCCAGCTTGCAGCCGACGAACATCAAGGACCCCGACTACTTCCACAAGGTCGTCGATTGTCAGTGGGCGTGTCCGGCGCATACGCCGGTTCCTGAATATATCAGGCTGATCGCCGCCGAGCGCTACGCTGACGCGTTCATGATCAACTGGAAGTCCAATGTGTTCCCCGGCATTCTTGGCCGCACCTGCGATCGCCCGTGTGAGCCCGCGTGCCGCCGCGGCCGGGTCGAGGAAGAGCCTGTCGCCATCTGCCGGTTGAAGCGTGTCGCCGCCGATTACAAAGGTGACGTCAGCGGCCGCATGCCGCCGAAACCCACCACGAAAAACGGCAGGAAGATCGCCCTGGTGGGCGCGGGTCCGGCCTCGTTGACGGTGGCGCGCGACCTGGCGCCCTTGGGGTATCACTGCGTCATTTACGATGGCGACTCGCGCGCCGGCGGCATGATCCGCAGCCAGATTCCCAAATTCCGGCTGCCCGAGGAAATCATCGACGAAGAGGTCGCCTACATCACCGACCTCGGCCCGGAGATGCGCCTGAGCCAGAACGTCGATAGTCTGAAGGCGCTGCTGACCGAGGATTACGACGCGATCTTCGTCGGTTCCGGTGCGCCGCGCGGCCGCGATCTGGACATCCCCGGCCGTCAGGAAGCGTCGGAGAACATCCATATCGGCATCGATTGGCTGTCCTCGGTTTCGTTCGGGCACATCAGCAAAATCGGCAAGCGCGTGATCGTGCTCGGCGGCGGCAACACGGCGATGGATTGCTGCCGGTCCTCGCGCCGTCTGGGCGGCGACGACGTGAAAGTGATCGTGCGCTCGGGGTTCGAGGAAATGAAAGCCTCGCCCTGGGAAAAGCAGGACGCGATCCACGAAGACATTCCGATTTTAAACTTCCTGGTGCCGAAAGAGTTCAAACATCAGGACGGCCGCCTGTTCGGCATGACGTTTGAAAAGGTGGTCGCCGAATACGACGCGCGCGGCCGCCGCAAACTGGTGCCCTCCGGCGAACCGGAGCAGTTCTTCGAGTGCGACGACGTGCTGGTGGCGATCGGGCAGGAGAATTCTTTTCCGTGGATCGAACGCGATATCGGACTTGAATTCAATGAATGGGACATGCCGGTCGTCGATGAAACGACGTTTCAATCGACCAACCCTCGGGTGTTCTTCGGTGGCGACGCGGCGTTCGGCCCGAAGAACATCATCTGGGCTGTCGCGCATGGCCACCAGGCCGCGATCTCCATCCACAAGATGTGCATGGGCGACGACATCAAGGAGCGTCCGGCGCCAGGTGTGAACATCACCAGCACCAAGATGGGCATCCACGAGTGGAGCTACGACAACGACATCTCCCTCGATTTGCGCTTCAAGGTGCCGCATCGCGACAAAATCATCGCGCTGAAGGACATCAAGGCGGAAGTTGAACTCGGCTTTGACGACAAGCTGGCGTTCGCTGAGGCGCAACGTTGCCTGAATTGCGACGTGCAGACGATCTTCACTGATAAGCTCTGCATCGAATGCGATGCCTGCGTCGATATCTGCCCGGTGGATTGTATCAGCTTCGTGCCGAACGGCGATGAGGCGGATTTAAGGACGCGCCTCAGCGCCCCGGCGACCAACCTGACGCAGGATCTGTATATCTCGGGTGAACTGAAGACCGGCCGCATCATGTCGAAAGACGAAGACGTCTGCCTGCATTGCGGCCTTTGCGCCGAGCGGTGCCCGACCGGCGCATGGGACATGGAACGCTTCCTCATCGACGTGGCACAGGCGGAGAACGCATGCTCCAACAGGTAGACCGGGTCGCCCAGGGGGATCGGGGCCTCCAACGGGTCAACGATTTCGTCGTCAAGTTCGCCAACGTGAACGGGTCGGGATCGGCGAGCGCGAATTCGCTGTTCGCCAAGGCCGTGCTGCGCATGGGTGTGGCATCGACTCCGCGCAACATCTTTCCGTCGAACATTCAGGGGCTGCCGACGTGGTACGAAGTTCGTATCTCGGAAGCCGGGCATCTGGGCGCGCGCGGCGGCGGCGTCGATCTGATGGTCGCGATGAACCCGCAGACCTGGGATCAGGACGTGCACTCGATCGTTCCGGGCGGCTATCTGTTCTACGACAACACCAAGCCGATGCCGGAATCGAAATTCCGTGAGGACATCGTCGTCCTTGGCGTGCCGCTGACCGAAATGAGCAACGCGGCCTACACCGATCCGCGGCAGCGCCAGTTGTTCAAGAACATCGTCGGACTCGGTGCGCTGGCCACGTTGCTGGACATGGACGTGCCGGCGATCGAGACGTTGTTGGAAGAGCAATTCAAGGGCCGCGACAAGCTGATCGCCGCCAACGTGCAGGCATTGCACATGGGCATCGATTGGGTGAAGGCCAACATGGAGTTTCCTATTGGTCTGCGCATGCGCAAGGCCGATACGGTCGGCGACCGGATTTTCATCGAAGGCAACGCCGCGGCGGCGCTCGGCGCGGTGTATGGCGGCGCGACCGTCTGCGCGTGGTATCCGATCACGCCGTCTTCCTCTCTGGCGGAGGCGTTCATTCGTTACACCAGCCGCATGCGGCTCGACAAAGCGACCGGCAAGAACAAAGTGGCGATCGTGCAGGCCGAGGACGAACTCGCCTCGATCGGCATGGTCATCGGCGCCGCCTGGAATGGCGCCCGCGCGTTCACCGCGACGTCGGGGCCCGGTATCTCGTTGATGCAGGAGTTCATTGGCCTCGCGTATTTCGCCGAAATCCCCGCTGTCATCATGGATGTGCAACGGTCTGGACCATCGACCGGCATGCCGACCCGCACGCAGCAGACCGATATCCTGTCCTGCGCCTACGCGAGCCACGGCGACACCAAACACGTGATGCTGATCCCGGAAGATCCGCACGAGTGCTTCGAGTTCGGCGCGCTGGCGTTCGATCTGGCGGACCGGCTGCAAACGCCCATTTTCGTCATGCTCGATCTGGAAATCGGCATGAATGAGCGGCTGTGCAAGCCGTTCACATGGGATGACAATCGCAAGATGGATCGCGGCAAGGTGATGACCGCGGAAGATCTCGATGCCGGGAAGCTGTTTGGCCGCTATTTGGATGTTGATGGCGACGGCATCACCTATCGCACCTATCCCGGCACACATCCGTCGAAGGGTGCTTTCTTCACCCGCGGCACGTCGAAAGACCGGATGGCACGGTATTCCGAAGAGGGCCCCGACTATCAGGAGAATATGGATCGGCTGCTGAAGAAGCATCGCACCGCGGCGACACTGGTGCCGCCGGCGCTGCTGATCAAGGCCGCGGAACCGACCCGGCTCGGCGCGATCTACTTCGGTTCCACCAGCGCCCCGATGACCGAAGCGGATGAAATCCTCAGTCAGGAGCAAGGTGTTCACCTGGACTTGCTGCGGGTTCGCGCGTTTCCGTTCGGCGAAGAAGTCGCGGACTTCATCGCCGGCCACGACAATGTGTTCGTGATCGAGCAGAACCGCGACGGCCAGATGCGCTCGCTGCTGATCAACGAACTGGAAATCGACCCGAAGAAGTTGATAAAAATCCTGCATTACGACGGCACGCCGATCACCGCGCGCTTCATCGCCGGCTCGATTGGCGAGAAACTGGAGTCCGCCGCATGACCTACCTCGCCAAACCGAAGCTGCATCATCCTGATCTGCAGAAGAACGCGCTGGGTTTCACGCGGCGCGATTACGAGGGTCCGGTTTCGACGTTATGCGCCGGGTGCGGACACGACTCGATCAGCGCCGCGATCGTGAAGGCGTGTTTTGAACTCGATCTGCCGCCGCATCGGATCGCCAAGCTGTCGGGGATTGGTTGTTCGTCGAAGACGCCGACGTATTTTCTGGGTGCCTCGCACGGGTTCAATTCCGTGCATGGACGAATGCCGTCGGTGCTGACCGGCGCCAATCTCGCCAACCGGGACCTGATTTATCTCGGCGTGTCGGGCGACGGCGACAGTGCCTCGATCGGCATCGGCCAGTTCGCGCACGCGATGCGGCGCGGCATCAACATGGTCTACATCGTTGAGAACAACGGTGTGTACGGCCTGACCAAAGGTCAGTTCTCAGCCACCTCCGACAAGGGCGCGAAATCGAAGCGCGGCGTGGTCAACAGCGATGAAGCGATCGACCTCGTCGGCATGGCGTTGCAACTCGGCGCGACCTTCGTGGCGCGCAGCTTCTCCGGCGACAAGGCGCAACTGGTGCCGCTGATCGAGGCCGCGTTGAAACATGAAGGTGCCGCCTTCATCGATTGCATTTCTCCGTGCGTCGCGTTCAACAACCACGAAGGCTCCACCAAAAGCTTCGACTTCGTGAGGGAGCATAACGAAGCGGTGAATGCGCTGGATTTGATGCTGCCGCGCAGTGAAATCACCGCCGATTACGCGCCCGGAACGGTGGAGATGGTGACGCAACACGACGGCTCGGTGCTACGGTTGCGTAAGCTGCACCCCGAATACAACGTGCACGATCGGATCGGCGCACTGACCTACATGCAGGAGCGCCACGCGGCCGGGGAAATGGTGACCGGCCTGCTCTACGTCGATCCAAACCCGAGAGATATGCACGCGCATCTGCGCACCGTGGACACACCGCTGAACGCGCTGTCCGACGCGGATCTGGTGCCGGGCGCGAAAGCACTGGACGCGATCAACGCCAGCCTGCGCTGATCGTCATCTGGGCGTGACCGCTGAGGGCGTGGCCCATAGGCATCAGGGTTAAGGCCGGCGAAGGCGAAAACCTTCCTCCGCACATCATTCTGGTGCTCTCGAATGTCACCCTCGGGCCTGACCCGAGGATCGGCCAACCCAGACACCTTGTCCGACTTTCGACTTCCTTGGTGTGGCGAGAGGTCCTCGGGTCGAGCCCGACGATGACGGCAAGAGGCGAACATTTCCCTTTCCGGTAGCTTGCCGATGGGGGCCAGCCCCTGGCATCCGATCCCATCATCGACCAGGCGTCACGCGCAATCGCCGTCGCGGCGCTCGTCCTCGCGGCCTGAGCTGGTGCCGCGCGGGTCCCTCCCCATACGCGCTAACATAACCGCCGGCGAGGAGGAAAACCCCGGTCCGCGGCCGCTTATCGTCATCACCGGGCTCGACCCGGTGATCTATCTCGGCACGCACATTGTGCGGCGAGAGATGGCCGGGTCGAGCCCGGCCATGACGCTGAGAGGCTGGCGGAACACCGTTCGGGCCTCGCCGCGCTTAATGTTAGCGCCAATGGGGTCCCTCCCGGTGGGCCTGGCGATTCCCCCTCGACGATAGGGCAGGCCACTCTGTTCGAGAGAAGTTTTAGAAAATTATTCCAAACTCTGCTTCCCTTCGCCCAGTTCGGTCCGCACGGACCCGACGGTGCCTGGCGTTCAGCAAACGGGCGGAACGCCACGCGCCACTGGACGCGATTTCAACGGTGACGCGGACCTGACAGGGAGGTAAAACCTTCCCTGAATGGTCGCGCCGACAGAACTTATGCCTCGTTGAATCTGGAGAAATTAGTATTTCAATCTAATATACCCGGGGCATCTTGCAGTTCTTAGAATAATATCCTCTTTAGGGCCGGTAACCGCGCGATCCGCGCACGCCTGAGGCCTTTTCATGCTCTCGCCCAGAATCGCCGCTCCCCGCGCCACCTTTGTCTCCGTCCGCTCCTCCCCGCGATCCTGGGCCTGGCGAACCGCGGGACCTGGCCCGAGCGGAAATCATCTGCCGCGGCACGGGCGTTCGAAGGAAAATTCTTCTCCCGCATCCAGCGTCGCGACGACCGGCACGCTCGCACACCGCCGTCTGGCGAACTGAGGAACATCCCATGGCGCAACCTCTTCTGCTGCCCGCCGGCGCACCGTTCGGAGCCGACCAGATCTCCGCGCTGAACAGCGTGTTCTCCGCCAGCACGGCCGAGCAACGCGCGTGGCTGTCCGGCTTTCTGGCGGGCGTGCAGGCGGCCAACGCGCCGGCTCAGACCGCCCCGGCCGCGCCGCCCAAGGCCCGCGCGCCGCTGACCATCCTGTTCGGCACCGAGTCCGGCAACGCCGAGGCGCTCGCCGCCCGCGCGCGCAAGGCCGCGGCGAAACTCGGCTTCGCGGTCAAGTTGGTGGACATGGCCGATACGACTCCGGCACAAATGGCCGAGGTTCCGAACCTGCTGTTGATCGCCAGCACCTGGGGCGAGGGCGATCCGCCACAACGCGCCATCGACTTCCACGAAGCGTTGATGGCGGACGACGCGCCGCGCTTCGACAAGACCCGGTTCGCGGTGCTGGCTCTGGGTGACCGTGCCTATGCCCAATTCTGCGAGATCGGCCGCCGGATCGACGAACGGCTGGCCTCTCTTGGCGCCACCCGCATCGTCGATCGGATCGAATGCGATCTGGATTTCGAAACCCCCGCCGGCGCCTGGATCGATGCCACTCTGGGCCAGATCGCCCCGGTCGAGGATACCTCGGTCATCCACGTCGATTTCGCCCGCGCGGCGAGCGATGCGGAAGCCGAAGCGCCAGCCGGGATCTGGACCCGCGCGCATCCGTTCGACGCCGAAATCACCGAACATGTCCGGCTGACCGGCAGCCGTTCCATCTCCGACACAAGACATATCGCGCTGTCGCTGGAGGGCAGCGGCATCGCTTACGAACCCGGCGACGCATTGGGTGTCGTACCGAGCAACGATCCCGCGTTGGTCGATGCGATCCTGCGCGCGACCGGCCTGGACGGCGACGCCGCGCTTCGAGAAACGTTGCACGAACTCTATGACATCACCACGCTGACCGGCAAACAGATCGACGATCACGCCGCGCTGACCGGCGGGTCTCGCCAGCCGGTCGATGGCCGTCAGGTGCTCGATCTGCTGGAAGCCGCGCCCAACAAACTCACCGCCGGGCAACTGACCGGTCTGCTGCGTCCGCTGCCGCCGCGGTATTACTCGATCGCCTCCAGCCGCAAGTCCGTGGGTGAGGAAGCCCATCTTCTCGTCGCCTCTGTTCGTTACGCCTCCCATGGCAAAGACCGACTGGGCGTTGCCTCCATCGACATGAACGAGCGGCGGAAAAGCGGCGACAGGCTCAGCGTTTTTCTGCGTCCGAACCCGCGTTTCCGGCTGCCCGCCGATCCCGCGCGGCCGGTGATCATGATCGGGCCCGGCACCGGCGTCGCGCCCTTCCGCGGCTTCCTGCAAGAGCGTGAGGCGACCGGCGCGACCGGCAAAAACTGGCTGGTGTTCGGCCATCGTAACTATCTGCACGATTTCCTGTATCAGCTTGAGTGGCAGGACTGGATCAAGGACGGCGTGCTGACCCGCCTGGACGTCGCATTCTCCCGCGATCAACCGGACAAGCGCTACGTGCAGCATGCGTTGTGGGACGCGCGTAACGACCTCAACGCCTGGGTTCAGGACGGCGCCGCCATTTATGTCTGCGGCGACGCCGCGGCCATGGCGAAGGACGTGCACGACACGCTGATCACGATTCTTGGCAAGCCCGCGCTGGACAATCTCCGTCGCGAGGGCCGGTACCTTCGGGATGTCTACTGACATGAACGACCGCCCCCTCTCCGCCAACGAACGCATCAAGGAAAACAGTCGTTTCCTGCGCGGCACGATCGCCGAGGGACTGACGATTCGGGAATCCGGAGCGATCGCCGACGACGATCAGCAACTGACAAAATTCCACGGCATCTATCTGCAGGACGACCGCGATCTGCGCGCCGAACGCGGCCGTCAGCGCATGGAGAAAGCCTTCATCTTCATGGCGCGGATGCGCGTGCCGAGCGGGATCCTGACGCCGGCGCAATATCTGGCCGCCGATAAGATGGCGCGGGAACGCGGCAACGGTACGCTGCGGTTGACCACGCGGCAAACCATCCAGTTCCACGGCATCCTCAAAAGCAATCTGCGGCCGTTGATCCAGGGTTTGCATCAGGAGATGCTGGACACCATCGCGGCCTGCGGCGACGTCAATCGCAACGTTTGCGCCTCGGTCGATCCCTGGCGCCGGGCGGGTCACGCGACGATCACAAGCCTGGCCAACGACATCGCGACACATTTGCTGCCGCACAGCCGCGCCTGGCACGAAATCTGGCTTGGCGAGGAACGCGTCGCCGGTGGCGTCGAGGAAGACGAACCGATCCTCGGCCGCACCTATCTACCTCGAAAGTTCAAGATCGGCATCGCGCTGCCGCCGCACAACGACGTCGATGTCTTCGCGCAGGACCTGAGTTTCGTCGCGATCGAGAAACGTGGCAAAATCATAGGGTATGACGTCATCGTTGGCGGCGGCATGGGCATGACCCATGGCGAGCCGGAAACCTATCCGCGCGCCGGTAACGTGATCGGCTTTTGCAAGCCGGAAGACGCGGTGGATGTCGCCGAGCACGTCGTCACCATGCAGCGCGATCACGGCGACCGCTCCAACCGCAAGCAGGCGCGGTTGAAATACACCATCGACCGGATGGGCCTGGATCATTTCGTCACCGGCCTCAACGAACGCCTGAAAGTTAAACTCCAGCCGGCGAAAGGTTTCACGTTCACTTCGACCGGCGACCGTCTGGGGTGGGCTGAAGACGAAACCGGCCAGCATCACGTCACCTTATTCATCGAGAGCGGCCGCATCGGCGGCGAGACGCGTGACGGCCTGAGGGAAATCGCCGGCCTTGGCATTGGCCGCTTCATCATCACCGCGAACCAGAACCTGGTGCTGGCGGACATCCCCGCGAACCAGAAAGCCAACGTGACTACGTTGCTGAAGCAATACGGACTCGACCAAACGGCCGGCGGCCTGCGCCGCAATGCGATCGCCTGCGTGGCGCTGCCGACCTGCGGCCTGGCATTGGCGGAAAGCGAGCGGTACTTGCCGTCATTGCTGACCCGGCTTGAAGCGGAACTCGAAACGAACGGTCTCGCGGACGACGACATCACCATCCGCATGACCGGTTGTCCCAACGGGTGCGCGCGGCCTTACATGTCGGAGATCGGCCTGGTGGGCCGTTCGCCGGGATTGTACAATCTTTATCTCGGCGGCGCGCACGATGGCTCGCGGCTGTCCAAGCTGCATGCCCGCGATGTCGATGGCGACGCGATCGTCGCCGCGCTCCGGCCGATCTTCGCCGCCTGGGCGACCGGCCGTGAACGCAACGAATCCTTCGGCGACTTCGTCATCCGCGCCGGCATCGTCGCCCGCACCATCGCCGGCCTCGACTTTCACGAAAACCTGGCTCCCGCGTTGAGGAACTGATCATGCGCACCTTTCTCTCCCAAACCATCGCCGCGACCCGTCCCGCGGCCGAGAACACCTGGTTTCCCGGTCTGCCGCACGCGATCGCCGGAGCGGCCACCTGGCTGGTGTTTGGCGGCGCCGCCTGTGCCGCGGGCCTGTTGATGGCCAGCCTCGTCAGTTTCGTTGTCTGGTTGCCGCTGACGGCGCTGGCGCTGAACAACGGGCAGCCTTTGGCGCTGGACGACGCGGCGCCCGCTCTGACGCCGAACGCGAAGCGCGCGCTGTTCGTGCTGTGGACCGCGACCGCCTGGCTGGCGGCGGCCATCGCGCGATAAGTTCGGACCTACTTAGCAACGGAATACCATCCGCCCGAAAGTCCGGTCACCGGGCCATGCCCGCTGATCACGAAAAGTGGTCTCGGACCCAGGCTTTCGCCCTGTTGGTGCGGTCGAGAGGACTCGAACCTCCACGGGGTTTCCCCCACAAGCACCTCAAGCTTGCGCGTCTACCATTCCGCCACGACCGCAACGTGGGCTAAGGAGGCGGGGATATAGCGGATGACAACCATGGGTTCAATCACCCGAACGGCTCTCGAATGGCGGATATCGGAGGGGCTGGTCGAATACCCCGGCGCCCTGGCCCTGATGCGCGAGCGTGTCGCCGCGATCCGCGCCGGGACGGCGGGCGAACTGGTGTGGTCGGTCGAGCATCCGCCGATCTACACCGCCGGCACGTCAGCCAAACCGGCCGAGCTGACCGACCCCACCCGCTTCCCGACCTTCGACGCGGGCCGGGGAGGGCAATGGACCTACCACGGTCCCGGCCAGCGCACCGTCTACGTCATGCTCGACCTGAACCAGCCCCACGGCGCCGTGCCGGTCAGCGACATCCACTGCTATGTCAACGCGCTGGAGGAATGGCTCATTCGCGCGCTCGACCGCTTCAACGTGAAGGGGGAGCGGCGCCGCGGCCGCGTGGGCATCTGGGTCGTCAACGGGGGGACGGAGGCGAAGATCGGCGCCATCGGCGTGCGGGTCAGCCGGTGGGTGTCCTGGCACGGCGTCGCGCTGAACGTCGATCCGGACCTGTCGCATTTCTCCGGCATCGTACCCTGCGGCGTGCGGGATCACGGGGTGACCAGCCTCGCGACGCTTGGCATTCCGGCCACCATGCAGGACGCCGACGTCGCGCTGCGGGCGGCGTGGGATGAGGTGTTCGGCGACTCGGCGGCGTCGGTCTGCGCGGTCTAGCGGCGGCGCGGGCTCGGCTCCGGGCCGGCCTGCACGTCCGGCAGATCCTCGTCGAGGATGGTCAGCGTCACCGAATACGACACTTCGCCGTCTTCCTCGTCTTTATACACGGTGCCAAGGACCTCGTCGCCGACAGCGAATTCCACCGACAGGCCCTTTCGCGCCGGCGCGACGATGCGGATCAGGTTGTTGCTGAACACCTTGCGCAGATAAGCCTGCACGCGAGCGATATCGAGCGGGGTCATAGGTCAGTGGTTCCATCGTAGGGCGCCTTCCTTTGCCCGCGCCGCCGCGTCCTGTCCAGAGCCATTTGATTCCGGAATGGTCAGCCCCGAATGGTCAGGCAGGTATCGCGACCCGCACGCCGGCCATGCGCAACGCCAGATCGGCCATGCGCGACGCCGTCTCTTCCAGCGTCAGCCGGCCGGCCGGCCGGTACCACGTGTAAGCCCAGGATATCATGCCGCCGAGGGCGAGGGCGGCGAGGGAATGGTCCTGGATCTCGAACTCCCCGGCGGCCACGCCTTCGATCAGCAGATCCGACAGCACGTGGTCGAATTCCCGGCGCAACGCGTTGATTTCCGACAGAGATTCCGGCGAGAGGTTCTTTTCCTCGCGGAAGTAGATGGCGATGTTGGGCTGCCGCTGCAGCACGACCTTGGTGAAGTCGGTGATGGCGAGTCGCAGCCGCTCGGTCGGCGTGCCGGGTTGGGCGGAGGCGTTGGCCACGGCACCCAGGGACAGCTCGATCGTTGGCTTGCACAAGGCGGCCAGCAGTTCGACCTTGCCGCGAAAATGCGTGTAGATGAACGGTTTGGTGACGCCCAGTTCGGCGGCGATGTCGTCGAGAGTGGTGCCCGTGAACCCCCGCTCATAAAAGAGCTTCACGGATTCTTCGAGGATTCGCTCGCGCTTGTAAGCCAGTATTTCATCTCGCATCGTGACTTTTTACCCCAAAACGCTCTGGATGGAAAGACTACCAGCGAGTAGCCTGGGCTTCTGAAACAGGGAGGAACCGATGGCGGGCATGCTGGAAGGGAAATCGGCGCTGATCACCGGCGGTGGCGGCGGCATTGGGCGCGCCACGGCGCTGATCTTCGCGCGCGAGGGTGCTCGGTTGGCGATCGCCGACGCGGTGGCGGCAGCGGCCGAGGAAACCGTGGCACTGGTCAACAAAGCCGGTGGCCAGGCGATCGCTCTGTCGGGCGACGTCACCGATAGCGACGCGGTTCAGGCGATGATCGCGTCGGTGCTCAGCGCGTATGGCCGGATCGATTGCGCGTTCAACAACGCGGGCATCGCGGGTTATCAGGTGGACGCGTCGGGCAAGAAGACGCACGAATGGGCGGACGAGTCGTTCGATCGCATGATCGGCGTGAACCTCAAAGGCGTCTGGTTGTGCATGAAGCATGAGATTATCCAAATGCTGAAGCAGGGCGGCGGGACGATCGTCAACACCGGCTCGATCGCCGGGTTGATCGGGTTGCCGACGTCGTCGGCTTATGTCGCGTCGAAGCATGGCGTGTTGGGTTTGACCAAGACCGCGGCTCTGGAATACGCGCAGGAGGGGATCCGGGTAAACGCGGTGTGTCCGGGTTATATCGAGACGAAAATGACCGAGGACACCATGCGCCGCCGCGGCGAGCAGTTGATGCAGCAGGTGCCGTTCCGCCGCATGGGTAAGCCGGAGGAAATCGGCGAAATGGTGCTGTTCCTGTCCAGCGAACGCAGTTCCTACGTGAGCGGCGCGTGTTACAACGTCGATGGCGGATACATGGCGATATGAACCACATCGCACGCGATATGCACACGCTGGCGGCCGACGAGCGGCTGTTGGACCTCGCGCTGGAAGGCGCGGACATCGCGCCGCTGCTGATGGTGCTGGTGCATCTGACCGGAGAGGAACACTGGCTGGATGAGGTCGCGCCGCACATCAACGGCCCGTGGAATTTTCAGGAGACGGTGCCTTCGGAGTTAAAGGCGCGCGTCCGGGCACGCATGAAAGCCGTGCTGCTGGATGTCGCCGCGACCGGCGCGCCGTTGCCGGCCGAACCGCCGCCGGGTTTGTTGCGCAAAATGCTGTCTTCGGGTGTCGGCGGTCCGGTGCCCGAGGAATACATCCCAATGATCCTCGAAGAGATGATGCTGGACGATACCGATCCCAAAACGGTGCACTGGCGCACAAGGCCTTCGGATGAAGCGTTGGCGGCGTTTCGCGTGGTCATCATCGGCGCCGGCGTGTCCGGCCTCGGCATGGCGATCAAGCTGCGCGAGGCTGGCATTCCCTTCGTCATTTACGAAAAGAACAAGACGGTTGGGGGCACCTGGCTGGAGAATTCGTATCCCGGCTGCGGCGTCGATACGCCCAACCATTTTTACTCGCTGTCGTTCGAGCCGAATCACGATTGGCCGGATCACTTCTCAAAGCGCGACGAACTTTGGAAGTACATGGAGCGGCTGGCGGATCAATACGATCTGCGGCGGGATATTCGTTTCGAAACGGAAGTCACCGCCGCGCGTTACGATGAGGCGATGGCGACCTGGCACGTGACCACGCGCGATGCGTCGGGCCAGGAG
>Ga0182013_10003598_pt1 | contig 19219 bp, 18 predicted proteins | sample 612S2MmetaG_FD_120487 | JGI IMG/M metagenome (GOLD analysis project Ga0182013, IMG submission 120487) | Permafrost microbial communities from Stordalen Mire, Sweden - 612S2M metaG | ecosystem: Environmental > Terrestrial > Soil > Wetlands > Permafrost | place: Sweden: Stordalen | collected... | reverse complement strand
TGTGTATTAAAGCTAGTCCTGCTCTTTACGAGCCTTCTTGCGATTCCGCTTGCGCGCCAAAGCCGCCTTTACGCGTTTCTTTTCACCGGGCTTCAGGTAGTAGGAGTGACGCTTGACTTCCTTAATGATGTCCTCCTGCTGTACCTTCCGCTTGAACCGGCGAAGCGCATTTTCGAGCGGCTCGCCTTCTTGTACGCGAACCTCTGCCAAAAGGGTTACACCTCCAAACCTGCCTAAGGGGCATCTCTATAATACTGGAAACATTGGACCGACGATCAAGCGGGAACGCCTTTCTTTGAAATTATCTTTAAATTGTGTAAGTTTTTCTTTAGATGGTATGACAATTCACGCCATTATATGTAATATTCGACCCAATTGCTCCAAATCCCCACGATGATTTATTATTGACAGGCATTTTTGCTCCCAGTCAGCTTATTCTGAGCCTTCGGGCAAGCCGGCCCTGCCTGGGAAGAGCGCAATAGCTTAAACTTGACCCGGAGGCTCTCAAGCCATGATCCGCGGCTACCAGGACAGGCTGCCCCAGATTCCCGCCAGTTGCTACGTCGACCTCTCCGCGCAACTGATCGGCGACGTCACGCTGGGCGAGCGCTCCTCGGTCTGGATGAACGCCGTGCTGCGCGGCGATGTGAACTCGATCCGCGTCGGCGCGAACTCCAACGTGCAGGACTGCTCGGTCCTCCATGGCCAGCGCAACAGGTTTCCCGTGATTGTGGGCGATTGGGTCACCATCGGCCATAACGCCACCGTGCACGGCTGCGTGGTCGAGGACGAGGTTCTGATCGGCATTGGGGCCGCGGTTCTGAATGGCTGCAGGATCGGCGCGGGCTCGATCATCGCCGCCGGGGCCGTGGTTCCCGAGGGAATCGTAGTTCCGCCCCGCACGCTCTGGGCCGGCGTTCCCGCCCGGCTGCGCCGTTCGCTCTTTGACCAGGACCGCGCCCTCATCCTCGAATACGCCCAGAACTACCTCGACTACAGCGAAATCTACCTCAACAGCGAAACGCATCCGGAGGGCAGCCGTTAAGATGAGCGTGGATTATTTTGTCGTGGACGTGGAAACGGCGAACCAGTCCAGAGGCAGCATTTGCCAGATCGGAATCGCGTTTTTCGCCGGCGGGAAGATGGTGGACGGCTGGCAGAGCCTGATCAACCCAAGGGAGGAGTTTCTGGCCTTCAACGTCGGCCTCCACGGTATCGGCCCGAGGATGGTCGCGCAGGCTCCCATCTGGAGCCAGCTCTTCCCGACGGTGAGTTCCCTGCTCTGTGGAGCGGCGGTTGCAAGCCACACGGATTTTGACCGCTCGGCGCTTTCCAGTGCGTGCGGTAGAGCCGGAGTTCCGGGCGTGGGCTACAGAAAGTGGATCGACACATGCTGGCTGGCTCGCGCCGCCTGGCCGCATCTGTCCAACCACAAGCTGCCCACGCTGGCCAGAAGCTTCGGAATCGCCTATAAGGCCCATGATGCGCTGGAGGACGCCCGAGTCGCCGGAGAGGTTTTGGCTCTGGCGCTCCTAGAACGCCAGATCACCATCGGCGAACTGCTGGCCTCTTCGGGCGACCACATCACCGCGTTTCCCAAGCTCAAACCCGCGCGCAAACCGGCCACGCGGCTCGCCTGATTTCTGTTCTCTGTTCCCCGCTTTCCTACACTGGCAGCGGATTCCTCTCGCTGAACTGCCGCTGGTGAAAGTAGGGGTAGATGGGGGTCGTCGCGCTGGCCTTGTCCAGTTTGGCCACCTGCTCGGCGGTCAGATTCCATCCCACCGCGCCCAGATTCTGCCGCAACTGCTCCTCATTCCGGGCTCCGACGATGACCGATGAGACCGTCGGCCGCTGCAGCAGCCAGTTCAGCGCCACCTGCGGAATGGTCTTGCCCGCCTCGGCGGCTACCTCGTCCAGCGCATCCACCACCGTGAAAAGGTGCTCGTCGGTCACCTGTGGCCCCTGGCTGCCAGTCTTGTGCAGCCGGCTCACCTCCGGTAGCGGCTGTGCGCGGCGAATCTTGCCCGTCAGCCGGCCCCAGCCGAGCGGACTCCAGATCAGGGCTCCTACCTTTTGATCGAGCCCCAGCGGCATCAGCTCCCACTCGTACTCGCGGCCCAGCAGCGAATAATAGACCTGATGCGCCACAAAGCGCGTCCAGCCGTAACGCTCGGCCACGGCCAGCGACTTCATCAGGTGCCAGCCGGAGAAGTTCGAGGCCGCGATGTAGCGCACCTTGCCCTCGCGGACAAAGGCGTTCAGCGTCTCCTGCATCTCCTCGACCGGCGTCAGCGCGTCGAAGCCGTGCAGGTGGTAAATGTCCACATAATCGGTGCCCAGGCGGCGCAAGCTGGCTTCGAGCGCCCGCCGCAAACGGTAGCGCGAAGAGCCCGCGTCGTTCGGCCCGTCGCCCAGGCGAAAGGTCGTTTTGGTCGAAATCAGCGCCCGGTCGCGTTTGCCCTCGAGCGCCTTGCCCAGCACCTCTTCCGCGCGGCCCTCCGAGTAAATGTCGGCAGTGTCGAAGAGGTTGACGCCGGCCTCGAAGCAGAGGTCGATCATGCGGCTGGCCTCGGCAATATCGGTCGAGCCCCACGCCTTGAAAAACTCCGTAGCGCCGCCGAAGGTCGCGGTGCCGAAACTCAGTGCGGAAACCTTGAGGCCAGAGCCTCCCAAAAGACGATATTCCATGCAAAGTTGGATGCGGCAGGCGGCGGGAGGGTGCAGCGGGATTCTCTGCCCGATGCGACTGGCGCCACGACAAACGAAGGCGGATCGACGCCGACTCGACGCCGATCCACCACTCTTGAGAAATGGATTCAGTAAGGAGCGAACTTCTTGGGACGGGATAAAACAGATTCTTGGTGGGCGGTCAGGGACTCGAACCCCGGACATCCTGCTTGTAAGGCAGGCGCGAGCTAACAGCCCTTTAGTCAATGACTTATGTGACGCTTTAATCAAATTGACGTCCTGCCTTGGGTTTGCCTGGGCTTACCTTGGCGGGTGCTTGGAGTCTCAACTATGTCCTTTGACCGGTCCTTTGACCACTTTATCCGTGAACGGAAATATGTCCACAATGTCAGCCCGCGCACGTTGGAATGGTACGCTTGTGCCTTCCGCTGGCTGCCGCATGAACTACCCTCTGCAGACGATCTGAAGGAGGCGGTAATCCACATGAGGGAAGCTGGTTTGAAGCCTACCACTGTCAATTCTTACCTTAGGGTTTTTAATGCCTATTGCCACTGGCTCCATTCACCGGATACAAAGTGTTCCCCAGCCTGTACTGCCCACCCTCACTTACGACCACAGGCGGAGCCTAAGGAGGTCATGCCAACCTACACCGATGCTCAGGTTAAAGCCCTAATCCGGTGGAAACCCGCTGGCAGGCTTGAACGGCGCTTGCACCTACTTGTACTGTTAATGTTGGATACAGGTTGCCGGATAAGTGAGGCAACCGGTCTGCACCTATTTGATGTAGACTTTGACAACTTGCTTGTAAAGTTCAACGGTAAAGGCAATAAGCAAAGACTTATCCCTATCAGTATGGAGTACCGCAAGGTGTTGTACAGGTACCTACAGAGCTTGGGTGCTCTATCCGGTGATACCTTACTATTCCCTATGGAACGTAACAATGTGCAACGGGCAGTCAAGACATTATGTAAACGACTAGGCTTCACCCCACCCGTCCGCGTGCTCCACAGCCTTAGACATACGTTTGCCCTGAACTACCTCCAGCGGGGTGGAAGTACGTTCCATCTACAGAAGATGCTGGGACATTCATCCCTGGAAATGACGCGCCGGTATAGTAACCTATCCACAGCGGATTTGAGCGCTGTTCATGGTAGGCTCACACTCCTCACAAGGTGATATACCGGTTTTAACTCGACTGTTTCTTGGTCGAGAGTACATACCCCGTACCCGGCGGTGGTCACCTAACCCGGTTAGGTAGGCCCCCGTGCACCCTCTATTCTCTGGAGGTTTCTTTTCGTAGGGGCGGTGCCAGCGGTATTTTTGTGCAGCCACCGAAAATAAGCCACCTGTGTTATACTGGTATCAGTTCGCTCCGCTTTGGGAGCGTGGGTTGAAAAAAGGAACTAGGGCTCACGGATAACATGTACGAGCGGCTGGCTCGCCTTGGTCAAGCCTTAACTGATAGAGGTGACCTTCTCACCCTTCCCAGATAGGAACTTGGCCAAGGCGGACTCTTTGGGCTGGTTAACCACCACCTTCTGACGGTCAACGGGTGAGAGCCCCATTTTTGACCCGAGTTGAGCAAGCACACTCATCTCCACCCCGTTTAGGGGATCATTCAGGTACAACTTCGTGGCCAGACGGGTAAACAGCATAAACAAGGTGCGGTCACTAGATTGCAGGACCCCGGAGGCTATTTCTGCGGCTATCTTCTTCCATACTTTCTTCTCTTCCACGGATAGACAGGCGGGGGGTGAACCTAGACCTTTACCCGTTTGGGGTTCACCCTTGGGACGCCTGCCGGGGTTCTTAATGTAGCAACCCCTGGCTTCTTTCACAGCGCTAGGCAGCGTTTTAGGCATGGGAACACCCCGCTTTCTCATTCCGCTTTATGATCCGTGCTTGTTTGGCAGCGTCCTGAATAAGACATCTATCCCCCACGGTGAACCCAAACTTGGCCGCCAGACGGGTAAGGGTTTTTAGGTCGCCTTTAGAGATGGGCTCACCCACATAAAGTGGGGTGGCGAGTACAGCCAGCACCGCAAGCATGAGTTGATCTGACTGCCCGAGAAACCCTGGTGGGAAATCTCTCGTGATTGCATGCAAGGTCAGACGCTCCGCTGCGTCAAAGTTTGAACAGAGCTTTCCATGGCGACTTCCAAGGCGGGTATCCCACCCTGTGTCCAAGTAATCGGAATGGTCAAAAGTACGGTTTGTCATGTTGTGACCCCTTTTCTACTTACTGCGGTTGATCCAGCGTTATCCGGCGTTATGGTTGCCCAACCAAAACAATCCATTTCTCCTGTGTACGGCTTAACAAACTACTAACAATTTGCCCGTTGAACCCGTTGAACCCGTTGAACCCGTGTGTACGGCTTAACAAACTACTAGCAATTTGCCCGTTGAACCCGTTGAACCCGTTGAACCCGTTGAATGTATACCGTTCATCTTCAACGGGTTCAACGGGCAACTCAACGGGTTGTCAAAATGCTAAGTACTTTAGAATGTGTTGAGTCAACGGGTTCAACGGGTTCAACGGGTTTTCTTACTAAAAGTTTTGAGAGAAAAGTTAAAACGTAAAACGTAAATGGTAAAGAGTATAGCAATTTGCCCGTTGAACCCGTTGAACCCGTTGAATGTATATTAGACTCAATGGTTTACGGTTTTATTTGCCCGTTGAGTTGCCCGTTGAACCCGTTGAGCCTAGTTAATCACGTCCCCTTCCGCCGCCTGTTCCCACCTAGTAGCCTTTGCCTTCCTCTCATCTATGCCGTCTAAGTCATCCATATCTGACCTCGTGACGCAATCAACACCACCCAATCCCCTACTACTCGAACCAGCCATCAGGTCGCGGTAAAGTTCCTGAGCCTCTTTGATCTGTTCCTCTGAAGGGTTAAACCAAACCCGTTTAGCTCCCCCACTCTCGCTATTTGTGCGGAACCCAAGAGTAAGCAACTCTGACATGTTCTTTGTGAGGTGTTTGCCAAACCCAGCGGCGCTCGTGTAAGTCTGTTTCAGCCCCAAACGGCGCGTGATCTTATCCACTTCTACCCACAGCGTAGAGGTTGACACATGCTTCCCGACGTTGGAATCAAACCCGTTTGAGTCCTTACTGGTGGGTTGACCCAACCATAGTTTTATCAACATCACCAGCGGGTTAGATTCTGCAATGGTCTCATTGTACGCTTGCTGGTGGGCTACCCAGATAGCCCTCATTTGAGGATACCAGCCTTCATGGGCTGCCAAGCGATAGGTCCAATCTTCATACTCCGGCATCTCTGACACCATGGTATGTTTAACTTTGGGCTTGTTATACGCGCATACAATGTGCTGTAGCCGGATTAAAACCTCAATCAAGCACTTATCCCTGTCCAACATCAAGCTATCCATTAGCTCATCCTTATTTACCCACTCATCTTGCCGTGGTTTGCGGATTTCAAGCTGGATCGTACGGCGCATAGCATCAGGGCGCTTGAAGGGGTCACACCTGGAGGTCAATTTAAGGTGATTCCTCAGATCATACCTTCTCTCATGGTTGTTTGCGTAAAGCTGGGCTTGCGACGCCATCCCACCCGTGGCACATTGGCAGAAGGTGTCTAGAAACCCGGCTTGTTGACCCTTGCTAAAATCCGCGCTGTCCACATTGTCGTACAAGGTCATCGCGGAGTTGGTAATCCCCGCAACTAAACTCCGGTTATCCGGTGGAAGGTTTGACCCTGTATAGCCCCGGCCATACAGCAACCGGCCTAACTTCTCAAACTGTGTGCTCTTACCCGAGTTCTGAATCCCGATGTTTACACTAACGGGGTTTATCGATACGGAGTTACCCAGCCAGTGAAGCATAAACCGTGTAAACGCCAGTTGCTCACTCTGTTCCTGGTTAAGTTGCCTCTCCTCGTACAGCGCCCTGTAGTGTCTACAGAGCGGAGTATCCATTACCTTGAGTCCATACACCCCCAGCGTCTCATCTAGCTTTTTGGCATACTCCCTGTTTTCCCCGACCATCTTCGGCCATGGAATTAGACCATCTTCGAGACAGAAAACATCATCCATGCCGTTATCGATGGTGGTAATCCCCTCTTCAGTGATCTTGTAAAGTTGGCCATCACCACGGTTGACATAGCAAGTATATTCATCCGCGCCCTTAACAGGTAAGATGCACCCCAGTTTATGTACATCAACCTGTTTCGCGTGTTCTTTCATATAGCTGATTAGGTTGTCCAGCGCTAAAGCAGTGTCGTTTTCGGTGAGCAGCAACCCGTACCCGCGTAGCAAGCGTTCCATCTCAGGGCTACCCTCTTCCACCTTGATTAGTTTGTGAGTCTCCCTTATATACAGGTAGGGATCATCCAAACGGAGGTACATCTCCGCACGGGTTTGAAGGTCGTGCGTCACAAACTCATAGATTTGCTGGTCGAGTACATGACGGGGCGACTTTTCCCCATTTGCCCTAATAGAGTCTAACTCCTCTTTGACCTCCGGCATAGGGCGGCAAGCTATCTCTGATCCGGTCGCTAACTCCTCAACCTTCTTTAACGCCGCCGGATCATCCCCCAAGCGGGTGATGTATTCATCCAAGTCTTGAGGGAGCTTTCTGTCATTCTTTGGCAATGTGAAGTGATGGGTAAACCCGCCCTGGGCAATGGCGTGGGTGACCTCTTTACCGGCTTTATCCCCGTCTTCACAAACCACAGGGAGCAGCTTCTCATCCTCACACTCCATGGCACTGAGAGCGCCCCACATGGCGCTGGTATCCACCCCAGTGGCCGCGCCAACTGTGACACAGCAATAAGCCTCGTCACGCCACCCATCCCCGTGTACACGGGCATAAGCTGAGAGATACTGTAACTGGTTAAACTCTCCCTCAGTCACGAGTACGCGGTCATCATACGTATATCCACCCACAAAGGGATGAAACACCCCCCGGCGTTTCAGCGGCAGCCACATTCGCACAACCTTATGACCATCCTCATCGGGTGTCAGCTTACGAAAGTTGGCAGAGACATAATTCTCCGCTGCATCCTGGTAGAAGAACACCATCCAACCCGCACGATCCTTGCAGATATACCGCAGGGGTGTTGCGAACTCTTGCTCAAGGTTGCCGAGGATTTCCTCTTTGGTGGGGTAAGTCCTACCTTTAATAGGTTTAATGGGCGCGGTGTAGGAGTCAGCTACCTGCTTACGCACCTTCCCGATGATGGGTTCAGGGTCATAACCCTCAGGAACCATCCCTATAGGTGCTGAGCCAATCACCTGGGGATGAATACCTCTACCCTGGAGGTTTAGGTTCCCCGCAGTGAGATACTCCATAAGGGCGCTCTGTAATGGGGCTGGTTCGCGTAGCGCCCGCTTCCAGTCATGGCAAAGAGTGGCCAATGCCTCTTCCACGGGTCCTATTTGCTCCTCATTTTTACGGGTTGGGAACTTCCACCCGCACCCGCCATGGGCGAAACACCTAACATAACTGGTTCCACGCTTATTCCACAGTTTGTTCCCCCCACATTTGGGGCATTTGCCAGATGGTACTCCTGCATCGATAAAGGCTTGATTGGACATGATTAAACTCTCCTGTTTTTATGGGAGGGTCGAAAACATGGGTCATTATGTATGGTTAGACTTACGTTTTCAGACTATCCGAGTAATGCCACCTCCAGAATGAGTCTCGGATAGGGGGTCATCTTGCGATAGCCCCCTAGTCTGAAACCCAACCTGGGCAGGGTGGGCGATGGCAACTGTGCACGCTACCATCTATTATAAGGGTTATGAAGTTATGTTTTCCTGACCCTTAATGTATGTACTACCGTCAACCTTACTTCCCTAACTCCATCTCAGCCCGCATCCGTTGTACGCGCCGCAACCTGTCCGCCACGCTGGCCTTTTTGGCGTACACTGCGGCTTCGGCACAAGTCATCTCAACCCTAGCTTGGAACACCTGAGCCGTTTTTCGCCTCATGGCTTGCGACATCCCCGCCTGCTCGTTGTACCACCGACCATAGGCTAGCTTACCTTCTGGAGTCCCCACACGGGAGTAAAACAGCAGTTCCGACCATTTACCAACACCACCAAAATTAGTTACCATGACCATACCTTTCGTTTACCTAAGATTTTCTCCACTGCACGCGCCACCTTAGCGTCAAATTCGACCTCTGCGGTTGCCTTAACCTTCTCCTCGGCCTCAATTTCCGCCTTGCGCTGGTCTACCTCCGCTTTAAGGGCAGCCAACCTCGCCTCACGCCTCTGCGTCTCTTTTTTCTCTTCCTCAGCTTCCATCCACTGTTGCTTCAGCGACTTGTACCCGCCCTTCATCACACCCTCAAGCTCCCAACCATCTCCGAGTGTGATGTTACCCACGGCGTCTTTACTCGCCGTGTAAAGGTTCCCGCAATTCATGCACATAACCCGGTGGCGTGTGGATTGGCAGGCGGCTACATCTATACCCCGCGTTCCAAGGTTCTCTGTCAGCAGGGAAGATTTACTCCCCGGAGCTTTACAGTAAGGGCAAACATACTCGGAGTTGTCCAGATAGATGCCCATCTGATCCCCGTAATCGCCCTTCATTCTCCACCTCCAACCGGAGCAGGAGCGGGCGGATTAGGACATCCGGGGATACAGGGCGGTCCCTGCGGAGGTTGCGGCCAGCTTAGGTTAAAGGGCGCGCTATAACAACCAAATGCCCATTCTTTCGGCGGTGATATCAGGCAGTGATCGTTCACATAGTTATGCATTTTCTACCTCTTTCTCTGTGATCTTCATTGTTGGTTTAGCGCCTTTGACACGGGAAATTCCGGCGTTCTGGGCAGCCGTGAAAACCTTAAAGAGGCTGCATCCGTAGATTTTGGCTGCTGCCCTGTAACTGAGCGCGGGGTTTTCTCGTAGCGCCCGTGCGATCTCAGCATCAAACCCAGACCGGATTTCCCGGCATTGGGTGTGCATCAAGCTGTATTTGCTCATGTTCAAGTTATACATTTTGTCCTTTCCTCCTACACATAAGGGTTTGATATCTGTAATTCAGAACAAACCCTCTCTTGTAATACTGGAAAAAATAAGGATTCTGAACTGGATTGGGGACTGAGAAAGGTAATCTCCCTGAAAAGCCCCCACCAGAGCCCCTAGAATCGAGACTTCCGACAAACGCGGGCATTGGTGAGGGGTTTGACAGCGTTTGGCGATAGTCCATTGGACTACCTGTAAAACTGAGGGGGGAGGGATTCCAAGCATACGGTTGGGTGTACACCAAGGTGTACAGTTCACCGCACACGATCTGTACAGTTCACCGTGTACGCTTGCTGGAATTGACTGCCTGCTTGTACAATTCCTGTAGTTTGAAGTTTCCCGTAAGTTGTTGATTCTAATCTATGGTGGGCGGTCAGGGACTCGAACCCCGGACATCCTGCTTGTAAGGCAGGCGCTCTAACCAACTGAGCTAACCGCCCACTCTCGGTGGACAGGCCTCTGCGGCCTTACGTCATCATAGCAGCGCGGATGCTGTCCGGCGAGAGCGCTGTTTCCCGTGAGTCGAGAGCTCTGAAGCGGCTGCATAAAGCAGAACCTGAGCCGGTACGCCGGAGCTGCATGGGCAACTCTAGCGCGGAAGGCGGCCTGGGTTCATACGGAAAGACCAGACTGCGCCCGGCTTAGTGCGAGACCTGTGCCTTGCCGCAGGACGGAGCCTGGGTTGAGCACAGGGCGCGGCCTGGGTTGATAAACTCAGCCAGTGGGCCGCCTTATCCTCAATGCCGACGACTTTGGGCTGACCGCGGGGGTCAACCGCGCCATCGTCGAGTTGCACCGGGCCGGGCGGCTGACCAGCGCCACGCTGATGGCGCGCGCCGCGGCCACTGAAGAGGCCATCGAACTGGCCCGCACCACGCCCACGCTGGGGGTGGGCTGCCACGTGGTGCTGGTGGACGGTGAGCCGCAGCTTGCCGCGCGTGAGCTTTCCATACTGCACGAGCCTTCAACTCTGCCTTCGACTCTGCCCCCGGCTCTGATCGACCCACGCACCGGCCGCTTTCATCCCACGCTGGGCGCATTTCTCGCCCGTCTGCTCACCGGACGGATCCGCTCCGGCGAGATCGAGGCCGAGGCCGCCGCGCAGATTGCCCTGCTGCAATCCAAAGACCTGCGCCTCACCCACATCGACACCCACAAGCACACGCATATGTTCCCCGCCGTGCTCCGGCCGGTGCTGCGGGCGGCCAGGGCGGCGGGCATTCGCGCGGTGCGCAATCCCTTTGAGCCCCGCTGGAGTTTGCGCGCGACACCGGGAGCGCCCGTGATCCGGCGTGCGGAGGTTGGTCTCTTGCGGCGGCTGGAGCCAGCCTTCCGGCGCATCGTGGCCGAAGAGGGCTTTGCGACCACCGATGGGGCCATCGGCGTGCTGGCAACCGGAACCCTGGACGCCGCCACCGTCGCTTCCCTGCTCCGCAACCTGCCGCCGGACACCTTGGGGACAGAAACCTGGGAACTGGTCACGCATCCCGGCTACAATGACCAAGATCTGGCCCAGGCGCGGACCCGTCTGCTGGCCTCGCGGGAGACCGAACGCGAAGCCCTGGGCGCAGTGGAGCAGTTTCCGGCCATCGAGCTGATCTCCTTTGCGCAGATCGGTCTGGCCAGGTCACAGATCGCGTAATTTTGTGCGTGGCGATGGAGGTTCGTGCTATCTCAGGTTAGGCGCAAAAGTGTCAAAACGCAGGTTCTTCGACTACGCTACGCTTCGCTCAGAATGACAGCGCCGAAGTTGGGGCACCCAGCGTTGGTTCAGCAATATACGATCAGAAACCTGGCGCAGTGGTTCGCTAACCCGAACGGCTGCATCTTCCCTGCTGCCCTGAGCGTCCAAGACAAAGACGGACGCAGCAGCCCAACCCAGAGAACGAGAAAATCATGCGCATTGGCATTACCTGCTATCCCACCTACGGCGGCTCGGGCGTGGTGGCCACGGAGCTGGGCATCGAGCTGGCCGCGCTGGGCCACGAGGTGCATTTCATCTCCTATTCGCAACCCTTCCGGCTAAGCGGGCGCGACAACGGCATTCATTACCACGAGGTTCCGGTCTCCAGCTATCCGCTCTTCGAGTTCCCGCCCTACGACTTGGCGCTGGCCTCGCGGATGGCCGAAGTGGCTGAATTCTGCGAACTTGACCTGCTGCATGTGCACTACGCCATTCCCCACTCGGTCAGTGCGTTGCTGGCGCGCCAGATGCTGGCCGCGCGCGGCCGCCGGCTGCCCTTCGTCACTACCCTGCACGGCACCGACATCACGCTGGTAGGCCTGGACCGCTGCTACCTGCCCATTACCCGCTACGCCATCCAGGAGAGCGACGGCGTGACCAGCATCTCCGAGTACCTCAAGAAGGAAACAGTGGAGCACTTCGGCGTGACGCGGCCCATCGAGGTGATTCCGAACTTCGTCAACTGCGACCTGTATCAGCCCATCAAAGACGAGGCTGCGCGGACCGCGGCGCGGCGTCATCTGGCCCCTCCCGGCGAGGCAATTCTGATGCATCTCTCCAACTTCAGGCCGGTCAAACGGGTGGTGGACGTGGTGAAGGTCTTTGCGCAGGTGGCGCGCGAGATTCCGGCGCGGCTGGTGCTGGTGGGCGACGGGCCGGAGCGCTCGGCGGCCGAGTGGCTGGCGCACGACCTGGGAATTCAATGCCACGTTCGCTTCCTGGGCAAGCAGGAGCGGGTCAACGAGCTGCTCGCGCTGGCCGACCTGATGCTGATGCCCAGCGAACTGGAGTCCTTTGGCCTGGCGGCTCTGGAGGCGATGGCGTGCAAGGTTCCCTCCATAGCCACGCGCGTGGGTGGAGTGCCGGAGCTGATCGACGACGGCGTGACCGGGCTGCTCTACGAGGTGGGCGACGTGGACGGTATGGCCGCTGGAGCGATAAGTCTGCTCAAGAACCGCGACCGCCTGGAGGCCATGCGCGAAGCCGGGCGCAAGACGGCGCAGAAACGCTTCTGCTCCTCGCTGGTGGTGCCCCATTACGTGCGCTACTACGAGTCGGTGCTGGGGAAACAGGAATCAGGGAACAGGGAGCAGCTTCCAGTACCGTGACAACCTGATTCGGTAACGACTGGAATGTAGTGTCGGTCTCCAGACCGGCTGTCGTGCGGGCGTCCACGCCCTCACTTGTCCGGAGCAATTACCAGATTACGCGGTCGCGATACTAGCTGCCAGCCGTCAGCTTGTCCGGCTGCCCGGCTGCCCGGCGGGATCGACCTCGAAAACTGGAGTAAAGCCCAGTTGCCGCCAAAAATTGCGGACCAGGGCGACGGTTTCCGGGGCGGTGCGGGTGGTGGTGCGGAGCAGAATCAGCGCGCCAGAACCGCCACTTGGCTGGGAGGCCCCCACGGCGAGATTGCCGCCCCCAGTTTCGGGTTTGCCGGCCACCGTCTCGGGTTGATCAACTCCCGTCCAGGGTTTGCCGGCAAGGCTGCTGGCCTCGGCGGCAATGGCGATGCATTTTTTAGGCCGGTAGGTGCAGTTGGCCAGGTCGGCGATGGAAAGGCGCGTCGTGGGCGTGGCCAGCACCGTGCGCGGCGGGGCCATGCGATCCAGCAGCCAGAGAATTTCCAGCTTGGATTCCAGCTCATCCGGGACACAATCGATCACCAGGTCGGCCTCGCGGACCGCCTCCTCGATGGTGGAAACAAAGGCGATGGCGGCCAAGGCTTCAGAGTCGCGGTTCGGGACTCCGGGACCGAGCTGCTGGCGCAAGAACTCCTGGGCGTGATGCAGATTACGGGGCATCACGTCCTCCAGCAGCACAGGGAAGCCAGCGCGGGCAGCCGCGAGGGCCAGCCAGCGGCCCAGCGGTCCAGCCCCGATGATGGCAACGGTCGTCGGCAAGCGGATTTTACTTGGCGGCCAGGGCCTGGGCCACGTCCTCGGCATTGGGCCGGGCCTGCAGCAGGTGCGCGGCAACGCGGGCGCGCTCCTCAGGGGTGAGCGTGGGGATGGTGGCCAGCACCCGGCGCAGGGTCACGGCAACATCGTCAATGTAATTCATCAGGCGGATCGCTTCTCCGGAGAGCGGCATGGTCGAAATCCCTCAAAACTCTGGTTTTAAAGTCAGCTTCCATTGTAGGCGTTGGGGCGACGGCGAGCCAAGCCGGAGGTGACAAAAGCTCTAGGTTGCAAAACTGTTCCTACAATCTGAAAATGCCGTTCTAACGCGCATCATCACTCCCGGCACGGGTGGGCGCCAGCGACTGGAAGACTTCCAGCAGCTCAGCCGCGACGGTCTCCCAGCTTCGGCTGCCGCACGCGGAGATGGCCTGGGCCTCCCAGTTTTTGTCGAGGGTAGCCGCAAGGGCCTGAGCCAGGGCGGCCGCGTCGCGCGGGGGTACGAGCCGTCCGCACTGCTCACTCAGAATCTCCGGAATGCCGCCAACATTCGTGGCAACGACCGGCCGTCCGCTGGCCAGCGCCTCCAGAATCACATTGGGGCAGCCCTCCATGTAACTTGGCAGCGTGACCAGATCGGCCGCCGCCATCCAGACGGCCACTTCGTCGAAGGCGCAACCGGGCAGCGCGTGGATAAAGCCGGCGGCGTTGCGAGCCTGGATGGCGCTCTCGATCAACGGCCGGTCCGGACCCTCGCCGATCATGTACACGTGCAGATGGGGGCGTGCGGAGTGCAGCGCGGCGGCTGCTTCGATCAGCTCTCGCAGGCCTTTTTTCACGTCCATGCGCCCGATGTAAACCACCGCCTCGGCGGCCGGGTCGATGCCGAGCCTCTGCCGCGTCTCCAGCCGGTCGCCAGGGTGAAAGACGGCCAGATCGCAGCCGTTGACGATGGCGCGGGTCTTCGCAGGCGCTGCGCCCATGGCGATAGCCTTCAAGCGCAGATCGCCGCTGACGGTAACCAGAAAATCGGCCTCGCGCAAAACCGTGCGCGTGTGCATCGCCGAGATAGGATCGCCGATGCGGTTAATGTCCGAGCCGATGCTCATGGCCACGACAGGCACCGCGAGGGCCTGGCCGATTTTCAGAGCCGCGTAGCCGTCGGGATAGAGAAAGCAGCCGAAGACCAGGTCGGGAGCAAATCGGCGCACCTGCGGCAGCAAGACGTGGGCCGCCATCAGCCCATTGAATGGCCGGGAGAGGACGGGTAGCGCGGGATAGTCGGAGTAACTTGTCCTCACATCGGGAGGGCTATAAGTGGGGTCCAGCCGGTTGTAACTCCGGCTGCGTGGCTTGAACAGGTGGGGATAACTTGCATTGGGATAGAAGACGCGCAGGTCGGTCTCGCGGGCTAGCACACGCAGCGTCTGATAAGCCGAGCGGCCCTGCCAGGGTTCAGCCGAGCTGGGAAAATAGCGGGTAACAACCGCGACCTTGAGCAAGGTTACTCTCCCGTTCCCGCGGGCTGGGCAGCCGGCACCTGCGCGTCGCACTCGCGCTCTCTTCCGGCGATGGAATGGAGCAGGCCGGCATAGCGTTGAGCCAGAACCTTGCGTTCGTACTGCGCAATCTTTTCACGGTTGGGATGAAACTCGTTGAGCAGCGAGTTGCCGCGCGCCGCAACGTCAATGAACAGCAGGCGAATGCCCTCGACGTCACGATTGCCTGCCCACCATCCAGCCCGCAATTCTTCCAGCAGGCGGCGTGTCTCGCCCTCGGGATGGACAGCGCCGAGAATGGGCTTGCCCCCGCCGGCGTAGTCGTAGAATTTTCCTCCGACATTCAGCGGATCGTGATTGATCAGCAGAACATAATCGGTCTCGCTCATCGCGGCCATGGCTTCGCGCTGGGGCAAATAGCCTATCAACTCCACCATCTCGCCCAGTTGCAAAAGAGCTTCGCGAAAGCTAGGTTCTTCGATGTGACCAATGAAGCGGAGTCTGAAGCGCGATTTCACTTCGCTCGGCAACGATTGCAGAGCTTGAACCAATGCGGTTGGCTCGGTCGAGGCGTAGATAGTGCCCACATAGGTAACGATAATCTTGCCTTCGGGCCGAGGTTTCGCTGACAGTGCAGAGCGGACCAGTCTTGTGGCGTCAAATCCGTTTGGGAGCAGATGAAACTTGCCGTCAGGCTCCTGCGGATAGCGAGCGCGGATCTGGCGGCGCGCCGCTTCGGTCACGGCTACAACGGCGGTAGCATTTGTCACCGCGCTTGCTTCAGCGGCCTGCGCAATTTTGCGCGTGCGCTCGCTGCAACTGAAAAGAAAGCTGACCAGATCAAAGGTAGTCGTAAGCCATTCATCGCGGAAGTCGACGACAATGGCAAGTTGCGGGAACTCCTTGCGAAGCTTCTCCGCCAGCAGCACACTGGAGAAAGGCGGCACAGTAATGAGGACAAGTTCAATCTTCCGCTTCCTGACGATGCGGCGCGCGGCGCGTGCAAGCACCGGAAGCCAGGTGACTTGCGGGTCGGGCTGCAGAATGTCCTGGATCACTCTCTTGAGAAAATGCGGCTTGCTGGAGGCCGCAGGGCTGACAGCTTGCCCCGAGGGCGGTTTCGATCCCGCGATCAACCGCTTGATCCACTTCTTGATGCCGAAGGGAAGGTCGAGAGTAAGAGTGCGGTGAACGGCTACTTCGGCCGGAATCTCTCGGAGCAGGCTAGGATCGGAGCCCACGGCAGATGCATTGCGCGCGGTCAGCACATCGAGCCTGATTCCTTCAGCTGGCAGGTAGCGCGCCAGGCTCGCGGCGCGCATGACTCCCGTGCCTCCAACCGGTGGGAATGAATAGGTGACCAGCAGAACATTCAGAAGCTTCATCGGCTAACTTCTCCGTGAGAAACCGGGCTATAGCGTTTTTGGAACTGGTCTAGGTCTCTGACCGCGTAAATTTGCGCCTTCCCACCCTTGCCGCAAGAACAAGTACGCCGCAAGGATGGGGCACCCACATAGGTACAACATCAAGCGGTCAGAAACCTAGAGCATTTCCGGAATAAATGTAGCCCTTTTGAGTGCATGGAATGTGGCTTTTCTCATGGAAAAAGCCACCTGTTACGCACTTGGCGGCCTGCTGTAATTCCGAAAATGCTCTAAAAAGCCTGTCGAGCAAGAATTTCGGCAATTCGTGCCGCCGCTTTACCGTCCCATAGCGGCGGACGGCCCGCCTGTTTGTGGCCGGCGTTCAGCGCTTCATGGAAACTTTTCCGAAGCAGTTCCCAATCGTGCCCGATCAGGACATTCGTGCCCAGGGTCACCGTGATTGGGCGCTCGGTGTTCTCGCGCAAAGTGAGGCATGGCGTTCCCAGATAAGTCGTCTCCTCTTGTATGCCGCCCGAGTCCGTGATGACAACCCTGGCATTTTTCTGAAGCGCAAGAAACTCGAGGTAGCCCAGCGGCTCAATGGCGAGAAGATTCGAGTTGCACTGATCGAGCTGCGCCGCCCACTTCTGGCGCGTCCTCGGGTGGACGGGAAATACCAGGGGAAGTCCACGGCTCAAGTCATCAAGAACTTCCAGCATTGGCAAGAAAATAGCCTCATCATCGACGTTCGATGGACGATGAAGCGTTACCAATCCAAAAGAGCCCAGGGATAACTCCGCCTTGAGCTTCGGGAAGATTTCATCCGCTTTCGGCAGAAATTGAATCAGTGTATCGATCATTACGTTGCCAACAAGAAAGATTTTTTCCTTCGCAATGCCCTCGCGCGCCAGGTTTTCATCGCCATCAACTGACGGAGTAAAGAGGAGGTCCGCGAGCTGGTCGGTTACCAGGCGGTTGATCTCCTCCGGCATCGAACGGTCAAAGGAGCGCAATCCCGACTCGACATGTCCCAGGCGAATGCCGAGCTTGGAGCATACTAGCGCCGCGGCAACGGTAGAATTCACGTCGCCATAAACCAGCACGATGTCCGGCTTGCGCGCCAGCACAACCGGTTCGAACCGGCTCATGATCGCGGCAGTCTGCTGCGCATGCGATCCCGAACCGACATTCAGGCTTTCATCTGGCTTCGGAATCTCCAATGCCTTGAAGAACACATCCGACATGAGCGCATCATAGTGCTGGCCCGTATGCACCAAGGTCTGCTCGTGCCCTCTGTCCCCCAGCGCACGGTATACGGGAGCCGCCTTCATGAAGTTTGGCCGCGCGCCAACCACGTGCAGAACTTTCATTGAGAATTCCCTTCGCCGTTACCTTAACATCGACCCCGTGCGGGGAACAAACCTCTGCGTGCTGGCAGAAGATCCGGCGAAGGCTGCCGGGGATCATTCCTCAGCCCGGCAACTTCTTCCCGCAGCCCCAAGCCGTAGTATGAAGGGGGAAGAATCTGCCTCCTGGGAGCAACGACTTGGCTTACGACGACCTGCGCGACTGGATCAAAACCCTCGAAAAGCACGGCGAACTGAAGCGCATCCGCGAAGAGGTCTCGCCGGAGCTGGAAATCACCGAGATCACCGACCGCGTCTCCAAAATCGGCGTAAAAAACCCTTCCGCCGCCCGCGCCAACGCGAAAAGAAGCGCAGAGAGCTACTTGCCCGGTGGTCCTGCCCTGCTCTTCGAGAACGTCAAGGGCCATCCCGGCCACCAGGTCTTCATCAACCAGTTCGGCAGCGAGCGGCGCATGGCGCTGGCCCTGGGCGTGGACCGCCTCGACGAGATTGCCGAGCGCATTCAGGCCCTGATGAACCTGAAGGCCCCGGAGGGCCTCATCGACAAGCTGAAGATGCTGCCGCAGTTGGGAGCGCTGGCCAGCGCCTTTCCCAAGACCGTCAGCCGTAAGGAGGCTCCCTGCAAGGAGGTCGTCCTCCATTCTAACGAAAACGGTGGCCGCGGCGAGCTCGACCTGAACCAGTTTCCCATTCTCAAGTGCTGGCCCCAGGACGGCGGCCGCTTCATCACCCTGCCCTGCGTCGTCACTCGCGACCCGAGGACCGGCCGGCGCAACGTCGGAATGTACCGGATGCAGGTCTACGACGGCCAGACCACCGGGATGCACTGGCAGCGGCAGAAGGTCGCCGCCGAGCACTACCGGGAAGCGCTGCGCGCGGCCGTCTCAGCCGATGCAATCAAACAATACCAATACGGCCCGAAGGGCGCCCGTGTGGCGGCGATGGCCGAGTCGGCTGGCGGCGCGGTCGCCATTCCCGACGGCCCCGGCAAAATAGGAGGCCTTCCGCAGGTGGCGCTCGGCAACTTGAAGGGTTCGCGGCTGGAGGTTGCCGTCGCCATCGGCACCGATCCCGCGACCACCTTCGCCGCCATCGTGCCCGCGCCGCCCGAAGTTGAGGAGTTTCTCATCGCCGGTTTTCTGCGCGGCAAGCCGGTCGAGCTTGTCCAGTGCGAAACCGTCGATTTGCAGGTTCCGGCCCACGCCGAGATCGTACTCGAAGGCTACGTCGAGCTGAATGAGCTGCGCACCGAGGGCCCCTTCGGCGACCACACCGGCTTCTATACCCTGACCGACGAGTACCCGGTCTTTCACCTGACCTGCATCACCCACCGCAAAAACCCGATTTACGCCGCCACCATCGTCGGCAAGCCCCCCATGGAAGACGCTTGGATGGGCAAGGCGCTCGCGCGCATCTTCCTCCCCCTAATGCAACTCACTCC
>Ga0182013_10003597_pt1 | contig 19220 bp, 15 predicted proteins | sample 612S2MmetaG_FD_120487 | JGI IMG/M metagenome (GOLD analysis project Ga0182013, IMG submission 120487) | Permafrost microbial communities from Stordalen Mire, Sweden - 612S2M metaG | ecosystem: Environmental > Terrestrial > Soil > Wetlands > Permafrost | place: Sweden: Stordalen | collected... | reverse complement strand
CATGATGTCGGGGATGCGGAAGGCGCCGCCGATCTCAATCAGTTCCCCGCGGGAGACCGGGACTTCTTTTCCCAGGGCGAAGGTGTTGAGCACCAGCAGGACGGCGGCGGCGTTGTTGTTGACCACGGTCGCGGCCTCGGCGCCGGTTAGGTGGCAGAGCAGCGGGGCGACGTGGTCGTCGCGCTCGCCGCGGCGGCCGGTGGCGAGGTCGTATTCGAGGGTGGTGGCAGAGCGGAGCGCGGCGGCTGCGGCCTCGGCGGCTTCGGGCGGCAGCGGGGCACGGCCGAGATTGGTGTGCAGCACGGTGCCGGTGAGGTTGAACACGGGGCGCTGGCTGGCGGTGAATTGGCGGGCGAGGGCGTCGGCGGCTTCGTCGAGGACGGCGGCGGCTTGGGCCGGGAAATCGCGGGCGGCGCGGCGGGCGGCCAGGATGGCGCGGAGCGCGGCGGTGGTGGCATGGCGGCCGAACCGTTCCAGCAGCACCGCGGCTTCCGGCGACCGCAGCAAAGCGTCGAGCGAGGGTAACGGGCTGGGGCCGGTCGGCATCCGCGCATCGTAGGGCGCGTCCGGCGGCGGACAAAGCGGCGGTGCGACCGGCTGCTGCCGCGTCCAGTGCGCGGCGCAGCATCGGGGTGGTTATCTAATCACGGTCTGCCAACGGCGGCTGCCGTTCGCCGCCAGGCGGGGCGCAAAGTCGGGGCGGTGCAAAATCAGGACGGTGCAAGTCAGGAAGGCGCAAAGTCGGGGCGGCACAAAGGAGGCGCAAAGTCGGGCGCGGCGCAGGAGATTCTCTGATTTGACAACCGAGGCTTGGCCCGGGCGTCCGCGCAGCGGCGATTGCGTGAGTATGCGCCGCATGCTCTGACGGCCCGATGAGCACGACGATCGACATCCCCACGTTGCGCACCTCCCGCCTTGTCCTGCGCGCTTTCCGTGCCGGCGACCTTGACGGACTGGCAGCGATGAATGCCGATCCGGACGTCCGACAGTTCCTTTACGCCGGCCGCGCGATGACGCGCAGCGACTGCTGGATCCAGATGGCAGCCGCGATCGGCCAATGGGGGCTGCGCGGCTATGGGTTTTTTGCGGTCGAAGTGGAGGGTCGTTTCGCCGGCCGCATCGGCGTGCTGCATCCGTTGGAATGGCCGGAGCCCGAACTGGCCTACGCGATGGATGCACCGTTTCGCGGCCAGGGACTCGCGGCCGAGGCGGTGGCGGCGGTACGCGACTGGGCGTTCGAACACTTCGATTTTCCCCACATCGCCAGCTTCATCCTGCCATCGAATGTTCGCTCCGCCGGTCTGGCGGCGCGGCTGGGTGCGGTCAGGGAAGGCACCGTCGAGCTACGCGGCTTCGTTGCCGATCGGTGGGCGCATCGCCGGCCAGGAAGCGGGGTGGTGGTTTAGCCGGCAGGAGGCTGCGTGCCCGGCATTGCTGCCGGCACCCGGCATTGGCGCCGGCACCCGGCGTTTTACGCCGTCTCCCTTAAGCCGCTGTTTACTACTGTCGGACGATCCTGCGACACCCTAGCAGGATTGCATGACGATGATGTCCGGGTCGGCAACCAGTGCCACGGGCGGGTGGGCAGGCCGGGAAATCCGCACCGTCGGGACCGACGAGTTTCGCACCATCCTGGCGCGGCATGCCGGGTTTCTGTCGCGGGCACCGGGCGGACGGCGGGCGATCCTGAAGTTCACCAATCTGTCCGGCCTCGACCTCGCCGGCGTGCGATTGGCCGAGGCCGATCTCAGCGGCGCGGTGCTGCAGCGGGCCAATCTCGCCCGTGCGGATCTGCGCGACGCCACCTTGTTCGGTGCCGACCTGACGCGCGCGAACCTCGATGATTCCTGCCTGGAGAGTGCCGACCTGCGCGGCGTGACGCTGCGCGACGCCACGCTGAACCGCAGCAACATGACCCGCATCGACTTGCGCGAGGGCATGTTGATGGAGGCCAAGGGCGGTTTCCTGGAACAGGCGCATGGCGATGGCGGGACGGCCATGCATGGCGCGACGGCGCACGGCGCGCGGATGCGTCAGGCTCGGCTATCGAATGTGCTGCTGAAGCAGGCGGACCTGCGCGATTCTGATTTGAGCGGCAGCATCATGGTGCGCGCCAATCTGTCGCGGGCGGACCTGACGGGCTGCAACCTGCACGGGGCCGACCTGACCGGCGCCAACCTGAGCGGGGCGATCCTGGAAGGTACGATCCTCACGCGGGCGATCATGGCCGATGCGAACCTGGCCGGGGTCAGCATGGTCGGCGCGTTGCTCGACGAGGCCGATTTCAGCCGCGCCACGATGACCGGTGTGACCCTGCCGGCGCGGCTGACCGGCAGCATGACGGAAATTCTCCGGCAGCACGCCACATGGATCGCGAGCAATGGCGAGGCCGGACGGCGGGCGGACCTGTCCGGGGTGCACCTGGTGGGGGCCGATCTGAGCGGTGTCGATCTCAGTGCCGCGGTGCTGAAGGGTGCCGTGCTGCGGCGCGCAAGGTTGGTCGGGGCATCGCTGGCAATGGCCGATCTTTCGCTGGTCGATGCGCGCGAGATCGACCTGTCACGCGCCGACCTGCGTGGTGCAAAGTTGGAGCGCGCCACCCTGTACAAGGCCAGGATGCTGGAGGTGCAAGCCGGTGCGATGCCGATCCGCGGCCATACGGAGTGGCCCACGAACCTGGCCCGGGCGCGGCTGGCGTCCGCCTGCCTCAGCAACGCTGTGCTGGTGCGCGCGACGCTCGTCGGGGCGGACCTGACCAATGCCGATCTGCGCGGCGCCGACCTGACGAACGCCTCGCTGGTCGAGGCGGTGCTGCTGGGGGCGAACCTGGAGCATGCCAAATTGGCCGGGGCGACGCTGACCAACTGTATCGGCCTGAACGCGGAGTTGGCCGCAACACATTAGAGCGTTTTCACCGTGAGTGGAATCGCCGGACCAACCTGTCACGGACCAACCTGTCATTGCGAGGCGCGCAGCGCCGAAGCAATCCCCTGCCCTACGAGCGTACCTCGGCTCGTCAGGCAGGAGATTGCTTCGGCGCTGCGCGCCTCGCAATGACAGTTTCCACTCGTGGTGTGTAAACGCTCTATACTTTCATGCCATTGGTGGCCTGCGTAACTCCCGTCACGGATTCGCCGGCGCCCTCGCGTGCCTCTGGTCGCGAATTCAGCGGGCCCTCTCGCCATTCCCGCGAATGCGGAAACCAAGACGCATAGGCCCCCGCCAGTGCTGGGGTGACGGATACGAAGCGACACGGGTCTCATCAAATCCCGCTGCCCCCAGGGCGCGACTGCTGCCGTCTTGCGGCGTGGGGGTCAGGTTGCCAGACTGCCTGCGGACCACGCCAGACAAGCAAAGCGCGACAAAGGCGCACAACGTCCTGGCGGTCGGCGTGCGGCAACGGGGGAAAACCAATGAAGTTCCTGAGCGATGAGATGATCAGCGGACTGCTGCCGGCGGAAACCTCGACGTTTTCCTCGCCGGTGCCGACGCAGATCGTGTCCAGCGACGAATACCTGCCGGTGCCGCAGACCGAAAAGCAGCGCGAGGTCGAAGCGCGGCTGAGGGAGATGAGCGACCGGCTGGCACGGCGCCAGGGCCAGTCGCGCCGGCGCTTCTTCCAAACCGCCTCGGGCATGGCCGCGTCGTTCGTGGCGCTGAACCAGGTGTTCGGTCCTCTGTTCGACGCCAGCGAGGCCGAGGCTGCGACGCCGGAATTGGCGGATGCGCGGGCGTCCGCGTTGTCGGGGCAGATGGTGATCGACGGGCACACGCATTTCCTGCGCAACGACACCAGGCTGATGGGATTTGTGAAGGCGCGCGAGGCGGTCGGTCAATTCGGCTGGAACAAGGAACTGTCCGGCAAGGAACAGACCATCGACGATTTGAAATACGGGAACTACGTCAAAGAGATCTACATGGACAGCGACACCAAGGTGGCGCTGTTGTCGAATTCTCCATCCGACGTGCCGGAGGATTGGTTCATTCCACAGGAGCAAGTGTTCAAGACGCGGGAGATGGTGAACAAGCAGGCCGGCACGCGACGGATGCTGGCGCATTTCACCTTCACGCCGGGGCAGCCGGGATGGCTCGACCAGGTCGATGCGGCGGTGGAACGCTACAAGCCGGATTCGTGGAAGGGCTATACGGTCGGCGACAACACGCACAAGGAACTCGCCGCGCATCCCTGGCACGCGGATGACGAGAAGCTGATGTATCCGTTCTATGAACGAATTGCGAAGACCAACATTCGCAATGTCTGCATTCACAAGGGTCTGTTCGCGCCGGCGATCGAAGAGAAGTTCCCGCGGCTGCGGCCCTATGCCGATGTCAGCGATATCGGCCGCGCGGCGAAGGATTGGCCACAACTGAACTTCCTTGTGTACCACTCGGCATATCGCTGGGTCGGCGGCAATCCGGCGGACGGCATGGCGGAATTCGACAAGACCGGGCGCAGTTCGTGGACCAGCGACCTGGCGGAGATTCCCGAGAAATACGGCGTAACGAATGTGTATGGCGATCTTGGGCAGTTATTCGCGTGGACCAGCGTGGCGGAACCTCGGCTGGCGGCGGCGTTGATGGGTACGCTGATCAAGGGGCTGGGCGTCGATCGCGTTGTATGGGGCACCGATGCGGTGTGGACCGGCGCGCCGCAATGGCAGATCGAGGGACTGCGTCGGTTGGAAATCCCTGAGGACATGCAGAAGAAGCATGGCTTCAAGCCGCTGGGGGCGGCCGATGGTCCGGTGAAGACCGCGGTGTTCAGCGGCAATTCGGCGCGGCTATATGGGCTGGAGCAGCATGCGGAACTGATAAGGCAGGATCGTTTCGCGGCGTTGAAGGCCGAGTATCAAAAGACTGGGCCGGGGCGCAGCAATCTGCGCTACGGCTATGTGAGCAAGCCGGCCTGATTTCCCGTCATGGCGGGCGCAGGCCCGCCAGCCACGACTGCGCTGGGTAGGACACGACTGCGCTGGGCAGGAAGAATCGTGATTGCTCTATCGCGCCGGCGACTTCTGGTTGTTGCCTTGGCTGTCGATGGCGCGCGCGATGCCATGGCGCAGGGGCCGGCGAAGATGTCGCAGGCAGCAGCACAGTATCAGGATCGTCCGCGCGGCGGTCTGAGCTGTGTCGGCTGCACGTTTTTCCGGGCGCCGCGATCCTGCCAGGTGGTCGAGGGCGAAATCAGTCCGCAGGGCTGGTGCAGGTTGTTCGATCTGCCGGACTGACGCGGTCAGGCGCCAGGTGCCAGCCGTAACGGCTTCTGCAATACGCGATCCTGGGCACGGAACCACAGCCGGATGGTGATGCGCCGCGACCGCGCAGTACCGTCCTGCGCCTGAAGCTGCACCAGGTGCGAGTCGTTGTTGTCGAATTGGAATGTGCCCGCTGCATCCGTGCGGGTGCGCGCCTTCTCCACCTGCGTCACGAAGTCATGCGCGAACAGGATGACCGTGGCGCCATCGACCGGATGACCCGACGCATCGACCACGTGGCCTTGCAGCAATCCGTGGTCGTGCTGCATCACGTACAAATTCCACCCAATGACCGACACCACGATCACCATCGGCACGATAAAAAATCTGCTCGACAGGATACGCTGCCATCTCATCCCTTGGTCGCCCCCGTCGTCAGCCCGCGCATGAACGCCGACTGTGCCATCAGGAACACCAGCAGTCCGGGCGCCAGCACCATGACGACGAAGGCGTACAGCGCCGCGGTGGTATCCTCCATGTAGGACAGGAACCGCGCCAGACCCAGAGGCAAGGTCTGCATGTCCTGCGTCCGGGTGATGATCAGCGGCCAGAGGAAGTTGTTCCATGACCAGATGAACGACAACACCACATTCGTCGCCACCGCCGCCGTGGACAGCGGCAGCATGACTCGCAGCAGGATGCGCAGATCGCCCAATCCGTCGATCCGCGCCGCATCGATCAGCGACCGGGGCACCGCATCGAAGCTGGCCTTGAACACGAAGATGCAGACGATAGTGGACAGCAGCGGCAGCGCCAGGCCGAGATAGGAATTCAGCAGCCCGAGATGCGCGGTGATGAGATACGCGGGGATGATCGTTGCCTGGAACGGGATCAGCGTGCAGGACAGCAGCAGCACGATGACGGACCGCCGGCCGATGAACGGCAGCGTCAGCGCGTAGCCGGCGATGGCATTCAGCACCAGGTTCCCGGCCACCGCGATCAGCGACACGATGATGCTGTTCAGCAGATAGCGCGGGAAGGGAATCAAGTACCAGACATCGACGAAGTTGAACAGGTTCGGCCGCACCGGCCACAGATGCGGCGGATAGTCATAGATGTTCTCTCCGGTGATGGACGCCTTCAGCACCCAGTAGAACGGCGCCAGCATGACGATCGAGATCACAATCAGTGCGGTATGCCGCAGCCAGAGCAGTTGACGGTCGCGGTGGGTCACGCAACTGCTCCCTCATGTGTCATTGCGAGGCGCGCCGCGCCGAAGCAATCCCCTGCCTGACGAGCCGCCATTGGCTCGTCGGGCGGGAGATTGCTTCGACGCTCCACGCCTCGCAATGACAGGGAATCGGTAAGGTCATTCGATGGCTCCGGCGTTGCCGCCGACCGCGCGGTGAGCAATCCAGGTCAGCACCATCAACATGGCGAACTGCGCGACGGTCAGCGCGGCAGCGTAGTCGAATCGGGTCTCGCCGAACGCCTCCTTGTAGATATAGGTGATCATCAGTTCGGTCGCGTGGCCTGGACCTCCGTTGGTCATCACATAGACCAGGTCGAAGGCCGAGAACGAGTTGAGGATGCCGATGACGATGCACAGGAACAGCGCCGGCCGTAGCATCGGCAGGGTGATACGGAAGAAGCGCGCCCACGCCGGTGCGCCATCGACTCGCGCGGCTTCGTAGAGGTGCGGCGGGATATTCTGCAATCCGGACAGCAGGACGATCATGAAAAAGCCGAGCACCTGCCAGGTGTTTGCAACGATCGTGCTGGGCAGCGCCCAGGCGAAGGAGTCGAGGAATGCAATCGGCTGGTGGATGATGCCGAGCTGGCGCAGCACGTAATTGATCAGCCCGCCATGCTCGTTATACATCAGGTGCCAGATGATCGCGACCGCGACCGTCATCAGTGGATAGGACAGGAAGACGATCGTGCGATAGACGCTGGCACCTTTCAGGTCGCTGTTCACCAGCAGCGCGATACCCATAGCCAGCGCGATTGCGATCGGCTGCGAACCCAGGAAGATCACCGTGTTCCATAACGCGGTCCAGAACACGTCGTCGTCCTGCAGCATCTCGGCGTAGTTGTCCCATCCGGCGAACGTCGCCGGCTTCAACGGCGACCAGTACTCGAACGACAGCACGACGTTCCAGACCAGCGGCATGATCCGGTAAACCACGAAGATCAGCAGCGAGGGCGCAAGGAAACAGGCGACGACCATCGCCTGGCGGCGGCGGCGGGTCATGGTCATGGCAGAACCTCTCCCGCTGCGAGGGAGAGGAGGGCGCGCAGCGCCCGGTGAGGGTGATCGGGACGGCACACTGCGTAAGAATGCTGCGTGCCGACCCGATCGCCCTCACCCTCGTGCGCTGCGCGCCCTCGACCTCTCCCGCTCCCGCGCGAGAGGCTTCCTTTCCCCCTCACGCCCGCCTCAGTTCCCGCTCCACCTTTCTGCTCGCAGCATCCATCGCCGCCTTCGGCTCCTTCCGCCCCAGCGCCGCATTCTGAATCTCCGGCCAGAACGCGTCCTTGATCCGGCTGTCGTTCGGCAGCGGCCAGTTGCCGCACAACTTGTCGGTGTGTTCAAGCTGCGTCTGCAGCACGGAATACGCGAGCGGCTCGTCCTTCTGCACCCGGGACATCAGCTCCTTGTCCACATCCGTATAGCCGGTCAGGATCCGCCGGCTATCCGCCATCGCCTGAGCCTGCTTCTTCGCCGTGACGAACTCGACGAAAGCCCAGGCCAGGTCGGGGTCTTTCGTGCCCTTGGAAATCGCGTAGCCATGCAGCGTCGGCACCGACCAGTTGCCGGGCAGTTCCCCCACGCCCAGCGTGTCGGCATTCAGCCACGCCGCCTGGCCCTTCAGGAAGAAATACGCCGCCGAGTGCGCGTTCAACATCCCCACTTTGCCGGACGCGAACGCGCCCAGCGGCTCGATCCAGCGGCCGGTCCAGGAGATCTTGTTGATCGCGGTTCCCGCCGTCGCCTTGGCAAGCTTGCCGAGCACTTCGTCCATCTGCTGCGTATTGAATGCCACCTTCTTCAGGTCGGGGGACAGCAGTTCGACGTTGTTCATCCGGAACAGCGCCCAGTAAAGCCAGTCGAAATTCAGCGTCAGGAATCCGGTTTGGTCGTCGCCCGCTGCACCGATCTTCGCAGCGTGCGCCAGCAATTCGTCGAAGCTGGTTGCCGGCCCGGCCAGCCCGGCCTTCTGGAACAGCGGCTTGTTGTAGAACAGCAGCGTTTTCGCAATGTAGAACGGCACCAGCCAGTTCTTACCCTCCCACACCCAGTTGTTGAGGTAGTCCGGATTGAACCGCGCCTTCACATCGGGATGCGCCTTCAAATACGGCGTCAAATCCAGCAACGCCCCCTGCGCGGCATATTCGATGCCGATGCCGCCTTGCAGATCGACCACGTCGGGCGGCGTACCGGCAGCAAGCTGCGTCTCGTAGAACGGCGGCAGATCGGGGCCCTTCTTGTCGAGCCACTCGATATCCACGCCGCCATTCGCCTTGCTGAAATCGGCGAACCAAACCTTGAACATCGCCGCCTGATCGACAATGTTCCAGCTCAGGAACGTCAGCTTCTTGCTCTCCGCGATGGCCGGCATGGCCAAAGCCGCGGCGGCGGCCGTCCCCGCAATGAATGTGCGTCGCCTCATGCGTGTGTCTCCCTTGTCCCGTTTCTTACAGTCGCCGTCCGGTGGTACGATCGAACAGATGCAATCGTGCCGGATCGAGTGTCAGCGTCAATGCCTCTCCCGCGCGTCGCACGCTGCGCGGCGGCAGGCGGCAGGCAATTTCCGTATCGGCCACCAGCAGCGTGACCAGCGTGTCGGCGCCCAGCGGCTCGACAGTCAGCGCCGTGCCGCGCAGGCAGACGCCGTTGGCCGAGGCGCCCGGAGGCACCCACACCAACTCCTCCGGTCGCACGCCGCACAACACCTCCTGCGCGCCGTCGCGCACTTCGCGCGTTGGGCCATCGTGCGGCACTGGCAGCACGGTCCCGTCCTCCAGCGTCACCCGGCCGCCCTCCAGCCGCCCCGGCAGCAGGTTCATCGCCGGAGCGCCGATGAAGCTGGCGACAAAAGCCGAGGCCGGAGTCTCATACACTTCCTCCGGCGTGCCGATCTGTTCGATCCGCCCGTGGTTCAAGATCACGATCCGATCGGCCAGCGTCATCGCCTCGACCTGGTCGTGCGTCACATAGATCGTCGTCGTCGGCACCGCGACGCGCAGCTTGCGCAGCTCCGTGCGCATCTGTACCCGCAGCTTGGCATCCAGGTTGGACAGCGGCTCGTCGAACAGGAACAGCTTCGGATCGCGCACGATGGCGCGGCCCATCGCGACGCGCTGCCGCTGCCCGCCGGACAATTGCCGCGGCGTGCGATGCAGCAGCTTTTCGATTTCCAGCATCCGCGCCACCTCGGCCACGCGGTCGCGGATCGCCGCCCGCTTCACCTTCCGGTAGCGCAGCGCGAACGCCATGTTGTCCGCCACCGTCATGTGCGGATACAGCGCGTAATCCTGGAACACCATCGCGATATCGCGATCCTTCGGTTCGCGATCGGTCACCACGGCGCCATCGATGACCACGTCGCCGGAGGTCGGCTCCTCCAGTCCCGCGATCATGCGCAGGATGGTGCTCTTGCCGCAGCCGCTCGGCCCCACCAGCACGACGAATTCATGCTCCGCCACGTCGAGGTCGATCCCGGGAACCACCTCCACCGCACCGAAACTCTTGCGCAGCTTGCGCAACGCCAACGTGGCCAACTTGCTTATCCCTCCCTGCGCGTCCGCCGTTGGAACGCGGCTATGCGGCCAGCATTTCTCTTATGTCGGGCAGATGCTCGCGGCCCCAGAACAATTCGCCGTCCAGCACGAAACTGGGGACGCCGAACACACCCTGCGCTTCTGCCGCGCGGCTGATCCGCGCCACCGCGGCCCGCCCGGCCTCGGCATAATCCGCGAAACCGGCGCCGTCCGCCCCCGCCTCGGTCAACACCGCAGCGACGACCGCGACATCCTCGATGTCCAGTGCACGTTGCCAGAAGCGTTCGAACACCACGTCGTGATAGCGGCGGAACACGTCATCCCCGGCACGCTGCGCATACAGCATCCCGGCAGCCGCCAGCGCCGAGTCCCAGATCTTCTGCGGCCCGCGAATCGTCAGCCCACGCTTACGCGCCGCCCGCCGGCAATCCATGTAGCTGTACTTCACCCGCCGCCACTGATGCGCATTACGATTCTGCTCCAACACCGTGCCGTCCGCATCCACGCGCGCCGAGCCGAGGAAGCTCGGGATATCCAGCACATAAGGCAGGATCGTCAGGCGCACTGGAAAGTCGCGTTCCAACTCATAGGCAAGGTCCTTCGCCAGGTAGGCGTACGGACTCTTGTAGTCGGTATAAAGGATGACGCTACGCATGTCTGACATGGCCACACCTTGCACCACCCCGCCGGCCCCGAAAAGTGGCAAACCGCCCGATCACACCAGCCGAGGCCGATCACCCTCCGCAATGATCCGCCACAGCACCCTGCTCTCGCTGCGATCGTAGTCGCCGTGCGCCCGGTGCATCGTCGCCCGATCGTCGATCACCAGGACATCGCCCTTGCGCCAGACATGATGATAGACAATTTCCGGCCGGATCATGCGTTCCAGCAGGTCGTTCATGTACTCCTTGCTGGCTTCCGGCGTCATACCCTCGATCCACATTGCCTTCTGAACATGGAAATACACCGCGCGCGCGCCATGCACCGGATGCGTCCGCACCATCGGATGCACGATCGGCTTGCCATACTTCTCACGATCTTCCGTGCGCGTATCGGTCTTCTCCTCGTCCAGGCTGTTGACCGTGCTGTAGGTATCAAGCCGCCGCCGTTCGTCCTCCCGCAGCGCAGCGTAGGCAGCGCGCATATTGGCAACGCTGGTGCCGCCGCCGGCCGAGGGGATCTCCACCCCATACAGCAGCGTCGCCGCCGGCGGACATTCGCGGTTGGTGTGGTCGGTGTGCCACCGCTCGGCCGGACGTTGCCCGTTACGGTGCCAGACCAGACCGATATCCGGATAATCCGGCATGTTGTGCTGCGAGTAATGCTGCCGCATCGGCGGACCGAACGCCGACGCCGCAGCCAGATATTGCGGCGGCGTCAGGCGCTGATCGCGAAACACCAGCGCCAGATGCTCCGCCAGCGCCTGCGACAGCGCCTCCCGCATGTCGAAGTTCATCGGCTGGCCGAGATCGATCCCGCCGATCTCCGCGCCGAGCGAGGGATGCAGCTTCGTCACCGTCAAAGCGGCCATGATGTCTTCCTCCCGTAAGGACACCGGACGATAGCGCACTGCCGGCCCGCACGTCATGGCCGTCGCCTCGCAGTCGCCGTGATACCCGTCATCGCCGGGCTTGTCTCGGCCATCTACGCACAACCACCCGTGCGTAGATGGCCGGATCAAGATACTATGGGGGGTTGGTGGCCAAGACATCGGATAGTCCATCGGTTCTCCAACAACGAAAGACAGAAGCGATCCGATGACCAACCAGACCGCCGCCTCCGAGGCCCCAGCCGCCTACGACCCCAATAGCACGCTGGCGATCGTGGGAACTGGGCGCCGTGCTGCCTGGTGTGACCCGCCGCCCGCGCCGGCGGCTTGACCCGCGCGACATGCCCGGCCATGACGGGTGGACGCGGGCCGGCGGGCGCCACCTTCAATTCGGATAGACGATCGTGCGCAGCATGACGCGCGGCTCGTCGGGGCGGGAGTCGCCGGCGCCGCGATGCATTGTGGCCCGTTCGTCCCACATCACCACATCGCCGACGCGCCAGTGGTGGTAATAGACGAAGCGGTCCTGCGTTGCGTGCGCGGCGAGTTCCTCGATCAGCTCCCAGGCCTGCGCGCGGTCCATGCCGGCGAAGCCATGCGTGTGGATCGGGTTGACGAACAGGATCGGCCGATCCGTCACCGGGTGCCGCACCACTGCTGGCCACGGCACTTCGGTGTATTGCTTCTCGGTCACACCTTTGAAGTCGCCGTAGAGTTTTTCCCCCGCGGGGCCGGTGTGGCGGCCGTGCAGGGCGGTCAGACTTGCGAGTTCTTCCTGCCGTGCCGCCGGCAGCGCTGCATAGGCCGCTGCCATGTCGGCGAACATCGTGCCGCCTCTCTCGGAAGGCACCTGCTTCGCGTGCAAGATGGCGAGCAGGGGCAGGGTATCTTCATAGGTCGAGTCGGTGTGCCAGTCGGTGGCGCGCTTAACGCCGTACCAATCTACCTTGCCGTTCTCGTCAACGTTGGTGAGCCAGGAGACATCGGAATTGTCCGCGTGGCGGTATTTGATCAGCGCGTGCCGGCGCGGCGTGCCGAAACAGCGACCGAACGCGGCGAGTTCGTTTGCGCCGAGCTCCTGGTCGCGGAACACCAGCACCGGATGCTCTGCGAAAGCCTGGGCGATCCAGGCGGATTGCGCCGCGTCGAGCGGTTTCGACAGATCGATGCCGAGTGCCTCGGTTCCCAGCGTCTCGCCGAGCGGACGCAGTCGCGGTGTGTTTGTCGGCTGCGTGTTTGTCAGTGGTGTGTTTGTCATTGGGGGCGATCCTCCCGGTTTGTCGCCTGCCGGTGGAGTATGATCCCATCGCGGTTACGACGGCAATGAGCCAACGCTTCCGGATTTGGTTCCGGGCGGCGGATTGGGCCGTGGTCAGTTGAATGCACGGGAGCTTCGCCTATGCGGTTGCGCCGCCGATGGTTCGGGATCGGGATACCAGCAGCCTTTGCCGCAATCGCTGTCGTGGTCGCTGGCGTGTATGCCCATCGCCTCCGGCCGATCGGTGTCGCAACCGAAACCGCCGCGCAGACACTTTGCACGGAAGTTTTTGTTGCCCATCTCGATGCGGACGCTGCCTATCGCGAGATCCTTGCGCCCGAACAAGGATTCCCAGTGCTGTCTGATCATTTGCGTTGGTCGGTGGATATGCGGCGGCAGGAGGTTCGGGCAGACTGGTTCGGGAGATTCGTCAGCCGAGCAGTCTTTCGGGGTCCGGCGGGATGCTTGCTTTGGCGCAGTGCGTCGCCCGTGCCGCCGCCGCCTGTGCTGACGCCGTTTACGGCGGCGTTGCTGCCGGAGGTCGCCGGGCCGGACATCGTCGAACCGTCCGATCCGCGATTGGTGCGAGCACTCGATCGACTGTTTGCCGAGCAGGGCGGGGCGGCGTTGCGGCGCGTCAAGGCGGTGGTGGTGGTCAAGGATGGGCACGTCATCGCCGAACGTTACGCACCTGGCATCGGTATCGACACGCCGTTGTTGGGATACTCGGTGAGCAAGCTGGTGATCAATGCACTGGCCGGGATTCTCGTGGGCCAGGGGCGATTGTCGTTGGACGCGCCGACGCCGGTCGCGGCCTGGGCGCCGGCTGCCGATCCTCGCCATGCCATCACACTCGACAATCTGCTGCGCATGACGAGCGGCCTGGCGATTGCGGAATCCGATAGAGGTTTGGATCCTGTCTCGCGGATGCTGTTCACCGAGCCCGACATGGCCGCCTTCGCCGCCGAGGCGGCGCTGACGCATCGGCCGGGTGCGGTCTGGGCCTATACCAGCGGCAACACTCTGCTGGCGGCACGGCTGATTACGAATGCGGTCGGAGGAACCGAAGCGGATGTGCTGAACTTCGCACGTTCGGCGCTGTTCGGGCCGCTGGGGATGCACACGGCGGTGATCGAAACGGATGCCGCGGGCACGCCGGTCGGATCGACCTTCATCCTGGCGAGTGCGCGCGATTGGTCTCGGCTGGGGCTGCTGTATTTGAATGATGGTGTCGTGGCAGGGCAGCGTGTGCTTCCCGAAGGTTGGGTCAGCTATACGAAGCGGCCGACACTCGCTTCGGATTATGGGGCCGGCGTGTTTACCAATGCCGGCGCCAACGATGCGGCGAAGGGACGTATCCGCGCGGGTATGCCGGCGGACGCGTTCTTTGCGTCAGGACGACTGGGACAGCGCATCTATATCATGCCGTCGCAGCGGCTGGTGGTCGTTCGTTCCGGTTTCACGCATGGCGGGGATTTCGATATTGCCGCGGACATGCGGCTGCTGCGCGAGATCATAGCGGCGTTGTCGCCGCGCTGACATCATTGCTGGCTGTCATTGCATTACCGCCGGTCATTGCATTACCGCCGGTCATTGCATTAGCGTCTGTCATTGCGAGGTGCGAAGCGCCGAAGCAATCTCCTGCGTGATGAACTGCCGGCAGCGCATCAGGCGGGGATTGCTTCGGTGCTCCGCACCTCGCAATGACACAGGGGAAAGCCGGTCGCCACCGCGCGGGTGACGCGGGTTGGTGCCGCTGGTATCGTGCCGACCGAAGAACACGTCGGCCAGAAGAACACGTCGGCCAGAAGAACACGTCAGGAGGAGCTCCCATGCTGGATCTCGTCATTCGCAACGGCACCATCGTCGATGGCTCGGGCATGGGTCGCTACCGCGCCGATGTCGGCGTTGCGGATGGGCGCATCGTCGAGATCGGCCGCATTCGGGCGCCGGCGCAACGCAGCATCGACGCGGACGGCCTGATCGTGGCGCCCGGCTTCATCGATGGCCACACGCACATGGACGCGCAGGTGAACTGGGATCGCCAGGGCACGTGTTCGTGCTGGCATGGCGTCACCACCGTCATCATGGGCAATTGCGGCTTCGCGTTGGCGCCCTGTCCGCCAGCCGAACGCGAGTGGTTCGCGCGTTGCCTGACCGCGGTGGAGGACATTCCGCTGGAGGCGATGCTGGCCGGCATCGACTGGAAGTGGGAGACGTTCCCGGAATACCTGGCCACGGTCGAGCAATTGCCGAAGGCGTTGAATTACGGCTCCTATATCGGCCATTCGGCGCTGCGCATGTACGTGATGGGCAAGCGGGCGCTGAGCGAACCGGCGACCGACGACGACATCGCACGCATGGTGCAAGCGGTGAAGCAAGCGGTGCGCGCCGGCGCGATGGGATTCTCCAGCTCGCGCGCCGGCACGCATGTGACGCCCGACGACACGCCCGTCGCCAGCCGGATCGCGGAATGGCGCGAGATCGATGCTCTGGTCGGCGCGATGGCGGAGCTCGACGCGGGAATCTTCCAGGTAGGGCCTGAGGTTTCCAGCGGTCCGGCGCAGCGGGCGTTCCTGGAGCGGTTGCGCCAGGTGGCGCTGGATACCGGGCGTCCGGTGATGTTCGGCACGATTTCGACGCGGCAGGGGGAGGCGCCGAATTCGTACCGCTACCAGCTCGATTATCTCGACCAGAGCATTGCCGCGGGCGCGCGGATGTTCGGGCAGACCACGACCAAGTCGATCAATGCGATCTTTGCGTTGAAGTCGTACCTGCCGTTCGACGCCCTGCCACACTGGAAGGAAGTGCGGGCGCTGCCGGTGGCCGAACAAAAGCGGCGGATGGCCGATCCCGCGGTGCGCGCGCAGTTGGTGGCGGACGAAGATCGGATGAAGCCGCGCGACAAGGTGTTCCAGGGCGGCGGCGCGGCAACCACCGATCCGCGCAAGCCGGACTATACGAATCTGTTTGCGATGCGCGATGTCGAATGGAACGATCCGACGGTTGCCTCGCTCGCCGCGGAACGCGGGAAACACCCGGTGGAGGTGATGCTCGACCTGATGCTGGCGAACGAGGACCAGGTGTTCGTGCAGCCGTTGGTCAATGAGGGGCGCGACGACGTGCTGGACATGCTGCGGCATCCCTGGACTTTGACGACGTTCTCGGATTCCGGCGCGCATGTGTGCCAGGAGATGGGGTCGTCACTGCAAACTCATATGCTCAGCTATTGGGTGCGGGCACGGCAGGCGTTCACGCTGGAACAGGCGGTGCGCAAGCTGACCTTCGACAACGCGGCGGCGTGGGAACTGAACGACCGCGGCCTGGTGCGGAAGGGCTTCGCGGCGGACCTGGTAGTGTTCGACGAGCACACGGTGCGGCCGACCATGCCGGTCGTGGAGGCGGATCTGCCCGGCGGCGCGCGGCGGCTGGTGCAGAAGGCGGAGGGTATCGCGGCGACCATCGTCAACGGCAAGATCGCATTTGAAAACGGGGTCGCGACGGGGGCATGTGCAGGGCAGTTGTTGAAAGGCACCGGCGCGGCGTGATGCCGGCGCCGCGCAGCCCTTGTGAGGGGGCGTCACAGGCTCCCGCGCGGCGGGCCAGTGCCGTGCTGGCATAAGGCAGCATTTGGAACACAGATAAGCAGGGATGCACACAGATAAGCCGCGGATGACCGCATTCGTAGGCGCGAGATGGGCTAAACTCGTGGATCGGTCACCGAACATCCGTTCTTATCTGTGTGCATCCCTGCTTATCTGTGTTCCAAATTCTTGCTTACTTGCATTTTTCCATCGATGCCGGAAGCTACGCCAGACACGTCAACTGCTCAAAACGACCGCCACGTCCAGGGCTCGATCCGCATTGCGGTTGACGCGCAACTGGCGCACCCTGCAATCGCCAGGCACCGATCCACAGCGTCCCGCGGATCGAGGTCGCCAACAAACTGGGAGGATCGCCGTGATGGGCGACAGCATGCTCTCGACAAATGCCGGCGACTCTCTGCGTCCGTCGCCGTCACGTGCGCGAACTGCCCGTGCATGGCCGGACGAGGGACATTCGCGTGTTCCGAACTGGGTCTATACCGACCCGGAGATTTTCGCGTGCGAGCAATCCCGGGTGTTCGGTGCGAACGACTGGCTGTACGTGTGCCTTGAAGCGGAAATTCCCAATCCGGGCGACTTCAAGCGGAGCCAGCTTGGCACACGAGAGGTCGTGGCGGTTCGGGGCACGGACGGCGCGATCAACGTCCTGGTCAATCGCTGCGCGCATCGCAGCATGCAGGTCTGCACCGCCAGTCGCGGGACGGCCAAAGAGTTCGTCTGCCCGTACCATCAATGGACCTATGACCTCGCCGGCAACCTGCGCAGCCTGCCGTTTCGCCGCGGCTATCGCGGCCAGGGCGGCATGCCGGCCGACTTTCGGCCGGAGGAACACGGCTTGCAGCGCCTCGCGGTGACGCAGCGGAACGGCGTGGTGTTCGCCAGCTTCGGTTCGCCCAACGAAACGCTGGAGACGTATCTCGGCGCCCGCATGCTGGGCTACTTCGACCGCGTGTTCGATGGCCGCGAACTGGTGGTGCTCGGCTACATGCAGCAGCGCATTCCCAGCAACTGGAAGCTGATGTTCGAGAACATCAAGGATCCGTACCACGCCAGTCTGCTGCACGTGTTTCTGGTGACCTTCGGGTTGTTCCGTCTGGATCAGCAATCCGCGGTGGAGATGGATGACACCGGAAGGCACGCCGTGCTGGTCAGCCGCAAGGGCGCGCAGGAGAGCAACGACGCGACCGCGCAGATGCGCGCCTTCAAGGCGAATTTTTCGCTGCGCGACCCTCGATTGCTCGACCCGGTGCGCGAGTTCCCGGGCGATGCGACGGTGGTGATGCAGACGCTGTGGCCGAACCTGATCGTGCAGCAGCAATCCAATACGCTGGCGATGCGGCAGATCGTGCCGCTGGATGTCCGGACGTTCGATCTGGCCTGGACCTTCTTCGGCTATGCCGACGACACGCCGGAGATGCGGCAGCGTCGGTTGCGCCAGGCCAATCTGATGGGGCCGGCCGGACTCGTTTCGCTTGATGACAGCGAGGCGATGCTGCTGTCGCAAGCGGGGATCGACGGCAACGACAACGAGAACTGCCTGATCGAGATGGGTGGCCGCGCGGTGATCAACGAGCCCCACATGGTGACGGAAACCGCGATCCGCGGATTCTACCAGCACTACCGTTCCGTCATGGGGTTGTGAGCTGCCATGATCGCCGCCGTCGCAGGACTTCCGGTCGCATTGGATTTGCGGGCCCGGCTGGCCGACCTGTATTGCGCCTACGACAACGTGCTGAATGACGGGGAACTGGAGCGCTGGCCGGAGCTGTTCACCGATCCGTGCCTCTATAAGGTGATGCCGCGGGAGAATTATGACCAGGGGTTTCCTGTCGCGGTGATCTGGTGCGAGAGCAGGGGAATGCTGGCCGATCGGGTGGTTGCGGTGCGGGAGACAGCACTGTATGCGCCGCGGATCGTGCGCCGGATGACCAGTGCAATCTGCGTGCGCGCGATCGGCGAAGACGCATTGCACCTGACCGCGAATTTCGCGCTGTTCCAGACCATGCAGGATCGGCCGAGCGAGCTCTTTCTGTGTGGCCGGTACCTGGACCGGGTGGTCGATGACGACGGTGAGCTGCGGTTTGCCGAGCGGCTCTGTGTTTACGACTCGACGATTGTTCCGGCATCGCTGGTTTATCCGGTTTGACGGCGCGTATGACCGCGGCACAAGGCTCGCCGGCACGCTACCGGATCCGCGAGCATCGCATTCCGACAGCTTACGCGCAGCCGTACATCGTTACGCTCGGGCCGGACGGGAATATCTGGTTCTGCGAAAGCGGCGCCGACAAGATCGGCCGGCTTTCAACGCGGGATTGCAGCTTCGCCGAATTCGCCCTGCCGGGCAAAGGCAGCATGCCGATCGGGATCATCGCGGGCGCCGATGGCAATTTGTGGTTCACCCAATCGCAGGGTCATCGGATCGGCCGCATCACCCCTGCCGGGGTCATCACCGAGTTTTCGTTGCCAACGCCGGGGGCCGGCCCGAACGGCATTGCCTGTGGACCCGATGGCAATGTCTGGTTCGCCGAGACCGCTGTCGATCAGGTCGGGCGCATCACGCCTGCGGGCACGATTACCGAGTTCTCCGCGGGGATTACCCGAGGCAACCGGCCGCTGGCACCCACCGCCGGCTTCGGCTTCGTGTGGATCAGCGAGGCCGAGGGTGGCGCCGTGGCAAGGGTCGCAATGGACGGCTCGATTTGCGAATTCGCTACGCCGAGCGCGGCCAGCGGGCCACGCGCGATCGTGCCGGGGCCGGACGGGCATTGTTGGTTTGTCGAGACGTCGGCCAACGCCATCGGGCGCATCGGTCAGGACGGGGCGATCGT
>Ga0182013_10003594_pt1 | contig 19231 bp, 18 predicted proteins | sample 612S2MmetaG_FD_120487 | JGI IMG/M metagenome (GOLD analysis project Ga0182013, IMG submission 120487) | Permafrost microbial communities from Stordalen Mire, Sweden - 612S2M metaG | ecosystem: Environmental > Terrestrial > Soil > Wetlands > Permafrost | place: Sweden: Stordalen | collected... | reverse complement strand
CTTGAGCGGACCGATGCGCCCGTTCAAGGTCCAGGCGGTGTCCTCGAACTTGTCCAGATCCTTCGACGGGTTGTACTGCTGCACGTCCAGATCGCCGAGCTGCGGATCGTACGCAAACACTCCGTCCGCCTCCATGCTCTGGTAGCTCTGCTGCACCAGAAGATTCCAGTCCTCGTTGAACTGATAAAGTCCCGATGCCCTCATGCCCTTGTAAGTCAGCGGATTGAACGCATTGCTGACCACGCTCGCGTTCGACAGCGTTGCGCTGCCGGGAGGCACGACGCCGCCGAAGTAATAGGCGATCCCGGCATCGGTCGGCGCACGGGCAAACGTCGACGGCACGTTGTGAATGTATCCGCCGCGCGAGTCATCGTAGATGACCGCGCGCAGCGCCAGCATACCGGGGATGACCGGGATATTGATCATCGCGACGCCCGAAGCACTCGGATCGCCGTGGGCCGTCGTGGAGTAGCTCGCATCGACCGAGCCCTCCTCGGCATCGAGCTTCGGCTTGTTGGTGATGTAGCGCACCGCGCCCGCTTGCGCGCCGGCGCCGTACAGAGTCCCTTGTGGACCCTCGAGCACCTCGATTCGCGCCAGATCTGCGGCGTAGACGTCGAGGTTGCGTCCGGGAAGCTGGGCCGACTGATCGTCCAGGTAGATCGCGACATTCGGGAACGCACCGGTGCCGCCGACCACCTGGCTGCCCTGGTGGGTGGTCGAGAGGCCGCGCATGTAGACCTCGTCCTGGCCCGGAGCCACGCCGGCGGTCGACACGTTGGGCAGGTACTTTACGAAGTCATCCAGGGTCTGGACGTTGAGCTCGCTCAAGGTGTTGCCGGTCAAGGCGGTGATGGCGATCGGCACGTTCTGGAGGTTCTCGCTGCGGCGCGTCGCGGTCACCACCACTTCCTCGAGCTCGTTGCCCGCGGTGCTTTGCGCGACCGCCGCACCGGCACCACTCAGTCCCAGCGCCACGGCTATTGCCCGCGAGAGCGGACAGCGGCAAAACTGCATTTGTGCTTCTTGCATCCCACACCCCTGGCTTTTTTTCGATTGCGCTTCCACTGTATCCGCTGGCGAGTGGCCTTACAACGCGGGATTGAGATTGGCGTGCGCAGAGCGGGCGCGTCAAATTGGTGCGAAGTACCGTGCGGTCCGCGCCTCAAGCGTGCATCCGACTCCAGCGCTGGATCACGCCGTGGATGGCATCCAAGCCATCCGTCAATGCGGCCGGCCCCGGCTGCAGAATGAGCGGCGACTTGATCTCGTGCAATTCGCCGTCGCGAACCGCGGGTACCGCGTCCCAGCCCGGCCGCGCAGCGACGAGATTCGGTCTGAAGCGTTTGCCGCACCATGATCCGAGAATCACGTCCGGCGCCCGGCGCACGACCTCCATGGGATCGGCGAGTATCCTGTCCCGGCCGAGCGCGCAGGCCGCGCGTTCCGGAAATACATCGTCGCCGCCCGCAATGCCGACGAGCTCGCTCACCCAGCGAATGCCCGTGATCTGCGGCTCGTCCCACTCCTCGAAATACACGCGAGGCCTGCGGGGAAGAGTGGCTGCCTGCGCGCGCGCCGCTTCGATGTGCCCCTCGAGCTCGCGCGCGTATCGCTCGGCCCGCTCGGATGCTCCGACCAACGCACCGAGCCGCCTCACATACCCCAGGATTCCCTCGACCGAGCGATGATTGCTGATCCACACCTCGACGCCCGCCTTGATCAGCGCCTGCGCGATCTCGGATTGGATGTCGGAAAAGCCCACGACGAAATCGGGCTCGAGGTCGAGGATGCGGTCGAGCTTCGCACTGGTGAACGCGGAGACCCTGGGCTTTTCGCGGCGCGCCCGCGACGGCCGCACGGTAAATCCGGAGATGCCGACGATGCGCTCCTCTTCACCGAGCGCGTACAGCACTTCGGTCGGCTCCTCCGTGAGGCACACGATCCGATGCGGGTAGCGGCGATCCACCGTCAGAGCACGCCCTCGGCGAGCGCGGCGGCGGCTCCGTGAACGACGCTGTGGGCGAGACCCGGCGCCTGGGACAGCACATGGTGCGCATAGAAAACCGCGGTCTCGATCTTGGCGCGATAGAAGTTCGCGGGCAGCGAAGGCTCTCCCCCCGCCGAAAGGCGCTCGCCCGCGATCGCCGCCGAGCGCAGCAGCTGCCAGCCGCCGGCGACGATCCCGAACAGCTTGAGCAGCGGTACCGCACCGACGGATACCTGCTTGAACTCGATGCCGTACTGGGAGACCACGTAGTCCACCGCCCGCTCGAGCGCGTCCACGGAATCGGCGAACACCGCCGCCGCCGCGCTGAGACCCGGTGTGCTGCGCAGGCCGCCCGAGAGCGCGCGCATGTCGGCGATCAACGCCTTCGCGGCGACGCCGGAATCGCGCGCCAATTTCCGGCCGACCAGATCGTTGGCCTGGATCGCCGTCGTACCCTCGTAGATCGGGGTGATGCGCGAGTCGCGGAATTGCTGCGCCACGCCCGTTTCCTCGATGAACCCCATCCCGCCGTGAACTTGCACGCCGAGCGATGCGATCTCGACGCTGGTTTCCGTGCACCACCCCTTGACCACGGGAATCAAGAGATCCGCGAGCGCCTGGTGTCTTCTGCGCTCATCGGGCCTTGGATGCAGGCGCGCGGCATCGAGCGAGACGGCGGCCACGGCGGCGAGCGCGCGCATCGCCTCGGTCTGCGATTTCATGAGCATCAGCATGCGCCGCACGTCCGGGTGGCGCACGATCGCTACACGGCCCTTCTCGCCCGGCTCCGTTCCCTGGACGCGCTCGTTGGCGAAGGCGAGCGCGCTCTGGAAGGCGCGTTCCGACAGGCCGACGCCCTCGAGCCCCACCGCGAATCGCGCCGCATTCATCATGATGAACATGTATTCGAGCCCGCGGTTCTCCTCGCCGATCAGCTCACCGATGGCGCCGCCCTTCTGGCCGTACGCCAGAACGCAGGTGGGGCTCGCATGAATACCGAGCTTGTGCTCGACCGACAGGCATCGGACGTCGTTGCGCTCGCCGATCGAGCCGTCCGGCTGAACCAGAAACTTCGGCACCAGGAACAGCGAAATCCCCTTGACGCCTTCCGGCGCTCCCGGCGTGCGGGCCAGCACCATATGGATGATGTTGTCGGTGAGATCGTGTTCACCGTAGGTGATGAAGATCTTCTGGCCGGAAATCTTGTAGAGACCGTCGCCCACCGGCTCGGCGCGCGTGCGCACCGCCGCGAGATCCGATCCGGCCTGCGGCTCGGTGAGGTTCATGGTGCCGGTCCAAACGCCTGCAACCATTTTCGGCAGGTAGGTCTTTTTCTGCAGCTCCGATCCACGAAGATCGATGGCTTCGATGGCGCCGCGCGTCAGCATGGGGCAGAGCGTGAACGACATGTTGGCGCCGTTCCACATCTCCTCCACCAACGCCGACAGCACACGGGGCAGCCCCTGCCCCCCGAACTCCCGCGGGCATGCGAGTGCGCTCCATCCGCCCTCGACGAACGCGCCATAGGCCTGTTTCCAGCCGGCTGCGGTCGAGACCTGGGTGTCGTGCCAGCGAACGCCCTCGACATCGCCGGAGCGGTTCAGCGGTGAGAGCACCCCGCCCGCGAACTTGGCCGCCTCCTCCAGGATGGCTTCCGCCACGTCCGCAGTTGCGTCCTCCGAGCCGGGCAGCTCGGCAACGAGCTTGCGATCCAACAGCTCGCGCAGCACGAACCGCATGTCATCGAGCGGTGCCTGATAGTTCTGCATGGTCGTATCCTCGATCAGCCGTAGGTGTAGAAGCCGCGGCCGCTCTTGCGGCCCAGGAGGCCCGCCGCCACCATCTCGCGCAGGAGCGGCGCCGGCCGGTACTTCGGATCCCCGTAGTCCCGTTGAAACACTTCCATCACGGATAGCAGGGTGTCGAGCCCCACGAGGTCCGCGAGCGCCAGCGGCCCGATCGGATGATTGCAGCCGAGTTTCATGCCCTCGTCAATGTCCGCCGCGCTCGCAACGCCGTCCTGCAGCGCGAAAATCGCCTCGTTGATCATCGGGCAGAGCACGCGGTTGACGGCGAAGCCCGGGGAATTCTTGACGCTCACGGCGGTCTTGCCGATGTGCCGGATGAATTCCGCCGCCCGCGCGTGGGTGTCCTCGCTGGTCAGCAGGCCGCGGATGAGCTCGACCAGCGCCATGAGCGGCACGGGGTTGAAAAAATGCATGCCGATGAAGCGCTCGGCGCGGGATGTGGCCGCCGCGAGCGCGGTGATCGAGATGGACGAGGTATTGGTGGCAAGTATCGCCTCCGGCCGCATGATCTCGTCGGCCTGCCTCATGATGCGCTGTTTGACCTCGAGATTCTCGGTCGCGGCCTCGATCACCAGATCCATTGCGCCGAGGTCCGAATAACGAGTGCTGCCGCGGATGCGGCCAAGCGTCGCGGCGCGATCCGCCGCGCTCAGCTTTTCCTTCTTCACCAGACGGTCGAGGCTTGCCCCCACGGCGGCGATTCCCCGCTCGACCGCCGCATCGGACACATCGATCATCACGACTTCGATTCCGGCGGCGGCGCTCACCTGGGCAATGCCGTTGCCCATCGTGCCGGCTCCGATCACGCCTATTTTCTTCAAAGCTCTTGTCATTGTCGCAGACACTCCATTACATGTTGCGGCGGTACTTCCCGCCGACCTCGTACAGCGTTCCGGTGATCTGACCGAGCGAGCAAGCCCGCACGGCCTCCATGAGCACTTCGAACGTGTTGCCGTTGGCGATCACCGCGCTGCGCAGCCGCTCGAGGACCGGCGGCGCGCCGGCGGCGTTGCACGCCTGAAATTTTCGCAGTCTCTCGAGCTGCGACTGCTTCTCCGCCTCGCTCGAGCGCGCGAGCTCGATGCTCTGCGGGGCCGCCTCAGCGGCCGGATTGCGGAAGGTATTGACGCCGATGATGGGCAGCGAGCCGTCATGCTTCTTGTGCTCGTAGAACATCGACTCGTCCTGGATCTTGCCGCGCTGGTAGCCGGTCTCCATCGCTCCAAGCACGCCGCCGCGCGAGGCGATCGCGTCGAACTCCTTGAGCACCGCCTCCTCGACCAGGTCGGTCAGCTCGTCGATGATGAAGCTTCCCTGGTTCGGATTCTCGTTCTTGGCGAGGCCCCACTCCCGGTTGATGATGAGCTGGATGGCCATCGCGCGGCGCACGCTTTCCTCGGTGGGGGTGGTCACCGCCTCATCGTACGCATTGGTGTGGAGGCTGTTGCAGTTGTCGTAGATCGCGCAAAGCGCCTGCAACGAGGTGCGGATGTCGTTGAACGCCATCTCCTGCGCGTGCAGCGATCGCCCGGACGTCTGCACGTGGTACTTGAGCTTCTGGCTGCGCTCGCTCGCGCCATACTTGTTCTTCATGGCGACCGCCCAGATGCGGCGCGCGACGCGGCCGATCACCGAATATTCCGGATCCATGCCGTTCGAGAAGAAGAACGAGAGGTTCGAGGCGAAATCGTCGATGTGCATGCCGCGCGCCAGATACGACTCGACATACGTGAACCCGTTCGCCAGCGTGAACGCGAGCTGTGAAATCGGATTCGCGCCGGCCTCCGCGATGTGATAGCCGGAGATCGAGACGGAATAGAAATTCTGCACGTGGTTGTGCACGAAGTATTCCTGGATGTCCCCCATCATCTTGAGCGCGAATTCGGTGGAGAAGATGCAGGTGTTCTGACCCTGATCCTCCTTCAGGATGTCGGCCTGAACCGTGCCCCGCACGGTCGACAGCGTCCACGCCTTGATCTTCTGCAGCTCGTCTTCCGTGGCTTCGCGTCCGTTCTGGTCCCGGAACTTGTCGACCTGCTGATCGATGGCGGTGTTCATGAACATGGCCAGCAGGATCGGGGCGGGCCCGTTGATGGTCATGGAGACGGAGGTCGACGGCGCACACAGGTCGAAGCCCGAATACAGCACCTTCATGTCCTCGAGCGTCGCAATCGAAACGCCCGAGTTCCCCACCTTGCCGTAAATGTCCGGCCGGGGGTCCGGATCCGACCCGTACAGCGTCACGGAGTCGAACGCCGTGGACAGCCGGTGCGCCGGCATGCCTTCCGACACCCGCTTGAACCGCTGGTTGGTCCGGAACGCGTCGCCCTCCCCGGCGAACATGCGCGTGGGATCCTCGCCCTCGCGCTTGAACGCGAACACGCCCGCGGTGTACGGGAATGAGCCGGGGACGTTTTCCTTCATCAGGAAGCGCAGGATCTCCCCGTCGTCCTCGAAACGCGGCAGCGACACCTTGCGCACCTTGGTGCCGGAAAGCGACTCGTAAGTAAGCGTAGTCCTGAGCTCCTTGTCGCGGATCCTCACCACGTATTCGTCCGCCGCGTAGAGCTCGCGGGTCTTCGGCCATTGTTCCAGGAGCTTGACCGACGCAGGACTGAGCTCGCCCGCCTTCGCCGAGATCAGCTCGCCGAATTCCGCGACCGGCTTGCCGGCGCGCTCGAACAGGGTGCGCGCGGTTTCGAGCGACTGGCGCTCCCGCGCGGCGCGCGCCTGCGCGTCGATGTGCCGGTGGTAGTCGCGGACCGCTCCGGAAATCTCGGCGAGGTAGCGTACGCGCTCGGGCGGCACCACCGCGCGGCCGCGGGAGGAGGCTTTCACCGCGGTACGCGGGAGCTTTCCGGGCTTGACCTTCAGGCCTTGCTCCTGCAGGCGCGGCAGCATCGCCTGGTAGAGCGCCGTGACCCCATCATCGTTGAAGCGCGAGGCCATGGTGCCGAATACCGGCATGGTGTCCGGCGCCTGTTGAAAATGACCCCGGTTGCGCTGGTACTGCTTGCGCACGTCGCGCAGCGCATCTTCGGCGCCCTTGCGATCGAATTTATTGATGGCGACGAAGTCGGCGAAATCGAGCATGTCGATCTTCTCGAGCTGGGAGGCCGCGCCGAACTCAGGCGTCATGACATACAGCGAAGTGCCCACCAGCGGCACGATGCCCGACTCTCCCTGGCCGATTCCGGAGGTCTCCACTACGATCAGGTCGAAGCCGCTCAACTTGCAGCAGGCGAGGACTTCCGGAAGTGCCGCAGACAGCTCGTTGCCGGTGTCCCGCGTCGCGAGCGAGCGCATGAAGATCTTGTCCGAGTCGATCGCGTTCATCCGGATGCGGTCGCCGAGCAGGGCGCCGCCCGTCCGCTTGCGGGAGGGGTCGATCGAGATCACCGCAATACGCAGCCGGTCCTCCTGATCGAGCCGGAGCCGTAGAATGAGCTCGTCCGTCAGCGAGGACTTACCGGCCCCGCCGGTTCCCGTGATGCCAAGCACCGGTAGCTTGAGCGGCGCCGCCGCCTGCAGGATCGCCTGGCGGCTGCGCGACGAATACGCGCGGTTCTCCACCGCGGTGATGATGCGGGCGAGCTTGCGCCGGTCGCCGGATTTCAGGGCCTCCGGCGCATCGGATTCCGCAGGTGCCAGCGCGGCAAGATCGTAATCGCTGGAGCGGATGACATCATCGATCATGCCCTGCAGGCCGAGCGTTGCCCCGTCCTGCGGCGAATAAATCCGCGTGACGCCGTAGGCGATGAGCTCGCGAATCTCCGCCGGCACGATCACCCCGCCGCCCCCGCCGAACACCTTGATGTTCTCGCCGCCGTTCTGGCGCAGCAGATCGATCATGTACTTGAAGAACTCGATGTGGCCGCCCTGATAGGAGGTGACGGCGATTCCCTGGGCATCCTCCTGCAGCGCTGCGTTCACGATCTCCTGCACCGAGCGGTTGTGCCCCAGATGGATCACTTCGGCCCCCGAAGCCTGCAGGATGCGCCGCATGATGTTGACCGAGGCGTCGTGCCCGTCGAACAGCGACGTGGCGGTAACGAACCGAACCTTGTTCTTCGGCTGATATGGCGCCGGTTTGGCGGCGAGCGAGACGGCGTTCACGTGATCGGCTCCTTGCGCGCAGGCGCGCGTCCGGACGGCTTCGCCGCAGGGCGCGGTGCGAGACCGAGATTGAAGATACGGATGAAGGCGTCGGCAATCTCACGGGGTGTCATCGATTGGTTTTCACGATACCAGTGGGCGATCCAATTGAGCGCTCCCGCAAGGGCAAAGGAGGTCATCTTGAGATCCTCCGTCCGGATCGAGCCGTCGCGCACGCCCTCTTCGAGCAACCGGCGGATCCCCTGATCGATCTCGGACTTGAGCCGCTTGATGTGCAACAGCGACGAGGGGGCGAGCCCCAAGTCCTCGGCCCGCACCATGCACCAACCATACTCCGAGGCGATGGCCTCGGCGTAATGGCGCATCATTTCATTCAAATGTCCGCGGGCCGTGACGCCGGCCTCGCGAGGCCGACGAAACGGCTCGAGCACCCGTTCCAGTCCGGCCAAGATGCATTCGAGCAGCAGCTGCTCCTTGTTCGCGACGTAGTAGTAGATCGTCGGCTTGCTGACGTTCAGCGCCGCCGCGATTTCATCGATCGACGTGTTGTGGTACCCGCGGGCGTTGAAAGCCCGTGCGGCGGCCCGAACGACGGCCTCGCGCTTGATGTCCCGGTTGCGCCGGGTGGTCTTTCGGGCAGGCCAGGGTGAGACCAGGGCTGTGCCTTCGCTGTCGGGCGCTGCTGCGCGCGATTTGCCCACCGACCTCATCGAGCCTCGCATTGCCGCGGCGCGGCGCGCCTGACCATTATCCTACCAGGGGGTAGATCCTACTCCTGAGTAAATATTACCGTCAAGTAGTAATCAGCGGCTGCCGAACCTCGATCAAATTGATGCTCCGGCAGGTGAACGCCGTCTGATTGCCCTGATTTAGAAGCGAGTAGCGGCATTCCACCACCCCGCGCGCAGCGTCCGAGCGACTCCGCCGTTTCGTGAGCATCTCCGAGCGCGCCCTGAGCTCGTCCCCGGCTCTGATCGGGTTCGGCCAGCGCACTTCCTCCCAGGCGAACCCGCAAATCCAGCGGATGTCGCTGCTGATCTCGTGGTCCAGGCGGCGCCAGATCGCCGCGCCATGGATGCCGGACGCGACGATCTCGCCGAATATGGATCCGGCGGCAGCGGCGGGGTCGGCGTGAAAATACTGCGGGTCGTAGCGGGTCGCAAACTCCAGGAGCTCCTCCAGGGTCACCTTGCGGGTGCTTGACTCGCGCACCTCGCCGACCACAATGTCCTCGTAGTAACGCCCTTCAGCCGCCATGAGAACACCCATGAGCTCGAGCACGCCTCTGGAATACACGACCTTGGCCCGGCGGATCGAGCGGCTCGAGGCGCGCGCGGAAATTCGCGAGCTGGTGGCACGCTATTGTTTTGCCGTCGACGGGCGCGACGTGGAGGGCATCGGCGAATGCTTCACGCGCGGCGGAGCGTTCCGTTCCTACGACGGCAAGATGGATGCGACCGGCAGGGCCGCGGTCATCGAGCAGTTCCACGGCCGGTTTGCCGTGCTCGGGCCCAGCAATCACTTCACCCACGACCAGATCGTCACGTTCGACGACTCCGATGCCGGGTCGGCGACGGGCCTGGTCAATGCGCATGCCGAAGTGGTGCGCAACGGCCGCCCCCTGCTCGCATCGCTGCGCTATCACGACGACTACCGGCGCGAAGACGGGCGCTGGCGATTTCACGTGCGCACCCTCGCCTTCTTCTACTACGTGGAGCCGCAACGGTATCACGAGGTCATGCTCGGAACGCTGCGCAACGAAGCCTATCCGGCTCCGCACCCGGCCGACTTTCCGGAAGCGTTGCCGACCTGGCAGCACTACTACCGCGAGCGTCCGCGCCGCTGACCTGTGCGGCGCGGCCGCGGTCACTCATCCTTCAGCGCCAGACGGATCGCCGCCTCGATGCGGGGTGGTCCGGGCACGTATAGGCGCTCGAGCGCGGGTGCGAACGGAATGGGCGTGTGCGGCGGGGTGACCTGCACGATCGGCCGCTTGAGCGAGCGAAAAGCCTTCTCCGCGACGGTGGCGGCGATGTCGGCCGCAATGCCGCACCGGGGCGGTGACTCGTCGACGATCACCAGCCGCCCCGTGCCCTCGACGCTCTCGATGATCGTTTCCGCATCCAAGGGCGACGTGGTGCGCGGGTCTATGAGGTCGCAGGTAATCCCTTCCTTGGCAAGCGCATCGACGGCTCGTTCGGCGAAAGGCACCATCCGGGCAAACGCCACGACCGTGACGTGCTCGCCCTCCCGCACCAGCGCGGCCTCGCCGAAGGGCACGGTGTAAGGCTGCTCGGGCACTTCGCCTTTGCGGGGATAAAGCGCCTTGTGCTCGAAGAATATGACCGGGTCATCATCGCGGATCGCCTGGATGAGAAGGCCCTTGGCGTCGTAGGCATTCGATGGAACGACGATCTTCAGACCGGGAACCGCGGTCAACATCGCGTAGATGGATTGGGAATGTTGCGGGCCCATGTTCATGCCCGCACCCATCGCCATGCGGATCACCACCGGGCAGCGCGTCTTGCCGCCGAACATGTAGCGGAATTTCGCGATCTGGTTGTAAACCTGGTCCAGGCACACGCCGATGAAATCCGCGAACATGATCTCCGCGACCGGGCGCAGGCCCGCGAGCGCCGCGCCGGCCGCCGCGCCGACGATCGCAGACTCCGAGATGGGGGTGTCGAGCACGCGGCCGTCGCCAAACCTCGGAAGCAGCCCTTTGGTGACGCCGAAAATTCCTCCGGATGCCTCCCGCTGCCCCGACGTGCCTCCGGCGCCGCCCGAGACATCCTCGCCGAGTACGATCACGCGCTCGTCCCGCTCCATCTCCTGATGAAGGGCCTGGTTGAGCGCGTCGCGCATGCTGAGCTGGGGCATGAAGGTCTCAGTATTGAATGTAGACGTCGGAATACAGGTCGGCTTCGCCCGGAGGGGCGGCGGCTTTCGCCTCGGTAACCGCCCGCTCGATGAGTGCCGAAACTTCCGCATCGATGTCGAGAAGAGCGCCCGCGGACACCGATCCATCCGCCTGGGTGCGCGCGCGGAAGCGCTCGAGGCAATCCATCGTGACCCTTTGCCGGGCCACCTCGTCCTTCGCGCGGTAATTCTGCGGATCGCCTTCGAAATGCCCATAAAACCGCGTAGTCGTCGCTTCGATGGTGCTGGGGCCTTCGCCCCTCTTGGCGCGCTCGACGGCGCGCCCCATGGCCTCGCGCACGGCGTGGAAGTCAGAGCCGTCCACGCGCTCGGCGGGCATGCCGAACGCCCGCGATCGAGCCGCGAGATCGCCGGACCCGACTGCATACGCGGCGCCGGTATGCTCGCTATAGCCGTTGTTTTCCATGACGAAGATCGCCGGCACCTTGAGCACGACGGCCAGGTTCATGGCCTCGAATACCGTGCCCTGGTTCGCGCTGCCGTCGCCGCCGAAGGCGACGCTCACCGCGCGGTTGCCTCTGAGCTTGCAGGCCACGGCGGCGCCCACGGCGATCGGCGGCCCTCCGCCGACGATCGCGTTCGCGCCCAGCATGCCCTTCGCGAAATCCGCGATGTGCATCGAGCCGCCCTTGCCGCCGCAGAGCCCCTCCTTGCGCCCGTAGATCTCCTTCATCATGCCGATCACATCGCAGCCCTTGGCGATGCAGTGACCGTGTCCCCGATGGGTGCTCACGATGTAGTCCTGGTCGCCGAGGCAGCTGCACACGCCGACAGCGACCGCCTCCTGGCCGGCGTACAGATGCGTGAAGCCCGGGATCTCGCCGGTGGCGATCTCGATGTGAAGCCGCTCCTCGAACTCCCGGATCAGCTTCATTTGCCGGTACGCGGACAGCAGGAGCTCCCCGCTGAGGCCCGATGCGTTGCTCATTTGCCGTCTCCGCCCGCCCAGGCATCGCGGTCCGAGCCGGGCGGAAATAAATAGTCGTCGATCACTTTGTGAAAATGACGGATGCGAAGCTCCTGCCGCCCGAGCCACAACCCGCCGAACCCGCGCGAATGCATGCCGGCCTGCACGTTCGGCAGGTTGGCCGCATCCTGGTCGAGCACCAGGCCGATCGTCTTGTCGCCGTGTTTGAAATGCTGGTGCTTGGCGCGTTCCGGCCAGGGTTGCCCCTGCGGCACGAGCTCGTAGGTCCATATGTCGTAATACATCTTGTCGGGATCGCTCGCATGCGGGCGCTGGCGGAATATCCAGAAGTCGTCCGCGTGCAGGTTGAGGGAAAGATTCGGAAAGATCGTGTAGTGGTAATCGTCGGTGAGCTGATCGTCGTTGAGCTCGGAATAATCGCGCCCTTGCCGGGGCCCCACGGCGCGCTTCTGTTTCTGCACGTCGCGCCGGATGTTGGCGACCGGCTGGTCGTAATCCACCGGGTCGATTCCGGCCGTTTTCATGATCATCTTGATCGACTCCGGAATGCCGGGAGGCTTGCGCACCCTGGGGGAGACCGTTCCGAAGGGAATCAGGTAGCGGCTGTGGCGCTCGTAACAATCGATCTGGATGTCGAGATCGTGCAAGTGCCAGAGCAGCTGCGGATGAATGCCCTGAACGTGGTAGCTCTCGTTGAACGCGTCGACGGAGGTCTTCCAGTTGCAATCCCACTCCACCGTGATGTCGCGGGTTTGCACCATGCGCTCGAAGTGATAGGGGTCGAGGTGCCGCGGGATCGGATCGAGATAGTCGGGGAGCGGCCGCGCATCGGGATCGAGCGAGAACCACACGAAGCTCCCCCACTCCTCGCAGCGGACTTCGGTGAGGCCGTAGGCCGGCGCACCCTGGGAAAATGTATCGACATCGGGGATGCGCCGGTAGCTCCCGTCGAGATTGTATTCCCAGTGGTGGTACAGGCACTTGAACGAGAGCGAGGATCCGGAGGTTCCGCGCCCGCAGGGGCGCAATCGATTGCCGCGATGCTGGCAGACGTTGTAGAAGCCGCGCACGCTGCCGTCGGACTGGCGCACGACGATGATGGACTCCGGGCCGATCTCGGTGACGATGTAGTCGCCCGGATGCGTGATATCCAGGGCGCGGCCCGCGACCAGCCAGACCTTGGTCCAAAGGCGTTCCCATTCGAGGCGCATGAACGCCGCCGAGGTGTACCGGCGCGGGTCGATGATCGCCGTTCCGAGGTTGGGGTCGTCCGCCTTTTCGTGCGGTGTCCCGGGTGTCGAGGCGGTGCGGCCGTCCGCTCCGGGTTTGACCCGGACCACCGGCGCATACGGGGGCGCGGCCGAGCGGCGCAGGAACTCTTCATCGTCTGCCATTCAATTCGCCTCGCTCGACAGCCGGCCGGCCCAGCGGATCCCACGCCGCAGGATCTCGTGGTACACGGGAAGCTTCCAACTGCCGCGCTCGACAGCGGGATATTCCGCGATCAGGGGCCGCATGTCCCACTTGCCGCGGCAATGGCCGAGCGTGCAGTACAGCACCTCGCCGCCCTGGTGCTCATGCAGGTAGAGCACCAGTTGGCGATCCGAGCCGCGGTTCGCAAGCCCGGATTCCGACGTGCCGCCCGGCCAATGTTTCGCCGTGAAGCCGGGCGCTTCACCGCTGAAGCGGGTATGCAGCAATGCGTGATTCGATCCGTGATACTCGGACAGGTACAACTCGTCATCGGCATCGAACGGCTCGATGCCCTCGACCAGGGGATGCGACGCATCGCTCACGTCCACCCGATAGGGTCTGATCGGCGGATGGGCGAGAAATTGGCTGCCCAACATCTTCATGAACCCCGTATGCCCGCGGGGCGCGTCCCAGCCCCTGCCCTTCACGTACTTCAGCACCGAATTCGTGCCGTGCAGCGCCAGCCATCGGCCACCCGCCGACAGGAAGCTCGTCAGGAACTCCTCCTGCGCGGCATCGGGAACGACATCGCAGGTGTAGGTGATGAGAAAATCCGCTTTCACGATCGCTTCGCCGTCGCTGTAGTCCTCGGCCACCCTGACCCGCACGCGTTCGTGCTCGGCCAACAATTTCAACAGCTCGAGCCGCGCATAGTCCATGTCGTGGTAGCGGCCGCCGCAAATCAAATAGCCGTTGACAGGGCCTGACGCCATGCGGCCGGCCGTCAGCGACCCGGGCACCGCACGCTGCGTTTCACAGCTGCACCCGCTTGGTGAATCCGTTGTCCGCGATGATGTTGGCGCCGGTGATGAGGCTCGCCGCGGGGCTCGCCACGAACACGATGACCCGCGCTATCTCCTCCACCGTGCCCATCCGGCCGCAGGGGAGCTGCTTCATCGCCCAGTCGTACAGCTTCGCCTGCGTGCCCTTGATCATCTCCCACGCGCCGCCTTCGAAGTAAATCGGGCCGGGTGAGACGGTATTGACCCGCACGTTCTTGCGTCCGACATATTGCGACAATTGCTTCGAGTAAGTGATGAGGCCCGCCTTGATCGCGTTGTAGGCCATCGGCGCGGCGAATGTCTCCACGGCATTGGTCGACCCGATGATCACGATCGATCCGGCTCCGGATTTTTCCAGGTGCGGCATCAAGGCCTCGCAGCCCCGGACCGTGTGAAGCATGTCGATCTCGAAATTCCGGACCCAGTTCTTCTCGCTGTCCATGCCCCCACCGCCGCTCACGCCGGGGACGAACACGTCGCAGCCGCCGAGCGCGGTTGCCGCCCGCTCGAGCCACGCCCGATAGGCCTCGCCGTCGCGGACATTGACCGCCTCGCCGATCACCTCGGACCCGGGCCGCTTGATCGCGGCCGCCGCTTCGGCCACTTCCTCGGCCGATCGGGCGCAAAAGGCCACATTGGCGCCCTCGGCGACCAATAGTTCGACCACCCCGCGGCCGATGCCCTTGGTTGCACCCGTTACGATCGCCCTTTTGCCCTTAAGGCCTAAATCCATCGGTCGCCTCCTTCAAATGGGTTCGATTGTAGGCGCCATCGCACCACAAAACAAACCGTCTTGACTGTTTTTTTCTACTGCGCGACGAGGCCGTTGTCGATGAGTATTTCCGCGGCATTCACGAACCGCGACTCATCCGAGGCCAGGTACACCACGAGGTTCGCAACGTCCTCGGGCCTGCCGAGACCGACCGGGGTTTGATCATACATCGACATCTGCATGCCGAGTTCCTGCGTGGCCCGAACGACCATGGGCGTATCGATGGCGCCCGCGTGAATGGAATTGCAGCGCACGTTGTAATGATTCATCTGGCAGTGAACCGCGATCGCCTTGGTCATGGAGCGAACGGCTCCCTTGGCGGCGCTGTACGCGTAGAAAACCGGATAGCCCAGATGGGTGGCCGTCGAGCACATGTTGATGATCGACCCCCCTCCGGAATCGCGCATGAAAGGAATTCCATATTTGCACGAGAGAAAGACGCTGTCGGTCATCACCCGCAGGTGCGCCTGGAATTGCTCGAGCGTCGCCGATTCCGGAGTGCCGACGACCACCATCCCGGCGTTGTTGACGATGACGTGGAGCGCTCCGAAGCGCCGCCGGATCTCCTCGAAAACCTCGATCCAGCGTGCCTCGCTCGATACGTCCTGCCGCAGGAAATGGGCGCTTCCCGCAACCGCCCCGTTCAGCTCGGACTCGAGCTTGCGGCCCGCCTCCTCATTGATATCGGTGATCACCACCCGCGCGCCTTCCCGGGCCAAGGCGACCGCGTCCGCCCGCCCCAGACCCGAGGCGGCACCCGTCACCAGCGCTATCTTTCCAGCCACTCTTGCCATGCTTCCCCCGCTCGACGTCGCGATGAAATTACCAATCATTTTATCCTGTTTCAATCATATTGGACTTTTTCAAGCAATGGGTACGACTTTGGCATATAAAGGATTTTTGGTTCCGATTCCGCCGATGGAGAAGGCTCAACGCATGGCAGCAAACGCTCAAGGACCGGCCGGTAATGCCAAGCCGGTGGCGGTCACCCCGGAAGCCCCGACGCCGGTCGGCTGGCAGGCCCAAAAAAGCGCCTCCACGCGCACCCAGATCATCGAGGCCGCCATCAAGTGCCTGGTGGAACTCGGCTACGCCCGGACCACCACCGCGGTCATCGCGGAGAAGGCCGGTTTGTCGCGAGGCGCCATGCTCCACCATTTCCCATCCAAGATGGACATCGTCAGAGCTGCGGTCGAGTACCTGCACGCCAAGCGGTTGCGGGCCTTCCGCAAGGCGATGGCCAAGGAGCCTATCGATGGCGATCACGTGCGCCTCGGCGTGGAAGGCTACTGGGCGCACGTCAAACACCCATGGTTCGTCGCATTTTTCGAGATTGCGGTCGCGGCCCGGACCGACAAGGAGCTCGCCGCGATCCTGTTTCCGGCTCAAGAGGCCTTCGAGCGCGAGTGGTACGAGACGAGTCTCGAGGTGTTTCCGGAGTGGAAGCGCAAAGGCGAGAAGTTCCTGCTCGGCTTCGACCTCAGCCGCTACTTGATGGAGGGCATGGCGATCAGCTTTCTCACCCACAAGGAAACCGAGCGCGACAAACGCGTGCTCCGCTACCTCGAGGAAAAGCTCAAGGAGCTGGTCGGCGAGGACCGCTGAGCGACGCGAAGCCGGGCTGCAGCTGCGATTTGCGCGCGTTCAGCTTCGCCAGTCGAGCATGTGCAGATCCATCTCGCCCTCGACGCACTCGAGGATCGGCGGCACCAGGCGATGGTGGAACGGGCTCTGCATGTGGGTCTCGAAGGCGGCTTCATCCTTGAAGCGCCCGTACACCACGTAGGTTCTCGGCTTGCTGCGGCTCTTGATCACGTCGTACACCAACGTGCCCGGCTCGTTCGCATGGGTGAGCTCGGAGAGGTCTTTTTGCAGCCTCTCGAAGTCGGCCTCCTTCCCCGCCTTGACGACCAGCGTCGCGATGAACGTCGTGGACATGTGAATCTCCTGAATTGGGTTAATCGATGGGATCGAAGTATTCGCGAACCCAGGTGCCGTCGAGGCAGGCCGAGATCTTGGGGGCGAGCTCCGCGAGCATCGCCGAGTTCATGTGCCTGTGCTCGGACGCCTCGTCCTTGAAGCTCTCCAGCACCACATACCGATTCGGTTCGCGCAATTTGAAGAATCCGTAGATCAAGGTATCGGGCTCATTGTCCCGTACGTGGGTCTCCAGGCGCCGGCACAGGCCCACGAACTCCTGCTGCTTATCCGCCTTGCACGTCATGCGTGCGATGAACGTAATTCTTGCCACGATGCTCGTCCTCCTGATGCTGTGACCGCCAAGCCGTCGCCGCCGGCATGCTACGATTTGCTGAAATTGCCCTTGGGCTCAACATGTCCGCCGAAACCATCCTCTCCATCCCGCTCGCGGAAATACCGCAAGGCACGATGCGCTCGTACTCGGTCGGGGACCGCGAGATCGTGGTGTGCCGCGCAAGGGATGGCATACACGCACTGGACAATATTTGTACGCATGCGTTCGCGCGGCTCAACGAGGGCCGGCTGCGCGGCACCCGTCTGATCTGTCCGTTGCACGGCGCCTCATTCGACATCCGGGACGGCAGTGCGCGTGCTCCTGCGACCCGGCCCCTGGCGGTGTTTCCGGCGCGAATCGTCGGCGATACCGTCGAGATCACGGTGCGGCGGGCGGAGCCCGGTCGCTTGACGCTCTGAATGATCCGAGTGGGCCGGCCGCGCACGCTCAAGGGCTGTCCCGCTGGGCGAAACGCCGGCCGACCATCGCGGAAGCGATATTGACCTTCTGAATGTCGATCGCGCCACCGGCGATCCCCCACCCCCAGGCGTCGCGCAGACGGCGTTCCATCGAATACTCGCGCGAGTATCCGTACGCGCCCATGAGCTGCACGGCATGCCCCGTCACCTCGCGCGCGATCTCGTTCGCGAAGCATTTTGCCACCGAGGACTCGAGCACGCTCGGCAGCCCCTGCTCCGCGTTGCAGGCGGCGCGCCAGATCAGAAGCCGTGCGGCGTCGACCTTCATCCGCATCTCCGCGAGCCGCAGCTGCACGGCTTGGAACTCGACGATGGACTTGCCGAACTGCCTTCGTTCCTGGACATACGGGAGAACGTCCTCGAGGGCACCGCTCGCCTGCGCGAGCGCCATGGTTGCGTTGCCGCAGCGCTCGAGATCGAACGCCTCCATCAGGCGTTTGAAACCGCCGGCCGGGACGACGATGTTGCCGACCGGCACCGAGCAGTTATCGAAGTACAGATCCGCGGAGGGCACGCCGCGAAACCCCATGAGATGCTCGCGCTTGCCGAACGACAGTCCCTGTGCGCCTTTCTCCACATAGACGGCACCAATTCCCTTCGCGCCGGCCGCCTCCGACATGCGGCAGTACACGAGGTACCCGTCCGCGTGGCCGCCCCCGGAACACCAGCGTTTGGAGCCGTTCAGCACCACGCTGCTGCCGCGCGTCTCACCGCGGGTGGTCAGGTCCGTCAGCGCCGATCCGGCCGCGGGCTCCGACATGGCGATGGCCACGACGGTCCTGCCGCTGCATACGCCCGGCACCACGCGCTTCTTGAGCTCATCGCCCGCGAAGCGTTCGATGGCGCGCACGGGGCCCACGCAGGACTCGAACACCGGAAAGGCGACCGCCGATGAGATCTTGCCGAATTCCTCCAGGACGATCAGCGCCTCGAGGTTCCCGAGCCCCAAGCCCCCGAGGTCGGACGGCACATTCACGCCAAGAAAGCCGTGTTCCGCGAACTCCGCGATGAGCTCGTGCGAGGGCGGCTCCCCGCTCTCCTCGATGCTCCGGGCAATCTCCGGCAAACGCTCGCGCACGTAGTCGCGCGCGGCGGCCTGAAGCGCCAACTGATCGTCGTTCAGCCTGAAATCCACCGCCCACCTCGTATAAGATTTGCGCAATGACCACGCATGATGGCCCATCCTCGCGTTCCGTACGCCCGCTGCTTGCGGGGATTCGAATCCTCGATTTTGGCAGATACGTCGCCGGGCCGTACTGCGCGACGCTGCTGGGATTTCTGGGCGCTGAAGTCATCCGAATCGAGCGACGCGAGGGCGGCGAGGACCGGTTCATTGCGCCGGTCGCCGCCGGCGGCGAAGGAGCGGTTTTCTTTCAGACGAGCTGCAACAAGAAGTCGATCACGCTCGATCCCGCCAAAGCGGACGCGCGCGAGGTCATCCGCCGCCTGGTCGCGAGCGCCGACGTGGTCGTGGCGAACCTCCCGGCGCAGCAACTTCGAGCCTTCGGCATCGATTACCCCAGCTTGATCTCGATCCGGCCGGACATCATCTTGACCACGCAGAGCGCATTCGGGGACGTGGGGCCGCAGGCGCACCGCGGCGGGTTCGACGGCGTGGGGCAGGCCATGTCCGGGGCCATGTACATCTCCGGGGTTCCCGGCGCTCCGGTCAAGGCCGCGGCGCCCTAT
>Ga0182013_10003593_pt1 | contig 19236 bp, 18 predicted proteins | sample 612S2MmetaG_FD_120487 | JGI IMG/M metagenome (GOLD analysis project Ga0182013, IMG submission 120487) | Permafrost microbial communities from Stordalen Mire, Sweden - 612S2M metaG | ecosystem: Environmental > Terrestrial > Soil > Wetlands > Permafrost | place: Sweden: Stordalen | collected... | reverse complement strand
TCGATGCCAGTCAGCGCAGTTGCGCGCCAGCCGCGATACTTCCAGGCCGAGCACGATCCCGGCGCGGCCCATGCTGACTTCCGCTACCAGCTTACGAAAACCATCACGGTCCACCATCGAAGCGCCGGATTCGCCAAGGTCACTGTCGATCACCGTGACCTGCTCCGGTCGCCACCCCAGATCGACCGCCCGCTGTCGCAGAGCGTATTACCGTTTGGTGCTCTCCGTGTGCTCGTACACTTGCCGCAGCGTTGACTGCCGCACGTACAGGTAGGCGTTCCGCCTCAGATGCTGAGCTTCCACTTTATTACCAAGTTCGATCATCGCTGGATCAACACCTCCTTGGAGACATCAAGTGCAAGACCCGCCAGCAGCATGGTGAACTCTGCCGGTACCGTAACTTCTTCACGATTCACCGTAACCACACGATTGACTACGTTCCTCTGTGCCTGCCGGATGTTCTCGGCACAGGCACGCATCCATGCGCTCATGCCTTCGCGCAAGAACAGCGTCAAGCCGAGGCCACGGCCAGTTGCTGCTAAGGCTTGCGCCCGCAACTCTTCGTAGCATGTGGCCAGTTCTTCGCGTGGCATGGCATCTAACTCCGTTCCGGCATCGGCGTCGACCGTTTTTTTTGCCCGCGCGCCAAGGCACGCTCGATGCTGCGCCGGTGAACCCGCAGCCGCTGCTCTTTCCACAACCTGTCGCACAGAGCAGCACCGCTCAGCGTGGAATCTTCGGCCTTCGCGGCATGAAGGAACTCGACCACCTCCGCGCTCAACTTGTGCGCTCGCCGTGGTCCTCGTTTCTCGGGAACCAGTCCCAACAGGCCACGCTCCACAAAGGCCGCCTGCGCTTCATAAAACGACGGCCGGGATAGGCCGAACTCCACGGCGGCCTCGGTGATGCTGCTGTTCTCTACACGCACCTGGCGCAGCATCTCGTATTTCACCTGCATCAGATCAGCGGAATCGAAGAACTCGTTGAACTGAAACAACTCATGGTGAACCTCTTCCGGATGCGGATTCAGGCTGCCATGCTGACGCAACGCTTCCGTTTTGCGCGAAGTCCGGTTCTTTGCCATCGTTTCTCCTTTTGTAATGTAAATATAATTACGCCGCATACCGGTAAATGTCAAGGCGCAGTAGGCGCAAAAATCCTTCAAATATCTACATGAATCAAGGCTATAAACGCAAAATACGCCCATATAGTGAACTCCGCCGCGAATAGCAAACGGCAAAATTATCCTTACACTCGCGGCATATTTTCCTTTACACATTTTCCTGCCCCTTGCGCCCTAACTCCTCTACCAACTCCGCCAGACGTAGCAGGTCTTTGATCCCAAGCCAGGCACGGCCCGCCGATACAGTCACGAATGGATCGACTGCCGCATAGTCGGTAAATGCTAGTGGTATAGAGCTGAGCCGTCCGTCCGCATTGTGAAAGAACACCAGACGATGGCTCTCCTGCGGCGGGCCGCTGGCCCGTTCCAGCTCTTGTCCTGCCAGCGGATGAAACGGATGGACTACATGAAAGAAATCACCTCTGCCCGAACGTCCGGGTGTAGTTCGGCGAGATTTCCATTTACAACGCCTTGGAAGCGGAAAGTGTATCAGGAACGATTGTTGGGCCCGATGAACGTGACCGGCCTGACTCAAAGGCCGTTCGGATTGCCACTATGCACAGGGCAAAGGGCTTGGAATTTGATGAGGTAGTCTTGCTAGCACCCAAAGCAACTGAGGATGTTGGAGCAAGATCCGACACCATTAAGCGCCTCAAATACGTAGCAGTCACCCGAGCCAAGAAATTCGCGACAGTTCTTCAGTATTGAAGAAAGTGAAAGGAAAATATTGGGTGAACTCGAGCAACCTGGACAAGATAGCCCGTTCCAGAGATGACAAATCGACTTCGAATGAGTATCGGCATCGCGAGATACGAGGGATGCCGAGAAGGGCAATTCGGGAAATCAGGTCAAAATCGTCATGATGAACTGCGATGTTGAAAGGTCCGAATGCCGCTAACACCAACAGTCGGCAGCCGAAGTGGACAACGGTACGACGTAGCACGTGCCATCCGCACTTTCCTGGAGCAGATGTCCAGCGGAGGCGGATTCTCGTTCGGTGGCGGGGTTATTAAGGAACTTATACAGAATTCCGACGATGCTGGGGCTATGGAGTTGGTTGTGGCTCTGGACGAAAGGAAGGGAGAAGACGTTCCACTCGATTGCAGCGAGTATCCGCAGCTTTGGCTAACGAGGCGTCGAATCCGGCAAAGGGTTGGCTTATGCCGGAAGGGGCTTGCTGCAAGCGTAAGTCCTCCTGGCTCCAGAGATAGGAAGAAGGGACCGTGAGGGCGATTCCGGCCAGGCCGATCCGCCAGACCGATTTCGATCTCAAGGCCCTCCAGTTAGACATGCACAGCCTCCGCAACCGAGGCCGCTTCACGCTTGAGTGCCGGCTTGACTTCCCAGTTCCACTTCCAGATCGCGAAGATCGGCGGATAGACGACCAGTTCCATGAGAAACGATGTAATGATCCCGCCAAGCATGGGCGCCGCAATGCGCTTCATGACATCGGCCCCAGAACCGGTAGACCACATGATGGGCAGTAGCCCGAAGAGCATGCATGAAACGGTCATGACCTTGGGCCGCAGGCGCTTTACCGCTCCATGCACGATTGCTTCGCGCAAATCGTCCCACGAGTGAATGCCCCCCGTCTTCAGCGCCTCGTGGTAGGCCAGGTCGAGATAGAGAAGCATGAAGACGGCAGTCTCGGCATCGACACCGAGCAATGCGATGAGACCGACCCACACGGCGATGCTCATGTTGTAGTGCAGCAGGTAGAGAAACCAGATTGCGCCGATGGCGGAAAAGGGCACGGCCAAAAGAATAATCATGGTCTTGATGGCCGAACCGGTATTGAAGTAGAGCAACAGGAAAACGATGAAGAGAGTGATGGGAACGACAAACTTCAACCGCTGGGCAACGCGCTCCATGAACTCGTATTGGCCGCTCCACACAAGCTCGTAGCCGGCAGGCAGCTTGACCTTGTCAGTGACAGCTTTCTTCGCGTCGCGCACGTAGCTGCCGATGTCTCGGCCAGCGACATCGACGTAGACATACCCGCTCAGTCTGCCGTTTTCGTCGCGAATCATTCCCGGCCCGGTTCTCATGCGGATATCCGCGATCTGACCAAGCGGGATCTGCGCACCGGAAGGCGTGGCCACCAGTACGCGTTCGAGCGCATCGACGTCGCTGCGGTAATCGCGCAGATAACGCACATTGACCGAATACCGCTCGCGGCCTTCGACCGTAGTTGAGACCTGATCGCCGCCAACCGCGGACATCAGAACGCTCTCCGCATCGTCGATAGTCAGGCCGTAACGGGCAAGCTCATCTCGCTTCAAATCGAAGTCAAGGAAATATCCGCCGCTGGTGCGCTCGGCAAAGACGCTGCTCGTTCCGGGGATATCTTTCAATGCCGTTTCAATTTGTATTCCGACCTGTTGAATTTGTGCAAGGTCCGAGCCCAGCACCTTGACGCCAAGCGGGGTGCGGATGCCAGTGGTCAGCATGTCGGTGCGATTCTTGATGGGCATGGTCCAGGCATTGGAGATGCCCGGTATCTGCAGTGCTTCATTCAGGCCACCGGGACCATAGGTCAATTCCTGAGTTGTTATGTGGTCCGGCCAGAATCTTCGCAAAACAGACTGAAGCCGTTGTGGAGCTGACTTCGAGTACCAGCGATCCACCTTGGGCCACTGATCCTGCGGTTTGAGCACTATGGTGGTTTCCGTCATCGAATATGGCGCCGGATCGGTGGCACTTTCCGCCCGGCCAGCCTTCCCGAATACACGTTCCACTTCGGGGAAGGCGCGAATGATCCTGTCTTCAGTTTCCAGGGCGCGTTCGGCCTCGGTGACGGAGATGCCGGGTAGCGTTGAAGGCATGTAGACGAGCGTACCTTCATCGAGGGGCGGCATGAACTCCGATCCGAGCTTGAAATAGACAGGAACGCTCAGCCCCATGACCAGCAAAGCACCGCAGATCGTCAACCACTTGTGATCGAGCACAAACTCGACTACCGGATGATAGACCTTCATCATCGGCTTGCTGATTGGATGGTTTTCTTCGCTGTGAATCTTCCCCACGAAGATCGCATTGAATGTATTTGCAAGCCACTTGGGACGGAATTGAAAGCCGTCCATGCGCGAGAAGAGGAAGCGCATCGCTGCTGGAGCCAGCGTAACCGCCAGCAATGCCGCAATTGCCATGGAGAAGTTCTTGGTGAACGCGAGCGGTTTAAAGAGACGGCCCTCCTGGCCTTCCAGGGTGAAGACCGGCAGAAAGCCAACCGCGATGACCAGTAAAGCAAAGAAGCTCGGGCCTCCGACTTCCTTGACCGCGGCGATAACGACAGCATGAGAAGGACCCGGCCGGCCTTCCGCTTCCCAGTGTTCGAGCTTCTTGTGCGTTTGCTCGACCATCACGACTGAGGCGTCAACCAGCGCGCCAATGGCTACGGCAAGGCCGCCCAGAGACATGATGTTCGCAGTCATCCCCATCAATTGCATCGGGATGAATGCCAGAATCACCGTGACGGGAATAGTAATGATCGGAACAATGGCGCCGCGCAAATCCCAAAGGAAGATCATGATCACGATGCTGACAATGATCAGTTCTTCGATCAAAGTATGCCTGAGATTGTCGACCGCCCGGTCGATCAACTCGGATCGGTCATAGGTGGTCACCAGTTTGACGCCGGGAGGAAGCGTCGACTTCAGGTCGTTCAGTTTCTCCTTGGTGCGTTCAATCACCTTCTGTGCGTTTTCTCCGTAGCGCATGATGACCACGCCGCCGACAACTTCTCCTTTGCCATCCAACTCCCCCACGCCTCTGCGCATGTCGGGACCGAAAGTCACTGTGGCCACGTCGCGGACGAGAACGGGAGTTCCCGTCTGAGCGTTGTACATGATGACGGTCTTGCCGATGTCGTCGAGCGAGCGGATGTATCCACGGCCACGCACCATGTATTCGCGGCCTGTGAATTCGACCAAACGTCCGCCGACATCGTTATTGGACTTCTGGATCGCATCGCTCACGACATTGATGGGTATCTTGTAAGCGAGCAGTTTATTGGGATCGACGTTCACTTGATACTGCCGAACGAAGCCACCAATAGGAGCGACCTCGGCGACGCCCGGCACTGTCTGCAATGCGTAACGCAGATACCAATCCTGATAGGACCGTAGTTGGTCGATGCTGTACTGTCCCGTCGTATCGACGAGGGCATATTGGTAGACCCATCCAACGGAGGTCACGTCCTTCGCGAGTTCGACGCTCACGCCCTTGGGGAGCTTCGGCGTTACGGAGTTCAAGTATTCCAGTGTCCGGGAACGCGCCCAATAAATGTCCGTGCCTTCGTCGAAGATGATGTAGATGTAGGAGAATCCGAAGTCAGAGAAGGCGCGAATGTCTTTGACCTTTGGCAGCCCAAGCAACGCGGACGCGATCGGATACGAGACCTGATCTTCCATGATGTCGGGGCTGCGGTCCCACTTGGCATAGACGATCACCTGGGTGTCCGACAAGTCAGGAATCGCATCGAGCTTCGTATTCCTCATCGCGTTCCAGCCAAGCACAATGGCTACCGCAACGAAGAGGAAGATCAGAAACCTGTTCTTGTCGCTGAAATCGATGATCCGATTCATCATTGGAATTTCGCCTCGCTCATGAGCTGCCCAAGAGAAAGGACCGTGCCGCCATTCTGGGCCACAAAAGCATCGGCTGCCGGCTTGCTTTCGAATGCGAGTGTGCCCGGAGAGCATCGGTCAAAGGCCATATCCTGCATGTCTTTGTGTTCGCCCATACGCGTCATGTCGTGATAGCAAGCAACTACCCGGCTGCCTTCAACAAACCATGCATTTGCAGGCGAAATCCCTTTCCCGCTGCTGTATTCATGCACCTCGATCAGTTTGAGCGGCTTGTGCTGCTGGTTTGCTTCAGTGATCGCGCAACGGGCGCAACACGCTTCCGTTCTCTTGCCGTCGATCTCCGCGGTCACTTCGGAGTTCTTGTGAAGCGCCCGGCTGCAATAGCCGCACACAGCTGGAGTCGGATGAACAACAAGCCTGTACCAGCCAAAGACCGCGGCTCCGGCTACCATGAGAAACAAAACTGGAACGATGATCCGTCGAGAGTTCATAGCCATTCTCCTCAGTGCGACATTCCGCTCATTGCGTTCTTGAGCCCGCTTTCAGAATCGATCAGGAAGTTTCCGGAGACAACGATCGTCTCGCCCGCCTTCAATCCTGAAAGGATCACTGCGCTCCCGTCAACCACCGGCCCGATCGTGACCGTTCTCGGTTCAAAGATCCCGCCGTCGTGAACCACGAAGACATGTTGTTCAGTGCCCGAATTCAGAACCGCCTCCTGTGGAACCAGGATCTTCGTGCCGTAGTCCACGTGCAACTGGGCATCGGCGAACATTTGCGGCTTCAAAACGAAGCCAGGATTCGGAATTTGTATCCGAGCCTTGACAGTTCGCGTCTGCGGATCGACGGTGGGATAGATGTAGGAGATGTTTCCCGAGTATGTCTTGCCTGGGTAGTAGCTCAAAGTCAGGGTGACCCGCTGGCCAAGACGTACAAAGGGAACCTCGTACTCGTAGATGTCGGCGTCGGCCCACACGGTAGACAAATCTGAAACCGTGTAGAGCTCTGTATCCGGCGTGACAGAAGTCTGCGGAAACACCTTGCGATCGGTCACGAAGCCCGTAATCGGAGAGTAAAACGTCAGGTCTTTGCTAACCTTGCCGGTCTCATCAAGTTCTTTGATCTGGTCATCCGATATGTCCCACAACTTAAGTCGCTGCCTGGCTGACTGGAGAAGCGATTGCGATCCCTGCGAAATCTCTTGAAACGGTGCGTTCGCGAGCGTGGCGTTCCCGCGCTTTGCGATGAGATATTCCTCTTGCGTCGAGACCAGGTCCGGACTGTAGAGCGTGAAGAGCGGCTGCCCCTTCTTGACAAGCTGCCCGACAAAATCAACATAGACTTGGTCGATGTAGCCCGCCACCTTGACATGGACATGAGCAATTCGCGTTTCGTCCGCGACAATTTGTGCCGTGGTGCGAATGTCGCGGACCAGGGATTTGCGCTCGACAACCGCGGTTCGCACACCGGCCAGTACTTGCTTTTCCGGCGGTATCGTCACAGTGCCGACTGGCATCTTGGCCATACTCTGATCTTCCGCATACTTGGGGACAAGAGTCATTCCGCAATCGGGAGCCGTTCCCGGTTTGTCCGATTTGTAGGCCGGATGCATCGGGTCGTACCAATAGAGGACCTTGCGATCTCCAGTTTTTGTGGACATCCCCGGCATGTTGGCCATGTCCTGTGCCCCCGCGGTGGCATCCTGCTTTGCGGGCGATGCCGTCTGTTCCGCATACTGAGGAACAAGGTCCATGCCATCCGGTGCCTTACCCGGCTGGTTGTAATGGTGCTGTGGATTCATGGCGTCGTACCAGAAGATGGGCTTTCGCTCGTCCCCCCTGCTCTGCGATGCAGTGCTCTGGGACGCGGCTACAGTTCGCCCGCCCTGCCCTAACCAATGGTGAGTCGCAGCGGCAAAAACAAGCCCCAGCGTCAAAACGATCAAGATGCCGAGGATGATTCTCTTTGCTGAGTTTTGAATAGGCATTACTTTGCCTCCTTTGCGGGCTGAGAACCCGATGGTGCGGGAGCTTGCGGCCCTGTCACATCCACGCCAGTCAAAACTTCAATCCGCGCCAGGGCCGTCTGGTAGTCGGCAAGTTGCCGGTAGTAATCCGTTTCGTAATCCAACAAAGTGGTGAAGTTGGAGAGGAGCGAGAGGAAATCCACGTTGCCGACCTGATACGAGGCCATCGACGATTCGAGAGCGAGCGACGACTGGGGGACCACGCCCTTGGAGTAGAGAGTCAGCAGCCGTTCCGAAGCCTTGGCGCCAAGGTACTGCTGCTTCAGTTCAAACTTGACTTCATTCAACCGGTTGTCGCGCATCTTTTCGGCGCTCATAAGGTCTTCACTGGCTTCGGCCACGCCTTGGCGCTGTTTGTTCTTGTAGAAGACGGGAATATTCACACTGAAGGTCACACCGTTCATATCCGGCAGCGCCGAACGCTGCTGGTACATGTAGCTGACTCCGATGTCAGGCCTATACTCTCTCTGCGCCAGCGCGACAGCCAGGTGGCCACGTTCCACCATCGTCTTATTCAGTAGAACAGTGGTGTCATTGGCCGTCGCAAGAGCATACAACTCGTCGAGAGAGTACCGGATGGTTGCAGGTTCAACCTCCCCGACGGGAGGCAAAGGAGACTCCGGTGAGCGCACCATGAATACATTGAGCCGTGCCTGCGCCGTTCCGCGCTGTTGTTCGAGAACGGTGAGCTTCTCAATCAAAAGGGAAATCTCCACCTGAGACCGCAGCACATCTGCCTGCATTGCCTTTCCAACCCGGTAACGTGCCTCGGCGATCTTCGATAGCTTTTCGAGAAGTTCCTTGTTCTGCTCTGTAGTCTGAATAGCCCGGTCGAAGTAGAAGTAGTTGAAATATGCCGCTCTTACTTCCGCGGTCACACTCCGCCGAATAGCCTCATAGTTCGCTTGCGCTGCATCTGCTTCCTTGCTCGCGATTTCACCACGCAGCTTCAATTTGCCCGGATAGGGGAATTGCTCGGAGACTGTCACACCACGGTAGCTGGAGTTGTCGCCCTGCATTACGCTGAACGGGGCAAGATTGCCCGCCCATCCAACGGAAACCATCGGATCGGGTAGCGCCTTTACTTGCGGCACACGCCGTTGCAATGCATTGATGGTGTGCTGCGCACTTTGGGCCTCCGGATTCTTCTCCAACGCTTCACGGATGACATCGTCGAGCACCAACACCTGCGGAACGGGCTCCTGATCGGTCCGTTCACTCGCGCTCACAGCTTGCGGCATCGCCTTGCTGTCCTGCGCAGGCAGAACGAAAGCTGGCAAGAGCAGCAGGATCGCAAGGATCCTTGTAATTCGCATGGAATACTCCCTTTGTCTGAAAAGTACACGACAGACCGTTCGGTCTGAGCGGTTCTAGACGAGGGAGGGGATCAGACCAGGAAGGTGCAAAGGAGGGCGTGAACCGGCGAATGCTGCAACTTCGTCAAATGCGGAGAGCCTCGACGTAAGAGCAGAGCCGGCGCAGGGAGCGCTCCGGCTATAACGGTTGTTGCCTGCAGACCGTATGCGCTGTCCTGTGAAAGACCCGATAACAGGATAGGCTGGATGGGCGTTGACTCGATCGGCGCTATTTTGCAGCAGGACGGGGTTCCCGACAAGGCCGAAGAGGGCGCGGCGCAATGCGAAGCGTTGGCTTGCTCATGCGCCATGCAGCAAGCATGGCCTTGCGGTCCAGAGGGCTGAGCACAAAGAAGGGACGTGGCTCCTGGAAATCCCGCGATGATCAGCAAGACCGCCAGCAGCACGACTTTGGATAAACGTCCCATGGTCAACCTATGTACGATATACATCATACTCGCGACAAGCGTAGTGATGTAGATCACCGAGCGGAAGACTTGATATGAATCCAACGCAGCAGCAAGTCTATAAATCAGGTTCTCCAGATCGAGATTGTGCCTGCTGCGCCACTCCTCGTGGTTGAGGTCGCGCCTCGGGAGCACGTATGCGAATTTAGCTTCGCGCTAAAGGTGCTCCAAAGTATGTCAGATTCTCCTTAGAAGCCGAGAAGTGCTCGAAATACTGCTCAGGCATTTTGTCCCCGCTGGGAACGACGCTACCTCTCCACCGTGCGCGAAATCTCTCGTATCCCGACTGTCTCCCTATATGTGCGTGTCTATTGCTGGAGTTTGCAGTGGATGAAGCGCCGAGAAAAGGTTGGGTTGATCCCCCACGATCAGCCCTGTGGCGCGCTTCTGAAAAGTTTGTCGCATTTTTATCGCAAATAGCGCCTATTGTGCCGGTTTTGCCGACTCAGCCGGTTCGTAAGTTCTGTACCGTCTATACTTTGCGTTTCGACTCACTCCATGGCATGGAAGAGTTCATCGGTTCGATCCCGATCAGGTCCACCAACAACTGGTTTATCTTGAACGATTCCCGACTTAGCCCCCCGGAGTCTGTATTTGCTCCGAGGGTGCTGAAGGGTGCTGAATTCTTCTCACTTCCGTCGGCAGCATCCTCTCAACAAGTTTCGAGTTCTGTTCCCGCTTCTGTTGGGATACGGCAGCCATGCACTGATACTCCTGACGTCCGACAAGAGCACCGAGGGGGCACGCACCGATCAGGTGAAGACAAACCGTATTGTTGTCACTGGGGTCACTCGGGCTCTTCCGGGAACTTCGTCAGAAGTACTAAGATGCGGGAGTCATTGTGGCGTTTATTCCATCGCGCTGAAATACTCACGGGTCTTACGCTCCGAGCGGATGCGTAAGTACCGCCTAGTTGTATCCGGCTTCACATATTCGCGTCGATAGCTTGCGGCGGCTTTCACTCGCAATTAGCCCAACCAGCGGCACGGAGACCAGCGCAACCCCAGCATCGGCCACACTCACCGTCACGCCCATCAACGCCTTCACCGGCTCCGTCAGCTTTAGCTGCTCCTGACTCCCGTCTGGAGTCGCATGCAGCTTCAACCCGGCTACAGTTGCACCGGCCGGTGCAGCGATCAGCACCGCAGTCAGCTTCTCCAACTCGGCTGCCGCAAGCGCGCATCCCGATGCAGGCGCTCGTCCAGCTTCCCTGGTATTCCTGGATTTTGGCTTTTGCTTCTGGCTGCTCGCCGGAACTCGCAAATATCGCCATCTCTTCAGGGGTGTTGCGGCGATTCTGTTTGGCTTGGCGCTGCTTTCCTCCGGCGGTTGCGGTGGGCCCAAGAACCCTACGCAAATGTCCACCATCACGATCACTGCCCCCTCAGGCAGTGTCTCGCAAACCACCACTTATTCGTTGACCAGCAGCAACTGATCAGAGCAATAGTGAGTCCACGGGCTCTGGTGCGAATAGCGAGGTCGAGTGCGTTACAGGAATGATTTGGAAGAACTGCACCGCGAAAGGCGTTGTTTTTCAGCGGGGGATAGACCCGCACGGGAACTGGTTCGTTCCACCCGGTAACAATTGAAGCAACGATGGAGGTAACGAAGTCGTTGGAGCCTTCGATGCAAGGAGCCGTTGAGCGGCTCCGTGAGTGTGCAGGCCATAAAGTGAGTTAACGTCGAGCATTCCTCGAAAAGCATAACGCAGGTGCTGACCCGCCTTCTTCCTGGGGAAAGCCGAAGTGGATCGAAGGTTATGAGCAAACAGCTTCCATCGGACCCGCCGGGGTATTGACGATAGCATGCACACATGGGGAAACAGACGTAACACGGGAAACCGTAGCGGTGATTTTGGGGAACTGTATCAAAGTTGGGGACGGTCACAGTGGTGAATGGTCCGGTGGTGGGAACATAGGCAGCCACTCACGAAAAAGCATTTCGAGTCGATTGTCGAGTACGGCGCAACGAACCTGTAGGAGGAGGTGGGCACCCTCTGCAGACCAGCGCATAGGCTGTCGTTTCCACTCTTGCATTTAAATCGCGGACAGACTTTAGGTGCCGGTTCGTCCCGGCTTTAAGTACAACAGTCTGGGATTCAACTGCAATAGAAATGCAGTTAGATCCCGCAAAATTGTTGATAAATATAGGGGCCAAATCCAGGATTCAAGTACAGCGCGACTGCGGAAGAGCCAATGGGGCGTATACTGGCGTGTCTTTTGATTTCGAGCGAATCCTCCGAGTTATTCTCAACGGCTGCAAGCGGACCCTTTCACAGGTTCCTTCACTGGAGGCAAAAAATGAAAACCTTATCACGACGCGATCTGTTGAAGACGAGCCTGCTTGCGCCGGCGGTGGTGGCGGCTCAGGGAATGGGTCCGGTTGGCGCAGCGCTTCAAATTACAGGAGAAGAGTTCGGTTCGCAAGCGCTGCCCACAGGCACTCGAAGCGAATCTCCAACTGACGGAGCGGGACGAGAACGCCTGCTGCTCGATTTCGGCTGGCGCTTCCATTTCGGAGATGCCAACGATCCGGGCAAGGACTTTGCGTTCGGGAGTGGAAGGACAGGGAGCTTCCAGAAGACGGGGAGTTTTCTTCCTGCCGGCTCGATTGCATTCGATGACAGCGATTGGCGAGCCCTGGATCTGCCCCACGATTGGGCCGTGGAATTGCCTTTCGAAAACGATCCGTCGCTTGCCAGCAAAGGGTTCTACCCGCTGGGAAGAAACTACCCGGCGACCAGCGTCGGTTGGTATCGCCGCGTTTTCGAGCTTTCAGCAGCGGACGCGAACAAGCGGATCACTCTTGAGTTCGACGGCGCTTACCGCGAGACGATGGTGGTGTTCAACGGCTTTTATATCGGCCGGCACAGCGGCGGATACGATCCCTTCAGTTTCGACGTGACCGACTTTGTGACTGCTGGCGGAAGGAACATTTTGCTGGTGCGCGTGGATGCCACTTCGAGCGATGGGTGGTTTTATGAGGGAGCGGGGATCTACCGGCACGTCTGGCTGGTGAAGACGAACCCGGTTCATGTGAAGCAATGGGGCACGTTCGTGTCTGCCGAGGTGCGGGCCGGAGCAGCAACGCTCTCGATCAATACGGAGGTGGATAATCGCGGCCAGGGTGCGCAGACCGCGCGGGTTGTATCGACGATTTTGGATCCGTCCGGCAAGGAAGTGGCGAAGTCGGCGGCGGCGCAGGTTTCCATCCTGGAAGGGGGAGAGCAGACCTTTGCGCAGAAGATGGATGTGAGCGGGCCGCTGCTTTGGTCGCTGGAGGAGAGGAACCTTTACAAGCTGGTGACGGAGGTGAGGGCGGGCGGGGAGATCGTCGATCGATACGAAACGCGGTTCGGCATTCGATCGTTGAAGTTCGATGCGGAGAATGGCTTCTTTCTGAATGGCAAGTCAGTGAAGCTGAAAGGAACTTGCAATCACCAGGATCATGCGGGCGTGGGTGCGGCTCTGCCCGATGCCGTGCAGTACTACCGCGTTAGAAAGCTTCAGGAGATGGGTTGTAACTCGTTGCGCACTTCGCATAACCCTCCCACCGCAGAACTGCTCGACGCATGTGACGAGTTGGGTGTGCTGGTGTTCGATGAAACGCGCATGATGTCTTCAAATCCGGAAGGGCTGAGCCAGTTTGAAAATCTTGTGCGGCGCGACCGCAACCATCCCAGCGTCTTCATGTGGTCGATGGGGAATGAAGAAGGCCAGGCGAACACGGACGTGGGTTTGCACATTCTGACCGCAATGAAAGCCGTCGCGGCAGAATTCGATGGCTCGCGGCCGGTGTCGATCGCTCCCATTCGGGCAATTGGTGTCGGAGGCCTGGTCGAGTGCGATGTGATGGGCTACAACTATATGGATCCCGGTGCCGAGGCCTATCACAAAGCGCATCCAGACAAGCCAGTAGTCGGCACGGAAACTGTCAGCGCGGTGGGCACGCGGGGCATCTACATTACCGACTTTGAAAAGGGCTATGTGGGCTCGTACGATCCGTACACCACAACCGGCCGCGCTTCGGCGGAGGGATGGTGGAGCTTTTGCAATGCGCGGCCCTGGCTCTCCGGAGGCTTTGTGTGGACTGGGTTCGACTACCGCGGCGAACCGTCGCCGAACGGGTGGCCCAACATCAGTTCGCAGTATGGGATGATCGATACCTGCGGTTTCCCGAAGGACACGTTCTACTACTACCAATCCTGGTGGACATCCCAGCCCGTTCTGCACGTCTTTCCGCATTGGAATTGGCCGGGAATGGAAGGAAAGGAGATTGCGGTTTGGGTTTATTCGAACCTGGACAAGGTGGAATTGCTGCTCAACGGCGAGAGCCTGGGCACGAAGGAAATGAAGAAGGATTCACACCTGGCGTGGAACGTGAAATATGCTTCCGGCACGATTGAGGCGCGGGGATTCAAAGACGGCAAGGTCGTGATGACAGAGAAGCGCGAAACCACGGGTTCCGCGGCAAAACTGGTGATGAGATCGGACCGGCAGGAAGTTTCAAGCGATGGCGAGGACGTGGTCATGTTCGCCGTCGAAGTTCGCGATGCACAAGACCGCGTGGTTCCCATCACGGATAACATAGTGACGTTCCGTGTTTCAGGCGAGGGAAAACTGATTGGCGTTGGGAATGGCGATCCAACGAATCAGGAATCCGACAAGGGCACATCGAGAAGGGCCTTTTCCGGTTTCTGTATGGCTCTCGTTCAATCGACGAAGACGGCTGGGAGCATCACAGTGGAGGCGAGTTCCCCTGGACTCTCGCAGGCCAGCGTATTGGTTGCGGCGAAAGCGGTGACCCTCCGCCCACAAGTAGCGGTTTGGGAGCGCGAGACGCCGACGGGTTCAGGCCTGACCGGTCTGTGGAGACCGATGCCGGGAAGTGGCGGCAGTTCCCTGCCCGCGGCCCTGGTGAACAACGGAAATATGCTGTTCACTCTGCGGCACAATAGGGGCAATCTGACGGGGACGGTGGAGGGCGGCGGTGGCGGCGGATTTGGCGGAAACGATGCGTCCACCCCGATTGAGGACGGCAAGGTCAATGGCGATCAAGTCGCATTCAAGACGGGCAACAGTATGTATTCGGGAACGGTGAAAGGGGACCGGATCGAGTTGCAGCGAACGATGGCTCCGGGCACACCGGCGCCAACTCCCGCACAGGAGCCGGCGAGTTCGCGCCCTGCGATTGGGCCGCCGCCCGATGGGTCCGATCCTTCGAGGAATCCAAACATGCGTCCGCCGGCAAGTATCCCAGTGGTTCTGCGTCGGGTTCAGCGGTAGGAAGCGTCAATGCATATTGCCGGCGATCGGTATTCCCTTTGAGCGCCGGAGCATGAGGGCGCTACTTCGCAGAGAGGCAGCCGTTGATAGATTCAGGGGCCCAAAACCGGCCAGTGCTGCCCAGGCGCCGCTGGCGAATCGCGTGGCTGCTCGGCATCGGCGTGCTGGTGAACTACTTTGACAGAGTCAACCTTTCCGTATCGCACGCCTCTCTCTTTGCCGCGTTTGGAATTTCGGATATTGCGTTCGGATATCTCTCGGGTGCCTATAACTGGACCTATGCTTTGTGCCAGTTGCCGATTGGGGTATTACTCGACAAATTTGGCGTCAAACGGATTGGACGAATCAGCACATTCCTGTGGAGCGTCGCCTCATTCGGAGCGGCAGCTGCTCCAGGCATTCATTCTTTATTCGCTGCTCGGCTAGCGCTCGGAGTGGGGGAAGCGCCTACATTTCCTGCTAACGCAAAAGCTACCGGGTATTGGTTCCCTCAACAGGAACGGAGTCTCGCCACATCCATTTTCGATGCCGCGGCGAAATTCGCTTCGGCAGTCGGTGTTCCAGTGATCGGTATTGTCTTGATCCACGTCGGCTGGCGCTGGAGCTTCGCCATCACCGGCCTGATCAGCTTCCTCTACTTTCTACTCTTTTGGCGAATGTATCGCGATCCGGATGAGGATTCCGCGTTAAGCGATTTGGAACGAAGTTACATTGCGACGGAAGGCGGGGTTCCACGTCCGCATGAGATTGTGCCCATGGAACCGGACTCGCTCGGCTATCTCCTCACGCAACGCAAGGTGATTGGGTTGGCGGTTGGCATGGGTTCGTACAACTATGTGTTCTATCTATTGCTGACGTGGCTGCCAAGTTATCTTTCCTTTGCGCTGCACATCGATCTTCTTCATTCTTTTCTTTACACAAGCGTCCCATGGCTTGTTGCAACCATCCTGGATATATTGGTAGGCGGATGGCTGGTGGATGCATTGATTCAGCGCGGCTGGGATGCGAGCATGGTTCGCAGGGTCATCCTGATTGGCGGCACGACTTGCGGGCTCGGCATTTTCGGCGCGGCTCATGCGCACAGCGCACAACAGGCTCTGATCTGGATCAGCGTATCGATCGGCGGACTTTCCGCGGCATCTCCGGTGGGCTGGTCGATTCCGTCGCTCATTACCAGCAGAGGCAATGTCGGAAAGGTGGGGGGCATCGTGAATTTCTCCAATCAACTCTCGGGAATCGCCGCGCCGATTGTCACCGGCTACCTGGTGTCGGCCCGGCAATCCTTCGCGTGGGCGTTTGGAGTGTCGGCGATCTATCTGGCGATTGGAATTGCGGCATACGTATTTCTGCTTGGCAGGATTGAACCGCCTGCCGGACGAATGCCGGCGAATGTTCTATTCTGATTGGTTGCCAGTCAGGATCGATTTGGAGCGGGAGATAGGCGCGAGCGCATCGGATTTCCCGCTTCCGTTGGACAGATCTCGCTGCGATGGGACATGGAGGATCAATGAAGGCGCTTTTACTTTCCGAGTATAAACAACTCAGCATTGTAGACCTGCCCGCTCCGCTGCCAGCCGAGGACGAGTTACTGATACGCATCCAGGCCTGCGGGATTTGCGGAAGCGACGTGCATGGTTATGACGGCAGCACAGGCAGGCGGCTTCCTCCTATCGTGATGGGGCATGAGGCCGCCGGGATAGTTGAATCCGTAGGCAGCGCAGTCGAGAATTTTCGCAAAGGAGACCGTGTAACATTCGACTCGACCGTATATTGCGGCAAGTGCTTTTACTGCCTACGGGGCCAGATCAATCTCTGCGAGAATCGCGAAGTCATTGGAGTTTCGACCCCAGCTTTCCGGCGCATGGGTGCGTTTGCGGAGTTTGTTGCCGTGCCTGCACGGATCGCCTACTTGTTACCGGAAAGCATGCCCTACGCGCATGCGGCAATGATCGAAGCTGTTTCCGTGGCAGTTCATGGCGTGTCGCTTACCCCGATAGCGCTTGACGATACAGTTGTTGTGGTGGGCGCGGGCATGATTGGGCTGCTCACTTTGCAGGCGGTGTGCGCGGCTGGCGCGGGCCGTGTATTTGTTCTCGATGTAGATGAATCGCGGCTTGAACTGGCGCGAAGTCTGGGCGCGACACAGACCTTCAACTCTCGAAGCGCCGATGTTATCCCTCAAATTCTCGACTTGACGTCGGGCCGCGGTGCGGACGCAGCAATGGAGTGTGTTGGGAGCACTGTTCCAGTCAAGCTTGCGCTCGACAGCGTCAGGAAGGGCGGTGCTGTGACATTGATTGGTAACGTCGCGCCGACGATTGAACTTGGACTGCAATCGACGGTCACACGCCAGATCCGCCTGCAGGGATCGTGTGCATCTTCAGGCGAGTATCCCGCATGTATCTCGTTGATCTCGCGCGGGGCCATTCGGGTTGAGCCGCTGATCTCCGCCGTTGCCCCGCTTGAGGATGGAGCTTCGTGGTTTCATCGCTTATACGAGCGCGAACGTGGCCTGCTCAAGGTAGTACTTGAGCCGTAAGAATACAATCCCGAAGGAAGTAACTCATGACTGACTCATTGTTTGACTTATCCGGCAAAGTCGCGCTCGTCACCGGCAGCAGTAGGGGTCTCGGGCAGTACTTTGCACGAGCACTTGCACGCGCCGGCGCCGACATAGCTATGACCAGTCGGGATAAAAGTGCGCTGTCCGGGTTTGCCGATGAAATTGGCGCTCTAGGAAGGCAGACCTTCTGCGCCGCATTGGATGTGCGCGACCACACCAGCATCCAGCAAGCGATCACGGCGATCGAGGATCATTTCGGCAAGATCGATATCCTCGTCAACAATGCCGGCTGCAATATTCGCAAGCCCGCGCTTGAAGTCAGTTGGGACGACTGGAACACGATACTCGACACAAACCTGCGCGGTTCATTCTTTGTTGCCCAAGCGGTTGCGCGAGGCATGATCGAACGGGGTTACGGCCGCATTATCAATATAGGATCGGTCACCAGCGTGCAAGGATACGCGGGGCTTGCGCCCTACGGTGCAAGCCGCGGCGGGATACGGCAACTTACCATGAGCCTTGCCGACGATTGGGGCAGTCGCGGAATTACCGTGAATTGTCTCGCGCCAGGCTGGTTCAAAACTGAGCAGAATCGGGTTCTATATGAAAATGCGGCATGGGTCGAATATATTTGCGATCGCATTCCGGTGAAGCGGCCCGGCCGGCCTGACGATCTTGATGGAGCCATTGTTTTTCTTGCCTCGGAGTCAAGCCGGTACATCACCGGGCAGACACTTCTGGTGGACGGAGGCATTTCCACAGGAGCCGCCAAGGCAACTGTCTAGGCCTCTGACCTTATAGAGTTGTTCCTCAAAAAAGGCGGATGCAAGAGTACGGAATATCTTGTCCGGAGCGAGCTGCAAACCTGTTCAATTTTCCATATAGGATCAGGTCCAGGAATCAGTCCCCGAATGCGGGCCAGTGTTCGCCGACCACGGCGTCTGGCTCATCGGCATGTACTTCCATCTCTCAGAAATCAAGGTCCATGCCGAGCAGGAAGTCAGTATGGGCTAGACACTGGGCCGGGAGGGAGCGACAGGCTGTGCATCGGGACCACACTTGTGGTTTGGCGTCCGCTGGCACGACGCACGCATCAATCCCAAGTTCCTGCTTGAGGCGCCGGGCAAGATCCCTGCGGTGAAACGCACCGCGCAATAAAGACCCATTTGTCACCGACCGTTCATGAGGAGCCTTGCTCTTGAACTTCACCCAGGGTTTCCGATTCTGTTGCCAACACAACGCGGTTGCGCCCCGAGCGCTTTGCTCGGTAGAGTGCCACGTCGGCTCGCCATACCAGCTCGTCGCTAGTTTGCGGCTCAGCAGCATTCAGACATGCGACCCCCAGGCTGCAGGTGACGATACCGGGAGCCGTACCTGGGTGCTGAATTGATAACGACCACACCCCAAGCTGGATTTGGCAGGCAACCCGCAGGGCGTGGAGTACGGTCGTATTTGGCAACAGCAAGACAAATTCTTCGCCTCCATAGCGAGCGACCAGCTCCCCCGCACGCCGCGCCGTCCGAGTCAGTGCGTGGGCAAGGGCGCGCAAGCAGTCGTCGCCCGCCTGGTGACCGTCTCTATCATTGAAGCGTTTAAAGTGGTCCACATCCAGAATGATGAGTCCGAGCGGCAAGCCAGTTCGAATTGCGCGGTTCCATTCCTGTGCGAGCATACGTTCGAAGTTGCGTCGGTTGGAAATGCCGGTCAACCAATCGGTGTTGCTCTCCAGCTCAAGCCTGTGGATAGCCACTTCCAGGGCATGGGTCCGCGCTTTCACCAGCGCCTCAAGCTCTCGGTTGCGCTCGTTCAGGTCAGACAATTTCGGTCC
>Ga0182013_10003591_pt1 | contig 19237 bp, 15 predicted proteins | sample 612S2MmetaG_FD_120487 | JGI IMG/M metagenome (GOLD analysis project Ga0182013, IMG submission 120487) | Permafrost microbial communities from Stordalen Mire, Sweden - 612S2M metaG | ecosystem: Environmental > Terrestrial > Soil > Wetlands > Permafrost | place: Sweden: Stordalen | collected... | reverse complement strand
GCCAGTGGCGGCGTCGGGGGCACTCGGATCGGCGTGAAGTGTTTGCACGCACATCTCGCGAACTTTCTCGTGGGCGCCGACGACCCGGTGGGTGCTCTGGTGGCGAACGAGGTCGGCGTGCCCGATCTCGTCCGAGTGGACGTTCGTGACTGATTCGGTCGCCGCACTCGACTGTGGGAGTAACTCCACTCGACTGTTGATTGTGGACGCGAAGAACGAAACGTTGTTCCGCGACTCGCGAATCACGAGGTTGAGTCAGGGGGTGGACGCTTCGAAGACGTTGACGCAAGAGGCGATGGCCCGTTCATTCGATGTGTTGAGTGACTATCGCACGATGATGGATGAGGCCGGTGTCGCTCAGGGTCTGTTGGTCGCCACGTCGGCGGTACGTGACGCGAGCAACGGCGATGATTTCTTGGACGAAGCACGTCGTCGCACCGGCGTCGACGCGAGGATCCTCAGTGGTCACGAGGAGGCCGCGTACTCCTACGCCGGAGCCACCTCCGGGCTCGACGTCGACGCTCGAACGACCGTGATCGTCGACGTCGGCGGCGGGTCGACGGAGCTCGCGGCGATGGTTGACGGCGTCCTCGAGAGTTACTCCATGCAGTTGGGCTGTGTCCGCGTGACGGAACGAGCGCTCGGCAAAGGGGTGGTCAACAAGCGACGCAGTGACGCCGCGACGGCGATGATCGCAGAACAGCTTGACGCAGCGTGGCACGCCGTTCCCGCGTTCGCCACGCTGGGCGACGTGCGACTAATCGGTCTCGCCGGATCGGTGTCGACACTTGCCCAGCTCGACGCGCGAATGGCGACGTACGACCGCGACTCGCTGCACCACCGTCGGATCTCGCTCGCGACGGTGTGCGAGTGGCGAGATCGTCTCGCCAGCGAGCCGCCCGAGGCTCGACTGGCCCGTCCCGGGATGGTTCGCGGCCGAGAGGATGTCCTCGCGGCGGGTCTCTACGTACTGGCGGCCGTGATGGAGCGACTCGGTGCCGACGAACTGCTGTCGTCCGAGAGTGACATCCTTGACGGCATCACGTCATCACTCTTGCCGTAATCTGCTACTGCACCGTTACCTGTAACGATGTGGGAGTGAGGACACGATCATCGTGACGAGTCGCAGTGCCATCTACTCGCCCATCTCCCTTCACGGGCGGCGCATTGTCCTGCGGACGATGACGGAGCAGGACTACGACGCGTGGTACGAAGTGCGCACGAGGTGCAGCGAGTGGCTACTCAAGTGGGAACCGAGGTCGGCCCATTCCACCCATTTGGCCGATGACCAGAAGAGTTTCGTCAGTCGCTGCGCGATTCGCGAGCGCGAACGCCAGATGGGGACGGGCTTTGGCTTTGGAATCTTCTATGAAGGACGGTTCGTGGGCGAGATCACGCTCTCGTCGATTCAGCGCGGGCCCCTCCAATCGGCCTTCGTGGGCTACTGGATTGACGAGGCGGTGGCCGGCAAGGGCCTGATGCCTGAAGCCGTCGTCGTGCTGTTGCAGTACTCCTTCGAGTCGGTTCGACTGCATCGCATCGAGGTCAACATCATCCCGAGGAACGCCGCGTCGCGCCGCGTCGTCGAAAAGCTCGGCATCCGCTTCGAAGGAATCGCCGAGCGCTACCTCGAAATCGACGGCGCCTGGGAAGATCACGCTCGCTACGCCATGACCGCCGAAGAGTGGGGCGACCGAGCACCGGAACTGGTGGCGAACTGGTTGCTGCCGCACCGCGACTAGCGCCGCGGCGCCCGCGAAGTTTTCGCGGGGCTTTGCTAAGTTCGCGAACGTCACGACGAGTGACCTGCATTCGAGGAGTGAGCAGTGCGTGAACGGCGAGGGGGTTCCGTCACAACGAATGTGGCACGACACGTCGCTCGACGTGGTCGAGTTCTCCTCGTCCTCACGATCGCCGTCGTCGCGCTCGGCTGTAACGTCGCCTCCATCGCGGCCGCGAGTCCCGGCGGGTACTGGACGAACGCCATCACCGTGCCGGGACTCACGACGCTGGTCTCCAATGCGGTCTTGAAGGGTGCGATCTCGTGCACGTCGGACGGCAACTGTGTGTCCGGCGGGGCGTACCTCGACGCGTCAGGAGCCCAACAGGCCTTCGTCGACAGTGAGGTCAACGGCGTGTGGTCCAGCGCCGAAGAGGTCGCCGCATCGTTGAACGTCGGTGGACTGGCGTCGATCTACGCCGTGTCGTGCCCTTCGGTGGGAAGTTGCACGGCCGCCGGAGGGTTCACGGACGGGTCAGGTCGAGCGCACGCTTTCGCTGTTTCCCAGACAAACGGTGAGTGGGGAGACCCGGTCGCCATTGCGGATGCGACCGCGCTGTCCAAGGGTGACGTCATTACCATCCAGAAACTCTCGTGTTCCTCGGATACCGACTGCAACGCCGTCGGTGCGGTCGCGAGTGCCGCGAACCAGACCGAACAGCCCCTGGCCTTCAAAGAGGTCGGCGGCGTGTGGGACACGCCGTTCGTGTTGCCGGGTCTCGCGACGCTCAACCCGTCGGGCATCGGCATCGTCGGCGAGCTGTCGTGTCCGTCGGCGTCCTCGTGCTCGGTGGGTGGCGCAGTCATCGATCTCTCGAACTTTGAGATCACCGGCTTCCTCGACGACGAGGTCAACGGTGTCTGGGGCTCGGTCTTTCTGCCGTCCGGCATTGACGCGCCCGCGCAGGGAAACATCTCAACGGTCGACTCAGTGTCGTGCTACGCGTCGGGCGACTGCACCGCGGGAGGAACTGTCACCCAAGGCAGCGTCGTCGGCGAAGCGTACGTCGTCACTGAGCTCAACGGTGTCTGGGGGAGCGTCCAAGACCTCCCCGGCGTTGACGGACTCAATCAGGACCAGAACGCCGTTCTCTCGGGACTCTCGTGCACGGCGCCGGGCGACTGCAGCGCGACCGGATCGTACGACGACGGGTCCCAGCAGGTACAGACGTTCGTCGACAGCGAAGTCAACGGCCTCTGGCAGGACGCGATACCCGTGCCCGGCATGAATCCGCTCAACGGTGACATCGGAAGCCTGCCGGTGTCAATCTCGTGCAGCTCGCCCGGGAACTGCACGTCGGGGGGCGACTACGTCGACGATGGTCTCGCCGTGACGCCGACGCAGGCCTACTTGGTGAACGAAGTGAACGGCGCCTGGGCTGACGTCACGGAGGTTCCGGGCACCGAGGCGCTCAACAGGGGCGACGTCGCGTCGGTGACCGAGGTCTCGTGCAGCGCCGACAGCGCCTGCGGCGTCGTGGGGACGTTCCAAGATGCCACCCACACGACCCGTGAGTTCTTGACCAGTTCCTCGTCGACGTCGCCGTACTTGATCGCGAGCGCACCGCGAAGGGTGACAGCGACCTTCAGGACCGGACGTGTGGTCGTGAAGTGGTTGGCGCCCACAAACGACGGCGGCACGCCAATTCTCTCGTACAGCGTCACCTCGGTCCCTAGGTCCACGACCTGCAGGGCGAAGGGTGCGACGTCGTGCACGTTTCGCAAACTGAAAAAGAATGTGCACTACACCTTCCAGGTGCGCGCGCTGAATGTGAGGGGTTCGAGTGCGCCATCCACGAAGTCCAACGTCGTGGTTACACACTGACGCAATCCTGTCATCGACACCACGCTGCCGAGAACGACACCTAGGGTCGCGCGGCGCCTTCGAGCCCATTGGTGAAGAGGGGGGCAAATTCGACGTCCGTGCCGGTGTAGGGCGCGGCAATGATCGTCGACGTGCCGTACGGCCCGCTGCCGACGTACATCACGACGTGGTCGACCGCACTGTCGCCGTCGAGGTTGTAGTAATAGAGCAGGTCACCGGGCTGAAGTTCGGTTAGGGGCACGTGGACCATGGCTGGCCACTGGGACTCGGTGGTTCGCGGGATGGAAATGCCCGCCTTTCCCCACGCCCACTGGACGAGACCGGAGCAGTCAAAACCAACCCCGGGTGTCTCGCCACCCCACACGTAGGGCACGCCCCTCTGACTCTCGGCGTAGTGGACCGCAGCTAAGCCCTGGGCCGTGCTGCCCACTTCGGCGATCGTCACGGTTTGGACGGCCTGTTGAATCGCTTCGGTGACTTGGTTCCCGGCCGTTTGACCGCCGATGGCCGATGCGGCGGTGATGGCCGTCTCTTCGTCGGCGAGGTTTGGAGGGTGCTGTTGCGCGGCGAGGACGCCCTGTTGGATTTCAAAGTTAATGATCTCCGTGCGACGAATTGTGGTCAGCTTGGACAAGGTGACGCGCGTCGTGTTCTCGTTGTACAGGTTCAACGAGAGGAGTTGGGACATCTCATACTCTTGGTGCGCGGCATTGCGCTTTTGCACGCCCACCAAACGGATCGTCGTGTCGAGCGACCTCTTTTGCGATTGGTAGTTCCGCTTGAGTTTGTCGAGGTTGCCGATGACTTGATCTTCGTACACCTTTCTTGAATCGCTCGACGTGGCGTTGAGATTGAAGAGCGTGAGGTACTGACCGTCGGCACCCTGCAGGACGTAGGAGCGGATGACGTCCTTCACGAGCTGTTTTGACGTGACCTTGATCGCGGCGCGCTTGCCCCTTTCGTCGCCTTGAAGGCGCTTGATGTTGGCCGTGATGGTGGCGAGTTGGACTTTGGCCGCGTCGTATTCGTTGGAGGTGATCTCGCTGGTCTTCTCGATTCGCGAGAGCCGATTGGTGAGAGCCTCAATTTGCGCCTGGACTTCACTAATGGAGCTGGCACGGGCGACGACGGGCGTGACCATCATCGAGGCGACGAAAATCGCAACAAGAACAACGAGGGGAAGTGATCGAGTCGTGCCCCGACGACGCACGCGAATCATGCTGCAAGCCTAGTTATCGATACTCAAAAAATAAGGAGTTTAGAAACTCTTTACAATGCATTACGGTTACAACGCAACGCTTTCGTGGGGGCGTAGCCCAATTGGCAGAGGCAAGGCGCTTAAACCGCCTCAAGTGAGGGTTCGAGTCCCTCCGCCCCTACGCCGCGAAAATGCTGACCTTCTCGTCTAGTAGCGTTGCTCCCGTGGCTAAGAGCGCAACAGGTAGATGGGTAAGCAGGGTCGGGGCGTCGGGAGGCGGCAAGGCCTACAAGAAGACCCGTCCCGCCAACTTTTACGGCGCGGTGGCCCTGATCGTGATCTTTGGGCTCCTGGCCGTGGTTCTGGCTCGTTACGACTACCAGCACCCGAGCAAGCACGTCGCCGGGGTATCGCCACGGATTGGTCAAACCTGGTACGCCGGCCTTTCAATCCAGGCCTGCGGTGCACGACTCCCGTACCTGACGAACGACTCCACGAACAAGACCGCGGGCCTCACCGTCCTCGATTACAACGTCATCCGCATCAGTCCGACCTCCGCCTCCGATGCGGGCAACAACGCCACCTTGTCGCAGTTCGCGGATGAGTTCAATGGCCTGATCGCGAGTACCACCCAGTTGTCGGTGCCCAAGCCCACCGGCGTCGCGAACCCCAAGACGTCCTACGCGAACGGCCAGGCCTGTCCGGCGGGCTCGAAGTACGCGGGACAGGTCGGCAAGGTCACGTACGCCTACTGGAAGGGGTACGGGAAGAAGCCGACGGTGACGACGAACCCCACCACGATCAAATTCACGAATCAGATGCGCGTGACGATGGCCTTTGATCCGGTCAATGTCACGCCGCTCGCGCCCTTGAAGAAGACCGACGAGGCGATGCTCGCGTACAACACGGCGCCCACGACGACGACGACCGCGACACCGCTGGCGACGACGACCACGTTGAAGCCCGGCACCACCACGACCACGACACCTACGACGACGACCACGTCGAAGGGCTGAGCTTGAAGTCGATCATTCTGGTCGGCGGTAAAGGTACTCGCCTGCGGCCCCTCACCTACGAGACGCCCAAGCAGATGCTGCCCCTCGTGGGCGTGCCGATGATTGAATGCGTGTTCGAGTGGCTGGGGCGACACGGCGTCACCGACTCGGTGCTGTCGCTCGGCTACCTGCCGGACCGTTTCATCGAGGCCTATCCGAGCAATGAGATTGCTGGTGTGCGCGTCAGTTACGCCGTCGAGCCCGAGCCCCTGGACACGGCCGGCGCGATTCGATTCGCGGCCACGAAGTTCGGGTTCGATGAGACGTTCCTCGTGGTCAACGGCGACGTGCTGACCGACCTCAACCTCACGACGTTGCTGGCGTTCCACCGCGGACACGGCGGTGAGGCGACGATCGCGCTGCACCCCGTCGACGACCCTTCACGTTTCGGGGTCGTCCCCACCGACGACGACGGCAAGGTGATTGCCTTCGTCGAGAAACCCCCACGTGACGAAGCGCCCACCAACAACATCAACGCCGGTTCGTACATCTTCGAGCCCAGCGTGCTGGACCGGATCCCCGCCCAGGGCCGCGTCAGCATCGAGCGCGATACATTCCCGGCGCTGGCCCGAGACGGCGTGCTGTACGCCATGACCGACCAGGCGTACTGGTTGGACACCGGCACTCCGCAGGCCTACCTGCAAGCGAACGTGGACATCTTGAACGGTCGACAGGGGATGCACGAGTTCACTGAGATTATCGATTGCTCGTGGCGCCACCCGAGCGCTACCGTCGACGTGACCGCGACGCTGACGAACTCCGTCGTCGGCGAGGACTGCGTGGTCGGCGCGCACGTCATCCTTGAAGAGGCCGTGCTGCTCTCGGGTGCGATCGTGCAGAGCAACTGCGTGATTCGCTCGTCGATCATCGGTCCCGGCGCGGTCATCGGACGATTCTCTGAACTGGGCGCGACCTGCGTGGTGGGGGCGAATGAGCACGTGGCTCCGGCGTCGGAGCTGTCGGGCGAAGTCCGACTTGGTGGCGTCTAGTCAGCGAAAGAGGTCCTCATTCGCACTGCGAATGATTCCTTCCTTCACCGATCCCTCGCCGAAATACGATTCGTCGAGTCCGCGCACGATCGCGAACGGCGTGCCTTCGGCCTTACCCAGTACGAGGTTGGCCGCACCGGCGATCTCGTCGGCGACGCACACTTCGGTCACTTCGAGCACGCGTCCCATGGCGTCGGACGTTCCGCGGAGATCGAGAATTGGCTTGAGTCCGGCCAGGCCAATCGCGACGTCCGTGACGCCCTGACGCCAGACGCGCCCGAACGTGTCGGTCACGATGACCGCGACGTCGACGCCACTTCGTCGCTGCAACTCCGCACGGATGCGACGCGCCGATCGGTCAGGGTCTCTGGGGAGCAACACCGCAGTCCCGTCGTCGGTGTTGGAGAGATCGATGCCGGCGTTGGCGTTGACGAATCCGTGGAGGGTCTCGGTGATGCGCATGGGTCCGCGCCGGCGAAGTATTCGCCGCGACTCTTGTTCGATGAGGGTGGCCTTGTGTTCCTCCGTGCCATCGAAGGGGACGACCCGGCCCTCCGACTTGGAGACGACTTTGCTCGTGACGATCACGAGGTCGTGGAATTCGAGCGACGTGGCGTGCGCGGTCACGGCGTCGAGCAGCATGGACACGAGGTCGTCTCCCTCGTGCACCATCGCGACCGAGGGAAGTGGAATGATGCGTAGTTCGTTCACGAGATGACCGCGTGGGCGAGACGCTGGGCGTTGTGCGCGTCAGCCATGATGGTTGTCGTCACGATGACCTTGACACCACGCGATCGAATCACGTCGGCTCGCGACGCGTCCGCCTCGTCGATGATCCAGGTACCGACCAGCCCCTTGTAGAAGTCCACGACGCCCACGCACGAGACGTCATGACCCATGTCCGCCAGTAATCGATCGGCCGGCCCCTTCAACGCACGTCCGTCAATGATTGGCGAGACGGCGACGACATCGTCGCGCCGGCGCTCGAGCATTGCACGAACCCCGCCGACTCGAAGGATCGGGTCGATGGAGATGAGTGGGTTGGATGGCGCAATCACGATACGAGATGCGCTCGCCAGGGATTCGACGACCTCCTGGGTTGCGCGTGCCTCGAGAGCTCCCACGATGTCGATTGCCGCCACCTTCACGTCGTGGTGGTGGCGAACGAAATACTCCTGGAAATTGAGGCGCCCGACGTCCGTGTCGAACTGTGTGGCCACGACGTCATCGGTCACCGGCAGCACGCGAAGGGCCACTCCGTGGTGGTCGCAGAGTTCCGCCGTGACCTGCGTCTTGGTCGCACCCTCGCTGAGTCGTTGCGAACGGTAGAGGTGCGTGGCGAGGTCGCGGTCACCTAAACGAAACCATGACGCGCCGCCCAGTTGCTCCAACTCGTCCATGACGCGCCACGATTCGCCCGACAGTCCCCAGCCAAGTTCGTCGTTGTTGAGGCCGGCCAGCGTGTAGGTGATCGTGTCAAGGTCCGGACAGATGGTGAGTCCGTTCAAGACGAGGTCATCGCCGACGTTCACCACCGCGGTGATCTCTCGGGGATCGACGACGACGCTTAGCGCCCGCAGCAGTCGGGCCGCTCCTACGCCGCCACTGAGAACCGTTATCACCTTCGAGACTCTAGGGGGGCTTCGGTAACATCGGGTGCTGTGAGCACGAACTCCCTCGTCGACGGGTGGCCTGGCGCACCCGCCGCCGTCGTCCTGAAACTCGACGGTGGCGTCGTGCATCGTGTGGCGCAGCTCGGTGATCTCGACGACGTGCGACCATGGGCCTCGGTGTCGAAAATGGCGGTCTCGCTGGCCTTTGGCATCGAGAGCGACTGGGACCTCCATAAGTTTGACGAACCGGCCGGACCGCGTGGCGCGACGATCGCGAACCTCCTCAGTCACAGCAGCGGTCTCGGGTTGGAAGAGGGCGACGCCGTGGTGGACGTCGCGACCAAGCGCATCTATTCGAACTATGGCGTCGATCTCGCGACCCACGCGATCCTGGGCGAGCACAGCGCGCAGAGTTGGTTGGCGCAACGCCTGTTCACGCCGTTCGGGATGAACGCCACTCGCCTCGAAGGTCGTCCTTCGTCCGGCGTCGTCGGATCGACCAACGACCTCGTTCGAATGGCAGTGGCGTGGCTTCGACCTGACGCAATCTCCAAGGAGACTCGCAACTACCTCATCGCTCCCTACGCGCCACAACTCAGTGGCATCGTCCCCGGTTTCGGACGATTCTCACCCTGTCCGTGGGGACTCGGACCCGAAGTCCAGGGGGAGAAACATCACTGGATGGGGGATTGGCCGGCCGCCAGTTTCGGGCACTTCGGGCAGAGCGGATCGCTGTTCTTACTCAATGCCGATGAACAGATCGCCGTGGTCGCGACGAGCACCGAGCCCTTTGGCAGGTGGGCCGTGACCTTGTGGCCCGAGTGGACGAGCGCGATGCGTCAGTTGGCCCTTGCTTGAGTCCCACGACGATTCGAGTCGGTCTCGACCTTGACGGGTCGTTGGAGTCACTTGGTAACTCCATGACGGACCTCGCCGACGCCCTCGTGCGCACCGGCGACGTCGACCTCGTGCGCTTCCGCTCGCGCACGTCATCGTTGTCACCAAGTGAAACGCACCTCTCAATGCGAGGACTGTGGTCGCCACTCTGGCGGCGCAGTCGCGGTCGCTCAATCGACGGGCTCCTGGCCGCCGTCGACGTCATTCACGTGGCCGGCCTCGCCACGCCGCCGACCGGTTCGATACCGCTCATCATCTCCGTCGATGATCTGCGACCGCTCCGCACGGAGGCGCGAACGCACTTGCGAATAACACAACTCAAGCGGGCCGTTGAGCGCGGGGCCATTTTGGTGGCGTCGAGTCGAAGTGCGAGTCACGAGGTCATCGCCGTCCTCGGCGTCCAACGAAACCGCGTCGTCGTGGTGCCGCCGGCGGTGCCTTTGGTGGAAGCGACGAAGGGCGGTGAAGACCTCGTGGTGAACATCACCGGCGCCGACGATCTCTTTCTGGCGATGGCGCCCGAGTTGATTCGATACTGCAACGACCACGACTCGAGGGTGGTGGCACTGGCGAGTAGCGAAGTGGGGCAACGGATCCATTCGAGTGACCACGCGGTGGTGGTGCGACCAAGGGGAGAGGCGCGCGATGCGCTTTCGAACGCGCGTGTCGTCATGCACCTGTCGGACGGCGCGCGTTTCCCCTCATTCGCGATCGCGGCGATGTCGGCCGGCGTCCCGACGATCGCGCGCGCGACGGAGATCAATCGCGAACTGTTGGAAGGGGCGGCCGCCCTCGCCACCAACGACCAGGATCTCGTGGGCGCGTTAGATGAGGCGTGGACGAACGAGTCGCGTCGAGCAATCATGTCCGCGGCGGGACGTTCTCGAGCGGTCGACTTCTCACCGGACAACGCCGCACGCGCCTACCTCGCGCTCTATCACGAGGTCGTGCGAGGCTGGTCGTCGTGACGAGGACAATCGCGATCTCCGTGGAACAGCTCTGGCGGCCTCAGCCCGGGGGCATCGCGACCTACGTTCGCGGCTTGGCCTCCGGTCTCGCAGCACTCAATGATGAGTCGCTCGACGTCATCGGCATCGCGCCGCGCGGCGAGCCCCGCGACGGGCTCGCGTTACGGACCGTGCACGCACCCGTCGGGGTGAACCTCCTCACGCGACTGTGGCCGGCGTGGCCGCTCGGTGTGCCGGGCAGCGCCGACGTCGTGCACGCGACTTCGATGGCCGGTCCGTACGCGGGCGGTAAGGGCAGCGCCGTGCACTCCGTCTCGATGCACGATCTGCTCTGGCGCGACGAGGCGACAACCTCCACCAAGGCGGGCATAGCGTTTCATGAGCGGCGACTGAAGTTGATCGCGTCCCACGATGAACTGCGCGTCATCGTGACGTCGCCGGGCCTCGTGGAACGCCTCGCCGACGTAGGCATCGAAGCGGGCCGAGTGCACGCCGTGCGACTCGGTGTCAACGATCCCGGCGAGGCGGCGAGCCGTGAGTCGGTCCGTACGCTGCTCGCGGGGCACGGTGTGCGAGGGCCGTTCACGCTCTACGTCGGCACGAGGGAGCCGCGCAAGAATATTGAACGCCTCCTCGAGGCCCACCGACAGGCCCGGTCGATCGACGGCCAACTGGGCAACTTGGTGCTCGTCGGTCCGAGTGGGTGGGGTGGAGTCGCCACGGGCGACGCCACCGTACTTGGCACCGTCGCGCGTGCAATCCTGAACGGCCTGTACCGCGACGCCACGGTGGTCGCGTACGTGCCGCGCGCGGAAGGGTGGGGACTCCCGCCCGTCGAAGCCCTGCACGCCGGTTCTCGGGTGGTGGCGAGCGTGACGACACCCAGCGTCCAGGACAACATTGAGGTAGTGCGCGTTGACCCCCTCGACGTGGACGCGATCGCGCAAGGTTTAATCACGGCCCTCACCTTGGGCAACGATGATGCGATCCGGTCACGGCGACGGGCGTCGGTCGCCGATCTCACGTGGCGCAATGTTGCCCTTGACCACTTGGCGGCCTGGCAATGAGGGTGGCACTCGACGTGTCGGCCGTTCCCCCGCAACTCGCGGGTGCCGGTCGATACATTGCCGAACTGGCCCGTCGGCTTCCGGCCAATGGCGTCGACACGACGCTCGTCACGAGACGTGACGACACGCTGCGCTGGCATGACTGGTCACCGGCGTCCTACGTTGCGTCGGTCGTGCCCAACGCCCGCGCATCTCGACTGCTCTACGAAGCGTGGGTGCTGGGCACGAGTGCGACGGCACGAACGGCGGACGTGTGGCACGCGCCGCACTACACGATGCCGCATCGTCGTTCGAGACCCACGGTGGTGACGATCCACGATCTCACCTTCTTCACGAACCCCGAGTGGCATGAACGCTCCAAGGTTCCCTTCTTTCGACGAGCCATCACGTACGCCGCATCGCACGCCGATGTCTTGATCAGCGTGAGCGACTTCACGTCGCGTCAGCTCGACGAGATCGTGCCGCGCCACGCGCCGCTCGTGACCGCCCCGCTCGGCGTCGACCTCGATCGTTTCTCGCTTGACGCGCGTCACGATGAGGACGTGCTGCGCGCCCATCACCTTCCGGTTGACCGGCCCTACATCTTCTTCTTGGGAACGTTCGAGCCGAGGAAGGGCCTCGATGTGTTGCTGACGGCCTTCGAGGAGATCGCGAGGCGCAACCCCGAGGTCGAACTCTGGTTGGCCGGTCAAGCCGGCTGGGGGCTCAAGGCCATCGAGTCGCAAATCGCCGAGCACCCGGCCAAGGATCGAATCCGCCGACTTGACTTCGTCGATGACACGACACTCCCGGCACTGCTACGTCACGCGAAGACCGTGGCGTACCCGTCGAGGGGCGAAGGGTTCGGACTGCCCGTCCTCGAGGCGCTGGCCTGTGGCGCGACCGTCGTCACGTCCAGCGACACGGTGATGGCCGAAGTCGCGGCGGGCACCGCTCTCCTCGCCGACGCCGGCAACTCTGAAGCCCTGGCATCGCAGCTGGACGTGGCCGTGTCGATGACGGACGCGCAGCGCGGGGAACGCGCGTCGCTCGGGCGGGCTCGAGCCGAGCAGTTCTCGTGGTCATCTTCGATCGCCCAGCACGTCGTCGCCTACGACATGGCGGCGGGTTCGTCGTGAAGGCACTGGTCACGGGTGCCGAAGGGTTCGTCGGGCGACACCTCGTCGTCCACCTCGGCGAGTGCGGTGACGATGTCGTGGGCATCGACCACGAGTGTGACGTCACCGATGAGGCGAGCATGCGCGAAGTGCTTCAACGCACGCGGCCCGACGCCATTTACCACCTCGCGGCGCTCTCGCACGTGGGCTCCTCGTGGTTGCAGCAGGTCGAGTTCACTCGTGTCAACGTGCTCGGCACGCGCAACGTGCTCGAGCGCGCGCGTGAGCACGTGCCCGACGCAGTCGTCGTCGTCGTCAGTTCAGCCAACGTCTATGGCGTCGTGCGGCCCGACGACCTCCCGCTCGTCGAATCCTTTCGCCTGGCGCCGTCCGATCCGTACGCGTCGAGCAAGGTCGGCGCCGAACTGGTCGCACTCGACGCCGTGAGTAACGGCGGTTCACGCGTCGTGATCGCGCGACCGTTCAATCACATTGGACCCGGACAGTCCGACATGTTCGTGGTCCCGGCCATCGTGAATCGACTTCTGGAGAGCCTCGAGGACGGTTCCGACGAGATTGTCGTGGGTGACCTCACGACGCGGCGCGACTTCTGTGATGTCCGTGACGTGGTGCGGGCGTATCGGCTCCTCGTCGAGCACGGCGTGAGCGGCGAGGCGTACAACATTGCGTCGGGTCGCGACGTATCGCTCCAGGACATCGCCGATCAGTTGGTGGCGACGATCGCGCCGCACGTGCGATTGGTGAGAGACGAGGAGTTATTGCGTCCGGCCGAGATCCCGGTCCTGCGCGGCAGCTACGAAAAGTTGCGTGCGCAGACGGGTTGGGCACCGAGGATCCCACTTCGTCAGTCGCTGAGCGATGTCGTGGCCGATATGCGACTTCGAAGGTCCGCGCGCTAGAAACCGCGACTGAGTCACTGTTTTCTCATGCGCAACGGGTCTAGCGCTCACGAGGTAGCCAACTAGCCTTGAAGTACTGATGGAATCTCGTGCACCGGCCGTTGTCGCCGTCGTCGTTACCACCGGTCCTGGGCCAGGTTTGGAAGTCGCTGTTGCTTCTTTGGCTGCTCAGAACTACGAGGAACTGAGCCTGCTCGTCGTGGCGAACGGGGAGACGGACCACGTCTCGGCCCGAGTCGCCGCAGTCGCGCCCAGCGCCTACGTCCGAGTCCTTGAGGAGAATCGCGGTTTCGCTGCGGCGTGCAATGAGGCGGCTCTGATGGTCGACGGCTCCGCCTTCTTCCTCTTTTGTCATGACGACGTCCGACTGGAACCTGACGCACTCCAACTCATGGTCGAGGCGGCCTTTCGCGCGAACGCCGGCATCGTCACCCCGAAGTTCGTCTACTACGACGACCCCATGGTGTTGCTGCACGTTGGCCAGACGTGCGACCGCTTCGGTGTCGTGCACGAACGCATCGAGTTAGGTGAGATCGACCACGGCCAACAGGACCTCGAGCGCGATGTCTTCGTGGCCCCGGGCGGCGCCACGCTCGTACGTTCCGACCTCTTCGCAACCCTCCGAGGCTTCGACCCCATCATTCCCGTGTTGGGGGAGGACCTCGACCTTTGCTGGCGCGCCCAAATCGCGGGCGCGCGCATCGTGGTCGCTCCATTGGCGAAGGTTGCCCACCGCGAGATGATCGCGGCCGGTGAACGACCGGTGAGCGCCATCGGCACCCGCGGCGCGAGTCGACAGGACTTGCAGCGTCGACACCAACTCCTCGTCGTCGCCACCGGGTGGAGTCGTCGGACCACCTTCTCGACGCTGCTCTGGCTCTTCGTGATGGACACCATGGAGTTCGGCCTCTCCATCGTCGGTCGCGACCGCGACCGTGCCGGCGCAATCCTTGGTTCGTGGCGATGGCTCTTTCGAAACCGTCGGCGCATCCGCGAACGCCGACGCCAGCGCCACGAGATCCAAGTCCTCTCCGACGATGACCTGCGCCGCCTGCAAGTCGGGGGAGCCAGCCGCCTCAAGCGATTCTTCTTGATCTTGCTCCGCGACGGTCTGGACCGTGCCCGGGGCATTCTGCCCGACGACGCGGTGCTCATTGACCACGACGAGGTCGTCGATGGCGTCGGATTCGCGTCGGCGTTCTCCGAGGAAGAGGAGTTCGACGAGATCCCCGAGAGCCCGATGCTCGAACTTCGTAATCGCCCATCGCGGATGCTCACATCGTTTCGTTCCCAAGCGGCCCTCGTCGTCCTGGTGGCGGTGCTGTGGCTCATCGGCTCGCGCAACCTCGTCGCCACGCACCTGCCGTTGATTGGCCGCCTGACCCCTCTCGACTCGTGGTGGACGACATGGCGACACTTTTTTGCGTCGTGGTCGACCAATGGCGTCGGGACCGGGTCACCCGGCGCACCGGGTTATGCGGTACTCGCCTTCGCGGGAACCTTCGTTCTCGGTCGCATGGGCATCTTGCCGCGCCTCGCGCTCATCTTCATGATCCCCATCGGCGCGATCGGCATGAGTCGTCTGCTGCGCGGCCGGGTTTCAAACCGAGCTCGCGTGATCGGGTCCGTTGCGTACATGGCACTACCGCTGGGACTCGACATGGTCAGTCAGGGGCGAACCGACGTCCTGATGGTCGTCGCGGGACTTCCCTTCATCGTGCGCAGGGTCTTCGAACTCATGGACGTGCCAGGGTTTCGAACCGGTCCCTACGGCGAACCGGTGCAGTTCGGACACCGGGGGTGGCGCACGACCTACGCCGGTCAGCGAATGGTTCTCGTGATGACGACGGCCGTCCTCACGGCGTTGGCACCGGCGACGTTGATCGTGGTCGCGCTCGTCATCATCGGTGTGTTCGTTTCGCGACTCTTCGAACCTGACGATCGCGACGACCGCTCAGGTGCTTGGCGACTCCTGGGCTCTATTTGGTTGAACGTCGCCGTCCTCTTGCTTCCGCTCACCATCGACGTCGGTCTCGCGGGCGGTCGAGCACTCGGGGTCTTCGGACTCGCCCGGGGACAGTGGTCAACGCCCTCCTTCGCCCAACTCCTGCGCGGTACCGACGGCACCTTCGGGCTCGCCTGGGTCGGATGGCTCCTGCCCGCCGCGGCGGTGGTCGGGCTCATCTTGTGCAGGGGAGAGCGCCGCCGGATCGCATCCAAGGCGGCCGCCATCGCGACGTTGACGCTCATGGTCGCCACCCTCGACGCCCGTCACTGGATGGGTTCGTTCGCGCCCGACCTCGATGTCCTGCTCGCGCTCTACGCCGTGATGTTGGCGTTGCTCATCGGGTTGGGCGTGAGCGCGATTGAGAACGACCTGCGTCAGGCCGGGTTCGGGTGGCGTCAACTCATCGCGGGTGTGGCCGTCTCGGTCTTGATCGTCGCGGCCGTCCCCTTCGTCGCGATCTTCGGTAGTGGACGATTCGACTTACCAACGACCAGCGTCGCGGAGTCGTTGAGCACTGTCGCTCCCTCCAAGGTCGGTGGCTACCGCGTGCTGTGGCTCGCCGACCCGTCCGTGCTCCCACTCGCTGGATGGTCGGTCGCGCCGGGACTCGCCGCAGCCACGTCGACCGACGGACTCCCGGGCGGGGACACACTGTTCACCACACCCGACGCCGGTACGAGCAACGTGGTCCTGAGCGCAGTCGAACTGGCGCTGCAAGGTCAAACGGTTCGACTCGGTCAACTCCTCGCCCCCGCGGGCATCTCGACGATCGTGGTCATGAACTCGTCGGCTCCCGAACTCTCTGGCGTGCAGGCCGTGCCCCTGCATAAGGTCCCCAAGGTGCTGGTGACCGCACTCGGACACCAAGATGACCTCTCACTCGTGCTGCAGACCAAATCGGTCGAAGTCTTCTCCAACTCACTCTTTCACGGGACCGTTTCCATGATCGTGCCGGGTGAAAAGGCGCCATTGCCAGTCTTTTCGAGCAGTGCCAACACCGGCCCGTTGGCGATTAACGCCACCGTCACGGCCGGCTACGCACCCGCGAGCGCATTCACCCTGGACGTCAACGGCGTTGCGGTGCCTCGCGCCGACGATCCGTCGTGGACGCCGAGTTTTCAATTGGGCACCTACTCCTCGGTGCCGACGGGGACGCTCGTGCTCCACCGACTGCCGTTGAACGGCGTTCTCGCGCTCTTCACGCTCGTGCTCTGGCTGTTGATGTGGTTGGGCTTTGGGTGGGTGCACCGACTTGAGTGGCTCTTCACCGGTCGGCGTCGCCCGACCCACGCTCGTCATGGAGCGGACCGTGAGTAGCCTTCGCCGCGTCCCGCTCTTCTTGGCGCTCGCCCTCGTTCTGGTCGTGACGGGCTTTTTCGCTTCGATGGCCAAGAGCACCAATCCCACCCGACTGCCCGGAGGCCTCGCTCTCACGAGTAATGCCGAGTCCACCGCGCTGTACTGCACGGGACTCACGAGTGCCAAGGACGGGGCGTCGGGTCACGTGACCTTCGTCAACACCACGCACATCGCGCACCTCGTCACCATCGACGCCGTGTCGGACACCGGTGGTCGTTACGCGCGACAGGCCATGCTCGGGGCGGATAAGTCCATCTCGATCGACCCGAGCGCGCGATTGCAGGGTGACTCGTTCGGCGTGGGGGCGCTGGTCAGCGGCGGTGGTGTCGTTGGCGTCGAGGTCACCAAGAACGATACGGGCGAGGCGCCGTGCACGTCAACGGGTGTCACGAACTGGTACGGCTCGGGGTTCAATACCACGGTCGGTTCGAGTGCGGAGTTGAGCATCTACAACCCGACGGCGACCCGGGCGGTGTTCAACGTCGTCGCCTACTCGGGCGCTGGACTCGCGACGCCGGCCAAGTTCCAAGGACTATCGCTCGGCGCGCACGGCCAGGTGGAACTCAACCTGGGCACACAGATCGTGAATACGACCAACGTGGGCGTGCACGTGCACGTGCTGCGCGGATCGTTGGTCATCATTGGTGTGCAGCAGTCCGGATCGACGGTCTCGCTCAACTCGGGGAGCAGTTCGCCACTCACGTCCGCACTCTTCCCCCAGGTCACCACTGAACAGGGCGCCACAGCGCAGATCCGATTGTCGAATCCCGGTCCCGTCGCGGCCCAGGTGACCCTCGGGGTGAGACTCACGACCTTCCACATTGCGAACCAGAGCGTCAGCGTGCCCGCGTACGGGACCGCACTCGTGACGCTCACGCCCAATCCCGCCATCCCCGCGGCCGGATACGCCACCGTTGCGTTGCATTCGAGTGAACCGGTGATCGCGGCGTTGGCGACGGGCAGTGGTGGTGCCATCGCACTCAGCGCGCCCGAACTCCCCGAGCCCGAGTTCCTCGTCGGGGACTTCACCGGACTCGGCTTTGATGCGGCGGCCCTGACCAACACCTCGTCGCGAACGATCACGGTTTCGTTCGTGACGTTCCCAGTGGGCTCAACGCAGGGCGCGAATGGCTCCCAGTCCGTCACCTATGGTGCGACCCGGCTGAGCGGCAACACGACCAGCGAACTGCGCACCGACTTTCCAAAGATGCTGACGCTTCGACACACGTTCATCGTGGTGAGCGCGTCACGACCGTCGTTGCTCGTCACGCTGACGAGACCCACTACGCCGGCGGGGACGACGCTCTTGGCGGCGTTAGACGGCCGGTAGGGTCGGCGGCTGCCAGCTCGGTGGCGGTACCACGGGCGTGACCGGCGGCGTCTTCTTCGCGGACGCGGCCCCGACGCCCGTCAACGAACTCACGGTCTTCGTGCCCTCGGGGTGAACCTGCTCCCCGTGCGCCTCGTCGATGAGACGCGCGGCGGTCTCGCCGTCGACGGTCTCTTGTTCGAGCAACGTGCGCGCGAGCGCTTCGAGCCCTCGACGGTGCAGTGTCAGCACCTCAATGGCGCGTGACTCCTGTTCGCGCAGGATGCGCTCGACCTCGTCGTCGATGACCTGGGACGTGTGATCGGAGTAATCGCGGGTGTGCATGAGGTCTTCGCCTAGGAACACCTGGTTATTCGATCCCCAGGCCATTGGCCCAATCTCCTTGGACATGCCCCACTCACGGACCATGCGGATCGCCAGTTCGGTGTTGCGCTGAAGGTCGTCAGCGGCGCCCGTCGAGAGGTCGCCGTAGACGAGGAGCTCGGCGACACGCCCGCCCATGCGCATGCACAGGGAGTCTTCGAGGTACTGGCGCGCCACGATGTGACGGTCCTCTTCGGGCAGCGTCATCGTCACACCGAGCGCCATACCGCGCGGGATGATCGTGATCTTGTGCAGGGGGTCGGTCTTCTCCAGGACGTAGGCCAGCAACGCGTGCCCGCTTTCGTGGAACGCGACGCGCTCGCGCTCGTCGTCCATGAGGACCATCGTGTCGCGAAGCTGTCCCATCATGACGCGGTCCCTCGCCGACTCGAAGTCCTCCATGCCGATCGTCGACGAGTGTCGGCGCACGGCGTGCAGGGCCGACTCGTTGACCAGGTTGGCCAAGTCGGCGCCACTCATGCCGGGAGTGCCCCGAGCGACCATCTCGAGACTGACCGAGGGGTCCAAGGGTTTATTCTTCGCGTGGACCTCGAGGATGGGGAGCCGTTCGTCGAGGTCGGGCAGCGGCACCACGATCTGTCGGTCGAAGCGGCCCGGACGCAAGAGCGCCGGGTCGAGGACGTCGGGACGGTTCGTCGCGGCGATGACCACGACGCCTTCGGATGGATCGAAGCCGTCCATCTCATTGAGCATCTGGTTGAGGGTCTGCTCGCGCTCGTCGTGTCCGCCGCCGACGCCGGCGCCGCG
>Ga0182013_10003589_pt1 | contig 19239 bp, 12 predicted proteins | sample 612S2MmetaG_FD_120487 | JGI IMG/M metagenome (GOLD analysis project Ga0182013, IMG submission 120487) | Permafrost microbial communities from Stordalen Mire, Sweden - 612S2M metaG | ecosystem: Environmental > Terrestrial > Soil > Wetlands > Permafrost | place: Sweden: Stordalen | collected... | reverse complement strand
GAGCCGTTGTCCGCGACGATCAGCCCGTAGCGCTTGAGCGCCTGCAGGATGACGAGCGACTCGCCGCTGAAGCCCGCGAGGCTGTAGCTCGCCTTCAGGCGCAGCCGCAGGCCCATCGGCGGCAGGTCCGGGTTGCTGCTCGAGGACGCGAAGTGCGTGGCGGGATGGATGTAGCCGGCCTGGGTCTCGGGAACCGTCACCCGCAGCGCATGGTCGATCGCGCCCGAGCTCACGTCTTCGTAGCGGGCGAGCAACGGGAAGATCGGCAGCCCCGCGGCGTCCGCCGACGTCCAGCCTTCGGGGCGCAGCGCATCGCTGCGCAGGTTGAACGTCGCCCCTGAGGCGGCTGTCCAGCCCTCGCCCTTGCGGGCCGCTTTGTAGAGCTCGTAGAGCATGCACGTGCCTTCCTGAACGACGAGCACGTGCTTGTCGCCGCGGCCGCGCTTGCCGCCACCCTCGATCGGTGCGTCCGCCGGGACCGGGTAGGGCCCCGGGTCCGATTCGGAGCGGTATTTCGTGAAGTGGATCGGGACCTTCGCCTGTCCGGACCCGACGACGGTGAACGGGATCCCGTAGGTCGGGTTCGTGCCGAAGTCGGGGTGCAGGTGCGCGCTCAGGCCGATGCTCGCGACATACGCCGCCGAGTTCGGGTTCACGGGTGCGTTCGCGATTTCCTGGTTCAGCGGGTCTTCGGCGGGCAGGATCGGGCATCCGTATTCGCTGCCTGAGCTCGCGCGGCGCACGTGGGCCGACGCCGGCGGCGTGGCGGGGAGCACCAGCGCGAGGGCGCTCGCCGCGAGGCCCGCTGCGAGCGCCGCGGCACGTGAGCGGACCGGGGCATGCGGTGCGTCTCGCATGCCGTCAACGGTAGCGGCGCGCGGCGTGCGGCCGCGAAGGTCTGGACCAACATCCCGTGGGGGCTGCGGCGGGGGCGTGCGGCTCGGTGTCAGGGTCCGGGGAGGGCGCCGCACGCCGCGGCCGTCACCGGCGCACGCCCTCCACGCGACGGCCATCCTCGAGATAGACGCAGCGCCGGTGCCCCGCGGCCGCGGCGACGCGGCGCCTGACCGGGCCGCTCAGCAGCCCCGCCGCCTCCTCGAGCGTCGCGAAGCGATGCTCCTCGATCTCGGCGGCGTCGACCCGGATCGCCGCGAGCTGCCCGCCGGGCAGGGTGCCGCAGTCGAACAGGAAGCGCATGCCGCCCGGCCTGCCCGGGCGCGGGCGTAGGAAGTCGACGCAGGCCAGCCGGGAGCGCTCGACGTGCAGGCCGCACTCCTCGAGCGTCTCGCGGCGGCATGCCTCCCACGGGGACTCGCCTGTGTCCTCGATCTGCCCTCCTGGGACGGTCCAGCCCCCCTTGTAGGTCGGCTTGAGTACCAGCAGCCTGCCGGCGGCGTCGAAGATCATCGCGCCGGCGGACGCGGGGATCCTCGGCGGCTCCCAGGCCGTCCCGTCGCTGGCCGGTGTGCTCATGGTCGTGATTGTCCCCGAACCCGCGGGCCGCGCAGGCCGGCGGCCCGATCAGGGGACGGCTCATGTTGAAAGCGGGCCGCGCCGATGAGGTGCTCATGTCTACGACGATCGGGGCGAGGCGCGCCGGCGGCTACGCGGACCGCCGCTACAGGGACGGGCTGAAGAACTGGAGATCGAGGACACGTCTGCTCTCAGCCGCGTTCTTCAGCCCGATGATCCTTCTCGGCATCGCCGGGCTGTTCGCGCACACGCACGCGCTCGTGTGGCTCGCCGGGTGCCTGGCGGGTGCCGGCGCCACGGCGTGGGGCGTGGTCCGCGACTCGCCACCGGAATATGTCGAACACTGGCGCGAGGGAGCGGAGGGGGAGCGCAGGACAGAGCGCGCCCTCGGAGCGCTCGGGCCGGGCTGGCTCGTCGCACACGACGTCGAGGCCAGGTACGGGAACTACGACCACATCATCGTCGGCCCCGCGGGGGTGTTCCTCCTTGACACGAAGAAACCGAGCGGCACGGTGACCATCTGCGACGGCGTTCCCTACGTGCGCCGCCGCATGGACGGCGAGCGGGCCGTCCGGGACGTCTCGATGCGCACGCGCGTGCTGGCGGCGGCGGCGAGCCTGAAGGAGGACATCCAGCGGCGCAGCGGCAGACGGCTGTGGGTGCAGGCCGTCGTGGTGATCTGGGGCGACTTCCTGCCCGGGGTCCACGAGGACGAGCAGTGCGTCTTCATCCATGGGCCCCGCCTGGCCGACTGGATCGAGGCGCAGCCGAACAAGCTGTCCGCGTCCGCGGCCGCATCGGTCGCGAGCGCCGTCGAGGCGATCGCCGCCGGGAAGCCTTCACAGCAAGCCATGCGGCCCGTCACGGTCTGAGAAGCCGCCGGGCTCCGCCCGCGACGGGAGATCACCGCCGAGGTCGCGGTACCGGATCCGGTCGGTGACCAGTTTCACGAGGACCATCAGGGCGAGGCCGAGGAGCGCGGTCGAGACGATGTACACCGGCCACGGGCCCATCACGTTCAGCAGCGAGTCGTGCACCGGCTTTTCGCGCAGGTACATGTAGTTGCCGCCCGTGAGGATGTCGCCGAGGCCGGCGACGAGCGCCACCACCGCCGTCGCGGCGTAGACGCGGGCGACCGCACCGGGCCGCGGGTACAGCCGGCAGCCGAACACCAGGAAGCACGAGCCGGCAATCGCCCCTCCGTGGTAGGTGAAGTAGGTGAGGTAGTAGACGCTCGGGAACGTCCTCGACAGGTCCGGTGTCACCGCCGCCTGCAGCGTCGCCGTCAGGGCCCAGAAGTACGCGAGCTCGACCCACAGCATCCGCCGGGTGAGCAGCGCGAGGATGCACACGAGCGAGACCGCATCGGTCAGCTGCAGGGGCAGGTCGTACTGCGCCGTCCACGTGCCGAGCAGCACATCGGCGAGATACTCGCCCGCCCACGCGGCGAAGATGAGCAGCGCCAGCGTCCACGCGACAGGCCGCGCCCACGACCGCGGCCGCCGTCGCGCCGCCCACACGCAGACGCCGGTCACGAGGACCGTCACGGCGAGCGCCGCGAGATGCGCGCCCGAGAACTGGCGCATGGCCTGCGCTCACCCGGCCTGTGAGGGGGTGGGCGAGCTCATGCCGACGCACCCTACGCCGCAGACCGGCCCGCGACGGCTCGGCCGGCGCCCCGCACCGCCGGCCGAGCCCCGAGCGCGGTCAGCCGGTCCGGGCCGGCGGGCGTCATGCGCGCGCGCACCCGACGCTCGGAGCCTGCACACCGCGGCTCTCGCGGTCGGGAGACCGGTGAGGTTAGCCGTGTGCTTGTCGCAGGCCGCGGAATTGGCCGGATCCGACTGCACCCGGATCGACCGCGTCACCGAGGGTCGCGGAAGAAGTCGCTGCAAAAGGGTGGTATTGCGATTACCGGGCAGCGCAGCCTGGATACGCATTGAGCACGTAGGGGATGGCCACCCGAATGGGTGGCTGGGGTACCGTGCGCTGATGGGCGCCGGACGAGATCGACGCGCGCTTGCGATCGTCGGAGAGGTCATGGGGCTCCTGGACCTCAGGGAGTTCTGTCAGGGGATGCTCGCGGCGCTGCGGGAGGCTGTGCCTTCGGACATCTGCGCCCTGAATGAGGTCCCCGCCGATCCACCGCGGACCGTGTCCATCGCCGAGCCGGAGGTCCCCGCTGCGCTGCATGCCGCGTTCGCCCGCCACGGGGGCGAAAACCCTCTCGTGCGCCGGCACATGCGTACACGCGACGGCCGCGCCGTGCGCTTCTCCGACGTGATCACGCGCCGGGAGCTCCACCACCTCGACCTCTACCGCGAGGTGTACCTGCCGCTCGGCATCGAGTATCAGATCGCCTTCACGCTGCCGTCCTCATCCCCACGCGTCCTCGGCGTGGCGCTGAGCCGCTCCGGGCGGGACTTCACCGCCGGCGAGCGTGACCTGCTGAACCTGGTGCGCCCGTACCTGATCCAGGCATACAGAAACGCCCTGGAGCACACGCGGCTGGCCCGCGGGGTGAGCGGCCGGCTGGCGCTGGAGGACCTCGGCGATCTCGGCCTCACGCGGCGGCAGGCGCAGACGCTCAGGCTCGTCGCGATGGGACACTCCGACCAGGACGCCGCCCAGGAGCTCGGGATATCCGTGCGCACCGCTCAGAAGCACCTCGAGCTCGCCTACAGGACGCTCGGTGTGAGCGACCGCTCCCAGGCTTCGCGCGCGGCGTGGGCCACGGTCGGGGTTTGAACGCCGGGTGCGCCGGCGGCCGCGCTGTATTCTCGACCTCGGGAAATGTACGGAGCGCACGGCTCTCGGGAGGGCGGGCATGGACATCACGCACGAGAGCAACGGGGCGATCGAGGCCGAGCGCCGCAGCGGACGGGTGAGCACAGCGGCGCTCTCGCGCGAGCAGCGCATCTCGCTCGGCCGCGCCGCCCGCGCCGGGACACCCCGCTCGAGCCACGCCTACTGGGAGCCGGCACCCGGCAGGACCGACCCGGTCGACCTGCTCCTCTCACAGGCCCGGAGCCGGGTGCCGGAGCTCGTGCCGATCAGGCACGGCCGCATGCTCGTCTCGCCATTCAGCTACTACCGCGGCGCCGCGCTGGCGATGACCGCAGATCTCGCATGCACGCCATCCTCCGCGCTGACCGTCCAGGCGTGCGGGGACGCGCACCTGTCGAACTTCGGGATCTTCGGATCCCCCGAGCGCCATCTGTTCTTCGACGTGAACGACTTCGACGAGACGGCACCCGCCCCGTGGGAGTGGGACGTGAAGCGTCTCGCGGCGAGCCTCGAGGTGGCGGGCCGCGAGAACGGCTACACGCGCAGGCAGCGCACCGCGATCGTGCTCCGCGCGGTGCGCTCCTACAGGCAGACGATGCGGGAGTTCGCGAAGCAGCCCGTGCTCGGCGTCTGGTACGCGCACCTGGACATGGACGCTCTGCTCCCGCGGTTCCGCTCGCTGCTGGACCCGAAGCGGACACCGAGCGTGTGGCGGGCCATCACGAAGGCCAGGGCGCACGACAGCCACCAGGCGTTCGACAAGCTCTGCCACGTCCGCGAGGGCGAGCCGAGGATCATCAGCGACCCTCCGCTGATCGTGCCCGTCGAGGTGCTGCTGGCGGAGCTCGACTCCTCAGAGCCCTCGGCGCGCATGCAGATGCTGATCGACGCCTACCGGGACACGCTGCTGCCGAACCGCAGGCACCTTCTCGAGCGCTACCGGGTCGCGCATCTCGCGCGCAAGGTGGTGGGCGTCGGCAGCGTCGGGACGGACGCGTGGATCATCCTGCTGCTCGACGACCACGACGCTCCGCTGCTGCTGCAGGTCAAGGAGGCCGAGAGCTCGGTGCTCGAGCAGTTCACGCTCGCCAGCGAGTTCACAAACCACGGGCAGCGCGTCGTCTCCGGCCAGCGCCTGATGCAGGCCGCAAGCGACATCTTCCTCGGATGGGAGCGCTTCTCCTGGTCAACCCAGACGCGCGACTACTACATACGCCAGCTGCGCGACTGGAAGGGGTCAGCTGACATCGCGGGCATGACCCCCGCCGGGATGGAGCTGTGGGCCTCGATGTGCGGATGGACGCTCGCCAGGGGCCACGCACGGTCCGGTGACCGTGTCGCGATCGCCGCGTATCTCGGCAAGTCAGACGTCTTCGACCGTGCGATCGCGGACTTCGCCGTCGCCTACGCCGACCAGAATGAACGCGACCACCAGGCGCTCCGTGCGGCGGTCGCGGACGGCAGGGTGCAGGCCGCGAGCGGCATCTGACCGCCGCCGCCCGGCGACCCTCAGACGGTTGCGCGCAGCCCGTTCGAGTAGCCCACGGGATCCGCGAAGAAGCTCTCGGGCAGGACACCCTGGTAGCGGATGCAGTCCGCCACCCGCGGCCAGCCGGCGTCCTCAGCGATCTCGTAGCTGCGCACGGCCTTCTCGATGCGCTCCTCGGTGTCGCCGAAGTCGCGGAACCACAGCGTCGTCGTTCGCGGGAAGTAGGCGAAGCGAACGACGGGCTTCAGCACGATGCGCGTGAGGATCGGGCAGTCAACCTTCCCCACCTCCTCCTTCACCTTCGGTCCGACGGTGCTCTCCTGCTCGAACAGGAGGGCGGTCTCGAACACCCTGGCGCGCTCCGCACGCGAGAGCGTACGGCCCGACCGCGCGGCGTGGTGCACCCGGTTCAGCTCCTGCAGCAACTCTGGTGCGATGACCTCGTGTGCGCCGGGGGCATCGCCGTGCAGCTTGGTGAAATGGTAGTTCGCGTACGTGTCGATGAAGACGGAGCGGTTCGCCTCCTTGAACCCCTGCGCGAAGACGAACAGCATGTATGAGCGCCGCGCGCGTTCCTCGCGGTCGTAGAAGTAGCGGTAGGCGATCATCCGGCTGACGGCGCCGCGGCGCTCGTAGAAGCCGTAGGCCCAAAGCGCACCGTGGAGCGCCACCTCGGGGAACGCGTGGTTGCGCCCGGAGTCCTCGAATATCGAGTGAAGGACGGCGACCCGCTGGGGCATGTCCCCGGGGCCGCCCGCGAGGCGCACGGCCTCGGCGCGGATGTCCCGGTATGCGCCGGCGAGGTCCATGTCGGTGCTTGGCGAGACTGGCAGTCACCGCAGCGTAACGGGCGGGCGTGCCCGCGGCTGTGCTGTTCCTCACGCTTCGCGCGGCGCGCTCAGCCCTTCGCGATCGTGAAGGGCAGCGACTGCCTCGCCGAGTGTCCGGCGGCCGTGCTGGCGGTCGCCTGCAGCGTGTAGCTGCCGGGTCTGAGCTTGACGTGCCTTGAGATCACGCCGTCGAAGCGCAGCGTGTCCAGGCCCGCGTGCGCCGTGAACGTCAGTGTGCCGGCGGTGATGGTGCGCGCGCACCTGCGCCCGTGTGCGTCGCTCCGGCTCGGCGCTGCGCAGGTCCTTCCCGCGAGGCGCCCGCCGGCGGGCTCCGTGAAGGTGAACGTCACGCTCGCGGCCTCGCTCAGGTCGAAGGAGAAGGACGTTCCGACCGGGGGCGCCTTCTTCGTGCCGTGTGCGCTCATGCGTGCGAGCGCGCCGCCGTCCCGCCAGACCCTCGCGCTCTCCTTCAGGGTGCTGAGGACCGGGCCGGACCCCGCCGCCGGCAGCGGTGCCGGGGCGACGCCGGTGCCGCTGAGCGCGATCGCGGTCGGTGAGGGCTCGTTGTCCGACAGGGCGATCGTCGCGGAGGACGCCCCGCCGGCCGCCGGGTCAAAGCGTGCGCTGATGGAGCAGGCCTGCTCGAACGCGAGCGTTCGGCCCGAACACGAGTCCGAGGTCACCGCGAACGCCTGCGGGTCCGGGCCCGCCAGCGAGATCGAGGAGATCGAGAGCGCCTGTGCGCCGACGTTCGTGACGAGCACCGTCAGGGACGGCGAGGGCACACCCACCGCCTGCGGGCCGAATGCGACTGCCGGGGCAGCGGCCTGCGGAGCGGGGAAGAACAGTTCCGCGGCGCGCGGTTCCCCGCCTGCGTTCTCGCCGCCCGCGATCAGGACGGTTCCGTTCGGCAGCGTCGCCGCCCCGCCGTATGCGCGTGCGACCTGCATCTCGGAGGAGCCCGATGCACCGAGCGCGGTGAACGTATCGCCCGCCGGGTTGAACAGTTCCGCGCTCTGCAGGTTGTCCGTGTCATCGCCGCCGGCGATCAGGACCTCTCCTCCCGGGAGCGCTGCAGCGATCGCTTCTGTCCGGGCGCTCTGGAGCTCGGTGGCCCCGGAGGCGGGAAGCGCGGTGAAGGTGTCCGCCGCGGGGTTGAACAGTTCAGCGCTCTTCAGGTATCCGCCGTCGTTGCCGCCGGCGATGAGGACGTCGCCGCCCGGCAGCGGCGCGGCGACAGGGCTTTCGCGGGCGTTCTGGAGCTCGGTGGCCCCGGAGGCGGGAAGTGCCGCGAAGGTGTCCGCCGCGGGGTTGAACAGTTCGGCGCTCTGCAGGACGGTTTCGTCCTGGTCCCGGCCTCCCGCGATCAGCACGTCCCCGTTAGGCAGCGGCGCCGCGACGACGTCCATGCGGCCCGTGTGCAGCTGTGTTTCGCCGGATGCGGGGAGCGCCGTGAACGTTCCCGTGGCGGGGTTGAACAGTTCAGCGCTGCGCAGGTACCTGCCGGGCGCGTAGCCGCCGGCGATCAGCACCTGCCCGCCCGGGAGAACGGACGCGGCGGCGTATGCGCGCGCCACATGCAGCTCCGTTTCGCCCGACGCGGGGAGCGCCTTGAACGTGTTCGTCGTGGGGTTGAACAGTTCGGCGCTCCTCAGGAAGTCGCTTTTTTCGTTGAAGCCGCCGGCGATCAGGACTTCGCCGCCCGGCAGCGCGGTGATGGTCGGCGCGTAGCGGCCCGTGTGAAGCTCGGAGGAGCCCGAGGCGGGCAGCGCCGAGAAGTAGGCGGGCGAGGGAGCGGACCAGGCAACACCGGCACAGGAGACCAGCGCGAGGAGCAGAGCCCCGAGGACGGCGGCGGAGAGACGCAACGGCGCACAAGGCCTGTATCGCGGTTCGTCGGTGGACCCCATATGCGTTCCCCTCATCGGGCGAGGCTGACCGCCGCGCCTGCGTTTGCCTGTGCTCGTACGGCCGCGGACCCCGGTGGGCCGCAGGCACTGTGTCGGCAGTGTGCCGCGCGCACGCGGCATTACGGACTCGTGCTGGACGGATTTCCCGCCCCGGAAGCCGCGGGCCAGCGGCTCGGCGCTCCCGTGGACCTCAGCGAGGCGGGCGGTTCCGGGTTCGCGGCTGCCACCGGGCTTCCCCCGCCGTTCCATCCCCCTACCCGCCGGACGCAGGAGGAAGCGTGTGTCGCAGCTGCCTGCAGCGGGTATGCGCCAACCGGACACCCAATCAAACTCGAAGGAGAACGACATGGCTCAGCAGACCAAAGCAGAGCGCTCGCAGGCGGCGAAAAAGGGCGCGGCGACACGGAAGAGGAACGAGGCCAAGAGGTCAGGTGAAGAGGCGAAGGCAACCGCCAAACGCGCCGTGGGCACGGCGGGCTCCGCCGCGAAGTCCGCGGGCGATGCGGTGAAGGGCGTCGTGAAGGCGGCGGGGGACCGCGTGCGCTGAGCGGTTCACCGGCCCGCCGGTCCCCGGCTCTGGAGCGGGCCGGAACCGGCGGGCCGCTCGATTCAAGGAGATCGCCGCGGCGCGGTCCAATCCTGGATTGGCCATACGCAGGCGGCGGTGGTACCCTCGCCTTAGGCCCAGGGGGGGTCTCGGACTCGTGTTGCTCGGCGCGATTGAGGTGAACAGGTGTTGGCTCGGCGATCCCTGACAGGGAGGTCCACGGTTCGGCGTACGCGGCGGACCGGCAGGTCATGTGCGCCCGCGCTCATCAGAGGTGGACGTCTCCGGCGATGAGCGCCCGCGGCTACAGCGAACCGGCATCGGGGCGCGCCGATCACGCCCGCCACGTTCCCGACCGGCAGATGCTGACCGTCCTGTTCGTCGACGTAGTCGGTTCGACCGAGCACCTCGTCGCGGTCGGCGACCGTCGCTGGCGCGAGCTGCTGCGACGGTACAACGCCGCCACCTCCGAACTTGTCCGGGCACACGGCGGCCGGGTGGTGAACGTCACGGGTGACGGCATGCTCAGCGTCTTCCCGGACACGCTCGCGGCAGTGCGCTGCGCACCGCGCCTGCTCGACTGCGCCGAGGAGCTCGAGCTCGACCTGCGCGCCGGCATACACGCCGGCGAGTGCGAGGTGTGGGACGGCGATGTCGCGGGCCTCGCGGTGCACACCGGGGCGAGGATCGCCGCGCTCGCCGACCCCGGGGAGATCCTGGTGTCGAGCACGGTCGGCTCGCTGCTCGCAGACTCCGGTGCCCGCTTCACCGACCGGGGCACGTTCTGGCTGAAAGGCGTCCCGGGCGAGTGGCATGTCCTGGCGCTGGCCGACCGGCCGCCTCTACCGCCGGGCGAGAAGGCGCAATCACCCGCGATCCCGCCGCGGAAGGTGAAACTGCCGCCGCGCCTGGATCTCTTCGCCGGCCAGCCCTTCGTCGGCCGCGAGCGCGAGCGCGAGGTGCTGCGGGATGCGATCACCAGCGTCCGCGGCGGCGGGCAGGCCGCGACCTTCCTGGCGGGCGAGCCGGGCATCGGCAAGACGAGGCTCACCGCCGCGCTCTGCGAGGAGGCGATCGCCTCCGGATGCGACGTGCTCTACGGGCGCTGCGATGAGGACCTCGGTCTGCCGATGCAGCCGCTCGTGGAAGCCGTGGAACATCTCATCGAGAACGCGCCGTCCTCGCTGCTGCGCAGGCATGTGGCCGAGCGCGGCGGGGAGCTCGCGCTGCTCGTCCCGGCGCTAACCCGTCGGGTCCCCGCGCTTCCGGTGCCCCGCGCGGGCCAGGAGGAGGAGAACCGCCATCTGCTCGTGAACGCGATCGCGGCCCTGCTCGCCGCCGCCGCCGAGGGACGTGGCCTGATCCTTGTCCTCGACGACCTGCACTGGGCGGATGAGACGACGATCCTCGTGCTCCGTCACATGCTCGTGAGCCACTCACTGCCGGGGGTCGCGGTCGTCGGCACCTACCGTGACACCGAGCTGCGGGCGGAGGACCCCCTCGCCTCCCTGCTCGCTGACGTCAGCAGCGAGCCCGGAGTGTCGCGGATCGCCATCGCGGGGCTGGGCCAGGAGGACATCGCGGCGCTGCTTGAGCGCCTCGGCGGGGGCGGCGCCGGACGCGAAGGCGCCGCGATCGCGCGCGTGCTGCGCGAGGAGACCGACGGCAACCCGCTGTATGTCGTGGAGCTTCTGCGGGCGCTGCTCGAGAGCGGAGAGCTGCACAGCTCCGAGGAGGGGTGGACGGCGTCGAGCTCGATCTTCACGACCTCGCTTCCGGGAAGCGTGCGCGAGGCGATACTGCGCCGCGTCCGCCGCCTGGACCCGCGTGTGCTCTCCGCGCTGAGCGCCGCGTCGGTGATCGGGCGCGACTTCGACTTCGAGCTGCTCCTGACCGTCTGCGAAGCGGAGGAGGACGAGCTGCTCGAGATCCTCGAGGACGCGATCGGCGCGAACCTGATCCAGGAGGTGCCCGCGGCGGACGTGCGCTTCACGTTCACCCACGCGCTGATCGAGCATGCGCTCTATGAGGAGATCTCGCTCGCCCGCCGCAGGCGTGTGCATGAGCTGGTCGCCGAGGGCATCGAGGACCGGCCGAACGCGGAGGTCGAGCGCAGGGCCGGCGAGCTCGCCTACCACTGGGCTGAGGCGTCGGCGCGCGCGAGCGCGAAGGCCCTCTACTTCGCCGAGACGGCGGGCGAACAGGCACTCGCCAAGCTGGCGTTCGCCGAGGCGATCGGCTGGTTCCGCCGTGCGCTGGAGCTGCTCGACAGTCAACAGCCATACGCCACCGACCCGCGGGCCGGAGAACTGCATCGCGCGAAGCTGCTGCTCGCGCTCGGCGGAGCGCTAAGACGGGCAGGCGACGCCGAGTGCCGCGAGACGCTGTTCGCCGCCGCGGACCTCGCGCGGCGCCTCGGCGAGACGGACATGATGGTCGCCGCCGCGCTCGCGAACACCCGTGGCGTCGCCTCACACATGGGGCGCGTCGACCACGAGCAGGTGCGCGTGCTCGAGTCCGCGCTCGCGTCCGTCGGGGACGGCGACAGCTGCGAGCGGGCAGAGCTCCTGTCGATGCTCACGCTCGAGCTCCTCTTCGACGGCGACCACATCCGGCGCTGGGCCCGAAGCGACGAGGCCCTGGCGATCGCACGCCGCGTCGGCGACCGCCGAGGGCTCATGAGGGTGCTGACCGACCGGGCATGGGCGATCGACGCACCCGACACGCTCTCCGAACGGCTCGCGAACCTCGACGAGGCCGTCGACGTCCTCGGTGAGGAGAAGGACCTGCTGCTCGTCATCGGCGTGCGGGCGCGGGCGGCCGCACGCCTGGAGGCCGGCGACATCGCGGGCATGGAAGCGGACGTCGAGCGCTGCGAGCGCGAAGCGGCGGCCCTGCTCGAGCCGCTCGCCTCATGGTGGGCGATGTTCCCGCGCCTGCAGCTCACGATGCTCCACGGCGAACTGCACGCATGCGAGCAGCTCACCCAGGAGTTCCTGCAGCTCGGGATGCGCGCCGGGCAACCCGACGCGCTCACGTTCTTCGCCGCAGCGCTCGTCGGCCTGCGCCACCAGCAGGGACGCATGGCGGAGGTGCGCGTCGTCTACGAGCAGGCCGTCGCCGAGAATCCTGCGATGCCCGCATGGTGCGGGGGCCTCGCGCTCACGTGCGCCGCCGAGGGCGACCGTGAGCGTGCGCTCGAGCTCCTGCGCAGGGCGGCCGCCGACGGCTTCGCCCACATGCCGCGCGACTGGGTCTGGCTCGTCGGGATCTGCCAGTGGGCGGAGACCGCAGCGCTCCTGAGGGACCGCGACGCGTGCACGACCCTCTACAGGATCCTTCTGCCCTGGCGCGAGCTGGTCATCAGCACAGGCGGAGCGGCATGGGGGACCGTCGTCCACCACCTCTGCCTGCTCACGATCGCTCTCGGCCTCGACCATGAGGCGGAACGGCACCTGCGCGACGCCGCCGCGATGCACGCGCGTCTCGGCGCCCCCGTGTGGCTGGCCCAGACCCACGTGGCCCGTGCGGGAATGCTGATCGCCGGTGAGGACGAGCTCGCCGCGATGACGTGCCTTGATGATCTGCGCGCCGCGGTCGCGACCGCACGCGGCGTGTCAGCAACGGGACTCGAGCAGGAAGCTCTCGGGTTGCTCCGTGCGCTCGGCCAGGACACGGCCGACATGCCGGCGACGAGCACGCCTTGAGTGAGCGCCCGACGAAGGTCGCGATCCTCGGAGGCGGGCCCGCAGGGCTCACGGCGGCGTTCGAGCTGACCGCCACCCCCGAGCTGCGCGCGCAGTACGAGGTCACCGTGCACCAGCTCGGCTGGCGGCTCGGCGGCAAGGGCGCCAGCGGGCGCAACAGCGCGATGTGCGACCGCATCGAGGAGCACGGGCTGCACGTGTGGTTCGGCTGCTACGACAACGCGTTCTCGATGATCCAGCGCTGCTACGAGGAGCGCGCTGCCCCCGCCGGCTCGCCGCTCGCCCGCTGGACGGATGCCTTCAAGCCCACCGGCGAGTCGATCATCTACGAACGTTTCCGCGAACGCTGGGTGTGCCACGCCGTCAAGCTCCCGCCGACCCCGTTCGACCCGGGCGACCGGGCCGAGCACACGCCGCTGCAGGTGCTCCAGTCCGCACTCGCAGCCGTCCAGGGGCAGTGGCAGGAACTCGCACCGGAGCTCGGCATCCTGCTGGCCCGCGAGGCCGGGCGCCGGCTCCTCGCCGCATCCCGTGAGGCGGAGAGACTGCACGCCGGCGACGTCCGCCACCAGGCCCGCCGCGCCCGCCGGCTGGCACAGGCCTCGCGCGCCATCGCGGTCCTGCGCGAGCGCATCTACAGGCACATCGTCGAGCCGCGCGTCGAGAACGACAGGCTGCGCTACACGTTCACGATCCTGGACCTCCTGCTGACGCTCGCGAGGGGGATCATCGACGACGACCTGCTGCGCCGCGGATGGTCTGTCATCAACGACGAGGAGCTCACCGCATGGCTGCGCCGCCACGGCGCCACCGAGCTCACGCTCGAAACCTCACCCTTCCTTCGCGCGATCTACGACGGGTCCTTCGCATACGAGGAGGGCGACAAGAACCGGCCCAGCATGGCCGCCGGCAAGGCGGTCCAGGACTATCTGCGAGGCATGCTCTTCTACGACGGCGCGTTCATGTGGAAGATGCAGGCCGGGATGGGCGACACGGTGTTCGGCCCCATGTACGAGGTCCTCTCCCGGCGAGGGGTGCGCTTCGAGTTCTTCAGCGCCGTCACCGACCTGCGGCTCGGGCCCGGCGGCCTGGCGATCGACGCGGTCGACGTCGTCAAACAGGTCGAGCTGAAGGGAGAGCGCTACGAGCCGATGTACCCCGTCAAGGAGCTCTCGTGCTGGCCGAGCGAGCCGGACTGGGCGCAGATCAAGGGCGGCGCGGCGCTTGCCAAGAAGGCCGTCAACCTCGAGCGCGAGATCAACCCCCTCAGCCGCAGCGCGCGGCGGCTGAAGAGGGGCGAGGACTTCGACGTCGTCGTGCTCGCCATGCCGCCCGACGTTCAGCGGACGGTGTGCAGCGAGCTCCTGCAGGACAAGGGCAACACCGTCTACCGGGAGATGCTCGAGAACACGCACTCGGTGATGACGCAGGCGTTCCAGCTCTGGATCGACAGGAGCACCCAGGACCTCGGCTGGGGATACCAGTCGAACTCGCTGATGAGCTGCTACGTCGAGCCGCTGGACACCTACTGCAACATGGACCACCTCGTCCCGCGCGAGTGCTGGCCGCAAAAGGACAGCACGCTCGACATCGCCTACTTCTGCGGTGTGCTCGCCCACGACGGCAACGACACACAGCAGAAGGCGGACTCGGCGGCATCGACCGGTTTCACCGAATACCTCGAACGCGACGTGAGCGACTTCTGGCCCGGGACCGCGCGCAACAGCCACTTCGACTGGAGCGTGCTCGTCGACCCCGACGGCCGCGAAGGACCCGAACGGCTGAAGGCGCAGTACTTCCGGGCGAACTTCCCGGCGACCGAACGCTACGTGCTGAGCCTCCCGGGCACCATCAGATACAGGCTCTGGCCCGACCAGTCCGGATACGAGAACCTGATCCTCGCCGGCGACTGGACACGCAACGGAATCGACGCCGGCAGCATCGAGTCCGCTGTCACCTCCGGCATGCTCGCCGCACAGGCGATCTGCGGCCGGCCCACCGAGATCGCGGGCCTCACCGGCTGGCTCGGAGCCGACCTCGAGGACCCCGCCGGTTGGCGCGCCGGGCCAGACGGGCAGACGCCGAAGAGCGGCCCGTTCTACACCCAGGACCCCGGCGGCACCCCGGCCGCCGCGCCGCTGCAGGAGACCCAGCCCCCGGCCACCGGCGACTGAGAGCAACCAGTGCGCGGGAGGGGCACCGTCGGCTACGCTGCTAGCGGGGACGTACTGCAACAACCTAGGGAGGGCTCGTGAGCACCACCGACCAGAGAAAGACACCGCTTGACCACGTCCGGGTGGGGGACCGCGAGAACTTCCACGACGGCCCTCCGCTCGAGCTCTTCAGGACCCTGCGCGCGCAGTGCCCGGTGCACTGGACGGATGGGATCACCGAGTACCCCGGCGAGGACGGCTTCTGGTCGGTCACGACCGCGGACGACGTCTACGAGGTCAGCCGCGACTGGAAGACCTACTCCTCCGAAGCCGGCGGGTTCGTCGCACTGAAGAACGCGATCCTCCCGCTCGAGCTCCAGCGCCTCATGTTCATCGGGATGGACCCGCCGAAGCACGACCGGATCAAGGCCCTGTTCCAGCGGGGGTTCACGCCCAAGCGGATCGCCGAGCACGAAGACGCGATCCGGGCGATCGTCGTCGACGTCCTCGACCGGCTCGAGGGCCGCGAGGGCTGTGACCTGGTCAACGACGTCGCGCAGCCCGCGGTCGCACGCGTCATCGGCAGCTTCATGGGCCTGCCGCAGGAGGACGACGAGATATGGGCGCGCCTGATGGCGACGATCGTCGGCGCCGGCGACCCGGACATGACACCCGAGGGCGCCCAGAGCGTGATGGAGACAGAGGTCCCGGAGATCTTCGAGCGCTGCGGCAAGCTGATCGCCGAACGCAGGCAGACCCCGACCGACGATCTGACGAGCGTCCTCGTCCACGCCGAGATCGACGGGGAGAAGCTCGAGGACCACGAGATCGTGATGGGTTTCTTCCTGCTGATGGCCGCAGGCAACGACTCGACGAAGGCGACGTACTGCTCCGGCATGCGTGCGCTGATGGAAAGCCCGGAGCAGCTGCGCCGCGTCGCTGCAGACCCGAGCCTCGTCCCGGCGGCGGTCGAGGAGTCACTGCGGATGTTCCCCGCGTTCGCGCACTTCGCACGCACCGCGACATGCGACACGGAGCTGCACGGCCAGAAGATCAGCGAGGGCGAGAAGGTGGTCATGTGGTACCCGTCCTCAAACCGCGACGAGACCCGCTTCGAGGACCCCGACACGTTCGACGTCTCGCGCGAGGCCGAGCACCAGGCGTTCGGGGCGGGAGGCAGGCACTTCTGCCTCGGCACCGCGCTCGCCCGTCTCGAGCTGCGGATCCTCATCGAGGAGACGCTCAGCAGGTACCCCGGCATCCAGATCGCCGGCACACCCCGATATGTCGAGTCGCCGTTCGCCAACCAGCTCAAGACGCTGCCGGTCACGCTCCGCTCCTAGCCCGGGGCGCCGGGAACCGCTCAGCGCAGCGAGGTCGTCCGCTCGCGCCTGGCCAGCGTGACGGCCGGGCCGGCGGCGGACGTGATCGCGGTGGCCCGCAGCGTCGCGCGTCCCGCCGGCGGCGCACCCAGCGCCTGCGTGAAGGAGAGCACCCCGGCGCGGGCAGGGACCGCGAGGCGGTGCACGAACGTGCGGCTCACGCGACCGCCGGTGAGGAGCTGAAGCTCGACGCTCACGCCCGAGCCCACGCTCAGGGCCGGGACGTGCACCTGCACCCCGACGCTCAGCTTCCTCGCGCTGACGGCCGCCTTCAGCCGCGTGATCGTCGCCGCGGGCGGCCGCTCGATGTTTGCGAGAGTGCGCCGGCGCCCGCCGGTCAGCGTCACGGTGAGCGCACGCTCCAGCGAGCCCCAGTCCGGGCGCGCAGTCAGCCTTCCTCGGGGGGGAACCGAGACGGACGCCGAGCGGAACTCCTGCGGCGTGCCCGCGTTGCTCCCGAGCAGCAGCGTGACGGCCGCCGCGCGGGCGGTGTGGTTCGTGACCGTCAGTGTGCCGTGGTCGATCGAGAGCGCCTCGCCGGCCGGGCCGGTGACAGAGGCTGTGCGTTCGCTGTGGTTGGCCTGGGAGGCGATCAGCGTGATCGTGGCGGTCTTCGACGGCGAGGCCGTGCCCGCGTGGCCGCGGGAGGTGGCTCGCGCGGCACCCGCCCCGCTCGCGGGTTCGACGCCGATCGTGTCGGTTTCCGGCTCGACGCTCACATCGTCGGTGCCGGGGCTCGCTTCGACTTCCGCCGACAGTTCGGAGGTCTCGATCAGATCCCCGATCTCGCCGGCGCCACTCAGCGTCTCGCTGTACGCACCGAGCGGCGCGGTGAAGGATTCCGTCGCAGGCGAGTCTTCGTTGACGATAGGCTCGGAGAAGACGCCCTCTTCGGCGTCGCCGACGGTCAGCTTCTTGCCGGTGCCGTCGCGCAGCCCCTCCAGATGTCCGGTGGGGCTGATCCAGGACGTGAGAACGCCCTTCGGCGCCCACGGGGTAAGCGAGCCGTTGGTGACGGTCCGCGGGCTCGCCTCGACGCCCACTGGCCGGCCTCGGTAGGTGGCGGTGTACTGGCCGTCACTGGTGTAGGAGACCTTCACGACCGATGTGTCGACGTGTTCTGAGTGCAGCCCACCGTCGGTGCTGTCCTCGCCCGATTCGAACTGGATGTTCGGGTCCGCGACATAGATCAGCAGCTGTTCGGGTTCGCCGGGGGTCACCGCGGGCTGTGTTTCGGTTGCGTAGGCGATCACCTCGTGTGCCTCGAGAGCGCTCAGGTTGCTTGCTCCGTTGGCCGAGTAGAAGAACAGGGTCATCGGGACCCCTTCGGGACGCTCGCCTTCCTCGCCGAGACCGGGGTCGAGCGCGGCCTCGAGAGCGGGAACGCTGTTGAGCTGTCCCGCCGCGCCCCGTCGCCACGCCTGGTACTGGTCGGAGAACTGCTTCCAGAATTCCGTAGCGATCAGGCTTTCCAGGGCAGGCGTCAGGCTGAGATCGAACGGGATCGTCGCGTCGGGGTCATAGCCGGCGAGCGAGAGTTCGCCGGCGTCGAAGTGCAGCGCGGAGAACACCCAGCCGAAGCACAGGCCGTCCGCGAACGACGTCCTGCGGAAGTGTTCGAACGCGGCGTGCGCACGGGGCGTGAGGTTGTCGACGGGGTCCGAACCGGTGATGTACGTCACGTTGCCAGCCCCGAACGCGGCTTCGAACTCGGCGAGGGTCGTGTCGTACGCCGGGATGTTGTGGAACGACAGCGCGGAGGTGTTCCGGAAGGAGTCGATCGTCACGGGCTCCGCGAGGGCCGCGCTCTGACCCGCCGACTTGACGGTCAGCGTGCCGGTCGTCGCGAGCCGCGGCACGGTCAGCGTCGCCGACGTGCCGTCCGCCGCCACCTGCGCCCCGAGCACGCTGACCACCGCTTTTTCGTTGCCGACCTGCACCGACATCCCCGGGCACAGCCCCTTGCCCGTGAGCTTGAGGGTGTCGCCGGGGACGATGCCGTCGGGGTCGCTGCTACGGGGTGTGGCGGCTGTCACGCTCACCCCGCCGCTCCCGCAGAGCGTCCCCGTGCCCTGCGAGACCTTGAACGTCGCGTCGGCGCTGTAGACGGCCGTCAGCGTGATCGGGCTGGCCAGTCCGGTCGCGGGCGTCTGGTAGCTCACCGAGCAGGACCCGGCGGTGAGCACGCACTGGCTCGCGGACGGGAAGCTGCCGCTCGACGCCGACATCGTGATGTTGCCCGTCGGCACGCCGCCGCTGCCGGCGACCGTCGCGGTGCACGAGTACGCCGTGAAGTTCATGTCGGTGTTGGTGCAGGACAGCGAGACCTTCGACGGCACCGTCGCCTCCGGCTCGTCGATTTCGCCGAAGTAGGTCTCGTGCGTGCCTTTGGTGTCGCTGAACGAGCCTTCGCCGCCGACGTTTCCGTTTGCGAGGATTTCGTAGAAGTCGGTGTTCGTCGACTTGTAGGCCGGTTCTTCGATCCAGGTGAACACAGATGTCGATTCGTGTCCCGCCTCGGTTCCTTCGATCGTGAAGTGCTCGCCGTCGATTTCCGCGGTGCCGGAGAACTCGCCGGTGCTCATGTTCATCTGCGTGATGTCAGAACCGCCGTTGAGACCGAGAAGGTTGAACTCGGGAAGTTCCGCCGCCGAGGCGGACGCGGTACCGAGGACCGACAGGAGGATCGCGCCGGCGAGGGCGAGGATCACAGCGGGCGCGGCGCCTCGCAGAGGACGCGCAGGGCGCAGGGGTCGACTTTGCATGCGTGCTCCTCGGCCGGTGGACGGTGCGGGCGCCCACCCCCGGCAGGCGGAGACGGGATGCGCGTGCGCGAGATCCTAGCTACTTCCCCCGGATAAATGGGTGGGGTTAGGCGGCGAGGTGGAGGCCGCCTGGGGTGTTTTCGACGCCGACGGAGATGGCGACGGCGTCGAGGAGGCTGGCGGCGATGAAGCGGGT
>Ga0182013_10003588_pt1 | contig 19241 bp, 18 predicted proteins | sample 612S2MmetaG_FD_120487 | JGI IMG/M metagenome (GOLD analysis project Ga0182013, IMG submission 120487) | Permafrost microbial communities from Stordalen Mire, Sweden - 612S2M metaG | ecosystem: Environmental > Terrestrial > Soil > Wetlands > Permafrost | place: Sweden: Stordalen | collected... | reverse complement strand
GCCAGTGGACGGCGGGGTGGACGGCGGGGCCTCCGGAGGGGACGCCGCGCCGGTCATCCACCTCGACGGGGTGGCCGTCGTCCGTGACGGTGTGGCCCTGCTCGACGACATCACCTGGACGGTGGGTCCGGGGGAGCGGTGGGCGCTGCTCGGCCCCAACGGTTCCGGCAAGACCACGCTGCTGCGGGTCGTCGGCGCCGGGCTCTGGCCGACCCGGGGTGTCGTCCGGATCCTGGGGGAGACGCTGGGCCGGGTCGACATGCGGGAGCTGCGCAAGCGGATCACCGTCGTCAGTGCGTCGGTCGGGCGGACCCTGCGTCCGGCCCAGCCCGCCCTCGACGTCGTCCTGACCGGCCGCCACGCGGCCCTCGAGACGTGGTGGCACGAGTACACCGCCGACGACCGGGCACGGGCTGCCGCCCTGCTGGCCGACGCCGGGTTCGCCGGCACCGCCTTCGGCGAGCGGGCGTTCGGCCTGCTGTCGGAGGGTGAGCGCCAGCAGGTGCTGCTGGCGCGGGCCCTCATGAGTGATCCCGAGCTGATCCTCATGGACGAGCCCGCCGCCGGCCTCGACCTCGGGGCCCGCGAGGGGCTCCTGGCCCGTCTGGCCCGGCTCGCCGCCGACCCGGCGGTGCCACCGCTGGTCCTGGTGACGCACCATCTCGAGGAGATCCCGCCCGGGGTCACCCACGCCGCGCTGCTGCGCCGGGGCCGCCTGGTGGCCGCCGGCCCCGTGGGGGAGGTGCTGACCGACGTCCGGGTGTCGGACGCCTTCGGGGTCGACGTGGCCGTCGAGCGGCGCGGCGGCCGCTGGGCCGCACGGTCGAACGCCTGAGCCCCGTTGAGGGCGTCCGGGTCAGGAGGAACCCGCCGGGGAACACGAGGGGTCGCGGAGGTGTTGCACCGTCTGCCACCGCCGACCGAGGAGCCCCGTTGACCGCCACGACCACCACCGCCACGACCACCGGACCGCAGGGATCGGGAGCCGACGCCACCGGGCGCACCGTCGCCGACTTCTGGTTCGACCCGCTCTGCCCGTGGGCCTGGATCAGCTCACGGTGGATCCTCAACGCCGCCGAGGTGCGTGACGTCGACGTGCACTGGCACGTGATGTCGCTGGCCTACCTCAACTCCGGTCGGGACGACCTCCCCGAGGAGTACCGGAAACTGCTGGCCTCCGCCTGGGGCCCGGTGCGCGTCGTGGTCGCCGCCGAGCAGGCCCACGGCCCCGAGGTGGTGCTGCCGCTCTACACCGCACTCGGCACCCGTCGGCACATCGACGGCGCAGAGCTGGACCGCGACACGGTCCTGGCAGCGCTGGCCGACGTCGGCCTGCCGGCCGAGCTGGCCGACGCCATGGACACCGACGCGTACGACGAGGCGGTCAAGGCCTCGCACCACCTCGGTATGGACCAGGTCGGCATGGACGTCGGCACCCCGGTCATCGCCGTCGAGGGGGTGGCCTTCTTCGGCCCCGTCGTGACCCCGGCACCGAAGGGTGAGGCGGCCGGCAGGCTGTGGGACGGCGTCCTGCTCGTCGCCGGCACGCCCGGCTTCTACGAGCTCAAGCGCACCCGCACCGAGGCGCCGGACTTCACCTGAGTCCGGCCGCGGCCGTCCTGCGCCGCGTCAGTTGAGCAGCGACAGGACCAGCAGCCCCTGGGCGAGGTGGTACGTCAGGTGGACGGCCACGTCGCCGTGGGGGATCGGGCGCACGAAGCGGTTGACGGCCAGGATCGTGTCGGACACCACGAAGAGCGCGGCGCCCACCAGCGCCGCGGGTACGCCCACGTTGGCGGCCAGCACGGCCATCGTCAGGATGACGACGAGGTAGACGGCGACGGGGGCGATGAGTTCGCGCTGGCCGCTGCGTACCAGCGACCGGAAGATGAGGGTGGCGGGCACCACCCCGTAGGCGACACCCACCAGCGCGGCCACGACCAGGCCCGTCGTCGAGAAGGCGAAGGGCGGCACGCCCGGCGGTGACGGCGGCTGCAGCAGTCCGACGATGTAGAGCAGGTGCCCGACCAGGAATGTGCCGAGGCCGGCGACGAACAGGTCCCGGGGGAGCATCAGCAGGACGTCGCCGGCCAGGCACAGCACCAACGCGGCCACGAACCACCACTTGCGGTCGACGAGGACGGTGTGGGTGGCGGGCAGCACGGCGCAGGCCGCGGTGAGTGCGACGAGCACGCCGGGTTTGGCCAGGTACTCGAGCCGGCGGTCGCTCCGGGCGACGGCGGTCCAGTCGACGATCGCCGCCGCGGCGGCGACCACGAGCAGCGTCCAGAAGGCGATCACCCGGACGACGCTAGTGCCGTGGTGAAACCGCCACGCAGAGTATCCACCACTGCGGAATTCGTCGTCGGTAGCGTTTGCGCTGGTAACAGGCGGTCGAGGAGCTGATGCCTGTGGTGCTCGTGATCATCATCGTGGCGGCCTGGGTCGTCATCCTGGGACCGAACGTCGTCAAGCGCCGCGCCCGGGGCGGGGGCGACCAGTCGATCACGCACTTCCACTACCAGCTGCGCGTGCTCGAGCAGCGGGCCCCGGAGCCGATCGTCGCCCCGGCCTACCGCCTGCGGGCCGTCGACGGCAGCGGCACACCGACCGCCATCCAGTACCCCGACAACGGCCGCCCGCCCGTCCTCACCGTGGTGGGTGCGAAGGAGCTCCCCCGTCCGGCACTGGCCTTCCTGGGCGACCCGGAGCCGGAGCCCCCCTCCCCGGAGCACGTGCACCACGCCGACCCGACCCGACCCGTCCGTCCCGGGCCGGCGGCATGGAACCCGGGCGACGCGTACGACGACCCTTCCGGCCGGGACCACCGGGCGGCCGACCCGGCACCCGGATCGGACCGCACGCGTCGCGTCGCGGAGTCCGCCGCGCGGGCCCGGTCCCGCCGGCGCCGACGGGACACGCTCACCGTGCTCGGTGCCGTCTTCGCCGTGGCCCTGCTGGCCGGGGTGGTCACCGGCTCGACGGCGGCGTGGGCCATGGCCGGACTCGATGGCGTCGCCCTGGCCGGCTACGTCGCCCTGCTCGTCCACCTGCGCCGCATGGCCCTCGAGCGCGAGCACAAGCTGCGGTACCTCGACCCCGTCGTCGCCCGGCCGGCCCGCATCGACGGGCCCCCGACCTACGTCAGCGGTCGCTACGCCCATCCGTCGAGCCAGCAGGCCATCGCCCGCTGAGCATCAGGCGCCGGGGTCCGGGGACGGCGCGGCCCCGTCGGTGCACTCCCCGACCGGAGGACGTGTCGTCCAGGCGCTCGGGGTGCTCCTCGTCGTCGCCGGCATCCTGGCCGTCGCCGCCGCCCTGGTCGTCCGTCCGGCCGCCCGGCAGGAGACGGCCGGGATCGGCCTGGCCGCCGTCATGACCGGTCTGATGGTCCTGCTGCTGGGCAACTACCTCCGTCACGCGGCCCGGCGGGCCGAGGTCGGCCGCCGGTCGGCTCAGCCCAACTCGGTACCGACGACCGACACGAACGACACCATCTCGCCGGGGTAGCCACCCAGGTTGTGGGTGAGGGCCAGCTTCCGGTCCGTGGTGATCTGGCGCTCCGGCGTGGCTTCGCCCCGCAGCTGCAGCCAGGCCTCGAAGAACATCCGCAGTCCGGAGGCGCCGACCGGGTGCCCGAAGCTCTTCAGCCCGCCGTCCGGGTTGACGGGCAGGGCCCCGTCACGGTCGAAGGTGCCGGCCAGCACCTCCTTCCACGCCGTGCCCCGCGGGGCGAAGCCGAGGTCCTCCATGAGGACCAGCTCGGTCGGGGTGAAGCAGTCGTGGACCTCGGCCATGGCCAGCTCGTTGCGCGGGTCGGTGATGCCGGCCTGGGCGTAGGCGTCGGCGGCGGCGATCGCGCACTCGGGAAACCACGTGTAGTCGTACTCGGGGTCGATGAGCCCGGAGCCGCTGCCCGCGGCGAAGGACAGCGCCTTGATGTAGATCGGCTTGTCCGTGTACTTGAGGGCGTCCTCGGCCCGGACCACGATGGCCGCGGCGGCGCCGTCGGCCACACCCGCACAGTCGAACACGCCGAGCCGTCCGGCGACCCGGGGGGAGGCGCAGATGGTCTCGGTGGAGACCTCCTTGCGGAACTGGGCCCGGGGGTTGCGGGCGCCGTTCTGGTGGTTCTTCCACGAGATGCGGGCGAGCACCTCGGTCAGCTCGTCCTCGCCGACGCCGTACTTCTTGCCGTAGGCGGGGGCCACCATCGAGAACATGGCGGCCGCCGTCAACGTGCGGGCCGTGCCGTCGTTCGGGATGGGGAAGGCGTTGAGCCCCTGGTAGCCGGAGTCCTTCACCTTTTCGGCGCCCACGGCCATGGCGACGTCGTAGGCGCCCGAGGCCACGGCGTAGGCGGCGGCCCGGAGCGCCTCGGACCCCGTGGTGCAGTAGTTCTCCACCCGGGTGACGGGCTTGCCCTCGAGCTGGAGCGGCCGGGCCAGGGTGATGCCGCTCATGCCGGACTGGGCCGTGCCGAACCAGTAGGCGTCGACCTCGTCCTTGGTCAGCCCGGCCGAGGCGAACGTCTCCTCGGCCGCGTCGACGATGAGGTCGTCGAGGCTCTTGTCCCAGTGCTCGGCGAACCGGGTGCACCCCATGCCGATGATCGCCACCCGGTCCTTGATCCCATGCGAAGCCATTGTTCTCCTTGGAGGTGTGTGCAGCTGTGGTGGGCCGGCGGCGTGCCCGGCCCGGTGGTCGGAGGTCAGCCGGCCGTGGCGGCGGTGCGCACGGGGGTGGCCTTCCAGAAGTAGTCGTGGATGCCGTCGGACGTGTAGAGCTTGCGGAACGTCATCCGCACCCGGTCACCGATGTCGACGGTGTCCGGGTCGACGTCGGTGAGCTCCACGGGGAACCGGCCGCCCCCGTCGAAGTCGAGGACGGCGAACACGATGGGCGGGCTCGGCGAGTAGGCCAGGCGGTCGATGGTGTAGGTGGCGATGGTCGCCTCGGCGTCGGCCCGGTCGACGGGCACCATGTCGTCGACCGCGCCACCCTGCATCGACACGCGCGACGGTGGCAGGTGGACGGCACCCGACGTGCGGTCCCGGGAGCCGACGAAGCCGAACTTCCAGTCTTCGTTGCGCCAGGCCGCCGACGACGAGACCCGCTGCGGCTCGGGCCGGCGGGGCGGCTCGGGCGTGACCATGCCCCGCCAGGTGAGGAACTTGCCATAGGGGAGGTCGGCCCCGGCGGCGACCTGGTCGGCCACCGGATCGGTCGGGGTCCAGTCGGCGAGGGCGGCGGTGGTGCGGAACACGAGCACGTCGGCCCCGTCGGCCAGGGACACCACGGCCACCACCTCGCCCGGGGCCGACTGCTCGAGCAGGGCGGCGAGGATCAGGACGGCGTGGGCCGCCCCGGTCTGCCCGACGGTCGTCGAGAGGTCGTCGGCCAGCGCGCCCTCACGGACCCCCAGTCTGCGACCCAGGGCCTTGGCGGCCCGGCCGTGCATGCCCGTCACCACCACGCGGTCGACGTCCTCGGCGGTCACCCCGGCGGCCTTCAGGCCGGACTGCCAGGCGTCGGCACCCAGCGGTACGTAGCGGGTCTCCCCGAACCGCTCCTCCCAGGTGCGCGAGCGCCGGTCGCCCGGTGTCCGCCAGCGGTCGAGGAACTCGTCGGTGACCGATGCCCCGCCCAGGAACTCGGCGATCACGGGCGTGCCCGGTGCGTCGTCACCGACCAGGACGGCGGCGGCGCCGTCGCCCCCGGCGGCCTCGTCGCCCGACGTCGGCAGGCCGTCGCGCAGGTCGGACACCACGACCAGGGTGGTGCCGGACCCGCCGGCGTCGAGGGCCGTGCGGAGGGCCCCGGGCCCGGAGCGCAGGGCACCGCCGAAGTCGAACGCCGCCACCTCGGCGGGCTGGCGCAGGGCGGCGTGCACGGTGGCGGCGTTGGTCTTGTCGAGGTAGGCGGGCGTGGCCGTGGCGAACCACAGGGCCCGCGGGGCGGCGGCGGGGGCCGAGCGCAGGGCCCGTCGGGCGGCCTCGACGCCCATCGTCGTCGTGTCCTCGTCGTGGGAGGCGACCGAGCGGGCGCCTTTGCCCCCGCCCGTCCCGAACACCTTGGCGACCTCCGCCCGCTGCAGGCGGCGGTAGGGGACGTAGCCGGCGATGCCGACGATGCCTCGGGTCATGCCGTGCCTCCGGTCGGGTGCGGGTGCTCCATGGGGTGGTGGTCCCTTCGTCGTGGTGTGGGGGCGTCGTGGTGTCGGGGCGGACCGGCGCCGGACCGCTGTCGCGCCGACCCGGCGGCACGGGCCGCTGGCCCCGTCTGCCCGCCCATCCTATGATGGCAACAGTATCTGACGGTCAGTCAGGTAACATCTGACGGTCAATCAGATCACACCGACGGCACCCGCCGTACCGCAGAGGATGGAGGCCAGGCCATGGACTTCGAGTTCACCCCCGAGCAGCTCGAGTTCGTCAAGGACGTGGAGCAGTTCCTCGACGACAACCACGACCCCGAGGTCTTCGACGTCACCCGGGAGAACATGGCCCAGATCGTCGACACCCCCAAGCGGCGGGCGTTCATGGCCAAGCTGGGCGAGCAGGGCTGGCTCGGCATCACCTGGCCCGAGGAGTACGGCGGCAAGGACGGCGACGGGGTCTACGAGTACCTGCTCAACGAGGCGCTGGCCGCCCGGGGCGGCCCCCAGATCGGTAAGGGCGTCGGCATCATCGGCAAGACCATCATCAGCCACGGCACCGAGAAGATGAAGGCCGAGTTCCTGCCCAAGATCCTGAAGAACGAGGTCGAGTTCGCGGTCGGCTACTCCGAGCCCAACGCCGGGTCGGATGCCGCCTCGATGCAGCTCAAGGCCACCAAGGTCGACGGCGGGTGGATGCTCAACGGCCAGAAGACGTGGACGACGTCGGCCCACTTCGCCGACTGGTACTGGGTGGGCGCCCGCACCGATCCGGACGCGGTCAAGCACAACGGCATCACGCTGTTCCTGGTGCCGATGAACCACCCGAACATCACCGTCAAGGCCATCTGGACCATGGGCGACGAGCGGACCAACGAGGTCTACCTCGACGACGTCTTCGTACCCGACGACTACGTGGTCGGCGAGCTCAACCGCGGCTTCCAGTACATCTCCGAGGCCCTCGACCTCGAGCGGTTCACCCTGTTCACGTACTCGCCGACCGCCCAGCGGCTCGACCTGCTGACCGACTACGTGAAGGGCGCCACCCGGGACGGCGAGCCCATGAAGGACGACCCGGTGGTGCGCGCCAAGGTGGCCAACCTGCACACCGAGGCCGAGGTGGCGCGGGTGCTCGGGCTCAAGTTCGTGGCCGCCTCGACCGCCGGCGGCGCCCCGCCCACCACGCAGGCCTCGGAGTACAAGCTGTTCACCACCGAGTACTCGCGCCGCCTGGCCAACGCGTCGATGGACCTCGCCGGCCCCGGTGGCCAGCTGCGGGTGCACACCGAGGAGGCCCCGATGGCCGGGCGCTCCGAGTCGACCTACCGCTACACGGTCATCGACACCATCGGTGGCGGCTCGTCCGAGGTCCAGAAGAACATCCTCGCCCGCCGCAAGCTCGGACTGCCGAAGAACTTCTGAGTCCGTCCCGATCGTGACCACGACGCCCCCCTCCTCTGCCGCCGCGCCCTCCCTTCCGTTGGCGCGGCGCGGGCCGACGGGCCCGCTCGACGGGGTGGTGGTGCTCGACCTGGCCACGTTCGGGCCGGCGGCGCGGTGCACCCGCCTCCTGGCCGACTACGGCGCCACCGTCGTGAAGGTGGGGGCCGTGGCGGGCGGCGGGGTCGCGACCCCCCGCACGCCGTACTACCTGTACAGCGGGTCACGGCACCTGCGCCATCTCTCGATCGACCTCAAGGCGCCGGCCGGTCGCGACGCCTTCCTGGAGCTGGTGCGCGGGGCCGACGTCGTGGTGGAGAGCTTCCGTCCCGGTGTCGTCGACCGGCTCGGCATCGGGTTCGAGGCCCTGCGGGCCGTGAACCCGCGGGTGATCCTGTGCTCGACCACCGGCTACGGCCAGGACGGCCCCCGGGCGGCGTGGGCCGGGCACGACATCAACTACCTGGCGGTGGGCGGGTACCTCGGGGCCACCGAGCCCGCCGCTGACGGCGGACCCCCGGTGTCCGGGGCCACCGTGGCCGACGCCGCGGGCGGGGGGATGCACGCGGCCCTCGCCGTGATGGCGGCCCTGATCGGCCGGGGGGCGGACGGGCCCGGGGTCCACCTCGACGTCTCGATCGCCGAGGGAGTCCTGTGGCTCACCTCGCTGCCGGTCGACGAGTACCTGGCGACGGGTGCCCCGGTGGGCTTCGGCCACGACGTCATCAGCGGCGGGTACGCCTGCTACGACACCTACCGCTGCGCCGACGACCGTTGGGTGGCGGTCGGCGCCATCGAACCGAAGTTCTTCGCCAACCTGTGCCGGCTGCTCGACTGCGAGCAGTGGACCGGCAGCCAGCTCGACGATTCCGTCCAGGGTGCGATCCGGGCCGACTTCGCCGCGGCGTTCGCCACCCGTGACCGCGCCGCGTGGGTCGACACCCTGGCGCCGGCCGACACCTGCGTGAGTCCCGTGCTGGACGCCGCCGCGCTGGCCGTGGACGCCCAGTTCGCGTCCCGGGGGGCCATCGTCGAGGCCGCGGTGCCCGCCGGCGTCCGGGGCGAGGGGGTGCCGGACAGGTTCCGCCAGGTCGGACCGGTGCTGGCCGGGATGCCCGGCCGCGGCGAGCCGGTCGAGGTCGGCGACCCGTCCCGGTCCGACGCCGACGAGTTGCTGGAGGCCGCCGGCCTGGCGGCCGGAGAGATCGCCGAGCTGCGGTCGGAAGGAGTGGTGGCATGAGCGCCATCGGGATCGACGACATCGAGGGGCTCCTCGGCGTCGCGCTGTACGAGGAGGTGGGGGAGTTCCCGGTCGAACAGGGCTACGTCTGGACGACGTGCTCCTCGGTGGAGAACGGCAATCCGCTCTTCTGGGACCCGGAGGTGGCCGAGGAGGTCACCGGTGGTCCGATCGCTCCGCCCACCATGGTGTCGGTCTGGTTCCGCCCGCACCACTGGGCCCCGGACCGCTCGACGCCGGGCCTGCCGCTGCAGATCCACTTCGACCTGAAGGAGGGCCTCGGCCTGCCCGAGGCCGTCATGAGCGACAACACGATCGTCTTCCACGAGCCGGTGCGCCCGGGCGACGTGCTGCGGACGAGCCAGATCCTGAAGTCGGTGAGCGACGAGAAGACGACGAAGCTCGGCACCGGCCGGTTCTGGGTGATCGACGTCGAGTACCACAACCAGCGGGGCGAACTCGTCGCCGTGGAGAGCTACACCGGCTTCGGCTACCGCCGGGCCGGGACGGGGGAGGCGTCGTGACCACGCCCACACTGCTGCAGGGCCAGGTGACGGTGGGTGACACCCTGCCCGAGCTGGCCTACCCGGTGACGGCCACCACGGTGGTCCTCGGTGCGCTGGCCGCCCGCGACTGGCGGCCGATGCACCACGACAAGGACTTCGCCGTCAACCGCAACGGCACCCGGGACATCTTCCTCAACACGCCCAACCTGGCCTCGTGGTTCGAGCGCTACATCACCGACTGGACCGGACCGTTCGGCCGCCTGCAGCGGGTCACGTTCCGGATGAAGGGGTCGATCTTCCCGGGGGACACGATGGTGTTCCGGGGGGCCGTGACCGACACCGGGGTGGACGACACCGGCTGCGGCTGGGCCGCCCTCGAGATCACGGTGTCGGTGGACGGCGACACCAAGACGTCCTGTACGGCCCGGGTGGCCCTCCCGGTCGCCGACGACGACAACCCGTGGGCCCGGAAGGGCGACCGCTGGGTCCCGTGACCCCCGGCCGTACGCACCACCCGAATCCGACGACACGCACGCCCCACCAGAGGAGAACACGACATGTTGGACCTGACCTTCAGCCCCGAGCAGGAGATGCTCCGTGAGACGGTGCGCGGCGTGGTGGCCACCACCAGCCCGCTCAGCGTCGTGCGCGAGCTCGAGGACGACCCGACGGGCTACTCGGCCGAGCTGTGGAAGCAGCTGGCCCACCTCGACCTGATCGGGCTCCAGCTGCCCGAGGAGTTCGGCGGATCGGGCATGACCACGCTCGAGACCGTGGTCGTCTACGAGGAGTTCGGCCGGGCCCTGGCGCCGTCGCCGCACTTCGTCAGCTCGATCCTGTCCGGGGGTGCGCTGGCCCGCTCGGGCAGCACCGAGCAGAAGCAGGCGTGGCTGCCCGCCATCGTCACGGGCGAGGCCGTCCTGACGCCGGCCTGGCTCGAGCCGGAGAACTCGTCACGCCCGACCGGGGTGCAGCTCCGGGCGGTGCCCGACGGCGACGGCTGGACCCTCACCGGGGTGAAGCGCCACGTGGCCTTCGCCTCGTCGGCCAGCCGCCTGGTGGTGCTGGCCCGCACGGGCGACGCACCCGACGCCGTCGACCTCTTCCTGGTGGACCCCGCCGACCCCGGCGTCACGCTGACCCAGCAGATGACCATCGCCTCCGACGCCCAGTACAAGGTGGAGCTGGACGGGGTGCGGGTGACCGAGGCCGACCGGATCGGGGCTCCGGGCACCGGCTGGACGACGTGGGACGCGGTGATGCACGAGGGGATCATCCTGGCCGCCGCCCAGGCGGTCGGCGGCGCCCAGTACGCCCTAGAGATCACCACGCAGTACGCCAAGGACCGGCACCAGTTCGACAAGCCGCTGGGCGCCTTCCAGGCCCTGGCCCACTACCTGGCCGACGCCGTCACCGCCGTCGACGGTGCCGAGGTGCTCGTCCACGAGGCGGCCTGGGCGCGGGCCGAGGGCCGGCCGGTGGACAAGCTGGCCCCGATGGCCAAGCTCTACGCCTGCAACACCTTCCGCGACGTGACCGCCACCGCCCAGCAGATCTTCGGGGGCATCGGCTTCACCGTCGAGTTCGACATCCAGCTGTACTTCCGCCGGGCCAAGGAGCTCCAGCTGTCGTGGTGGGACACGCGGGCGCTCGAGGAGCTGATCGCCGCGCAGGTGCTGGACGACTGACCCCCGTCCGGCCCGACGGGCCGGACGGGCCATCCTCCTCGCCCCCCACGTACCCGCCGGCGCCGGGACCAAGGTCACAATTCGGCGCTGATTGGGTACCTTCCCCCACCCCTGGGCTACGGTCGTGCGTGCGCCCCGGGGAGGGCGGTTCCGGACAGATTTGGGGGATTCACATGGCTGCAGACTCGGCGACAGCGGCACCCGTGGGCAGCGGCGGCAAGGAGCGGGGCGGAGTGGCGAAATTCCTCTTCGTCCACGAGATCGACGAGTACCCGGGCAACGGCAAGCGCACGGCCTACCTCGCCCTCGCGGTGCTCGCCACCATCGTCCTGTACTACACGTACTTCACGCAGACCGGGGTCACTCCCCAGATCCTGGTCTCGTACCACATGTCGTTCTCGTTCTACGTGTGGATCGTCGTCATCTCCAACCTGCTCGGCGCCTTCGCGTCGCTGCCGGCGTCCAAGACCGACAAACTCGGCCGGTCCAACGTCGTCATCTACGGCCTGCTGGTCATCGGTCTCCTGGTGACGTTCGGCGTGCCGGCGTGCAAGACGGAGTGGCAGTTCCTCTTCGTCATCTGCCTGCTCGGCGTGGTCGAGGGCGCCATCCTGGTGGCCACCCCCGCCCTGGTCCGCGACTACAGCCCGCAGCTCGGCCGGGCCTCGGCCATGGGCTTCTGGACCGTCGGGCCGGTGGCCGGCAGCCTGATCACCTCGATCGTCGCCGCCCACACGCTCGACCACTTCCTCTCCACCGGCGGCATCGACGGCTGGAAGAGCCAGTTCGTCATCTCCGGGGTCACCTCGCTGGTGGTGTTCGTGCTCGCCCTCTTCTTCCTCAAGGACCTGTCGTCCCGGTTGCGTGACCAGCTCATGGTGTCCGAGCGCGACCAGGCCCTGGTCGAGGCCCGCGCCCGCGGCCTGTCCGAGAAGGACGTCCTGGCCGCCACCGCCCACCCGTGGCGGCAGATCCTGAAGCCGGACCTGGTCGGCTCGGCCATCGGGATCTCGCTCTTCCTGCTCCTCTACTACGCGGCCTCGGCCTTCTTCACCATCTACTGGGCGACCGTGTTCAAGGACCCCTCGGGGGTCAACCTCTCGACGGCGCAGGCCAACAGCCTCAACGCCTGGTTCTGGTGGGCCGACATCGTGGCCCTCATCGCCTTCGGGATCCTCTCGGACCTCCTGAAGGTCCGCAAGCCGCTGATGCTGGCCGGTGCCGTCGGCTCGATCGTGATGCTGGTGCTGTTCATCCACGCCGCCGACAACCCCCACTCCGGACTCGACACCCTGATCACGCTCGAAGTGGCCCTGGCCGCCTGCATCTCCCTCGCCTACGCCCCCTGGATGGCGGGCTACACCGAGATGGTGGAGGCCCGGAACCCCGCCCTGGTCGGCACCGGACTCGCCCTCTGGGGCTGGATCCTGCGCCTGACCGTCGGCCTGTCGTTCATCTTCCTGCCCCTGGTGGTGAACTCGGTCAACCCGGTCGTCGACAACCTGCAGTACGCCCAGCCGGCCCCGAACGGCCACGCGCCGTTCAACGTGCAGCAGTTCCAGGTCGAGCATCCGCAGCTGGTCGCCTTCGCCACGGCCAACGCCAGCTGGCTGCGGCCGCTGTCGGACCCGAAGAACGCCGCCGTGGTGGCCGCCGCCCACGCCAACCCGCTCTCGGGAGCCGCCGCGCTCACCAAGGCCGTCGGGCCCGTCGTCTTCGCCCACGTCCTGGCCAACATCAAGGAAGTGAACGGCCCGGTGTGGACCTACCGGACCCAGCTGGCCTACCTGTCCCAGCACCAGGACCAGCTGACCAGCCTGCTGAACGGGGTGTCCAAGTCGCCCAAGCAGTGGCAGAACTGGTTCTGGGTGTGCCTGGGCGGCATGGTCGTCTTCATCCCCACCATCTGGCTCAACCGTGGGCGCTGGAACCCGTCGAAGGCCCGGGAGGACGAGCGGAAGCACGAGGCCGACGTCGAGGCCGAGCTCAAGCAGCTGGTCGGGGCCAACGCCTGACCGTAGGGAGCGCCCCGCGGTGCCCACGGCGGGCACCGCGGGACACCCACCCTCTACGGTGTCCTCCATGCAGTCCTCCGCAGCGGCCGGCCCGGGGTTCGCCGTCATCGACCTCGAGACGACGGGCTTCTCGCCGTCCCACGAGCGGATCGTCGAGGTGGCCGTCGTCGTCCTCGACGCGACCGGGCACGAGCTCGACGCGTTCTGCACCCTCGTCGACCCCGAGCGGGACCCGGGCCCGACCCACGTCCACGGCATCACCACCGAGATGCTGGCCGGGGCCCCGACGTTCGCCCACGTGCACCCCTACGTGGCCGGCCTGCTGTCGGGCCGCGTCGTGGTCGGCCACAACGTCGACCGGTTCGACCTGGCCTTCCTGATGGCCGAGTGCCGGCGCCTGGGCGACGACCGGGTGCCCGAGGGCGTGGTCACCCTCGACACCCTCGTGGTGGCCCAGAGCTATCTCGACCTACCGGGCAAGGCCCGCCTCATCGACTGCTGCGACCGCTACTCGCTCAGCTGGGCCGACCACCACAACGCCCTGGGGGACGCCCGGGTGACGGCGGAGCTGCTCGGCGCCATGCGCACCGAGCTCGGTGACGACCTGCTGGGACTCGACGCCCTCCTCGCCGACAGCCGGTCGGGGGTGTGGCCCGGGGCGGCGCTCCTGCGACCGGACTTCCGGGACCGCTCGCACACCCAGCCCGCCTGACGGTCCACGGGGCCCGGCCGGGTCCGGACGGGGCGACTCAGGGCAGCGACTCGATCGGGGGCACGGCCATGGCCCGTTCGCGGGCCCCGCCGAGCATCTCGTCGGTGCCCCCGTCGTCACCCGGGCCGGCCACCAGGGGTGAGCGGGTCAGGACTCGTCCAGACCCCCACCACCCGCCGGCTGGCCACCACCCACCGTGCCCCCGGTGGCGTCCATGTGGAGGCCGAGGTGGTAGCCCTCGAGGAACAGGTCGGCGTCGCGCCGGCGGGGGTAGCGGGCCTCGAGCTCGCGGAAGCGGGGCGAATGGTTGGGCTCGATGAGGTGGGCGAGCTCGTGCACGATGACGGCGTCGAGCACCCACTGCGGCGCCGCCTTCAGCCGCGACGAGATGCGGATCTCCCGGGTGGCCATGGTGCACGACCCCCAGCGCTTCGTCTGGTTGGTCGCCCACCGGATGGAGGACGGGGCCACCCCGTCGAGGTAGGTGCGGCCGAGCCCGAGCGCCCGCGCCTCGAGGTCGGCGTCGGAGGCGTGCAGGTGGGGCCGGTGGCGGGCGAGCCGGCGGGTCAGGTGCTCGACCATGTCGTCACGGGCGGACCCACGCAGGTGGGACGGGACGACCACGACGATCCGGTCGCCTTCCCAGTGGGCCCCGGCGGTCTTCTTCCGCCTCGTCGACACGCGGACCTCCACGTCCGGGGCGAACAGGGTGCTGGGCTGCGGGATCGAGGTCATGGCGTCACGCTACGGCCGGGCTGTGACGGGCGTGGCGTGACGGGCGTGGCGTGACGGGCGGACCGGGCTACTGGCCCGGCATCTCCCGCTTGCCGTACGGGGCCGGCGCGACCTCCTCCGACTCCTCCAGCGTCTCCTCGTCCGACTCGGGTCGCAGCACCCTCCAGACCGCCGCGCCCAGGATGCCGCCGACGAGCGGGAACACGATGAAGACCCACAGCTGCTTCAGGGCCCAGCTGCCCTGGAAGATGGCGGTGGCCAGCGAGCGGGCCGGATTGACCGACGTGTTGTCGATCGGGATCGAGATGAGGTGGATCACGGTCAGGGTCAGGCCGACGGTCAGGCCGGTCATCCCGACCGGCATCGACCGGCGGCTGGTCGAGGCGATGATGAAGACGAACACGGCGGTGAATACCACCTCGGCCAGCATCACGACGCCGAGCGGGAACCCGCCGGGCGAGTGGATGCCGTAGCCGTTGGAGGCGAAGCCGGTGGCCTTGGCGCTGAACGTGCCGAGGTTGGTGGCCGAGGCCGACGCCACCCGCGTGGCACTGGCGATGATGTAGATGATGGTGGCGCCGACGATGCCGCCGATCACCTGGCCGACGATGTAGAACGGCAGCTCCTTCGTCTTGGTCTTGCCGATCACCCAGAGGCCCACGGTCACGGCCGGGTTGATGTGGCAGCCCGAGATGGAGCCGATGGCGTAGGCGGCGACGAGGAGGCTCAGGCCGAAGGCCAGGGCGACGCCCAGGATCCCCACCGTGCTCAGGGGCCCCGAGAAGTGGCCGGTGGCCAGGATGGCCGTCCCGGGCCCGCCGACGATGAGGATCATGGTGCCGATCGCTTCGGCGATTCCGATGCGCAGGCGGTCGTTCATGGGGTGCTCCTTTTCCTCCGGCGGGCCGCGCCGGGCTGTTCCGTCCGGGGGACGACCCGGCACATCGCCACCAGGGTAAACAGGCGGACCACCACAGCGGTGGATGGACCGGCCCGAATGGGACCTGACGGGACCGCCCGGTACGATGGCGGGGTGCGTCGCTACCTCACCCCCCGGTGCCTCGCCCTGCACGCGACGCTGCTGGTCCTGCTGCCCGCCTTCGTGTGGCTGACCGACTGGCAGTACCACCGGGCGACCGGAGGGAACACGCTGAGCTGGGCCTACGTCTTCCTGTGGCCGGCGTTCGCCGTGTACGCCGTCTACACGTGGTGGAACCTCGTCCAGGACCAGGTGGCCCGCCAGGAAGGCCGCTCGCGCGGTGGGTCCGTTGCCGCCGCGACCGTGGGGGTCGACACCCCCGACGGCGCGGGTGCCTCCCCCTCCGGCCGGGCGCCCGGCTGGGCGCTGACCGGGGGCCGGAAGAAGAACATCGCCATCGCCGCCTCGACCCCGATCGACGCCGAGCGCGGCGGCAAGGGGGAGCGGTACACCGCCCAGACGCCCGAGGAGGCGGCCCGGCTCGACGCCTACAACCGCTACCTCGAATCGCTGAGTGCCGAGGACGAACAGGCCGACCGGGCGACGGGCGGCGCACGGTGAACGACCTGCTGGTGTTCCGGGGCGACCGGGCCATGCACGGCGCCGTCGTCCGCTACCGGGTCATGGCCTTCGTGGTCGGCACCGCACTCCTGGTGCTGACCGCCATCGTGATCTGCCAGTACGGGTTCGACCTGAAGTCGCAGATGAAGACGCCCGAGAAGATCGTCGCCCCGCTCCACGGCTACCTGTACCTGCTCTACCTGGTGGTGGCGGCCGACCTCGCCCGCCGGTCGCGCTGGCACCTCGGGCGGATCCTGCTGGTCGTCTGCTCGGGGTTCGTGCCGTTCCTGGCCTTCATCGTGGAGCACCGGGTGTACCAGCAGATGCGGGCGGAGTGGGCGGCCGACGGCACCGACCTGACGGGCGTCGGCCCGGCACGCACCGCCGATCCCGTCAGCTGATCCCCCGCTCAGCGGGCGCCGCGCACCAGGGTGCCCGGGCGGGCGCCGGTGTCGACTCCGTCCCGGAAGGTCGTCACCCCGGACTTGATCGTCTCGACATAGCCGACCGCCCCCTGCAGCAGGCGCTTCCCGCCGGCGGGCAGGTCGTCCACCACGCGGGGATTGGTGAGCTGCAGGTGGTCGTAGTCGATGACGTTGAGGTCCGCCAGCATGCCGGGCTCGACGGTCCCCCGGTCGGTGAGGCCGTAGAGGCGCGCGGTGTCGAGCGTCTGCTTCTTCACGATCCACTCGAGGGGCAGCCGCTCGCCCCGGACCCGGTCGCGGGTCCAGTGGGTGAGCATGAACGTCGGCTGGGACGCGTCGCAGATCACCCCGCAGTGGGCGCCGCCGTCACCCAGGCCGGCCGCGGCCCGTGGGTGCAGCAGCATCTCGCGGGCGGAATGGAGGTCGCCGTCGGAGTAGTTGAGGATCGGCACGTACAGCAGGCCGCGGCCGTCGTCCTCGAGCATGGCGTCGTAGGCGACCGACAGTGCGGGCCGACCCGTGGCCGCGGCGATCCCGGCCAGTGACCGCTCGGGCCCCGGCTCGTACTCGGGCGGGTCACCCAGGATGAAGGTGGTCACGAACGCCTGGACCATGCGCTCGGCCGTCGCCGGATCGGGCTGCCAGGACTCGATGGCACCGCGCACCTCCGGGGTGCGGAGGGCGGTGACCAGCTCGTCGGCCGACAGGCCCCGGTCCTTCAGCTCCTGGTAGGCCGGGATCTGGTCGAGGAGGCAGTAGGTCGTGAAGTGCCCCGACAGCAGCCCGAATCCCCGCCCGGCCACCTGGGGCCACAGGTCGGCGCCGTCGGAGACGGCCCGGAGCGACTCGTCCATGAGCTCGCGCCAGAGGTCGGGCGCCGCGTCCACCTGCACCATGGCGAAGGTGACCGGTCGCTGGATGGCGGCCGACAGGCGCCGCATCCAGTCCACCTCCTCCTTCGGGGCCAGGATGTCCTCGCCGGCCGTCCCGGCGGGAGCCAGCTCGAAGATGCCCGTGCCGAGCTCGCCCAGGGCGGCGCCGATGCCGAAGAGCTCGTCCTCGGCGGCATAGGTGCCCGGCACCGGCTCGCCGTCGATGGCGCGGTGGGCCAGGGTCCGCGACGTCGAGAACCCGAGGGCACCGGCGGCGATCGCCTCCTTCACCACCCGCTTCATGGCCGCGATGTCCTCGGGCGTGGCCGGCTCGTTCCGTGCCCCCCGCTCACCCATGACGTAGGAGCGCACGGCCCCGTGGGCGATCTGGGTCCCGACGTCGACCGTCCACCGCCTCCGGTCGAGCGTGTCGAGGTACTCGGGGAAGGTCTCCCAGCCCCACGTCATCCCCTCGGAGAGCGCGGTGCCGGGGATGTCCTCCACGCCTTCCATCAGTCCGATCAACCACTCGTGGCGGTCCGGACGGGCGGGGGCGAACCCGACCCCGCAATTGCCGGTCACCAGCGTGGTGACGCCGTGCCAGCTGCTCGGGGCGAGCACCTCGTCCCATGTGGCCTGGCCGTCGTAGTGGGTGTGGATGTCGACCCAGCCGGGCGTCACCAGCAGGCCGTCGGCATCGAGGGTGCGGACGGCGGCCTCGCCGCGGTGGTCACCGACCCCCGTGATGCGTCCGTCGCTCACGGTGATGTCCGCGGTGCGGCCCGGGGCCCCGGTGCCGTCGACGACGGTGCCGCCGTGGATGACGAGGTCGTGCATGGATTCTCCCCCTCTAGCTCCTCCGCCGATGCTGGCACGGCCCGGACGGGGGCGCAATGGCGGCGGACGGTGCCGTCGTCCGCCCGGCCCCGTCCCCGGTGGGTGCAGCCCGGGAGGACGAGGAGGGGGAGGTCGCGGGCACCCGGGGAAGGGATCCCCTCGCCGTAGTACCGTCGGAGGCGTCCGCTCGACGCCGCGGCGACGCCGGGCGGAGGGGGAGACAACGGCACGACGGCGTCCGATCGGGCGCCAGACGGGAGCCGCCATGAGGCGACGTTCCACGCGCGGCGCACCGGGGGGACTGCGGGCCGCCGTGGCCGCCCTGTTGGTTGTGGGGCTGAGCTCCGTGGCGACGGCCGGAGTCGTGGTCGCCGCCAGCCAGCCGGCAGCGGCCGCCACCTGCCCGGTGCTGGAACCCCAGGGACCGGAGGATTGGCCCACGCCGGTGCCGGCTCCCTCCGCCGGGGTGGACTGGAGCGGCTGTGATCTCAGCGGCGCCTACATCATCTCGTCGACCCTGACCGACGCGGATCTGAGTGACGCCGATCTGCGCGGTGCCCAGCTGTGGGGGTCCGATCTGAGTGGCGCGGACCTCCGCGGCACCGACTTCACGGGAGCCACGCTCGGGGGTCGTTGCGACAACGGCAGCTTCTCCATCAGTGGCGCCGACCTCGACGGCGCCGACCTGACCGACGCCGACCTGACCTCCGCCGACCTCGGTGGGGAGTTCGGCTACGTCGGCACCCAGCAGTGCGTCGTCTACGGGGCCGAACTCGACGACGTCACCATCAGCGGTGCCGTCCTCAGCGGGGCCGACCTCCTCGGTGTGACGTCGGGAGGCATCACCGGCCAGCCGGCGTCGCTCCCCGTCCACTGGCTGCTCGACTCGGGCACGCTCTCCGGACCCTCGGCGACGTGCGCCCGGGTCACCGGAAAGACCACCCTCAGGTTCCGGCACTGCCTCTGGACGATCATGGACCCGGTCACCAGCACCCCGTCCGTGTCGCTGGGCGAGTCGGTGCTGGCCACCGGGGGCACCCTCAGCTGGCGGATCGTCCATCCCCAGTCGGGGGG
>Ga0182013_10003582_pt1 | contig 19267 bp, 10 predicted proteins | sample 612S2MmetaG_FD_120487 | JGI IMG/M metagenome (GOLD analysis project Ga0182013, IMG submission 120487) | Permafrost microbial communities from Stordalen Mire, Sweden - 612S2M metaG | ecosystem: Environmental > Terrestrial > Soil > Wetlands > Permafrost | place: Sweden: Stordalen | collected... | reverse complement strand
CTCGCTGCCATCTTGCTCGACTTCATACGTGAAGCCGAGAGGGAGGCGCTCGCCAAGTTGGGAGATGAGGGCGCTGGGATTATCGAGTCAGACCTGCTCTTCGTCAGTCCGATGACGGGACGGCATTTCCACGCTTCGCCAATCGGTCAGGATTACATCCGTCCTGCCGGCTGCTGTCTCGTGGATTGCCCGAACTGTGGGGCGGTCGCAGGTGAGTGGTGCAAGACCGACTTTCCCGTTCCGAACGGGAAGCGCGTTCCGCTGCACGATGAGCGGTGGGATGCGGCCGGCAAGTACGGCGGCATCGGCTGGCACACCTTCCGGCATACCTACCGTTCCTGGCTGGATGACACCGGAGCACCGATGGGAGTGCAGCAGAAGCTCATGCGGCACGCCCAAATCTCGACCACGATGAACGTGTACGGTAACGCGCTGATGGAGTCCAAACGCGAGGCAAACGCAGCAGTTGTTAGCAGGATTTTGAGAGGCGCATAACCTATGAAAGCGAACGCCAAAAATGCGATCAACCCGGTGGAGCGAATGTCGCTGCTCTTACACCGGGTTATTCCGGGTTGACGGATTCGCTAAGTGGTTGCGGGGGTAGGATTTGAACCTACGACCTTTGGGTTATGAGCCCAACGAGCTACCGGGCTGCTCCACCCCGCAGTACTAGTGTAGCAATAGGTGCCGGGCAGGGTCAATGCGGCCGACCAAGGGTTACTAAGGCGAAGCCTACCCTATACGATTCCCGATCCGGTACACTCGTGGGAACTCAGGTTTCGCCAGCGAGGAACACCACAGATGTCCCAGCTTTATGTTGTTGTATTGGCAGTTATTGTCGTTGTGCTGCTGACGGTTGCCATTTATCGAACCTTTCAGGTGAAGACCAAGGCCGACTACCTGGTCGCTGGACGGTCTCTCCCCGCCCTGGTTCTCGTGCTCACGCTCCTAACTTCATGGATCGGCGCGGGTTCGCTTTTTGCAGGCGCGGAGAATGCCTACAAGAATGGTTTTGCTGCTCTTTGGCAACCGGCCGGCGGATGGCTGGGACTGCTGCTGATCTACTTCATTGCACCCCGCGCACGGAAGTTTGCCCAGTTCACTTTGCCTGACCTGCTTGAGGCCCGGTATAACCAGACAGCGCGCGTGCTGGGCACCATCGCGATCCTGTTCGCTTATGTGGGCATTACCAGCTACCAGTTCAAGGGAGGGGGAAATGTCCTTCATCTCATCTTCCCGGACACGGTCACTCCAGAATTGGGCACCTACCTTATTGCTGCGTTCGTCATTGTCACTACGGCGCTGGCAGGCATGTCCTCTGTGGCTTACATGGACGTGGCCATCGGCTCTCTGGTAACGGTGATTTGCATCATCGCCACGCCTTATCTCTTCCTCAAGGCTGGAGGCTGGGCTGGGCTGCATGCTGCGCTGCCGCCCTCGCATTTCCAGGTGTTGGGCAACCTCACTCTTGCCCGCGCGCTTGAGTTCCTGGTGCCGACTCTGCTGCTTATGCTCGGTAACCAGGTGATGTATCAAAAGTTCTTTTCCGCGAAGTCCGAGAAGGCGGCGCGGACTTCGGTGGTGGGCTGGATTCTGGGAACGCTGCTCCTGGAAACACTGATTGTGGCTATAGCAGTGATTGGGTCGGCGATGTACCAGACGGGCGAGGTTCTACGGCAGCCTTACGAGATCATCCCATATACGGCTCGGCACGGGCTGCCCGCATTTATGGGCGCTGTGCTGCTGGGCGCGGTGTTTGCGAAGGTCATCTCTACTGCTTCCAACTACCTGTTTTCACCGGCTTCGAACTTGATCGAGGACGTTTTTGTGCGGTACATGGCGCCCAAGGCTTCGAATAAGCAGGTACTCATCATCTCGCGGCTGGCTGTGGTGCTGCTGGGGTGCTGGGCGCTTTACCAGGCTGTCTATGCGCCCAGCATCCTGGCCAAGATGCTTTGGGCGTATACCATTTATTCCGCGGCGATTACGCCGGTGGTGCTGGCGGCTTTTTACTCCAGGCGAGTCACGGCGTGGGGCGCTGTGGGCGCGATTGGGGCTGGAACGCTGGTCACGCTTTCTTGGGATATGAACGCGGTGCAGGCTCATCTTCCGGATGTGCTGGTTGGGCGCGATGCGATCTTTCCGGCGCTGTTTGCGGCGGTGTTTGCGATGATCGTGGTCAGCTTGCTGACTCCTAAGCCGGAGGCGGCGCAACTCGCGCAGTTTGAGAATTAGAAACGCAGCCACATCGTCTTTTTCCGCAGCCGGTAAAGCTGTACCCTTTCAAAGCCGATTCGTGAGACAGTTTCTAGAAAAAAACTGCCGATTGGGGACGGACAGTCTTACACTGGCGGTAGAAGTCCTTTGCCGCCATGCCAGTAGCGCAGTTGACCCTGGAAATCCGCATTGAGCACGCCCAGTCGCTCAAGGACCGGCGACAGGTGGTGCGCTCGCTGAAGGACCAGTTGCGACAGGCGTTCAACGCGTCGGTGGCGGAGATGGACGAGGCGGTTACTTGGCAGTCGGCCACCATCGGCGTAGTCGCCATCTCGCGGTCGCGGGATTATCTGCACGGGCTCATCGAAGAAGTGGAGCGCGCCGCGCGACGGATTTTGAACGAACATGGCGCGGAACTGACCGACTCGTTTTGGGAGTATCTGGAGAGCTGAGGGAGGTTGTAAGTTCTTTGTTTCGGAGGGTCGAATCGGGTTTTTTGAGCTAATCCTTTTATTTTTGTGGGGTTGCGGCAAAAGTGGGGGAGGGGTGGGGTATTTGGTCCCCTGGGCGGGCTCGACGCGGGCCTGGGTTTTGGGCTCCCTGGGCACGCTTCCGGGGCTTCCTTGGCGGCGTTGAGGAGCTTGGTCCCGCGACGGCGGGGTTTTCGAGGCAGGGATAGAAGGCTGCTTCCAGGCTCTTGACGGTGGAAGGCAGGATGGCTTGGATCATGGTGGTTTCTCCGGTTGCGGTCTTTTTCTCACTGCATTTTTTTATTGTGCGCCGGGGAAGGGTAATTATCTGCAAATGGATCAGGAGGTTTTTCCCCTTTTTGATTCAGTAGCTTAGGGCGTTACCGAGACTTTTGGGGAGAATGAAGAGAGCGCTGGCTAAGATTCATGCTCTACCACGCTTCGCTGGAAGGAAGCGAAGGATGGGGTACCCGCCAATAAGGAAAAGCACGCCGCGGGATCGCCCAAAAGTTCTCAAGAATACATGGGCGTTTCCGGGGAGTAATCCGCGATTGGGATGGGGCGCTGCGATCCCAGTTCTCAGAATCGAAACCTGGGCCACCCGCAGCACCCTCCCCGGTCCCCAAGAGCGAGGGACCGGGGGCACCCTCGGCCAGGGGAACCCTCGGTGGTTTTTTACATCGTCATCGAGACCGGGGCCACCCGCCCGCCCCGCCTTCGCGCCCATAGGAAAAACCCAAAACGAGCTTTCAAGGCATTGGCGATCTATCGTCCGGTGAGCGCAAAAAAGCAAAGCGGAGACAGAGCCCACCTGGGACCCATCTCCGCTCCCTCACCGTCTCGATGAGTCGCAACTGGCTATTCCTCGGTCAGGTTGCTCTCCAGCAGAGCCCGCCTCCGCTTCACCGGATGGCAGCAAGTGTAAAGGATGTCCGGAGACAAACTGTAAAGGATGTCCCGGCACTTGACAGCGAGGGACCGGGGGCACCCTCGGCCAGGGGAACCCTCGGTGGTTTTTTACATCGTCATCGAGACCGGGGCCACCCGCCACAAGCTCGCTTATAGATATCGAAAAAGTCATCGCACGCTCACTTCCTGCCTACGCGGCACGATGTTTCTAAGGTAAGGCAATTGCCGGTCGATATACAGAACTAGACAACCTCCGCACCTCCCAGTCGAGGTTCATCGTCGAGAGGCTTCATTTGCATGTTCGAATTCCGCAATCTCCGCATCTCTCGTAAATTCAGCGTCGCGTTTGGAGCCGTGTGTTTGCTGTGCGCTCTGCTGGGAGCGGCCTCGCTGACTGGCCTTTTCAAGGTGCGATCGGCGATCAACAACATCGTGGACAAGTCGGCTCCCTCCATGAAGGTATTGGGATCGATCCGCTATTCCGTGGCAACGATTCGGCGATCGGACGCGCTTCTGCTGTTGTGCGATACAAGCGCCTGCACCACGCGCCTGGCAGCCAAGCGCAAGACTTACATTGCCTCCTACGAGCGGGGGATTCAGGACTACGCCTCCATGGTGTCTTATCCCGGAGAGCGAGAGATTTTCGAGACGATCCGCCAGAACGCTGCGGCCTACATTGCGCTGAGCGAGCAGAGCAGGAAGCTGGCTGATAGCGGCAAGATCGAAGATGCCTCGCGCATGCTGTTAACCGGGGATGCGGTAAAGACCTACAACGCGGCAGCAGACGCGGTCGAAGCGGACGTTGTGCTGAACGACCGGATGGGGGCGGAACAGGGCGTGCAATCAACCCGGCTGGTGAATAAACTGCTGGTCGGGATTTCTGTCGTAATGGCGATGACGATGCTGCTTTGCGGCGTGATCGGCGCAGGTCTTACCCGCCAGATCGTGCCTTCGCTGCAGGCGGCGACGGCGGCCCTTGAGCAGGTTGCGGAAAAGAACCTGACGGTCACCGTGGAGGTGCGGAGCGGGGACGAAATTGGGCGGCTTTCGACTGCATTGAATAGGACCGTGGAAACGATGCGGAGTGTTTTGCACTCGGTGGCGGAGGGAGCGGAGACGCTTTCAACAGCGGCGGCGAATCTGAGCGAGCGCATGACGCGGAGCAGCGGGAATACGCAGAAGGAGACCAGCGAGATCAGCCAGATTGCGGCGGCGGCACAGGAGATGACGGCGACCATTGGCGAGATCAGCCACAACGCGGAACTGGCCTCAGGCTCCAGCAGGGACTCTGCCGAGGCGGCGCGGCGTGGCGGCACCGTGATGGATGCGGCAACCGCGACGATGCAGGACATTGCGACCTCGACCAAGTCAGTGGAGGAGAAGATGGCGTCGCTTGCCCGGCGGTCGGAAGAGATCGGCAAGGTGGTGAGCGTGATTCAGGAGATCAGCGGGCAGACCAACCTGCTGGCGCTCAACGCGGCCATCGAAGCTGCCCGCGCCGGCGAGCACGGACGGGGCTTCGCAGTGGTGGCAGGCGAGGTGCGGCGGTTGGCCGAGCGAACCAAGGGCGCGACCGAAGAGATCGCCGGCACCATCCGCAGTATCCAGGAGGAGACGCGGTCGACGCTGGAAGTGATGTCCGGAAGCCGCAGCACGGTGGAAAACGGGCTGAGCGAGACGGCCCGGGCGCGCGCCAGCCTGCAGGCAATTATCGGGTCGTCGAACGAGGTGGAGAACCAGATTCAATTGATCGCCACGGCGGCCACTGAGCAGACCGCGGTGTCCGGTGAGATTTCCGAGTCTGCCAGCCACATCTCGGGCCTGGCGACGGAGAACTCCCATGCCACGGAAGAGGCGGCCGAGGCATGCAAACACCTCTCTGCGCTGGCTACGGATTTGGACAGGATCATCCGCCAGTTTCGCATGGATGACGGCTCCGGCAGGCGAGTCCAGGATGCGCACCGCGTATCCGGTCGCTCGGCCGCTTGATTTGAGTGCTCATCGACGCCATGCGGCGGGGATTGCCGTGGGATCCGCGCAACAAAGTTCGAACTAAAATTCGCACGCCAAACTTCCCGTTTAGATACGGATTCCCGATTCACACTATCTCCTTCCTCGATCGGCGAATCGAGCCCGCTTCTTCATTGCAAACGGCCAAGCGCTGGTTCCTACTTGATTCTGTCTTGCACGCATTGCCGTTATCGATCTCCTGATTTCTCTTTCGGATTTCTGCGTGTTCCGAAGTTGAAAGGAACAATCCAAATGGAAAGCGCCACAGAGATTGTGAATGCGACCGCACTCCAGAAAGTCTCCGGCTCGACAGCAGGAAATCGTTCCACTCTGACTGCAAACCAGGCTGAATCAGAACCGGGAACGGCGAGAACATCTGCCATGCGCAAGCTGGGGTGGTCGATCGCAGGCGCTGTGGCGGTCTTTGCCACTCTCCTCTCGCTGCTGCTGGTTGGTGCTCCGGTGGCTTCCGATGCTCAGGCACCCGATGAAAAGCAGGCGCTGCAACAGCAGGTTGACAGGCTGACGAAAGCCCTGGCAGAGCTTCAGACTCGAATAGACGCGCTGGAGAAAAACGAGAAGGACAAGAACACCTCTGGGCAAGGGAATCCGTCCGACCAGGAACGTGCTGCGCAGAAGGACGCCGTAGCTTTGAGAGACGCTGTGGTGCAGGCTGCTCCACCGGTAGTGACCGCCACGGCGGAAAGCGCGCAAGGGTCTCCTCGACCCGAGGCGAAGACTCCTCAGTCCAGTTCCGCCGCGCCCGGCACATGGCCCGGATCAACTTCGCCATCGGTAAGCGGCATTGATCCTGCCGCGGTGCTCAACCTGACGCTGGGCGCAACGCAACCCACGACTGCCGAGCAGGCGAAACACAGGTTTTTTGAGAGGAAGCCAGGCAGAGACCTCACCTTCTATACCAAGACGGGAGAGATCACCTTCTACGGAAATCTCGATGTCTCGGTCGATTCGGCAACCAAGGGCTTGAATGGCGTGCCGCTCGGTACGGCCAGCGCTCCTCCGGTGGGCAACGGTGGCTGGCTCGAAGATATTTCCACCAACCTGGCCTACATTGGCGTGCGCGGAACCCAGATGACCGGGCTGAAGGACACCAACTTCATCTATCAGTTGGAAACCTCCATCAACATCTCCACTGCGCCCGGACTGCACGAGAGCAATAGTCAGGAGCAGGACACCGTCGACGGCACCCTTTTTACACGAAACAGCTACATCGGCATCGGGAAAGTCAAGTGGGGCGCCTTGTTGATTGGCAAAACAGATCCTCCCTACAAGCAGTCCACAGCGCGCATGAACCCCTTCAACGGCATGGAAGGCGACTACGGCGTCATCATGGGCAACACAGGGGGGGACAACCGCGTTGAATTCGGGTACCGGCTCGATCACTCCCTCTGGTATACGTCGCCCAAACTGCGTGGATATCAGTTCAACACGCTCTTCTCACCCGGCCAGAATCGCGCCGGCGACAGCGACAACATTGCAGCGGGCGAACCGGATTGCACCGGGGGCGACCAACCTGGGAACGGCGGCCTCTCCCCCATAGCCTGCAATGACGGCGGCTTCAGCGACGTGGTCAGCGCCAACGTCTCCTATACCAGGGAACCGCTGTACATCACGGCAGCCTACGAGCGCCACATGAAGGTCAACCGGCAAAGCGATATGACCGGAATCTATTCGAGCGCCGTGCCATCCGGCTACACGGGGCCGATCACCACAAACGATCCGTCCTACACCGGAGCGAACAGTACGTTCATCAACAGTGCGGGCTATCTGTTTTGGGTCCCAACCGCCTTCTATAACGCCGAAGTGGCCGACGAGGATGCAGGCAAAGTCGGAATCCAGTACGGGTTCTTCAACAAGAAGACTCAAGTCAGCGCCATTGTGGAGGACCTGCACCGCTACGTGCCCGGTTTCCTGGAATGGCAGAATGAGCGGCAGCGTCTGGGTAGCTGGCTTGCCGCAACCCAGGCCATCGGCCCAGCCGACAGCCTCTCCATCGGCTGGGCGCGCGCCTACCGGACACCGGGCGATCCCTGCCAGCACGCCGATTGCTTCGCTCTTGCGCCCTACGCGGAGCCCGCGGACGGAGATTTGACGGGCGGTCGCGGCGTGAACAATCAATCCGACATGTACACTGTTGCCTACAGGCATAGGATCGGCGACGGGCTGGAGATTTACACCGACTGGGCGGCCACGTACAACGACCAATATGCTCACTACGACCTGGGAGCCGGCGGCCGCGGCGTGACGACCGATTGCCACGATGCCTCCGATGCGACCGGTAACGAATCTTCAAATCCTCACTGCTGGACTGGCGTCCACCTGAAGGCCTTCTCCGCGGGACTGGACAAGCGGTTCTAGATTATTTTGACGAATCGCATTGTTTCGACTGGTTGCCGGCGGAGTTTGCAAGTTCTTTGTTTCGGTGGGACGAAACGGGTTTTTTCGAGCTAATCCCTTTATTTTTGTGGGGGTTGTGGCAAAAGTGGGGGAGGGGTGGGGTGTTTGGTCCCCGGTGCGTGCTCGGTGGGGGCGTGGATTTTGGGCTCCCTGGGCTCGGTTGCGAGGGCGGCCTGCGCGGCGTAGAGGAGCTTGGTCCCGCTTTCGTCCTTGATGGCTCCCATGAGCATGCCGTAACCGGCACAGGCGATGAAGTCGCAGATATTCCGGTAACCTGAGAGCGGGGGCATGGCCAGACGGAAGGCTTTGCCGACGCAACGCTCGGTGGTGGAAGACGGGATGGCTTGGATCATGGCGGTTTCTCCGGTCGCGGCCTTTTTCTCACCGCATTCTCGATTGTGCGCCGGGGGAGGGTAATTATCTGCAAAAGGGGTCACGCGGGTTTGTGCGTTATTTGATCCAGGACGCTAAAGCGTTTGCCGGGACGAGTCCGGGGCTGGACGAGGGCAGACGGTTAAGGTCCGTGGTTTCCCACTTTCCCACGGCACGGCTGCGACGATCTGTTTGATTCTGTTCACGCTATTTGTTGCACTTGGACTTTGAATGTGCCCACCAGTTCCTTGGCGAAGGGTGGACCCCCCGCCATTACTTATAAAATCCGACTACTCTTTGAAAGAAGGACTCGAAGGATGAGTATCCGGGGGAAATTGTGCGTCTTCACGATGTTGGCCATGCCGTCGACCGTTGTTATAGGCTGCGGCGGGGGTGGAGGCGGGTCGACTCCCCCGCCGCCAACTACCTACACGATCGGTGGCGTTGTCTCCGGACTCACCGGCACAGGGTTGGTGTTGCAGGATAACGGCGGCGACAATCTGTCGGTCAGTGCAAATGGCGCCTTCACCTTCTCCAATACCGTAGCCAGCGGTGCGACCTATAGCGTGTCCGTTTCTACCCAGCCCACGGGCCAAAGTTGCACGGTGACCAACGGCAGTGGAACCGCAAGCGCCAACGTTACGAATGTTCAGGTTGTATGCTCGAATCTCCCACCGACCGCCTATACCATCGGCGGCACAGTCTCCGGACTCACCGGCACAGGGTTGGTTTTGCAGGATAGCGGCGGCAATACCTTGTCGGTAAGTGTTAATGGCGCTTTCATCTTCGCGAATTCTGTTCCGAGCGGTGCGACCTATAGCGTGTCCGTGCGTACTCAGCCCACGGGCCAAACCTGCACGGTGACCAACGGCAGTGGCACGGCTACCGCCAATGTGACAAGTGTCCAGGTTGCGTGCTCAAATCTTCCACCGACCACTTATACCATCGGCGGCACGGTCTCGGGACTCACCGGCACCGGGTTAGTTTTGCAGGATAACGGCGGCAATAACCTGTCGGTAAGTGCAAATGGCGGCTTCGCCTTCTCGAATTCTGTTGCCAGCGGTGCGACCTATAGCGTTTCGGTCCTTACCGAGCCCACGGGCCAAAGTTGCACGGTGACCAACGGCAGCGGAACCGCAAGCGCAAATGTGACGAATGTGCAGGTCACATGCTCGAATCTTTATACGATCGGCGGCACGGTTTCCGGGCTCACCGGCACAGGGTTGGTTTTGCAGGATAATAGCGGCAACAACCTGTCGGTAAGTGCAAATGGCACCTTCACCTTCTCCAATACTGTTGCCAGCGGCGCGACCTATAGCGTTTCGGTGCTTACCGAGCCCACTGGCCAAAGCTGCACGGTAACCAACGGCAGCGGAACCGCAAGCGCCAATGTGACGAGTGTGCAGGTGACATGTTCGAACGTCTATACGATCGGCGGCACGGTCTCCGGACTCACCGGCACCGGGTTGGTGGTGCAGGATAATGGGGGCAACAACCTGTCGGTAAGTGCAAATGGCGCCTTCACCTTCTCGAATGCCGTCGCCAGCGGCGCGACCTATAGCGTTTCGGTGCTTACCCAGCCCACGGCGCAAAGCTGCACGGTGACCAACGGCAGCGGAACCGCAAGCGCCAATGTGACGAGTGTGCAGGTGACATGTTCGAACGTCTATACGATCGGCGGCACGGTCTCCGGACTCGCCGGCACCGGGTTGGTCTTGCAGGCTAGTTATGTGTGCCCTTCGGGGTCTTTGGCATTGTGTACTCAAGGCGAGACTGACTCGTCTCTCATTGGGAACTATGTGACCACGGGTGACAGTCTCTGCGTGGTGTATGGTCTAACGACGGCACAAAGTTATCCAACTATTGTCATCAATAATGCGCCTTTTCTCAATCGCAGTGAGTTGCAGAATGAGTGCATAGGCGGGCAAATTCTAGCAGGGATGGTCTCAATCTATGGGCCGTTAGTTCACCCTCACTCTCCTGCTGTTACTGGACAACCGGCAATCCTAAGTTTCTCTATGCTTGTGAATGACATTTCCAATATCTGTCCTAGTGGATGCGAGTACACCGAAGCTAGCTATGAAGCGGGGCTATCGTCCTTTATGGCTACGGCGATTGCGGATGGTTTTCAACTTGAGTACGTGCTTTCGTGGCCGGCGGCGGGGCGCATGAGTGCTGTTGAAAACCAAGTGCGCAACGATGTCGATACTTATATGACGCCTTTGAGTCAAGGGGGCGCTAACATGCAAGTGACATGGATCGTCAACACACTCAGCTTCATGAATGGCCCTGGGAGCATGCTTTGTGGACCTCAGGGGAATCAGGCTTGTTATCAGCCCGACGGTATTCATGAATCGGCGGCCGCAAGCGCAATGATCGCAGGGCTGGTGCAGGCAAATCATCTTTCCAGCTGGAATCCTTCTCCAGGATATATAGGCGTTGAGGGGGTGAACGCAAATGGCCCCGTAACCCTCCTGACTTCCGTTCCCGGTGGCGCAACCTACAGCGTCACGGTTCTGGGGCAGCCCACCGGACAGAGCTGCACTGTGACCAACGACAGTGGCACGGTCACCGCCAATGTGGCGAACGTGCAGGTCACATGCTCGAATCTTCCACCAACAAACTATACCATCGGGGGCGTAGTCTCTGGCCTCGCCGGCGCAGGGTTAGTGCTGCAGGATAACGGCGGCAACAACCTGCCGGTAAATGTAAATGGCGCCTTCACCTTCTCGAATACCGTTACGACGGGCGCGGCCTACGCTGTCACGGTCCTTACCCAGCCCACCGACCAAATCTGCACTTTGACCAACGGCAGCGGCACAGCTTACTCCATTGTGACGAATGTACAGATTGGGTGCGTCGGGGAGTGGGCGTGGATGGGAGGAAGCGATCTGGCAGGTGCAAGCGGAGTTTTCGGTACTGAGTATCAATTTGCCGCTTCCAACGCTCCTGGGAACCGCTCGGGCGCCGCCAGTTGGACTGACCAGAGCGGTAGATTCTGGCTGTTTGGCGGAAATGCAACCTATTCCGCAACGAACTCAGGCGAAATCAACGACTTTTGGGTCTTCGATCCTTCCCAGGGCACGCAGGGCGAGTGGTCCTGGATGGGAGGGAGCAACACGCTTCCAGTGAGTTCCGCCGGCCCGCCAGGCGTTTACGGCACCCAGTATCAGTTTGCGGCCTCTAACATTCCCGGAGCTCGCAGCGGTGCGGTCCGCTGGACCGACCCAAGCGGAAGGTTCTGGCTTTTTGGCGGTTCCGGGTACGATTCCTCCGGAAATAATGGCAGTCTTGATGACCTCTGGGTCTTCGATCCCTCTGAGGGGGCGCATGGCGAGTGGGCCTGGGTGGGAGGAAGCAGCACGCTTCCTATGCCAGGCAGTTGTCAGCCCGGTGTTTACGGGTCGCAGTATCAGTTCGGAGCTTCCAACACACCCGGAGGGCGAACCGGGTCCGCCAGTTGGATCGACGCGAGCGGCGGACTCTGGCTCTTCGGCGGTGAAGGGTGCGGACCCTCAGGAAGCAATGAAACCAACGACCTTTGGGTCTTCGACCCCTCTCAGGGCGCACAAGGCCAGTGGGCCTGGATGGGAGGAAGCAACACGTTCAATGCGAGTGGAGTCTACGACATGGGGGTTCTGTACCCTGCTTCAAATATTCCCGGAGCTCGCAGTGGAGCCGTCAGCTGGACCAACCAACTCGGATTCTGGCTCTTTGGGGGTGTTGGGATCGATGCCTCGGGAAATGCGGGCTCGCTCAACGATCTTTGGCTCTTCGAGTCCTACCAGGACGCACATGGCGGGTGGGCCTGGATGGGAGGAAGCAATACCATTCCATCACCGGGCGGCGGCGAGCCCGGCGTTTACGGCACGGAGTATCAGTTCACAGGCTTTCCCGGATCCCGCAGCGGAGGCGTCAGTTGGACCGACCAGAACGGCAAACTCTGGCTTTTCGGCGGTACTGGATACGATGCCTCGGGCAACTACGGCGTTCTCAATGACCTGTGGGTCTTCGACAGCTCCCTCGGTGGGAGGGGCGAGTGGGCCTGGATGGAAGGAAGCACCACAGCTGATGTGAGCGGTGCTTACGGCATGGAGTACCAGTTTGCAACATCCAACGCTCCCGGAGCTCGCGCCGGAGCCGCCAGTTGGACGGACCAAAACGGTAGATTCTGGCTCTTCGGCGGGAACGTCCTGGATTCCTCAGGAGACGAGGGCGATCTTAACGACCTCTGGGTTTATCAGCCCTGAGCTGCATACCGCAAATCGACTACGGATCTCAGGGCCAGTTTTCGTTCGGCGGGGGCAAACGGCTAAAGTATCCCATGGTCGTCGGGTTCCCTTAGCGGTTGGTTGGCTTCGTACCTGGCTTGGTGCGCTTTGAGTTGGGCTGCGAGATCGGCGTTGCCCTGCTTTTCCGATAGCGCCAGAGCCTGGTTTACCGCTTCCTTGGCCTGGTCGAAGCGGCCATTCTCGGCGTAAGACGAGGAGAGTGTGTCCAGAACGGAGATGTCCTGCGATTGGGTCAAATCCCTGGCCCGCTCTGCCAATATCACCGCCTCGGGGCCGTTGCGCAGGGAGGCGTCGGCGCTGGTGGCCATCAGGCTCGCGGCTAGCTTGAGCACCGAGACGCGGTCCGGCTCTCCATCCAGCGCCAACCGCAACTGGGCTAGCGACTCCCGATACTTCCCCTGCATGTAGTACGCGAATCCCAGTCCCTCATGGGCCTGGAAAAATCCAGGGTAGATGCGCACAGCATTCTGCCATGCGTCGATCGCGTCCTCGACCTGGTGCTCCCGCATCTCCACGGAGCCGAGAGCGTAGAAGGCCTGAAGAAAGTTCGAGTTCGCCTGCGTGGCCTTCTTTAGATAGAAGACGGCCTCTTTCAGTCTGCCCGCGTCTGTCAGCGCCATCCCCATGCCGTTGTTCACGCGCGCGTCTTCCGGGTCCATGGCGATGGCCTTCTTCCACGTCTCAAAGGCCTCGTCCTTGTTCCCCGCGTCCTGCAGACTTCCTGCCTCATCGATCAGGCGATACAGCTCCGAAGCCGGCGACGTCATATCGAGGACGGCGTCCGGCGCGATATTGACGAACTCCGGCAGATTTACGGCACGGTTTGCGGCTGTCGAATCCTCAATGAGGATCGGTGGCGAGTCGTTTCCATCGGCGTCGATGTGGGTGAGATACATCTGGGTGTAGGGCGAACGGCTCTTGGAGGAAAAGACCATCCACCGCCCATTGGGAGAGAAGCTGTGCCAGGAGTTCATGAGCGACGTATTGCAGCGCATCTTGCGTGCCGCGCCGCCGGTGGACGGAACGATGTAGAGCTCGCTATCGGGGCGCATGAGTTGCGCGTTTTTGGATTTCACAAAGACAATCCAGCGGCCGTCCGGCGAGATTTTGGGGAAGCTGTTGCTCATGCCATTGTTCGAAGCGCCCAGCACGGGCTCCGTCACCCCACCCTTACCTTCGTTGAAGGGGACGCGGTAGAGGCTGTATTGGATTTGCACCTCGTTGGGGTCGTTGGCCTCGGTGGGCAGCGGTACGCCCTCGGGATGCGGCTCCTTGGCTTCGGCGCGGACGAAGACGATGGACTTGCCGTCGGGACTCCAGACGCCGTCGGTCTGAACGTAGCGGGGATCGTCCGCTCCGGGAAGCGGCTCGCGCCGGGCGGTTTCCCGGTTGTACCAGGTCAGAATTCCGCGCGTGGGATAGAAGACCTGAAGGAATCGATAGTCCTTGAAATTGGTGACGAAGTAGGAACTCCCAATGGACTGGTCGCGTCCCGCAAAGGTGGTCAGGACATACTTTCCATCGGGAGACACCTGGGACATGAAGCCGACCCGCGATTGGCCCACCCGCAGATCGGTGTTCCAGGAGACCGTATCGTCATTGCGAATGGCCATGTGCTGCTGGACCGGAACCACGGCGTAAAGCCCCTTGTCGTTTCCAGGGCCGTCCACGTCCATGCCCATCGTTTTGCCGTCGGCTGAAAATGAGTGGCAGTTGGCGCAGGTGTGCAAACCGGTCATCAGGAGCCGGCTCTCCGGTTTACCGATGTCGCGCAACCGCCAGGCAATCAGGCTCAACTTGGAGGGCGCGAGCGGCTGCACTACATGGTTGGCTCCTTCGGACGGCATCAGCGGGACGTCGCGGTAGAAGATCGGAGCGCCGACCGGATCGGCGGAAGTCGACAGCGCCACTTGGACCTGGCTCACTGCGTGGCCGGACTCATCAAGGCCCGTGATCTCCACGGTTGCCGGGCCTTTTACCGAGTGCTTCTTGATAAGCGCCCAGGCATCCGCTTCCGGCTTCCAGGTATGCGCCGCTGCCTGCTCCGGCGTTAGAAATGGTGGCTTGTTTGCCGTAGAAACGCATTGCGGGTCGATCGCGCCAATCTTCATCCCTTCGCCGAGCGAAGTGAGATGGATGGCCTTGCCATGGTCGCCAAATTTCACATCGATATGCCAGGATCGCGCGGAAGGCTCCGCATCGCGCCAGAGAAAAGTCGGCGCGGCGATGTCCGGAGGGAAAACTGCGCCGTCCTGCGGATAGTCCACGGTGATTGCCGGTTTTACCGACGCCGCAGCCTGCATCACTGAGCTTGCTAGCCTTGCAGTTGGAAGCGCCGCCGGTCTGACTGCGCCGGAGACTCCCTGGAGCCGCAGAAAGGAGCCCGTCAGCAGTCCGGTCCCGAGCAGCGCCAACCCTACAGGAGGCAGCCACCCTCTCCGGACCCTCGCCGCAGTCTCCTTCGCCCGCATCTCCTAATACCCCAGTTGCAACCCTAGCGGCGAAAAGCCATGCAAGCTGTGAGCAGGGTCACACGGAGGAGCATTGGCTGAGAAGGGTCGGCCCCACCCGTCGGCAGAGGTTGTAAGTTCTTTTTTGGGGGTTGCGGCAAAAGTGGGGGAGGGGTGGGGTGTTTGGCCTCCGAGGAAGGCTCCGCGCGGGACTGGGTTTTGGACTCCTTGGGCATGGTTGCGAGGGCTTCGAGGCTCGCGGTGGTGGAAAGTGGGAGGGCTTGGATCATGATGGTTTCTCCGCTTGCGGTCTTTTTCTCACCGCACTACTGATTGTGCGCCAGGGAAGGGTAATTATATGCAAACAGGTCATGCGGGCTTGTTCCCTTTTTGATTCAGGACGTTACGGGGTTTGCCGGGACCGATCTTGCTTGACTGCGGGCGCCGTGCTGCAAATTGAGGTTCGCAGTCTCCCCGGTCCCCAAGTGCGAGGGACCGGGGGCACCCTCATCGCGGTCAGGAAAAGGCACCGGGACCGGGGCCACCCGCCGAGCTCCCCAAGCGTTTGCACAAGCCGTGATCGACGTTGATGGACTTTGACTGACAGGGCGTCCTGGTTTCTACTTTATCGATGCATGAAAGTCCGCGATTCGAGCTCAGATAACCAGGCGAAAGGAGCATTCCAGCCATGCGATCCGACATTGTTCCCGGTGCGCTCTTCCCCGATTACGAACTGACAGATCACACTACGAAGCGCCGCAAACTTTCCGAACTGCAGAGCCAGCATCCCATGGTTCTGGTGCTCAGCCGTGGAGGATATTGTCCGAAAGACCGTCGGCAAGCCGAACTCCTGGTTCAGTTCCACCGCGAGATGGAAGTTGGATACTGCCGCCTGGTCACGATCAGCACCGACAACATCACCGCGACGAACGAGTATCGTTCGGGCGTCGGCGCCCATTGGCCGTTCCTCTCCGATGCGGGTCGAGTAATTCAAAAGGATCTCGATATCGCGGAGTACACCGATCCGGATCACAATCCGATGATTCCCCATGTCGTTGTTCTGGAACCGGGCCTCATCGTTTACAAGGTCTACAACGGTTATTGGTTCTTCGGCCGCCCGACGATTGAGGATCTCCGCCAGGACCTGCGTGCAGTTACCAGAAAGTGCCGGCCCGATTGGGATATCACGACACCGGAAATGAAGGCCGCTTGGAAGGAAGGCCGCAAAGAGCTCTTCTATCCCTATGGAAAGACCTACGCACAAACATGGGGAGAGCAAGATTGAAGCCGGGCGTTATTCGTAGTGGAGGGTTTTAGCCAGGTCTAGTCTCAGAGCGCGACGGGCCGGGAGCAGGGCGGCCAGACCGACGATTGCCATCAGGACTCCAATGGCCAGGGCATATCCCGCGGGATCGAAGTTGCTGACACCGTAGAGCGCTTTGCGCAGGACCTTGGAGGCCGCCCCCGCGATTCCTGCGCCGGCGATCAGGCCGATGGCGACCGGCCAGGTGAATTGGTGGAGGACTGAGGCGAGAACCTGCGCGCGTTTGGCGCCGAGGGCGATGCGGATGGCAATCTCCTTGGTGCGCTGCGAGACGGTGAAGGCGACCAGGCCGATGATGCCGACGCCTGCCAGCAGCACGGCGACGAGCCCGATGAGGCTCACTACAGAGGCAGCTTTCTCGATGCCACTGACGCTGTCAAGATAGAGGGCCTGGAGCGGGCGAATCTCTGGAAAGAGGCGCGGATCGAGAGTTTCGCTGATGGACTTGACGATGGCCGGTACGGGAGCGGGGTCGCCGGCGGTGCGGGCCATCACTACCATCTCCGGCATGTCGTCTGGTTGCGCGGGGAAGTACTGCTCGGTGGCATCGTCGTCGTTGAGCGCGTTGATGCGGGCGTCTCCGACCACGCCGACGACGAGGGGCTTGGTGTCTTGATCGGTCATGCGCTGGCCGACCGGGTTTTGGCCCGGCCACTGTTGGCGGGCAAAGGACTGGCTGACGATGATGGCGTTCTTCTCGCCGGGATAAAAAGTGCGGCCGAGGAGGATGGGAATGCGCATGGTTTCGAAGAAGCCGGGGTCGATCCAGTTGGGGTAGATGGTGACGGTGCGGCCGTTGATTTCGGAGGTTTCGCGGTCGACCGCGTGGCCCATGGGCGGCAGCATGACGAGGGACACGGACTTGACGCCGGGAACAGAGCGCAGGCGGTTCTGCAACTGGTCCAGATAGGCTCGGGCGGCGGCGGGAGCGTAACCGTGCTGGCGGAGTTGCGAATCGATGGACATGACCTGCTGGTAGCCGAAGCCGGGATCGGTGTAGAGGGCGTGCTGCGTGGCGCGGACCAGAAGGCCGGCGACGATAAGCAGCACGCAGCTTGCGGCGACCTGGGCGCCTACAAGGATCTGGCGGACCATGGTCTTGCGCTGGCGCTGGCGGGCGATTTGCAAGGCGGGAGCGAGGCCGAAGAAGATGGCCGAAGCCAGGGCAACGGCGAAGGTGAAGACTAGAACGCGCCAATCGGGATCGGCTGTGAGCCACTTGGGAGCATCGAGCTGGGCGAGGGCAACGCGCACGACCACGTAACCGAGTCCGAGGCCGGCGAGGGCGCCCAGCATCGCTAGTAAAAGACTCTCAGTACAAAGCTGGCGGAAGATCCGGGCGCGGTTGGCGCCGATGGCGACGCGGATGCCGATTTCGCGCTCGCGGGTGACGGCGCGGGCCAGCAGCAGGCCGCCGAGATTGGCGCAAGCTACGGCGAGAATCAGCAGGGTCAGCGTCGCGACCATGGCTGCGACCTGGTACATCTCGGGCTGCATAACTTGGAGGTGGCCGCCGGGGGAACTCTGGATATATTCGTTGTCCCAGATGTCTTTGGGGTGCTGGCGGCGGAGTTCGTTGGTCAGGGCGCGCAGCTCCTGCTCAGCGGCTTTCGCGGAGACACCGGGGGCGAGCCGGCCCCACATGCGCACATCCGAGCTGCCGGCGCCGGTGAGGACGTTGCTTCCTTCAATGAAGTAGGGCTGCTGCGCGATGGGGAGAAACAGGTCGGGATGCTGGCCGCCAAGGCTGGCGAATGCGTAGGGAGTGATGCCGACGATGGTGACGGACTTCTTGTTCAAGTGGATGACGCGGCCGACAACTGAGGGATCGCCGCCATAACGGCGCTGCCAGAAACCCCACGACAGAACGACTGCCGGCGCATTGCTCACGGAGCCGTCGCGCTCGGGATCGAGGAGACGGCCAAGGCCAGCGGGCGTGCCGAGCTCGGTGAAATAGTTGGGCGTGACAAAGGTTGTGCTGGCTGTTTGTACGTCGTCGTCCACCTGCATGCCCGGCACGCCGAGAACGGCCATGACCGCGGAGAGCGACTTGGCGTGCTCGCCGTAGAAGAGGACGGAGGGATAGGGCATCTCGCTGGTGTAGTTGGTGGGCGAGCGGCGTTCGAGGCGGACGAGAGAATCGGGATCGCGGACGGGAAGCGGCTTGAGCGCGACCATGTCAAACAGGCTGAAGGCGGAGACGTTGATGCCGATGCCGATGGCGAGGACCAGCACGGCCATGATGGTGAAGCCGGGGGAGCGGGCCAGGATGCGCACGCCGTAGCGCAGGTCCTGGATGAGGCGGTCGAGCCATGTCCAGCCCCAGGCTTCGCGGGATTGCTCGCGCATGCGGAGCGTGTTGCCGAAGTTGCTGCGGCCGGCGCGGGCGGCCATCTCGCGATGGAACTCCATGTCGCTTTCGAGTTCGCGATCGAAGCGGCGGCGGTTGATGAGATAGCGGATGCGGCGGAAAAGCTCGCCCATGATGGGCCTCCTGTGGAGCGGGATCAGGCGGTACGCAAAATGTCCTGGATGGCCTGGGTGACGCGATCGTAGTCGGATAACTCGGCCTTGAGATGCTTGCGGCCGTCGGGCGTGAGCCGGTAGAAGCGGACTTTGCGGTTGGTTTCGGAGATGCCCCACTCGGCCGTGACCCAGCCTTTGACCAGCATTTTCTGCAGGGTGGGATAGAGGAGGCCTTCTTCTACGCCGAGTACTTCGCTGGAGAGGATGTGGATGCGTTGGGCGATGGCGTAGCCGTGCAGGGAGCTGGATTGGAGGACGCGGAGGATGAGCATGGGGAGG
>Ga0182013_10003580_pt1 | contig 19274 bp, 15 predicted proteins | sample 612S2MmetaG_FD_120487 | JGI IMG/M metagenome (GOLD analysis project Ga0182013, IMG submission 120487) | Permafrost microbial communities from Stordalen Mire, Sweden - 612S2M metaG | ecosystem: Environmental > Terrestrial > Soil > Wetlands > Permafrost | place: Sweden: Stordalen | collected... | reverse complement strand
TGGACGAGATCTACGCCGGCGTGGAGCGGTTGATCGAAAACATCGACTATCTCATCGTGAGCCGCGATTTTCCCTGCCGGCTCGTGAACGACAGGAATCTGGAGCGCGCGCTGCGCATCATGCAATCACGCTACGGATGCCAACTTACCGCCGCTACGCTCGGCCGGGATGGCGTACTGGCCTGGGATGGCCAACGCTATTTGCATAGCCCTGCGTATTGCGTTCCCGTGCTGGATACCACCGGCGCGGGTGACGTCTTCCATGCCGGATTTATCTACGGATTGCTGCGCGACTGGCCGCTCGAGCGGACTCTCGATTTCTCCTGCGCCGCTGCGGCGATCAACTGCATGTCTCAAGGAGCCCGGGGAGGCATCCGGCAAGTGGATGCAATCGAAAATCTCATGGCCAACGGTGCGCGCTACCAGGCCGTATACGCGCTCCCCTCAATCGATTGACTGCCGTGAATCGACGCCCGATTGATCGCGTGAAAAGGCGCCGACCTGCGAGCGGTCCCCCACTGCATCAACTCATTTAAAATAGAATCTGCGGCTCAACGATCCCGCTCCAATACTGGGAAAGCTGAGCGGCTTGATGCAACACGGAGAGAATGAATGCCCCTGTTTAAAACCTCGAATCCCGCGCTCGGAGAAGGCACATTTCGCGATCTTGCCGGAAGCCGCTTTAGCGGCGCCATCGATGCCTCCGCGCGCATGACCTTGAGCGGCACGATCAACAAGACCGCCATCCTGCTGATCTGCGCCGTGGCCACCGCGGCCTGGACCTGGAACAAATTTTTCCAGAGCGCCGACATCGGCGCCATTGCGCCCGAGCTTATGATCGGCACATTCGGCGGATTGATCTTCGCCATGATCACCATCTTCAAGAAGGAGTGGGCGTGGGTGACCGCCCCCATCTACGCCTTGCTCGAGGGCATGGCTCTGGGAGGCATCTCGGCCATCTACGAGATGCGCTACAACGGCCATGGTATCGCCATCCAGGCCGTGAGCCTCACCTTCGGCACACTGCTGGTCCTGCTCATGGCCTATCGCTCGGGCCTGATCAAGGTCACGCAGAAGTTCCGCCTGGGAGTGGTCGCGGCCACGGGCGGCATCATGCTTTTTTATCTCGCCCAGATGCTGCTCAGCTTCTTCGGCGTGCGCTTCCTCACCGTGAACGGCGCCGGGCCGATCGGAATCGGGTTCAGCCTGATCGTGGTGGGCGTCGCCGCGCTCAATCTCGTACTCGACTTCGATTTCATCGAACAGGGAGTCAACGGCGGCGCGCCCAAGTACATGGAGTGGTATGGCGCCTTCGGCATCATGGTGACGCTGGTGTGGCTCTACCTTGAAATGTTACGGCTGCTTTCGAAAATGCGCAGCAGGAACTGAAGCCAGGGCGATGAACGGCGGTGCCTTCTCAAGCACCGCCGTGACCACGTCGGGCAATCTGCTTGGTCAGAACCTGACTCAGAGGAGTGGCATTATTGCCGGCCCAGGCCATCGTTCTTGTGATAGTTGGGAAAGCTCGGAACGGGAATGTCGGCGACGGGGTTGGCTTTCAATTCGTCTAGCACCACCTGCACGCCGGTTTCGAGTTGCAGGTCGTGTCCCGCGGCAACATCCTTGGGCAGTTCTTCCACGGTCACGTCGGGCGGAATGCCGCGGTTTTCCACCTCCCAATCGCCATGCAGGCCATAAATGGCGTAGCGCGGGGCCATCACATAGCCGCCGTCGATGAGGGGCGGATAGCCGCCGATCCCGACCAGCCCGCCCCAGGTGCGCGTCCCCACCAGCTTTCCGATACCGGCCTTGCGGAAATACCAGGGCATAGCGTCGCCGCCTGAGCCGGAGTTCTGGTTGATGAGCATGACCTTGGGGCCGAAGATGGCGCCCACCGGATCGTGGATGGGCTTGCCGTCGCGCTCAATGGCGCCCGAAAGCGGAAAGCGTTTCAGCACGTCGACCACATAGTCGGCGATGAAGCCGCCCTCGTTCCACCGCTCGTCGAGCACCAGCGCCTGGCGGTCAAGCTGCGAATAAAAGTAGCGGTTGAAACTGTTGTAGCCCGAGCCACCGGTGTTGGGCATGTAGACATAAGCCACCTTGCCGCCGGAGAGTTGATCCACCTTGCGGCGGTTAGCCTCGACCCAGGCCAGGTTTCGCAAGCCGAATTCGTCGCCAATGGGGACGACCGTGACGTCGCGCGCATCCTTGCCATCGGGGTTTGGACCGACATGGAGCACGGTCTGCTTGCCGGCAGTGCCGGCAAAGAACGAGTAAAGGTTGTCGCTCGCGTGCAACTCGCGGCCGTTGACTGCCAGAAGATATTCGCCTTCCTTGACGTAGACGCCGGGAAGGGTAAGCGGCGAAGCAAGGCCTGGCGTCCAATTTTGCCCTCCCAGGATTTTCGAGATGCGATAGCGGCCGTTTTCGACGGTGTAGTCGGCGCCGAGCAAACCGGTTTTGGGCTCGGTGTCGTGTGGGCCCGGGCCACCCACAAACATGTGTCCTATGGTGATCTCCCCAAGCATCTCGATGGAGAGATAAGTGAACTCCGAGCGCGAGGCGAGGCCGTCGAGATAAGGCTTGTACCTGGCCTCGATCTTGGGAATGCTCAGCCCGTGCGTGTTGGGGTCGTACAGGAAGTCACGCTCGATGCGCCAGGTCTCGTGATACATCTGCTGCCACTCGGCGCGCGGATCGATGGTGGTCTGCATGCCGCCCATGTTCAGCGGCTTTCCGGGGTTGTCGTTACCGGGCTTTAGATCGTCGGTGGGGGCGATGACCCAGTTTTGTTTGCGTGCGAAGAGCACCTTCGAACCATCGGCCGAGATGTGGAAGGAATCCAGATCGCTCAGAACCACTTCGGGCTTGCGCTTTTCGAGCGTAAAACGCCAAACTGCGTGAATGCTAGCTCCCCCGCCCTCGTCCTCGCTCGACGCCCGGCCGAAGGGCGAGCCCTCGCCAAGATAAATGACGCCGGCCTTGCCCGCAGCCAGGCCGCCATAGTTGCGCGCAGGAATGGGCAGCGAGAGGATGCGGTTGCCAATACCGTCGAGATCGACGGTGACTTTCACCGGCTTCTCCTTGTCCTTATCTTTATCCTTATCGTCTTTGCCGGCGTCTTTGCCGGCCTCTTTGTCGGCGGATTGAGTTTCGTCTTTGGCGTGCGAACTGTCATCTTTTTTCTTGTCGTCGGCGGACTTGTTGGGTTCGTCCTTCTTCTCGTCCTTAATCTTTTCGTCGTCGCTCTCCGGCGGGATGGGCGACTCGCCGTCCTTGGCCAACACCACCACGTAGGGCGCGCTGGCCTGCGCGCGATCGAGCGAGGAGAGATCGATGCCGGCGTTCGAAGGGCCGTCGTTCGTGGATGCGAGGAAGTAGAGGTACTTGCCGTTCAGGTCGAAGGCCGGGCTGGTCGCATCGCTCATGCCGTCGGTGATCTGTGTGAATTTGTGCGTCTCCATCGAATAAAGAAAGACGGCGCGGAGCTGATTATTGAGGTCGCGATTATAGGCGATCCACTTCGAGTCGGGCGACCACACCGCGCCGAAGCTTACGCCGAAGCCTCCGTAGATGCCTGAATCGATCAGCACCGGCTTGCTTGCCGCCACGCCGGGGCCTGTGGGCACATCGACCACCCACAGGCGCTGGTGCTTGTCGGTGTAGACAATATGTTTCGAGTCCGGCGACCAGGTGGGCGTGTAGAAGTAGCTGGGGTTGGGGCCAAGATCGATGACCACCGGAGGCTTGAATCCGGTCTGATCGTGCAGGTGGAGCTGATACTCGCCCGAGGCGTCGGAGAAGTACACAATGGTCTTTCCGTCGGGCGACCAGGACGGATCGCGCTCGGCCGCGCCGGAGGTGTTGGTCAGGTTGCGGGTGTCGCCCTTTTCCCCGGGAACGGTAAAGATCTCGCCGTGGGCTTCAAAGACAGCGCGCGCGCCGGTGGGCGAAAGCGCGGCGTTCTGGATCTCTTCCGGCGAAATGTTGGCAAGGTGCTGCGTCAGGCGCGAGAGCTCGCCGTGAATCTGGATTGGAACCACCTTGTCCTGGTTGGCAGCGGTATCGAGCAAGTGAATGGAACCGAACTGCTCATAGACAAGCCCGCCGGGACCTGCGCTGAAGCTCTTCAGGTCCAAACCGGTGTTGTGCACCACCTCGCTCACCTGCTTCGAGCCTCTGTCATAGCGATAAAGCGAGACCGGCCCGCCGCGGTCGGAAAGGAAATAGATGCTGTCGCCGACCCAAACTGGATTCGAGTCGTTGGAGTTGTCGCGAGGCACCCTCACGAAATCCAGCGTCTTCAGGTCGACGATCCAGATGGGCGTGGTTTGGCCGCCTACATAACGCTTCCATGCCGGCTGCCACTTGGTGATCGGCTGATAGGCGAGCGATCCGCCATCGGGCGAGTACGAAGCTTGAAAGCCCGAGGGGAGAGGCAGCGGCTCCGGCATTCCGCTGCCATCGGCGTGGACGCGAAACAGCCTCACAAAGTGTCGGTAGCTGAGCGCGCCGCCGGCGATCAGCACATCTTTGCCGTCCGGAGTCCAGCCCACCACGGCGCTGCCCCCCGGGTGCCACGTGATGCGCTGCGGGATGCCGCCCGAAGCCGAGATCACGTAGACGTCATGGCCGCCGTGCAGGTGCGCAGTGTACGCGATCTTCGAGCCGTCGGGTGAGTAGAACGGCCCGGCCACCACTTCGCCATCGGAGGTGAGCCGCTCCGCCTCGCCGCCTTGCCGGTTCACGGTCCAGATATCATCGGCATACACGAAGGCGATGCGGTCCTGCGAAAGAGCGGGGTTGCGCAGCAGCAGCGGGGTTGAAGGAGATTGGGCAACTGAGACAGCAGAAAACAGCGAGACCAGCGCGACTATGCACGGCGCCAGCCGGGAACCAGAAAAATTCATTGAGCCTCCGTGGAATATGCTGACGTGAAACCACTCGCGGGCGGGAATAGTAAACATTTCTGCATCTTACGCCGGACAGGGTTGGCCGGTTCACGAAAAATTCGAATTCCAACCACGGCGCTGTTGGCGCCACGGATCAGCCTCACGAGCCAAGCCCGATCACTTCACTTCGGGCAGTCGGTTCGGCTACGAAGCCGCGGTTCCCTGCGGAGAAATCAAGGTGAGGGTCACCGACCCAGCGGTGCTGCGCCGGTGGGGAGTTCCTCTTGGAACAATGAGCATATCGCCCTTGGTCAGAGTCACTCTGGTTGCCCCCTCCGACTCCGGCGCCAGCCATTCTCCCGGCTTGGTAGTGCGGGCGTCCTTCGGCGCCCCGCCCAGTTCGTATTCTGTCGACCCGTCAAGAATCTGAAAGATGTGGTCACGTTGCTCATGCCATTCGAATTCCTTGGCTGCCTTTGCTGTCTCGGTGGTCAGCATCACCACAAAATTCTTGCCGGTGACCAGGTAATTATTGCCGGGATTCGCAGCCAGGGCTTTGACGTCGTCCTGAAGGGTTTGCGCGGTGAATAGCTGAAATGAGCTGGCCGCGTGAGCGTCACTTTGCCCTGCGGCAACATTTGAAAAAAGCGAAGTTTCTGCAATCGCAAGACCAGCGGCCGCCGCAGCCGGGACAGCGCGCAGAAAACTCCGCCGGCCAGCCTGACGCCCATCCTGTTTGACTTCAAGTTTGCTCATCGATTCCCTCCTCAGGAAGTAGACCATCCGTCCCGGGGCTTTGTCTCCTCGCAATCGAGGTCCCCGCGCGACACCCGAGCAACACTCCGCAGAATCAAGCGCCAATTCAACTCTCGAATTGGCGCAGCCATTCGCCGGTCAGACAAGCCACACGATTCGGCTGTTCATAGGCAGCGAAGTGCCCGGCGTCGGCCAGCAGATGCGATTGGCAGCCGCCGGGCGCCACGCGGAATGCTTCCATCTCAGCCGGGCTCACCGCCGTGTCTTCCCCGCCCGCAATGGCCAGCAACGGGGCTGTGATAGTGGCGACGGTTGGCGCGGAGTCGGCCCGCGTGGCCAGGCCCGCCTGCACGGCGACCAGGGCCTCTTCGGTAAGGGTCATGCGGGCTCGCAACTCGGACACGATCTCGGGCCGCCGCCTGCGAGCGCTGGCGCCGACCAGGCTCTCTGACATTCCATCGAACAGCTTCGCGGCTTCTCCGGCTCGCGCCTGGGCGATGGTCGAGGCGCGCTTCACCAGGTTGGCTTCAGCGTCCGGCTGGGGCTTGGAGCAGACGAAAGCCAACCCCCTCATGCGCTCCGGCGCCTGGCGCCACAACTCCAGCAGTACATAGCCGCCAATCGAGCAGCCGGCGAAGACTGCGCCTGAAAGCTTGAGATGGTCAAGAAGGGCGAGAACGTCCGTGGCCAATTGGGCCATGGTGAGCACCGGCGCATCGGGAACGCGTGCAAAGCCGCCTCGAGGCAGGTCGCAACCCAGTTCCGACACCCCGTGGCCGCGTAGGTCGGGGACGATGGCGCGAACGCCCGCTAACTCCGAGACCACGGGAAGCCAAAACTCGCGATCGACCGGAGTGGGATGAAGAAAAACTACCGGCAGACCGGCTCCGATATCACTGAAGGCCAACCTTACGCCGTTGGAGGAGAAAATGCCGTTCATACAGTTGGAGGATACATGCCGGGATTGGGGTTCTCATCGGGAATGCCGATCCAGGCGGCAACGTAGGCCACGCCCACCAGTCCGCTGGTGCAGAAGAAGCCGATGAGGGCCACGATGCGGACCACCGAGACATCCCAGCCGTTGGCCCGGGCAAGCGCCATGCACACTCCGGCCACCTGGCGGCCTGCGCGGGGACGGATCAATGGACGGCCGGGCATGGGTTGGCTGGCGGGGATCGTCTCGCCGCAGCTTGAGCAGAAGCGGGCGCCGAAGGGCAATCCGGTGCCACAGCGTGAACAGAAAACGGCCATCTCGAACCTCCTCGAAACAAGGGTCAACTGATAAGAGAATACGACGAGGAGGCCGCTCCGGTTCCCGCAACGGCGCCCTTCACGCCTGCCGTGCCGCGCGGATCTCAGTTCCCATGGTAGGGGCTGTTGAGCCGCTTCCTGGCGGTGTCGGCGCGCGAAGTATTGGGACCCGCGCTGATGGCTGCCTGGTAGTCCCTGACGGCAAGAGGGCGCTCGTGATTCAGGTCGCGGCATTCCCCTGCCGCCAGCAGCGAGCGGATTTTGAGCTCCGGGCCGACGCCCGCTGTCCCGGCCGCTCGTTCGTAGGCCTCGGCAGCCTCGGAATAGTGGCGCTGGCCCCGCAGCGCGTCTCCCAGTCCGAAGTACGTCAATTCCATGCGCGCGGAGAAGAAGTACCCGGGCTCCGAATTCAAATCCACGATCTCCCGGTAGGCGTCCACGGCAGCCATGCCCTGGCCCGCGTCCTTGCGCAGATTGGCTTCTTCGAGGCAAAACAGATAATCGTGGGGATACTGCTCCTTCAGGGCGCGGATCACCTGGATGGCCTCCTGGTATCTGCCCTCCCGGCGTAGGAAGAGAGCCGTCACGGTGTGTGCCTCCACGCTGGTGATGACGCCACGGTTGCCGTCGTCCTGCAGCATGGCCAGGCCGGTAGCCTTGGAGCCGGTGATGCCGGCAAAACCAATGATGATTTTGAAGGGCAGTGGAAGTGCGCCGATCACGTACTGGTAGACACCGACCACCAGCTTGGCATCAACATAATCCGGATCGAGCTTCAGGACGCGCTCCTCATCGTCCTTGGCCTTGGTGGCGTAGTGAAATCCGGCGTGAAACCCGCGCTCGACCATGGCGACGTAAGTGCATTGGAGGCTGTGGACCCAGCCTCGCGCGAACAGGGCGTCCACGTCATTGGGGTTTTGCCCGATCCGCCAGTCAGCCTCCCTCACCGCCTCGTCCGCCAGGCTTAAAATCTGATCCCGCTTCTGGGGATCTTCGGCAGTCGCGTGGCGGCCGGTCAGAAACCCGTCGTTGGCATAAAACGTCGTGTCCAGCAGGTCGAGCCGATAGAGCTCCTGGAAAAGAACGACTTCGAGCAGGTAGGCCGTGGCCTGCGGATCGCCGGGATGCAGCTCATGGAAGTGCTGAAACCGTTCCACCGCGCCGGGGTAGTCAAGGTTATAGAAGTGCCGGTATGCCTCCCGAACCTGCGGGTCGTAGTTCATCGGGTTGGTGTGGACGCCGGCGGCGTGGGCCGAACCGGCTGCGCTCCAGAGCAATGCCCATAGCAACATCAGGACCCACGCGACAAACTCGCAGTGCATCTTTCGCAATCCGAACTTCCCTTCGCCCCAGATTTTGGACCCTTCCAGGCGTCGCGACGGGTGCCACGCGGCCAGGACGGCTGCCATTTCAGCATCACCCGCTCTTATCATGGCCCCGGCCGACGGCGCACGCCGCATTCCACTAATTTGCTATTTTTCAACGATTTGCATTGTAAATCCTAAAGTCATTAAAGAGATTTCAGACGCCCGCTCAAGATGCTTCATTCCCTGCAGGCTCCCCCGGAATGATTTCGTGCTTTTTTGACAGCACGGTTTGCATTAGGATTCAGGTATGCCCATCCCTGAAAGGATGAGACCCAGTTTCGGCCCCGTCCTCACAGCACAGATCGATCCGTTCAATGAGGCCCGCAAGAGACTCATTGTAGCGCTGGACGTGCCCAGCGCCCAAGCCGCGGCAGACCTCGTGAATCGGCTGGAACGCACCTGCGAGTGGTTCAAGGTGGGAATGGAGCTATTTGTGGCCGCCGGACCTCAGGTGCTGGAGCCCCTGGTGGCGCGGGGACACTCGGTCTTTTTAGACCTCAAGTTCTGCGACATCCCCAACACCGTGGCCGGGGCAGTGCGATCGGCGGCCGCGCTCGGGGTGCGAATGATCACCGTGCATGCCTCCGGAGGGCCAGCCATGCTGACCGCCGCTCGAGAGGCGCTGAAAGACTTTAAGAATCCCCCAGACCTGCTTGCAGTCACAATGCTTACCAGCATGGATCAGGAGCAGGCCAGCGCCGTCGGCCTCGATCGCACCCCCCGCGAGCAGGTCGCGTTGCTGGCGAGGATGGGCGTCTCGGCAGGCATCTGCGGCTTCGTCTGCTCGCCACAAGAGGTTCAAGTGGTTCGCGCAATTACCGGCCCGGAAGCCGTGCTGGTGACGCCAGGAATCAGACCGGCAGGCGCGCAGATCGGCGACCAGAAGCGAGTGGCCACGCCGGCCGAGGCACTGCGCCATGGAGCGAATTACCTGGTAGTCGGCCGGCCCATCACCCACGCCAGCGACCCCGCGGAAGCGGCCGAGGCCATTCTGAACGAAATGGCCGAAGCGCTCTGAGCCCGCGTATCTTCCAAACCAGGTGGAGATGCTTTAGTCGTAACTGGCTCAGAATTGCCGCTCGGGCCGGTAGCGTCCAGCCCGGCACACACCGCATGCGAAACGAAAAAGCCCGGCGAACCGCCGGGCTTTTTCGCTTTCACAATCTTAAGTCATCACTTAAAGTTTTTCGTAGAAGTCGCAGGCCGAGCAGGAGATATACACTCCGCCTGGTACGCCGCGCTCGCGGTCCTTCACACGCTTGACGATGCGGGTGGGTTTGTGGCACTTGGGACAATCGGTCGACTTCGTCGTATCCATTTCCTTCTTGCGGTCACCTGTTTTTGCTATCTTTGCCATCTGTCGGGTGTTTCTCCTTCGTGAGGTGTCTCTGCACTCACGCGCACAAAACAGCTGCGCGCGGCTTCGACGGCGCGGTCATTTGCCGGTTCTCTGGATCGCCAGGACAAGCTGGACTCGCTCGTTCCAGTCTACATGAGGTGAAGATTGGCTCAAAGACCACGAGGCTCTCGCCCGCGCACCCGGGCGCGTTTATACCCCTGCTCGACCCGCCGGCGACGCGAACTGGCTGGGAGGCGCGGGCGAGGGACTCGCTGCCGGCGGAGACGCGGCGGGCGGTTGGTCGTCGGGGTTGGCTCCCGGTTGCGCAGCCGGTTGATCATCGGGGTGCGGCTTGGGGAATTGCACCGGACGCATCTGTCCCGTATTAGGGCTCATCGTCGGCTCAGTCGCCTCACCAGGATTTTTCAGGCTGGGCGGCGCAGCGGGAGCCTGCTTGTTGGGATCGCGCTCCACGTCTCCCTCCTCGATGGTGCGCGTGTTCGACTTCTCGGCAATCACCGGCGTGCCGTCGGTGCGCATCATCCCCTCGACCACATCCTGGTTAAAGACCTCCATGGGCTTGCCCAGTTTGGCAATCTCCACGCGAATGACCCGGTTGCCGTTGATGCGGACAAAGTCAACGTCCTGGGGCGGCTGTCCGTAGATCCACTCCTCAAACGGCATCTGGCCGTCCACCTCGCGGGTTTTGGTCTGCGGCTGACCCTTGGCGAAGAGCACCATGTCCGTGCTCATGCCCACCAGCACCTGGTGATTGAGAATTGCCTCTTTCAGTTTGGGCGGCAGCGTGTCGGTAAAAGCCTGTATCGGCGTCTTGACGTCGAAGGAGATCAGCGGCGCCAGAAGCGCCTTCACCTGGGCGCCGGTCATATCGGGAATGTGGCCCTTGAAGTCCAGCGTGAGGCGGGCGCCGGTCGGGTCCTGCTCTTCCCCTTGCACCACCGGCGATGTCCCCATTCCCCCGCCGATCTCGATATGGCGCAGGATACGGTGCTTCAAGTCGGGACCGCCGTTCAGCTCGAAGATGATCTTGTCGTGCTCGATCTTGACATCGGTCAGCACCACGCGGTCGCCGGGCTTGGCGCAAATTCCCTCGCTGACCACCATGTTCAGATAGCCTTCCCCGGCCGGCTCCAGCTTGCCGTTGGCCACCAGCGTCAGGCCCTTGTGACCGCGCGGAAAGGGACGCATGGCGAAGCCTTGCTCGGACTGCATGGTTCGTATGAGCTCAATCCGGGTTTTGGCGTTGAGCGCTTCCTTGGGAAGATCGACGTGGGTGGGTTGAATCTGGGCAAAGCGGCGATCGACCGGGCCATTTGCCGTGGCAGCGCCTTTGCCGCTGGTGTCGATGGTGATCACCTGGCCGGCGGCGGGGACGGATTGAAGCAACGCCGCCAGCGCGAACCCGGCGGCGCAACTGCTCGCAAACCGCACCATAACGGCGGTATGAACAAAGTCAGCGCCCTTTGACAGCGCGGACCGGAACTCCAAGGGAAGGATTGACCGAGTCATGGGAACCTCCCATGTACAGGCTAAGCATTACGCAAAACGCGGGCCGATACAAGCGAAAAGCAGTCCATTTCGCGAAAAGGCGGGTTGACGTCTCGAAGCGCAAGACTCATACACCAGAGATGCGTGGAGACCGCGACGAGTCTACTGCGGAGTTCGATCCTGCGTGGAGTCGCTTGCGGGAGTGACCGTTGTGGCGGCCGCCGCGGGACCAATCTGCACCAGAGCCGGAGCGGCTGGCTCGGCCTCTCGCGTGGCCGCCTCGTGCTGGGCGCGGGCCGCGGCGTCCAGATCCACCGGGATGCCGCCCGGAACGATCAACGGGGCGTTGTATTTGTAGTCCAGGTCGCGGGTGAGCCGGTAAACCACCGGCAGCGCAATCAGCAGCACCAGGAAGGTGATCCACGAGCCTTCCGCGCCGAACCCTCCGCCGGTGATCCAGAACGGTCCCATGGGATCGCCCTGGACGACAGGAGAGTGGTTGCCGATTCCGCTGACGGACAGTCCGAAGAGCAAGGCGCGGCTGGCCTTCCAGCCGAAGTTGATTCCCCAGCTGAGCCATAGCGCGCGGCTGCGCAGACAGGCCAGGGACAGCACCAGTCCCAGCGCCACCGCCGCGGCGAAGCTGGCATGGCTGGAGCCGGGAATCATGGCCTGCACCAGGGCGTAGTAGAGCGCAAAGCCGATGGCGCCCCCGACCGGCCCAACCGAACGGACAAACCGCTGGAAGCCATAACCGCGGAAGGCGATCTCCTCAGCGAGCGTGAGCAGTGCGAAGAACGCCGCATCGACCAGCAGCCAGCGCCAGGCGCCAGGCTGAAAGGCCACCGCGATGCCGCCGGCGACGAGCATTGGAAGGACGCAGACGAGGGCCAGCGCCCATCCCAGCGCGAGGCCCATTCCCGCTTCGCGGGTGAATCCCTCGCGCCGCGGAAAACCCTGGGAGCTGATCGGCTGCAGTTCGCGGTCGAGCCAGAAACCGAGCGAAGCATAGCCTAAGAGCAGAAGCAAAACCAGTACCGCCTGCTCGGCCAGGTCCGACCATTGAGGCGCGACAAGCCCTAGCGCGGCGCGGTGCGCCAGGGCGCGGGCAAAGAAGAAGTAGAAGACGGCAACCAGGAACTCGGTGTAGGCCCGCAGCCGGCGCGGGGCAGCGTTCGGCTCGCTCATCGCTTCTCTCCGATGAGGCGCGGGCTGTGCAATTCGACTTGCGCTTTCAATTCGTTCATTCGTAGGTTCAGACGTTGTGCGGAGAAAAACGGTCGCCTCCCGTTAACTCCCTCCCATTAGCTCTCGGTGTAAAACTGGGCAATGTTGCGGAACTTGTGCTGGCGGGCGGCAATGAGCGCATCCAGCGGCATGGCCTTGAGCTCGTCCAGATGCCTGCGCAGTGCCGCGCCTAGCAGAGCGTGACCGGCCCCGGGATCGACGTGAATCCCGTCCGGAGGTTCGGGAACGATTTCATCCACGCAGCCTAGCGACGCGACCTCTTTGGCGGTGACGCGCAGGGCAGCGGCGGCCCGGTCTTTGTGGGCGACGTCGCGCCACATGATGGCGGCTGCGCCCTCCGGCGGAATGACGGAATAGACGGCGTTCTCCAGGATCAAAACGCGATCGGTGACCGCCAAAGCCAGCGCGCCACCCGAGCCGCCTTCGCCGGTGATGACCGAGATGGTAGGCACACGCAGCCGTGACATCTCGCGGATGTTGCGGGCGATGGCCTCGGCTTGTCCGCGCTCCTCGGCGCCCAGGCCGGGATAGGCTGCCGTAACATCGATCAGCGCGATGACGGGCCGCGAGAACTTCTCGGCAATCCTCATCACGCGGAGGGCCTTGCGATAGCCTTCGGGGCTGGGCATGCCGAAGTTGCGCTTGATGCGCTCTTTGGTGGTGCCGCCCTTGCGGATGCCGACCAGCATCACCTCGTCGGTGTCGAGACGGCCCATGCCGCAAACTACCGCCTCGTCGTCGCCAAAGGCGCGGTCCCCGTGAATTTCGCTGAAATCGGTGAAGATTCGCTCAAAAAAGTCCATGGAATAGGGCCGTTGCGGATGCCGCGCCCGCTCGATTCTGATCCATGCCGGGGAAGGTTCCGGCTGCTGTTGCGAATTCCCTGCTGTTTGATCGCTCATTCGCTGCCTGGAGGCGCGGAGGTTGAAACCGGCCCTGATTGTGATTCTACAAGAGCCGCTTCCTTGTTAAGTCGTTTCGCCGGTTCCGTTCCCGGGGTCGGCCTCGCTCCGCGGACTATTGACTCTTGTTCAGCACCGAACCCTTTCCCATTCCCTGCTGCCCGGGGCCCTGCTGCCCCGGACCCTTCGCCGAGGGTCCTTTCCTGAACTCCGGAATCGCAAACATCTCCGCGGGCCGGATGGCTCCCTGTAACGTAAGTTCGACCAGAAACTGCTTGCCCTCGGACGAGAAACCGGCCGAGACAACGTCGTAAATGGTCCCAAAGCGGAACAGCACTTCGTTTTCGCCCAGATCCGCTGTGCCGGTGAACTCCCGCAGAACAGCGCCGTCCATGCCGTTGGTATAGATCCTCATGAAGCCGCCGAACACATCCCCTTGAAAGAACTTTGCAGCCGAGTTGCTTCTACTGGTGGACATGAACTGGGGGGTGGTATAGGGCGCACCTTTGGTGAATCTCGCCCCAAAAGCCTCGACCTCCTCCTTCGATTTGAAGGAGAGTCCGCGATACACATACCCGGTATACTTGGGCGACTTGCTGAGAAGATTCTGGAGCGCATTGATCTCGGGGGTTGGGGGCTTACCCTCGCGCAGCGTCTTGTTCCATCCGCGGAAGGTGGGGCCGGTGTACATGTCCAGAACGTCTGACTCATAGTCGCTCAGCCCATACTTCTGGCGGTTCCAGTGATGTTGGTCAGAGATCCCCATCACATCAAGGCCGTTGATGTGGATTCGCATCTCTCTGTCGTTCAACTGGATGAGATAGAAGACCTGGTAGGCGAGTTCCGCCTCCTGCGAAACCTTGACGATCTTTCCGATGCGGCCACTGCGTAGCGAGACGATTTGTCCAGGCGCAAACTTTGCCATTTTGACCTCGATAGTCACGTAGAGGGGAAATCGAAACAGGAGTGTTCCTTGATCGCAGGTTCAACGCAGTTCTGCTGTCTGGCTGGAGTATGGTGCGACCGACGCAGATCATGCAAGCGAAAAATTAATGATGCGCTGCCGCCATGCTGTGAGCTGCGTAATGAGGTCTGTATCACTGTCCCGGCCCGCCAAATTGGGGGCCTCTCTGAGCAAAATCCACCCTCCCGACGAGGGCAATCACGTTCCGGAATTCGCTGGTCACTGAAGCAACTCGATTTTTCGGCAGTCGTGCTCTTTCAAAACTTCTCGATGGCGGAGTTTTCCGCCACCCGGAAGGCAAATGCATTAGGGTTCTCCTATGAGCCTGGCGGTTGAGTTCCGGGATGTTTCGTTTGAGGTGGCGCAGGGGCGGATGATTCTGCGCGGGATCTCGCTGGCCCTTGAGCGCGGCACGACCACGGCGATTCTGGGGCGCAGCGGAAGCGGCAAATCCACACTGCTGCGCACCGTGAACCGGATGATTGAGCCCACTGGCGGCGAGGTTCTGATTGACGGCAGGAGCGCCAGAGAGCGCGGAATCATCGCACTGCGGCGCGGAATGGGATACGTGATCCAGGAGAGCGGCCTGTTTCCGCATTTCACGGTGGAGCGGAATGTGGGCCTGGTGCTGGAGGCGGAGGGGCGTCCGCGCCGGGAACGCGAGCAGCGAAGCCGGGAGTTGCTGCGCAAAGTTGGCCTCGACCCCGGCGAGTATGCAGCGCGATTTCCCCACCAGCTTTCGGGCGGGCAGCGGCAGCGGGTGGGAGTGGCGCGGGCGCTGGCCGCCGACCCTGCGACGCTACTCATGGATGAGCCGTTTGGAGCCCTTGATCCGCTGACGCGCGCGGAGATGCAGGACATGATGCGCGATCTGCTGCGCGGGATGAAGAAGACAGTGCTGCTGGTGACGCACGATCTCGATGAGGCGCTTTACCTGGGCGATCGGATTGTTCTGTTGAGCGACGGCCAGGTTGCGGCGGACCTTGCGCCGGAGCAGTTTACGCAGTCGACCGACCCGGCGATCCAGGAGTATGTGCGGGCCTTTCATCGCGGCGAGGCGCAGCTATGAGCGGATTCCTTGGGCAGTACGGTGGTGAGATTGCCGAGTTGACGTTGGAACATGTCTGGCTCACCGGATGGGCGATGGCCTTGGCGACGGCAATCGCGATCCCCGCCGGAGTTTGGCTTACGCGCCGCCCGCGCTGGGCCGGCCCAGTGATTGCGGCGACGAATATTCTGCAGACGATTCCTTCGCTGGCGATGTTCGGATTTCTGCTGCCGCTGCCCTGGCTTGGCGAGCGCGCCGCGCGAATCGCGATTGCCGCGCTGGCCGCCTACGCGCTGCTGCCGATCCTCCGCAATACCTATGCGGGGATCCGTGGAATCGATCCGGCGATCGCCGAGGTCGCTCGGGCGCTGGGTCTGACGGATTGGCAAAGGCTCTGGAAGGTCGAGCTTCCGCTGGCCGCCTCGTTCATGCTGGCTGGCCTGCGCACGGCGACGGTGACCTGCGTGGGGATCGCGACCATTGCGGCGGCGGTGGGCGCGGGCGGCCTGGGCGAGCTGATCTTTCGCGGCGTGGCGTCGGTCGACAACCGGCTGGTGCTCGCCGGAGCCGTGCCGGCGGCGCTTCTGGCGCTCGCGGCCGACGCCGGGTTGGGGCTGCTGGAGCGGCGCTTCAGGGTGGGAACACGATGATGCGCTGGATTGTGATCGCGGGAGTTTTGCTGGCGGCCCTGACGCTGGCCGGATGCGCGCCGCCGCGTGCGGATCATCCCGTCATCGGCGCCAAGAACTTCACCGAACAAGTCGTGCTGGGTGAGTTGCTGGCCCAGGAGATCGAGGCCAAGTCAAAGCTCAAGGTGGAGCGCAGGTTTTATCTGGCCGGTAGTTATATCTGCCAGCAGGCCCTCGTGGCGGGGCGGATCGACGGCTATGTGGAGTACACAGGAACGGCGCTGACTGCCATCTTGAAGCAGCCGGTGGATCGCGATTCGGTGAAGGTCCTCGACACGGTGCGGAAACTGTATGCCTCGCGCTACAACGTGACGGTCGGACCTCCGCTGGGATTTGAAAATACCTTTGCGATGGTGGTTCGCGGGGAGGATGCGCGGCGGCTGCAAGTTCAAACTCTTAGCCAGGCGGCGCGGTTTACGCCTCACTGGCGGCTGGGCGTAGGTTACGAATTCGAGCAGCGGCCCGATGGGCTGCCCGGGTTGAGCGCGGCCTACGGGCTGAAGTTCAACGGGGCTCCGCGCACCATGGACCTGGGGCTGCTTTACCGGGCTCTCGAGGCGCACCAAGTGGACGTGATCGCATCTAATTCCACCGACGGACCTATTAAGATGCTGGGATTGACGGCTCTCGTGGACGACCGGCATTACTTTCCGCCCTACCAGGCGGTTCCGCTGGTTCGAAATGACGCACTGAAGCGATGGCCGCAGATCGGCGCGGCCATGAACGCGCTGGCAGGGAGGATCACGGCCGATGATATGCGGGCCATGAACGAGGCAGTGGACGGCCAGCATCGCGACCCGGCAGAGGTAGTACGCGAGTTTCGAGCCGGCAAAGGGCTGTGATCGCGAACTATCTTAATATTTGCGATCACCCTCGCGCCGGCGGCTTCCGTTTTCCGTCCGACTCCGTCTTCGCCTCTTCCTTCGAGCCGTCTTCCCGCCTCGGCCGGCCTGGCCCGCCGGCGACCTCAGACCTGCCGACCAGAGCGTCGATGCGGTAGCCGGCAGCTTCCGCCTCGGCGATAGCCTGGTCGATGGCGAGGCTGACCTCCCACAGTTCAGCGCGGTCAGGCACCGGCTCCGCGGCGATGCGCAGCAATCGCGGCATCTGGATCCACCACAAAAGCTCTTCGTAGCGCTCGCGGACAAGATAGGCGTGACCTCCGGCGTCGTGAACTCCAGTGAGCCAGCGGACATCGGGGTCGAGCCAGAGCAACCGCGGCAGGCCCGGGGATAGCGGCACGGTTGCGCTGCTTTCCTCGGGAACTAAAGCCCGCTCGTCTTTGACTGGTTTTTCGATACCGCCTGACTCGCGCCCTGGTATATGGCCCGCGACCTCGGCTACCCCGTTCGCTTGCCCTATCTCAACATCGAGACTTGGGGCATCCTTCGAACTGATCTCCGTCGCCTTCCCGGCTGAAATTTCCGGTTTACTCGACCCGGGCGTGGGTGCAGTCTCCGGCTCGGATGCGATCTGCGGCTCCGCATGGCCGACGCCGGCCCCGGCCAGCAACACGACCTTAATGCGCGCCGCGACCCGCCAGCCTTCTTCGCCTTCAAATCCGAGCGCTGTGAACGCTTGCGCAAACGGCTCGCGCAGGCGGAGGCGGTCAAACAGATCCAGGGCCGCTGCTTCGGGATGAGCGGCGTCGATGGACTCGGCCAGCAGTTCCAGCGCAGTCCAGGCCAAAATGGGCCCCCACATCGCCGTGGCAGTGAACTGCGGGCTGGGACTGGGCAACATGCGGCGCGCTGCGGCGGTCCATGGAACCTGCGCCAGCGCCTCGATTGCGGGAATGCGCATGGCGGCGCGAATGCGCTTGCGGAGTGCGAACTCCAGCGATGAGACGGCAACAGGCTCATTCGGCTGCGATGACTGACCCTCACTTACCAGACGCGAAGCGTAGGCGGCCTGGGCTTCGCTGAGGAAGGCTTCGCCGCGACGCCATGCCAGGTCATAAAAGGCAATCCGTTCCCGCTCGGTCGGCTTGTCCTGCGTGGAAGGAGTGGCGCGTGAGGTAGTAGCGCGGGGATGTTCGGCGAAGACGGCGAGTTGACGAACGATTGAGGGATCGAGCAGCTTGCGCAGCGCGTCATGCACAGGCCGCAACTCCAAATCGACCAGGGCGTCGCCGAGATCGGGAACACCACGCCCGTTGAGTTGATCGCAAAGCCGGTCCCAGGGCTGCTCGGCGGTTGCACGCAGCTCCCGCCAGTCGAGGAAGACATGCGCCTGGTAGGCCTGCAAGTCGAGCGTCAGGCCGTGGTCGAGTAGCTGCCCCGCGCGCCGCAAAGAGTGCAGGCCGGTGAGCGAGTCGCGGAATGCCAGAATGGCCGTCCTGTCACCGCTAAGCCCGAGCCCGTCGCCCAGTCGACGCTGGCGAAGCTGCCCCGAACCCTTGTCGGCATACGCGGCGGAAAAATCGACCGTGCCGTGCGTGCTCCCGTAGCGGTTATTGTAGACAATCAGGGCGCGCTCGATGCCGTTGCGGTTGGAGTAAGCAAAGACATTCTCGTCCACCGAGCCGTTGGGGGTGAAAAAATCGTAGAGCAGAAAGTTGCTGCTCTCGGCAAACAGCCAGCGGCGCTTCAGCAGTGGCGCGATCTGGCGCTCATGACGCTCCACCAGCCAGGGGTCGGGGTCTTCCTGGTAGCGCGGCCAGCGGTACTCCATGCCGTACTTTTCAGTGAATCCCTCAATCTGGCCGTGGCCGAACATGGGCAGGCCGGGAAGCGTGGCCATCAGCGCCGCCACGCCGAAACACTTGTCGCCTTTGCCGAACTGGTCGATTGCGGTGCGCTCGTCGGGATTGCTCATGAAATTGACGTAGCGCTTCATAATGTCCGGATCGAACTCCAGGGTGTTTTTGATCACCGAGCGGTACTTGGCGTTGTCCTCATCCCGCATCATCACCATGAAGGCGCTGTTGTACACCCGATGCATGCCGAGCGTGCGCACAAAGTAGCCTTCCATCAGCCAGAAAGCCTCGGCCAGCAGCAGCGTGCCGGGCACTTCGGCCGCCACCCGGTCGACCACCTCGCGCCAGAACTCATGAGGCATAATGCGGTCGAACTCCGCGTCGCTCATGGCGTACTCGGCGCGCGAGGGAATCGCCCCGCTCGAGCCCGGCCCGGGAAACCAGAGCCGATGAAAATGGCGCTTGGCCAGCGTCATGGCGGCATCGAAGCGAATCACCGGAAACAGCCGCGCCACTTGGAGGATGGTCTGGATCACCTGTTCGCGGACCGCGGGATTAAGGTAATCGAGCTGCGCGGTGTCGTTCCAGGGAAAGCTCGTGCCGTCGTTG
>Ga0182013_10003577_pt1 | contig 19296 bp, 20 predicted proteins | sample 612S2MmetaG_FD_120487 | JGI IMG/M metagenome (GOLD analysis project Ga0182013, IMG submission 120487) | Permafrost microbial communities from Stordalen Mire, Sweden - 612S2M metaG | ecosystem: Environmental > Terrestrial > Soil > Wetlands > Permafrost | place: Sweden: Stordalen | collected... | reverse complement strand
CGCGGATAAGAAAGGGCCTGGTTTTTATCCGTGTGCATCCGTGTCCATCCATGGCAAATTTGTTCTTGCGAAGTCAGGCTCAGTCCGATTCCTCGTCGCGACCGAAACTGTGGGTAGACCTCAGGAGTCCGGAGACTTGTCTCGGCGGGACGGGTCGAGAACTATGCAAGAAAAATGGCTCGAAGTACTCAGTGGGAAAGCTGCTCAGAAGCGGAAAGGACCGCCAACGTTGCGTCTGTACGGCGGCCGATTGGGTAAGCGAACCGGAGGAGTAACGCCAATGGAGATTCGCTTAACCATGCCTTCGATGCTGAGGGCATGTCTGTTTCTGTGCCGTCTTCGAGGCGGTGCGATTTTCTTGACTGTCGCCATCTGCCTTGCGGGGCAGTCCTCGCCAGTTATGGAACCGGCACGATTTGAGGTGGCGTCGATCAAGGCTAGCACGCCAGAGAGCGGGCATGGGTTTTTCCCGTCTCCCCCAACCTAGGCTTCCGCCACAATTCAGGAACTGATCGAGCAGGCCTTCGGAATAAAGGCATACCAGATCGTGGGCCTCCCTAAGTCATTTGGCAACTCCGATGGATGGGACATAGCCGTTAAAACGCCCTCTGGCCCGCAACCTTCTTACGCAGTCCTAAAGGAGATGCTTCGCACTCTACTGGCCGAGAGATTCGAATTCCGATATCACTTAGAGTCGCGGGAAATCTCGCAATACGTGTTGTCCCTGGGCAAGTCTCCACCGAAGTTGCGGGAGGTTTCCACGGATGATCCCGATTACGCCAAACCGGCGAGCACGAGAATAGGGCGTGGGTCGATAGAGTACCGAAACGCCACGCTAGCGCGCTTCGCCGAGCGACTATCCCGCGAGTTGGGCAGTCCTGTAATCGATGAAACTCGTTTGACAGGCAAGTACAACCTCACCCTTAAGTGGACGCCTGACGAGCGACAGACGAATTCCGGTGGCGTAGCGCCGCCGGAGGATGACGCCGGGCCATCGATATCCGCGGCAGTCCGCGACCAATTGGGATTGCAGCTCAGCGTAAGAAAGGCTCCGGTGGATGTTCTCGTGGTCGATCATGTGCAGCGGACTCCCATTCCGAATTGAGGGGCTGTCCATCGGACGACGGACTGGCATTCCGGACTGTCTTATGGCGCGCGGCGCCTTTTCGATTGGAAGAAATCAACTCATGGTATGAAGTTCCAGGCAGGAGGTGTATAGGGCCAAAGTCTGATTGTCGGGGTTGTATTCGTCTAGGAGCAATCGCTCAATGGCGTCGTAGACGGCGCGCCTACAGGGAGATTTACGCCTATGAAGTGGATGGGTTCGGCAACCACTTGCTCCAGGACAACGCCAATGTCCCGAGTTTGCTCTCGCTGCCGTACCTGGGCTGCTGCGCCAAGGACGATCCGCTGTACCTTCGTACGCGCACCTTCGCGCTGAGCGGCGACAATCCGTATTTCTATCGCGGACCGGCGGGCGAAGGTCTGGGAGGGCCCCATTCCGGGATGGGGATGATCTGGCCGCTGGGCATCGTCACGCGGGCGCTTACCAGCCGCGATCCCCAAGAGATTTCCGCGTGCCTGGCGGAACTGAAGGCCACACACGCCGGGACGGGCTTCATGCACGAGTTGTTCTCGCGAAACGATGCATCGCAGTTTACGCGCAAGTGGTTCGCCTGGGCGAATACGCTGTTCGGGGAATTGGTGTTGTCGGCGGCGTAGGGCCCACGAGCGCCGAGGCGCGGCTCCTCCGCAGTGGCCTTTTATGAAGAGTATGCTGCCCGGCTTGGCCACCGCACCCCAAGGTAGTTCCCAAGTTAGGGGTATTTCAGAGCGATAATAGGTGCATGGCGGACCGGCTTGTGATGGCGCGTTTAGTCCGCCGAGAGGATGCAGACCGGGATTTCGACATCGGGTTCTGGCAAACTCTCGGCAGCGCTAGGATCTTTGCCGCGGCTTGGGATCTGGTGCTCACCGCTGCCAGGGTCAAGGGAACCGATGCAGACCAACTCAGACTTCAGAGATCTATTGCGGCTTTTCGTCGACGAGTCGGTACGCTTCCTGGTCGTGGGAGGGTACGCGGTGATCAGCCACACGGAGCCGTATTACACGAAGGATCTGGACATTTGGATCGAGCCGGATCCGGATAACGCAACCCGTACCTTGCGGGCCTTGTCCCGCTTCGGCGCACCCACCGCCTCAGCGTCTATTGAGGATCTGATAAACCCGGATCTGATTTATCAAATCGGCGTCGACCCGGTTCGTGTGGCCGTGATGGCGGCTGTTCCAGGCTTGGAATTCGCCGCAGCCTGGGACCGGCGGGTTCAATCCGATTTCGGCGACTTGCTAGTGCCGGTTTTATCGCTCGAGGATACACTGTTATCCAAACTGGCCGCCGGCCGCCCGAAAGATCTGTTGCAGGTCGAACAGTTGATCGCCGCCAAGAAACGGCTGGGAAAGTAATTTCCGTCGAAGCGGGATGGGAGGGATTCACCAAAATTCCCCGTCTTGAGGGCGATTGCCGGGGTGGGGCGCCGCCGATTAGCTCTTGCGTGACCCCGACTCCCCGCGTAACCATCCTATACCGCGCTGCGGTAGACTCCGCCATATGGACGTTCCTGGACGTTCCATACAGTGTCGATTCCATGGGGTTCTTCCTCCTTTCAACTCTTCGGGGCGTTGGGCGGCCAAACGGGGGTCTCGACGCCGAACTGCTTTGCGTACTCGGCGTTCAATCGCTGCCAGCCGCCGAACTTAATCGCCTCACCACCAACCATGCGGCCGAGGGGAGTTCCGCTGAGAAGGCGATCCAGAATATCGAAACAAATGTGCCACCCGGCAGCACCCATGGAGATGAAGCGGCGACCGATGTTGGTCCACAGCGTCAGGCGCGTGCCGCCACCAAAGGCTTCGAGTTCCCACCGCATATCGTGGTCACCCCAGTTGTACTCGAGCACCTCGGGAGCGTCGGCTCGCGTCACTTTTGTTTCGGTAATGTGCAGCGCGGGCGCTCCCACCGTGGTGAGCTTGACAGTGGTTCCAGCTTTACCCAGGCTCCCATCGGCGTCGAAGGGCGCCCACTCGCGCAGATGCGCCGGGTCGGTTAGCGCTTGCCAGACTTTTTCCGGCGAGTGGCGCAGTTCTCTGACGAGAATAAGCGTCCACTTCTCTCCATCCTTTCGGATCTCCGCGCCGCTGGCCGGTCCCGGTGCGTAATGCTCGCGATCAGTCATCTTCTTCTCCTTGTCTCCCTCTTCGTTGGTGTCGATTGATCCATGCGGCCGAGGTGGTGAGCGGACCAGAACCGGCGGAACGGAGCCAGCCAGGCATCCACCTCCTGAAGTGGTTCAAGTTTCGGCCGGTAGAGGCGGCGCTGTGCGTCCTCCGTCGATTCCACGAAACCGGCCTCGGGCGCCACTCGCAGGTGCTTTGACACGGCCGGCTGCGGCATACGAAGTTGACGCTCGATCTCTCCAACCGGCCGTTGGGAAGAGACCAGGAAGCTCAATATCGCTCGGCGGTTCGGCTCCGCAGTGATTCCGAAAACGGATTCCACTCTTTTGATATACTGCACAGGGCATATGCTTGTCAAGGTATATACAATCGAAGGCCCAGGCAACGATTTCAGTCGGTGTGCCGGGGTGCACAGTCCAATGCGCCTTTGGCGGGTACGATTCAGAGCGCTGCCGCGGCGGCCCTGGTCGCCCTGGGCAGTCACCTTGGCGAACTCGGCCCTGTTCGACTATCCGCGCGGTTGATGCAGGCTCAAGTCTTCTACTGCCGTTGCATGGCGCCACGCCAGTGCCATTCCCGCTGCCAGACTCGTTCCATGGCCCGCCGGCACGCGTGCGAACAGAAGCGCCGATGGGGCTGAGCGCCGTTGCCGCTCGAATCCTTCGTAGCAGGCAGGACGGTCGTAACAGCGGTCGAAAAAGACTATTCGTGATTACCCTCTCGGCTTCCGCACATGTCTCTTCCGGCGCGGCGGATCGGCGATTCTGACGCGCTCGCGATTACGCCGGCTCTGTCCGTTCGGTTTGTCTTTTCCTGGCGCCATTGCAGGATAGCTCCGCGGGGCCTTGCAGCGGGACCCTCGCCGCGGAGCTTGCCGACAACGCCCGCGCACCTCTTTCTTATGTTCAAAACTGAATTGTCGCTGGCCGTGACTTAGCGGCCCTGTCCCTTCAGGCTTGATCGGCTACACTCATCAGGAAGCCCCGGCAAAGCAGGACTAACTGTTTTCGCAGCAAACGCACCATCCTTGGCGAGGACCCAGCTTCGAGAACGGCTCGTGTTGCGCCCCCCATGGCTGAAAAAAGCATAAGACTCGTGAACGGCAGGTCGGCGAACGTGGCATCCGGGACGGTTGCCAGCATCGAAGCCATGGCAGTTCGTGCTCGTTTCCCCACTTTGTTTACAAGTGCTCTTTCTTGGACGCCGACCGCAGTCGCGTAAAGAGCCATGGATATGTCGGAACGTTCCATCTTGGCGTCCACAAACGCTTCCACAACCGATTCAATCATGGTGGACACTTGTTGGCCGTGATTACGGCGGCATGCGAGCTCCACTGCGCTAACCACCCGATCCAGATGTTTTTCCAGCGCCGACAGGAGCAGGGATTGTTTATTAGGAAAGTACTGATAAAGCGTGCCTACCGATACTCCAGCCCGCTCGGCAACCCGAGTCGTCGTCAGGCTGTCGGGCCCCACCGCGAGCAAAACCTGAAAGGTGGCCTCATAAATGGCCTCCACGGTAACCGTGGATCGCGCCTGCACGGGCGTTTTCCTCGGTTCCAGCGGGATTTGAGGCTGTGTACCCATATGCGAATTGTAAACCTGAACAATCCTTCATATCATTATCTATAGAAGCAAGCACGTATTCAAGAGAGAAGCAAAAAAAACATGCACAAATCAGGAACAGCAATCGAGGTTTGGTTCACGCCGGTGCAGAAGCGGCGCCTCATCGTGGCGATCGAGCGTGCCCGAGTGAATCCATCCGTTATCGAAATTCAAAGGAGTATCGTATGACCAGCAAAGTCTGGTTGATCACCGGCAGCTCACGCGGTTTTGGACGCATCTGGGCCGAAGCCGCGCTCAAGCGAGGCGACAAAGTCGCGGCGACCGCCCGCACATTGGCAGACGTTGCCGATCTGAAGGAACGCTTCGGCGACGCTGTGCTTCCCTTGGCACTCGACGTGACCGATACTGATCGGGCCCGGCATGCCGTTCGGCAGGCTCACGCGCACTTCGGCAAACTTGACGTCGTCCTCAATAATGCCGGTTACAGTCTGGTTGGCACGGTTGAGGAGGCGAGCGAGGCCGACGTACGTGCTGTGTTCGACACCAACTATTTCGGTACTCTCCGGGTCATTCAAGCTGCACTGCCTCTGCTGCGGCAACAGGGTAGCGGGCATATACTCGGCGTCTCAAGCAGCCTTGGGATTGTGACGGCGCCGCTCATCGGCTTTTATTGCGCGACGAAATGGGCATTCGAAGCGCTCCACGAAAGCCTGTCGCATGAGGTCAAACCGTTTGGCATCAAGGTAACGCTACTTGAGCCAGGCGCCTATGCGACCGATTTTGGAAGCCCTTCCTCGCTGAAGTTTGCGCCGGGAATGGACGCTTATGCCGATCTTAGGACGCAAGTATTCCGGCGTCTATCCAGCTCGGAAAAAGGCGACCCGGCGGCGACCGCAGAAGCCGTCCTCAAGATTGTGGATGCGGAGGACCCGCCGCTGCGATTTGCGGTCGGCGCCGGGGTCCTGCCTATGGCGCGCGCTACCTATGCTGCTCGCCTAGCCACTTGGGAGGCATGGGAGGCCGTCTCGAACGCAGCACAAGGCGAGCCGCGGAAACAAGCCATCGCATCGTTCTAGAAGGAGCCTGCCAACTGAGTAACAAAACGGCGCACGCCTCCGCCGAGTCGCGATCGAGCAGCCGGCCAGGCGGTTGCCGAATCCCGATCTTGGGCCGGGAGTAGAATCCTCGTCAGAGCCCAGGGGAGTGAGGCTCGCGGAAGCCCAAGCCCCGGAGGAAACCTCACTCCTCTCCGGGCCGCAACGAGTCCGGTTCCGCGCAAACTCAAAAGTCTTTCGCAGATTCGCCTCCGTGTTGCGGTGGCCCTTTCCTCGCGCCTTGCGCGCGGTTGGTGGGTTCCCTTCGGACGCGGCTGCTGCCGTCAACCTCTGGCCCCCTGGCCCTTATGACGCTGCCATAATGGCCCCATCGCCTCGGCGCCGCTAACCGCCCGGGCGAAGCGTTGGCCGAATCGAGCCGATACCAGTGACTGCCATCCAAGCGACCCGGAGCACCGGGCTGCCATCCTGCTGAACGGCCGCCCTTAATATTGTGCCAATTGGGTGAGCTGAATGAGATTGCCGCAGGTGTCGTTCAGCATCGCAATCATCGAGGCGGTCACGTCCGTGGGCGGCATCGTGAACTCGGCGCCGCGGGCCTTGATCCGCTCGTAGTCGCCCTTGACGTCGTCGGTGAAGAACATGGCCGCCGGCTGGCCCTGTTGAAAGATCGCCTGCTGATACGCTTTGGCCGCGGGGTTGTTGTTCAGCGCCAGCTGCAGCTCAGTGCCGTCCGGCTCCTCGGGCGAGGCCACGGTCAGCCAGCGATATGGGCCCTGGCTGAAATCGACCTTCTTGGCAAAGCCCAGCACCTCCGTATAGAAGCGCAGGGCCTTGTCCTGGTCGTCCACAAATATGCTCATCACTTTGATTTTCATTTCGTTTCTCCTTTATCGCGCTCGCGGTTTGGGCCGCGTCTGCCTGGAACCCTCGGAGCGCCGCGCCAGGTCCGGTGTGGAAGGTTAGCGCCGGACCCGTCTCATCTTCTTCTCCTTGTTTTCCTTTTCGTTGGTGTCGATTGATCCATGCGGTCGAGGTGGCGTTCGAGAGCATCTACGTGAGCCGACCAGAACCGGCGGAACGGAGCCAGCCAGGCATCCACCTCCTGAAATGGTTCGGGTTTCAGCCGGTAGAGACGGCGCTGCGCGTCCACCGTGGATTCTACGAAACCGGCATCGCGCAGCACTCGCAGGTGCTTTGACACGGCCGGCTGCGGCATACGAAGCTGACGCTCGATCTCTCCAACCGACTGTTGCGACGAGACCAGGAGGCTCAGTATCGCGCGGCGGTTCGGCTCCGCAATGATTTCGAAAACGGATTCCACTCTTTTGATATACTCCACAGCGCATATGCTTGTCAAGGTATATAAAGATCGGGGGCCAGGCAACGGTTTCAGCCGGTTGCGGGATGCACCGGGCGATGCGTTTATGGGCGGTGCGATTCAGAGCGCGCCCCGGCCGCTTCAGCGGCGTTGAGGTGGGGACAAGGGCTGCCGCCCTTTTCTCCGCACCCTTTCCCGCTAGCGGCGCTCTGCCTTCGCTGCGCGCTCCGGACAAGTTTCTCTTGACGAAACCGAACACTTTCCGGCGCACTCGAGAAGCCGGCGTCGCTACGCTCCGATGGTGTTCGGGATCGTCCCGGAATTCCGTTCGGCTCCCTTTCGGAACAGGCGTTCAGCTTCGCCGCAATCCCATGCAAATCGACCCAGCCGAGCGCCATCAGCGGGTTCCGGACAGGGGATGATCTGGCCGCTTCGTCACGCGCGTGATCACCAGCCCCGATCCCCAAGAGCTTTCCGCAAGTTGGCCCGGGCGAGTACGCGGTCCGGGGATTTAGTGTTGGCGGCGGCGTAGGGTCGACGCTCGCCAGCATTGGTGAGGGACCGGTGCTTTTTGCGCCGTTCTGCCTCGGAACGGCGGCTCCTCCGCAGCGGCCCCTCAGAAAGAGTATGCTGCACCGCCGGGCCGGCGAGCGCTCCGGGTAATTCCCGAGATAGCGGTGGTTAGCATGGTCCGGCGCCGGGTGTTAAGATTCGAGCGAAAAAGGGCCTTGATTGGCCCGGTCTCGATTCGGGAGCGGAATCTCACAGGAGCCGTGATGTCAAAGAACCAAACCGCAGCTTTAATCCTCACCCTATTCGTGGGGTTCGTGCCGGCGCGTGCGCAGTACAAGTATCCGTTCCAGAATCCGTCCGCGCCGATGGAGTCCAGAATCGACAATATTCTGTCGCTGATGACGCTTGATGAGAAGATCGCCGTTTTAGGCACCAAAGGGATTCATGTGCCCCGGCTGGAGATCAAGGGCACGGGAATTGGCGAAGCCATCAGCGGAGTTGTCCTGGGCGGCGGCGGAGACCAGTTGTTTGCCGACGCCCTTTCGGACCCGCAAGGCGCCATGAAGGCGATGACAGCCTTCGGCCTCGATCTGACAGACATGGACATGTCGATCATGTCGGCCAAGCCGGTGGCGACCACGCAATTTCCGGAAGGCGTCGGAATCGCCCGCACCTGGGACCCGGCGCTGGTACGTCAGGCCGGAGCGGTGATCGGCTCCGAGGCGCGCTACATCTACGAAAACGGCAAGACGCCGAAATCGGCGCTGATCCTGCTGACCCCGAATGCCGACCTGGCCCGCGATCCCCGCTGGGGACGCACCCAGGAGAGTTACGGCGAAGACCCTTTCTTCAACGGGACGATCGCTGTGGCGCTCATCAAGGGGCTTCAGGGCGACGACCCGAAATACTGGCAGGCAGCCTCGCTTTTGAAGCACTTCCTGGCCAACAGCAACGAACGGGGCCGCTACGGCTCGTCGTCGGATTTCGACGCCCGGCTTTTTCGCGAGTATTACTCAGTTCCGTTTCGTATGGGATTCGTGGAAGGTGGGGCGCGATCGTATATGACGTCGTACAACGCCTGGAACAAGGCGCCGATGACCAGCAACCCCGTCATCCGGAACATCACCATGAAGGAATGGGGCGTGGATGGCGTCATCTGCACCGATGCCGGCGCATTCGGGTTTCAGGTGAGCAAGCATAAGTTCTATGCGACGCGAACAGAGGCGGCGGCCGCCACCATCAAGGCCGGAATCAGCCTCTTCCTGGACGGCTACCGGAAGGACGTCAAGGCCGCGCTCGACCAAGGACTCCTGACGGAGGCCGATATCGACGCCGTTTTGCGGTCGAACTTCCGCACCGTGATCCGGCTGGGGCTTCTGGATCCTCCTTCTTCCACGCCATACGGAAGCCTCAAGGGTGGGCCCGATCCGGTCAATTCGGAAAAGAACAACGCCATCGCGCGGCAGGTCTCGCTGGAGTCGATGGTGCTTCTAAAGAACGCCAACAACTTCCTGCCGCTGGATAAACAGGCGATCAAGTCCATCGCCGTCATCGGCCCTCGCGCCAACGCAGTGGCATTGGAGGGCTATAGCGGATTGCCGCCGTACACGGTCTCGCCGCTCGACGGGATCAAGAAAGCGGTAGGTCCCGGCGTGGTGGTAAATTACGCGGCCGACAACACCGGCGACGCGGCGGTGAACGCGGCCAAGGCGTCCGATGTCGCCGTCGTGGTGGTGGGCAACCAACCGATGTGCGGCCCCTACAAAGGGCTGCTGATCGCCTTCGCGTCGGACGATGCCGATTGTCCCACGCCCGGCGAGGCGATGGAGAATCATGATCGGAAGTCGATCGATCTGGACCAGGAGAGCCTCATTCAGGAAGTGTTCAAAGCCAACCCGAAGACCGTGGTGGTGCTGGTTTCCGGCTTCCCCTACGCCATAAATTGGACGCAACAAAACGTCCCCGCCATTCTCCACACCAGCCATTCGGGACAGGAGGAGGGCACGGCCATCGCGAGCGTGCTCTTCGGCGATTACAATCCGGCCGGGCGGCTGGTGCAGACCTGGCCGAAGTCATTGGCGCAGTTGCCGCCGATGATGGATTACAACATCCGCCACGGCAGGACCTACATGTATATCAAAGAGACGCCTCTTTACCCGTTCGGATACGGACTCAGCTACACGGCATTCAAGTACTCGAACCTGCGGACCAGCGCGGCGAATCTCCCTCGCGACGGTCAGGTCACGGTCAGTCTCGACGTTACCAATACAGGCGCGCGGGACGGCGATGAAGTGGTGCAGCTTTACGTCAAGCACGAGGGCTCGAAGGTGGAGCGGCCGCGGAAGGAACTGCGAGGATTCCAGCGCGTTCACCTGGCGCGCGGCGAAACGAAGACCGTGGAGATTCCCTTGAAGGCGCAGACGCTGGCCTACTGGGACGAGGCGAAGAGCAGTTTCGTGGTGGAAGAGGAACCCATCCAGGTCATGGTCGGCAGTTCGTCGGCGGATGTGAAATTGGAGCGGACGGTAAAGGTCAGTCACTAGGGATGGTGGGCCGTGCAGACTCGAATGCGCCCGGATGCAACGCCCCGGGAAAAGCCTTATCGTAGTTCCAGAGATGCCCGCAACGTTTGAGCCTCGCCTGGACGTCCTACCCGACTCCCAGCGCCGGCTGTGGCCGGAACTGGATGCCGTGCCCTCGGAGTTCGTGTTATATGGTGGCACTGGCCTGGCGCTCCAACTCGGCCATCGGACTTCCGAAGACTTCGACTTCTTCGCTTCCTCAGGCTTTGACCCGGACCACCTGCGCGCCCAACTGCCCTTTTTTCGCGATCTGGACACTGCGGACCAGGAGGTCTGGGTGCATCGCACGCGCGACAACCTCGAGGCGTTTGTGAACCGTGGCGGCTTGGTCAAGGTGGCATTTTTCGGCGGGCTGGACACACTCCAACGAGTGGAAGATCCGCGGCACGCGGCCGGATCGCGAGTGCAAGTCGCATCGCTGGCCGACATCGCGGGCATGAAGATGCGGGTGATTCCCTGGTGACATATGGAGTCGATGTCCGCACGGGTTTGGCTGCGGCGAAAGCGATCGACCGCAGCTTCGATCCGATCACCAGTATCAGGGCACTGCAGTTTTACGGCGATGGAACGCTGAATCGCGTGCCGCCGGCGATGCAAAAGGACTTGACTCGGTGGGCACAAGCGGTCGACCTGACGAAACTACCGCTGCTCCATCCGCAGGGCGGGCTAAGCCCGGGAGGTCCGGAGCGATGACCCTTACCGCACCGTATCCGGCGGAACTGATCCGAGTCGCGAGGAAGGTTGTGTGGTACGACAGCCCGGAGTCAGCGCTGGCGGATCTGCCGGCCTTTCTGACGCAGGTCATGGTATATGGTTCACCGACCGACGTGAAGGCGGTTGAACAATACGTGCCGATGGAAGAATTTCGTAGAGTGCTTGAAAGCGCCCCGACCGGCATATTCACGAAAGATCTTTGGCAGCGTTGGCATGAGAGGTTCGGGATGCCGGTGCCGCCGCTCCCGCGGCGTCGATTTCCGGATGGCTCGGTGGGTCCGGAACCGGGCGGATTCTTCGGCCGATGAGGATTTCATGGTGGGCCTGTGCAGACTCGAACTGCAGACCTCTTCCGGTCGGATTTCGGTATGGGAGTGGACTCAGTTCGATGCCAAGATATCCCTCTCGCTTATATAGCCTTGGGATCAAGTATCCATTTCGGGCGCGGAGGATTTGTTCTTAGACTGCACCGTAGTATGGTCCAAGCACAGGTTTCCTTAAGATTCCCAATAGACGCTCCCAGGTACCGACCCGCCCGCGGCCCACAATTCGGGCTGCACGGCGTCCTGAACATGTGGCGCGACTGGCGTGCGGGCCGGATCTGGCCGCCGTGGCGTAGCAACGTAATAGCGCGGTGGGTCTCGTTTACCGAGTTGCAAGATTCAACCAAGTAGGTTAATCTGATCCCATGGAGAAACGAACGCCACACTGTAAGCTGGCGGTCGTCAAAGCCATGGTAGCGGCGGGCAAAGTCCGCATCACTATTTCGGCACTCGCAGGCGCCGCCGCCCTGGGGTTCGGATTCAAGGAGATTGTCGGCGTCGTCGCAGCGCTCACGCCGAAGGACTTCTACAAGAGCATGACCACGCACGCCGATCACCGCGTCTGGCAGGACGTCTAGCGGCCAGCGACTCCGGTCGGCGAGGTCTACCTGAAACTCATTGTCTTGGACGACGTGCTGATCGTGTCGTTCAAGGAGCTATGAGTGGATGAGCGTCGAAGTCATGAAGAAAGGAGAGATGTAATGAAATGCCCATCCTGTGGAAAGGGAAGACTGGTGCGCGACACACGCGATGTCCCGTACACATACAAAGGCGAAACGATCACGATTCCGGCCGTTCGCGGCGATTTCTGCGCCGCCTGCGGGGAAAGCGTGCTCGCCGCGGCCGAAGCGTCACGCGTCAGCGCGGCGATGCTGGAGTTCAATAAGCAGGTCAACGCGTCTATTGTCGATCCGAGTTTCATTGCGCGCGTTCGCAAGAAGCTCGCGCTCGACCAGCGGGAAGCTGCCGCGATCTTCGGCGGCGGCCCCAATGCGTTTTCGCGCTACGAGAACGGCAAGACAAAGCCGCCGCTCGCACTGGTGAAACTGCTCATGGTGCTCGACCGGCACCCCAACCTGCTGAATGAGGTCCGGGCCGGACGATAGCCAACGACACTGTCTCGTGTCATCGTTGATATGGTCGCCCTAATGAGCGGGGCCGTCAATGCAGGTTGCGAACCTCGGGGATTTGCAACAGTGGCAGCGATTGTTTTCGGCCGCGAGGGAGGGTAGGAGCCGAGCCGGAGCCCGATAACGAGATCACGTGAAGTCCGGGAATCATTTGGAAATGGCGGATGTTCAGCGTCGCCACCGCGTAGCCTTGCTCGATCGCCGAGGCTCCGATTAGCAGATCGTCAACCGGCAGCGCGAGGCCCTTGGCCGCCTGCTCTCCGCTAAGTCGGCCGGCTATTTCCGCTGTAGTGTCAGTGACGGGGTGCACGGGGACATGCCGCTTCAGCTCATCGATGAAGGCGGAGCTTCTTTGATTGGAGGCGTGTTGGCACGCGCGGCGCCATGCACGAGTTCAGCGAGGGTCACTGCCGAAATGGCAATTTCAACCTCACCGAAGTCCTGTGCGACTGACATGAGCAGATCTTCCACCGTCTGCCGTTTTCGTTCCGCTGCGATGATCACGCTCGAATCCAGGACTAGTCCCAGGAGGAAGGATTCCATGGTTGGCTGCGCATGGAGGCTTTCTTAGCCGATTGCCATAAATCCAGTAGGTCGAATGAACACGGGTGAACCACTCATACCACCGATTGAACGAGCTTCTACCAGATAGGCCTCAGCAAGGCCTCAGCAAAGCCCGCATCGATTTGAATCGGCTCATCAGGGATCATTGCCAAGTTCCCATAACGGACGAGAGGGATATTTCTGCGGCTGCCAGTTGCATAAGTGAACAGTCCAGGCATATAAACTTCATCCCCTATACCAACGGACATTCCATATGCCAATGGTTGGCGGACAAACAGTTCAATCGGAGTCGCCATAAAATCCATTAGCGCTGGACTGACATTTACCGGAACTACGGCAACGTACAGGAGCAGGAGCCGGATGGCGTTGATTTGATCCGAAACGGTAATCGGAATCTTGGTCCTGGCGGCGTAGTCGTTCTTGTTGGCTGCGATAGCTCCGAGCACGCCGACCAAGCCGTGCTTCGTGATCTGCAGGCGGCACAACTCGGCTAAAGCGCTACGGGGACGGCCCATATCGTTCTCCGATTTTCCAGGGAGCCATCTTCCGCGTGCATCGCGGTTTGGGGCTGAAACTGGTGCTTTTGTTTTCATAGGATCTCCTGTTAGATCACCTGCCTAAAACGCAAACCGGCGCAGGGCCAAGGTGCCGGGTGAAAGTTGGCGGGGTGTGATAGACTTGCCTGAACCTCGTAACAAAAATGGAAGTTTGGCCAAGGTCGATTCAGGGGGCCAAGATCGAATTGTTCTTCCGGGCTGAATCAACACACTAACTGTGAAGGAGTAACAACCATGGCGGCGACGCTAAAGAAACTTGCATTCACTAGTCGATGGAATACGGTCAAAGGACTAGCGGATAAGAACATGAAGAGAGATATGGCGACGAGAATCAAGGATAACAAGGCTGACAAGAGCGAACTAAAGGACATTGCGGACAACGCGAAAGAATGGAAGAAGTTATATTCCAATTTTGGGCTTAGACTTACACCAACACTGAAGGCACTCGAAAACGCCAAAACGGAAGCCGACCAATCAAAGTACTGCAAGGATGGAGTAAAGACAATCGCCATGTATCAACGCCTTATCAAGCTGTTTAACAATGGAAATCTACGAAAGACCAAACACATTATGGATCTCAAGGGCACAACGATGATCCTGCATGGGATATTGCAACGCATCGAAAACGATTTGAAGAAAGGTATTCATACCTAAAACAGAAGCGGACGGTGGCTCCGGGACCGTCCGGTTTGGCGGCGTCGCCCTGAATGCTGCGCTACGCCGTCGCGATGCGCTGCACTGTCATGTGCGAGACGCCTAGTTGACCGGCGATGGCTCGAACACCGAGGTCCTGGGCGTACAGCTTGCGGGCCTTATCGCAGTCTACGATCTTGCGCGGGCGTTCAAGCGTCTTCCCCTCGCGGCGGGCGCGTTCGAGCCCGGCCAGCGTTCGTGCCACAATTAGTTCGTGCTCGAAGTCGGCGAACGATGCCAGGATGTTCATTAGCAGTCGGCCTGCCGCGTTGCTCTTGTCGGTATCGATGCCCTGGGTCATCGCGATAAAACGCACGCCCAGGCCATCGAGTTCCCGCGTCGATACTGCGCCGCCGGGCCGCATCCATCAACCGATCCATGTCCGGGCGCTGTGCTTTCGTTCCCGAAACGCGGTGATCCACGTATTCGCCTTCGACCGTCCGCCCTCTCGGGCCTCGCAATGCGCTCTCAGTTCGCGTGACGGACGCGGAGCGCGAGAAGGCGCAAGTGCGGAGGATGTGGGACCGGATCGTTGACGTAGGAGGTCCGGTGAACCAAAAATGCCCTTCAGTAAGCCCGGTTTAAGCCCGGAGGAAAAGCTGAAACGCAGTAAGTCCTTGATTTTATGGTGGGCCTGTGCAGACTCGAACTGCAGACCTCTTCCGTGTCAAGGAAGCGCTCTAACCAACTGAGCTACAGGCCCTTTCGGAGGGAATTTCCAGTATATCATCGCCCCACCAGCGAGAGAATAGTCAGCGGCGCGTTTCCTTCCAGCCGATTATTGACGAACAGAAACAGAAATTGCTTATTCTCCCGCGCGCGGCCGATCAGCACCCGCATCGATTCGCGCGCCTCGGGATTCTCGTCCTGAATCTCCCGATACGGCTGGAATAGTCCCACCGCGTCCTCATACACGCGCCCGCGCCGCAGCAGCGCGCGGCTCACCAGAAAATCGGCCGTCATCGATTCCGGGATTGCCATCTGCTGCCGCAATTCCGGCATCTTCGACCATGCGTTGTACACGTGCGCCACACGGTGCGCGCGCAGGCACGCGAAGTAATCCTTCTCCAGGAATTCCGGATTGCGAATCTCCACCGCGTAGCGGAATTCCGCAGGCAGCGCCGCCAGGAAAGGGTCGAGGCGCTCCAGAAATTCGCCCAACTCCGCGAAGCTGCGCTGACCGAACGCGCCGAATTCGAAGATCAGCAGCGCCGTCTTTTCACGATACGGCAGCAGCGGACGCAGAAACATCTCGCGCAACATATGAGCGTCAAGAAAGCTCTCGTTGTCCTTCCCGGCTTGCGGTCCGTAGCGCGCGTGCCGCGGATAAATCTTGCAGGTGATTTGCTCCGGCACTTTGAAGGCGAAGCGGAAGCTCTCCGGCACGCGCGTGAACAGCCGCTTCCAGAATTCATCGGCCGGGAATTGATAGAACGCGAAATCGCCGCACACCGTGGGGAACGTCTCGGCATACTCGCGCAGGCATTCCTGCTGGAATTGCTTCTGCGAGAATTTGCCGCGCGTCAGGTACCGCTCGCGCGTGTAAATCTGTCCCAGCCACCCTTCGTATTTCCACGAGCTGCCGCCGATGAAGATATTTTGCGCCGCCAGCGCGCGCAGCTTTTCGGCCAGCCCGCCGCGGTCGAACGAGCCCCGCTCGTCGAACAATTCGTCGAACAGTCCGCCTACCATGCCTGTGTGAACCGGAAGTAGAACGGATCGCCGCCGGCCTCGATGACGCCGCTGGGATACATGCGGATCATTACCGGAGCCGAGCCGCTGTCGGACCGCGATTTCACTTCCACCTTGTGCCCGCGCTTCTGCAACTCCTGGAACACGGCCGTAGGAAGCCGCTCATCCAGGCCCAGCACGCCGGGCTTCATCTCATGATTGTCGAAGCTCGAGACGTAGTGCTCGCTCTGGAAGCGCGGATTCTCCACCGCGCTCTGCGCGTCGAAGCCGTACTCCACCGCCGCGAAGAGGACTTGCAGCAGCGCCTGGTCCTGCTGATCGCCGCCGGGCGTGGAGAGCGTGAACAGATTCTTGCCGGGGCCGACGACGATGGTCGGGCTCAGCGTGACCCGCGGCCGCTTGCCCGGCGCCAGCTCGTTGGGATGGCCGGGAATCAGCAGGAAGCTCTGCGCCCGCTGGGTGAGCGGAATGCCGGTGTCGCCGGCGATCAGCGGTGGCATCCACGCGCCCGATGGAGTAATGGAGATGGCCACGCCGTCCTTGTCGATGGCATCGACGCACGTCGTGTCCTTGGCGAGGACCGCGGGATCGAGCTTATGATGCTCGATTTCGGAGAGGGAAGGATGTTTCGGCGGATGGTCGCCGATTTTGCCCGGGCGGAATTCCAGCGATGCCTGGTCGCCGATCAGCTTGCGCCGCTCCGCGCCGTAGGCCTTGGAAAGCAGCACTTCGGTGGGGATGCGGTTGAAATTGGGATCGCCGTAGTAGGTGTCGCGGTCGGCGTACGCCAGCTTCATGGCTTCCGTCATGGTGTGGATGTAGTTGGCCGAATTCAGCCCCATTTCGCCGATGGGGAAACCTTCCAGAATGTTGAGCGCTTCGATCATCGACGGTCCCTGGCTCCAGAATCCGGGCTTATAAACGGTGTAGCCGTGGAACGTGGTGGAGACGGCCTCTTCGGGCGCAACGTGAAATGCGGCCATGTCTTCGTAGCGAAGCAATCCGCCGTTCTGCTTGCAGAACTCGCCGATGCGGCGGGCGATATCGCCGCGGTAGAAGTAATCGCGCACGGCTTCCATCGCCTTGGCGCGCGAGGCGCCGGAGGCCAGCGCTTTCTTTTCGACGTCGGCCATGTTGCGCAGGGTGCGGGCCAGGTCAGGCTGGCGGAAAATGTTGCCGGTTTGCAGGATCGCGCCGTTGGGCATGTAGACGCGCTTGGAACTGGGCCACGCGGAGAGATAGCGCACGCTGTTGGCGAGCGAGATGGCGCGAAACTCGTCTAGCGGGAAGCCGTCGGCCAATTCGATGGCCGGCTGGAGCACCTCGGCGAACGACTTGGTGCCGAAGTCGCGCTCGGCCACGATGGCGGCGTCCACCATCCCGGGCACCAGTGTCGAGAGGATGCCGACCACGGGCACCCAGTCTTTCAGCCCGTTCGGTCCGGGCGGATCGTCGATCTCGAGCGGTGTGAGCGTGTGGTGGCGGTAGAAGTCGGCAGTGCCTAGCTGGGGCATGGTGCCGACACCGGCAATTGCGAAGACCTTGCCCTCTTTAGTGCGAATGAGGATGGGGGCTTCGCCGCCGAAACCGAAATGCGAAAACTCGACGACCGAGGCGGCCAGCATGGTGGCGATTCCCGCATCGACGGCGTTGCCTCCCGCCAGGAACATGCGCATGCCGGCTTCGGTAGCGCCTTCAGACCCGGCGGCCACCGCGCCGCGCGTTCCGCGCGAAGCAAACCGCGATGGAAACGGTCGCCGCATCTGTCCCCACCCGGTGGCCATCGCCAGCGTTAAGAGCACCGCCAGTCTGCGTGTCATAGGATGTTTTCATTGTAGGGCCTCGCCGAAAATTTGGGCCACTGGGGCGAGCTCGGCTCGCCTGGACAAGCTAAAGCTTATCCCACAAATCGCCGGTGTTTGCAGTCGTGGGGCATGCTTTTGCTTGCCTGCCGGGCGACAGCCCGGCCGTCTTCAATCGAGCGGTGGCCCTTAATGCTTTTGCCAAGCCACGATATACTTTCACCCAATGGAACCTAGCGAACCCCAGACAGCATCGCCCTCCGAAAACGAGCCTATGCTTTACTGCCCGGTGTGCTCCGTACGGCTGGAGCAGCGCAAGTGCAAGCTGTTCTGCCCGCAGTGCGGGTATTACATGAGCTGCGCGGATTACTACTGAACGGCAGCCGCGAGCGATTTCTCCGCCGCCGCGCGCGCGTCTCCGGCCGGCGAAAAGCCCTGCTGCTTGAGAGCCGCTTCCAGCGCTTCCAGAATCAGCACGACGTTCTCCGGCGTCGATCCGTAGCCCATGGTGCCGATGCGGAACACCTTGCCGGCCAGCGGGCCGAATCCGCCCGCGATCTCCATGCCGTACTTCTCTAGCAGGTAGGCGCGCACCTTGGCGTCATCCACGCCTGCGGGAACGCGCGGGGTGTTCAACGTCCACAGACGGTCTGCGGGACTCTTCACATGCATCTCGATCCCCATCGCTTCCAGCCCGGCGACGAACGCCTCGTGATTCCGCTTGTGGCGCCCCCAGCGATTCTCCAGGCCTTCGTCGGCGACCATCGCCAGGCCCTCGCGCAGCGCAAAGAATAGCGTGGCGCTGGCCGTGTGGTGGTATTTGTGTCCGGTGAAGAAGCTGTCGATCAGTTGCAGGTCGAGATACCAGGCCTGCATGGGCGCGGTGCGCGCCTTGAGACGGTCGAGCGCGCGCGGCGAGACGGTCATGGGTGACAGTCCGGGGGGGCAGCCGAGGCCTTTCTGCGTGCAGCTATAGGCGATGTCGATGCCGTTTTCGTCCACCATCACGGGCATGCCGCCGAGGGAGGTGACGCAATCGGCGATGGTCAGGGCGCCGGCCTCATGCGCCGCCTCGCAGATGGGCTTCGCCTGATTGAACATGCCGGTGGATGTTTCCGCCTGAACGAAGCCAACCATGTGCGGCTGCTCGCGGCGGATGAAGTCGCGGACTTCTTGCGGATCGTAGGGCTGGCCCCATTCCTTGGAGAGCTTCACCACTTCGGCGCCCTGGCGGCGTGCCATCTCGCCGATACGGTCGGCGAAGAAGCCGTTGGAAAGCAGCGCGAATTTCCGGCCGGGCTCGGCGAAGTTGGCGACGGCGGCTTCCATACCGGCGCTGCCAGTGCCTGAGATCGCCAGGCAAAACTGGTTCTTGGTGGAGTAGGCGTATCCCAGAAGCGAGCGGATCTGGTCGGCGACTTCGAAGAAAAACGGGTCCAGATGGCCCACCACGTTTTGCGCCATGGCGGCATACACGCGCGGTGCGACCATGCTGGGTCCGGGTCCGAAAAGCAGACGTTTGGGGGCCTGGAGAGGAGGATATTGAGGCAT
>Ga0182013_10003572_pt1 | contig 19314 bp, 18 predicted proteins | sample 612S2MmetaG_FD_120487 | JGI IMG/M metagenome (GOLD analysis project Ga0182013, IMG submission 120487) | Permafrost microbial communities from Stordalen Mire, Sweden - 612S2M metaG | ecosystem: Environmental > Terrestrial > Soil > Wetlands > Permafrost | place: Sweden: Stordalen | collected... | reverse complement strand
GGGCTACGAAGCCGAACGCCGCAGCCGCTCCGACGAAGCCCTCTACGCCATCACCACCATCCGCCGATCGCTCTCGCGCTATCGCATGGCCGTGCGCGCCGCCCTCGGCGAGTCTCACCCCGCCCTGCGCTACCTCAAGCCGTCCATCGACGATCAGGCCGCCGTCAAGGAGGCACAACTCGAAAAAACACTCGCCGATCAAACCGACCTGCGACCGATCGACGGCGAGGACCTCACCGATCGCGCCGTCGCCCTGCTCGACCACCGCGCACCACTCATCGTCGCCGCCGCACTCATGCTGCTCACCGGACGACGCAAAATCGAGATCCTCCGCACCGGCCATCTCAGCGCCCTCCCCGCCGGCGCCAACATCAGCGAGAATGCACCGCCCGAACACACCCTCGTCTTCGACGGACAAGCCAAAACGCGCGGCGCCGTCAGCGCGCAAACCGCCCCCTACCCGATCCCCGTCCTCGCCGAGCCGCAGCTTGTCCTCGACGCCTTCGCACGACTGCGCAACAGCTACGACTGCGAAAACCTCACCAACGAACAAGTCCATAACCGCACGAGCAAAACCCTCAACGGCTACGTCGCACAATTCTTTTCCGACGACGCCGGCACCGCCATGATGCCTAAAGACCTGCGCGCCGCCTACGCTACGATCGCTTGGGAATGGTTCGCGCCGCCGCACATCGCACAATCCGCCTACTTCGCACGCATCCTCGGACACTCCGAACTCGACCTCGTCACCGTCCAAGCCTACATCGACTTCTATCCGCTCGGACATAAACGCGACTTCCAACGCAGCTACCGAGCCGGACTCCGCGACGCTATCAACCAAATCGCACTACTCGCTCAAACCGAAACCGATGAACGTAAAAAACAACTCCTCCAAGAACGACGCGCCCAATTCCAAACCGCACTCCACAATAACCCCGTTACCTGAAAACGGCTAACTGTCGTTTGACATGCGCTGCAGGATAGCGCGCCAACTGCGTTCATGCGCAGCGTAGAGCGAGATGCAATTCGCGTCAGCCTTCTTTTCCTCTATCCATCGTGCGAATCGTTGCGAATCGGAGCCGTAAAGCAAGCACCGCAGGCGATATGCGCGTTCGGACGCGAGCTGCGGTTTCCCCAATCGGACAATGCGCTCGATGATGGAAACGCCCCCGCCAGCCCCGTGCCGACCTTCGCCTCAATGCCATTGCCCATATTTTGCAAAATAGTCGCCGGATCGATCGGAGAACTGCCCACGTGGCGTAGCACTTCAACCGTCGCGAGCGTAGCAGGACTTTGGAGCACTTGCACGAGTTCGTTCACGAAACGCGCCTCCGGTGACAGTTTTTTGGGCGGCAAGAGCAAAGGGATAGATCGGCCGCGAGAACTCACCGTCGTCGTGCTCGCCGAGCGACCGATAGAGATCGCGCCGATTCACTTATTCCTTCTCTGCGTTTCGAAACAAGCACCAGCTCATGTGTCGGCCGCGTGTACGCAACGTACACCAGGTTACGCTCTTGCTCGCGCTGCCACTCGGTCGTCGCGAAGAAATAACAGGGCAACTTGTCGTGTTCGAGGACGAACACACGACTTTTCTCCAGTCCCTTTGCTTTATGGATCGACATGAGCGTTACGCCCTTTTTGTCGTCACTGAAAAGCGATTCAATGTACTTGCAGAAGGTAGCGACGTCCGTCCTCGCCTCCCAACCCACCCAGCACGCTTGGATACACATAATCTTGTCGTTTAGCCTTTCGATCGCCGCCTCAGGACGCTTCTGTGGTTCGATTTCGGCAATCGCGCTCGCACGAAACTCCTCGAGCGCTTCCAGACTGAAATGACCGCCACCGCTTTTGACGACTTTCTTGACGATGGCCACGAGCGACCCACCGATATCCTTGTCCTTGACGTGCGCCGGGATGCCGAGCTTGATCATCTCGATGCACTCGCGAATCAACGGCGCGTTGGACCGGCACAAAATGAGGTCGCCGATCCGCGCCGCCGCGATTATGCCCTCGCCCTCGATATTGCGGACGACGCCCTCGATGGCATCGTCTGCGGCTTGCAAATGAGGCACGTATTTCTGGGCTAGTTTCACAACCTGCTTCGGGCAGCGGTACGTAATACTGAGCGGCATCTCTTTCGCGTCGAACGCTTTTTGGACTTCGTAGAACGAATTAGCCGCGGCACCGGCGAAGCCGTAGATGCTCTGCTTTGGGTCACCGACGCCAATAAAGCGTCCACCGTTCGCAAGCAGCTTCTGGACCAAATCCGCTTGCGAGGCGTTGAGGTCTTGTAGTTCATCGCAGAACAGCCAATTGTATGTTGTCGGCGGGCTGAGCTGCATGAAAGCCGGCAAATACACCATATCAGTGTAGTCGATTAGTCCTTCCTTTGCTTGTGCGTTCCCGGTCTCAATTACAGGACCGACTCGGAGGATCATCTCCTCGGTAACCTCGTCGAGCGCGTGGTACGCTACAAGCTCCGTCACAGCGTCAGTGTCGAGATGATTGGTAAGCGTTAATCGTGTCAGATCGGCAAGCCGCACGAAGACGCTACGTTCATGCATGTCGTCGAAGAACTCCGCGGCGAGCTCGTTGTATTTATGCGGTTGACGATCGACGTTTTTCCCGCGACGCGGAGCTTCTCTGCATTCTCCTTCGCGATGTTTTTGTTGAAAGATACGAGGATTCTGCGTCCGCGGACCTTCGTGACGCCCTGGCGGATCGTAGTCGACTTGCCGCTGCCAGCGACCGCATTGACCACCACGTTCCCGGAGCCGGAAGCCAGCTCATCGAAGATAGCCTGCTGATATCGGCTGGGACTTATCACGCCCGTACGTGCTGGCGTCACTGATGGCGTCGTCAGTGCGGGTGGCTCAACCGCGAGTTGCTCGGTAGCAGGCTCTGCGTGAACGGGCTGAGCCGGCGGCTTCTCGAGGAGTTCCTTCTCGATCCAGTTCTTACGCCGATCGAGAACGTGCTTCTCGAGAAGTTTCTCCTCGATCCGGCTTTTGCGGCGAAGTACCCATAACGCTATAAGCGCCGCTAAGGCGGCAAAGACTACGACGAGGGCAAGTGGGTTCCCGGAAATGGCGAACAACATTCATTGACAATATATCTGGCGGAAGGTGCCAACGGCTTGTCACACCGCTTTAGAATATGCGTGTGATCATCTTGCAATGCATAGCATGCGGCAACACTCTAGTGCCACAGGTGGGCGCACGAAGCATCCCAACGCTGGGACCGACTTGAACCGAGCGGTACTTCGACCCGCCAAGCAACTCAGCTAATCGCGCAGCCCAACACTCCGACGCCGACACCCGCACCGGTTAAACGCGGCACAAGCGAATCTGGGCCCGGTTGTTCGGCCGCGAGGGGCGAGCCCGGCGGCCCGCTCGTCGGCCTTCGCCCACCCTAACGGCGGCCCTATCGGTAGCGGCGCGCACCACTCCGCGACCAACGGCGAAGCCGGCGGCTCCCACACCCACGGCCCCGGCCCGCACGCGGTTCAGACATTAGCCTGCTGGCCATCGGCGGTACGGCGGCCCGGTGACCGGCGTTCGTTCACCGGGTGCCGCCATCAGCAACGACATCATCGCCAACCACCGACGCGTCGCCGACTCGCGTTATCTTTCCTTCGTTCTGAGATCAGCGCTCATTTCGTCAGCGATTGCTTTGGCTCGCGAAAGTAATTCGGCTGGCTCGATCGTAATGGGGACATCCGGAATCCATGTATCGTCATCACCGCCGCCTAAAGTTCGGCCAGCGTCGTCTGCCGAATAGACATCCGGCGAAGCTTCCGAGACCCGTAAGTCTCTTGCATGCTGGAACACTGCTCCAACGTCTAAACGGTCCTCTTCGCTAAACACCCACTTCTTCCGTACATCGGCGACCGCTATCAGGACCATTTCGACGATATTCTGGAACATGTACCGGTACAGAAATGGCTGCTTGTCCTCGGCGCGGAAGCGAAGTCGCTGCATGTACATTGCTGCGCCGCTGGTGTAGACGCGAAAGTTGGCCGAGCGTTCGGTCTGGCTCGCACCGCGACCATGTCCGTCGTATACTTCTACAAAATCCGGGCCGGCCTGCGCATCATAACTGAAACCAGTCGGCCAAAAATATGTGCGGTATCCTGTGGTGTTTGGTCCAGCAAGAATAGAATCGCAAAGATCTTGGGCGCGATACGGATGTGAGCCCAGCAACGACCGATCCTTCGCATATCGCTCGTACGGGATCGGCAGCGCGTAGACACAGAGCAATGGTTCGTCAACTGCCGGAATCCCGAAGCGCAGCATGCGTAAACGCTCACGCGTTCCCACGTCGGGTGCGGCCGTCACTTGTTCGCTCGAACGTCGGCGAGGGACGCGATTCTTGCTAACGAACTCGAACAGCTTCTCGGCGAGATCGTCGAAGTCCGTGTAGCGCAACTGATCCCAACCTGTGAGGTCAGCACTTAGGGAAGCTACGGCGCTATTGTTAATGACGACGAAACCGGGTTCATTCGCGCCGAGTGCATGGCCGAGCTCCAAAAACACGTTCGCATTGTTATCGGTGACATCGAATAGCGACACGTCCGCTTCGCTCATCATGCGACGTATCTTCTCCATCACGTGCGCGTTAAGGAGTTTTTCGTCAGCATAGCGAAATTCAATTCCGGAACCGCTAAACCGCGCATCGAGAGCCTCGCGATAGCGCCGACCGAATTTGTATGGGTAAGCGACAAAAATAGTTCGGATGCGCTTTAACTCATGCAAAGGCTTTTCATCCTTGTCATCTTGCGGGTCATTCTTCTTCTGTTTCGCTGGACTTTTCCGCACTGCTCCCACTATGATCGAGACCGCCTAAAGAGCCTGCTTGGCGAACAGCGCCTGCGTTTTTGGAACTCAGCTGGCCTGAGATTCTTGTACGTAATAAGTATCGGTCTTGGTTGTTTCGTCGGGTATCGGTCTTGGTTTGTCGTCGGGTAGATAAAGCCGCTGCTTGTGAATTGCGCCAGGCGCCTGAACGTCAGCCGGACTTCGGTCCGCCCTTTACTCGTGCCGTATCAGCGCAGATGGCACCCGATGGTACGAGTGTTGGGTGACCCCCCCAAGTGTGAAGAACGAGCAGATTTCGGTCGCCCAGAGCGAGCTCTCCTCGCAACAGGAAACACGCTTTAAGGCCACCATCTGCCTATGTCGCGGATCGCTTTGTATATCTTCGGGAGGGTTTCCGGGCATATCGCAGGGAGGAGATCCGCCAAAGTCTCCAGTGCCGTGCTTCGACGTAATCTCGAAGCGACGTCCGTCCAGGCTCGGACTGCTTCCGATTGAAGGTTCCCCGTCAGATGTGGCGCCAGCGCGCTCAGCGCCTCCGCGCGCCTTGCTTCGTCACCGATGTCGCGCGCCGCCGCGAGCGCGTCTTGCTGCAGCTCGGATGGCAGGTGTGGGGCCAGCGCGCTCAGCGCCTCCGCACGCGAAGATCCGTCGCCGATGTCGCGCCCCGCCGCGAGCGCTTCGGCCACGACCTCTTGCTGCAGCTCGGACGGCAGGTGCGACGCCAGCGCGCTCAGCGCCACCACGCGCCTAGTGTCGTCACCGATGTCGCGCGCCGCCGCGAGCGCTTCGGCCACCACCTCTTGCTGCAGCTCGGGTGGCAGGTATGGCGGCAGCGCGCTCAGCGCCAGCGCGCGCGAAAATCCGTCACCGATGTCGCGTGCCGCCGCGAGCGCTTCGGCCGCCACCTCTTGCTGCAGCTCGGGTGGCAGGTATGGCGGCAGCGCGCTCAGCGCCAGCGCGCGCGAAAATCCGTCACCGATGTCGCGCGCCGCCGCGAGCGCGTCTTGCTGCAGCTCGGGCGGCAGGTGCGGCGCCAGCGCGCTCAGCGCCAGCGCGCGCAAAGATTCGTCGCCGATGTCGCGCGCCGCCGCGTGCGCTTCCGCCACGACCTCTCGCCGCAGCTCGGGTGGCAGGTGCGGCGCCAGCGCACTCAGCACATGCGCGCGCGAAAATCCGTCGCCGATGTCGCGCGCCGCCGCGAGCGCTTCCGCCACGACCTCTCGCCGCAGCTCGGGTGGCAGGTGCGGCGCCAGCGCGCTCAGCACATGCGCGCGCGAAAATCCGTCGCCGATGTCGCGCGCCGCCGCGAGTGCTTGGGCCACGACCTCTCGCCGCAGCTCGGGTGGCAGGTGCGGCGCCAGCGCGCTCAGCGCCTTCGCGCGCGAAACGTCGTCGCCGATGTCCCGTGCCGCCGCGAACGCTTCGGCCACGACCCCTTCCCGCAGCTCAGGTGGCAGGTGCGGCGCCAGCGCGCTCAGCGCCTTCGCGCGCGAAACGTCGTCGCCGATGTCGCCCGCCGCCGCGAGCGCGTCTTGCTGCAGGTCGGATGGCAGGTGAGGTGCCAGCAAGCTCAGCGCCACCGCACGCCAAGATTCGTCGCCGATGTCGCCCGCCGCCGCGAGCGCGTCTTGCTGCAGCTCGGGTGGCAGGTGCGGCGCCATGACGCTTAGCACCTGCGCGCGCAAAGATTCGTCGCCGATGTCGCGCGCCGCCACGAGCGCGTCTTGCTGCAGCTCGGATGGCAGGTGCGGCGCCAGCGCGCTCAGCGCCACCGCGCGCCTAGCGTCGTCACCGATGTCGCGCGCCGCCGCGAGCGCTTCGGCCGCGACCTCTTGCTGCAGATCGGACGGCAGGTAAGGTGCCAGCAAGCTCAGCGCCACCACGCGCCTAGCGTCGTCACCGATGTCGCGCGCCGCCGCGAGCGCTTCGGCCGCGACCTCTTGCTGCAGATCGGACGGCAGGTGCGGCGCCAGTGCGATCAGCACCTGCGCGCGCGACAATTCGTCACCAATGTCGCGCGCCGCCGCAAGCGCTTCGGCCCCGACATCTTCCTGCAGCTCGGGCGGCAGGTGCGGCGTCAGCGCGATCAGCACCTGCGCGCGCGACAATTCGTCACCGATGTCGCGCGCCACCGCGAGCACAGCAGGTAGAGACGGTTTGCTGACCGTTCCAGCGATTGCGCGCAGACAGTCGGCACGATGTTTGTCCGATACGTGCAATGCGATTAAGTTCAAGGCCTGCTGGTCTCTTAGAACCTTGACCTCGACGGCCTGAGCTAACAACTTTCCCGGAACGTTGGACCCGATGTTGCGGATGGATGCGACGCACAGAGCGCATCGGATTTGCTCGCCCAAATATTGCGACGGGATAGCGTCGCCGCTACGACCAGACCTATCCGCCGCCTCTGCCTCGCAAAGATATTCCAAGATGCGAGCGACATCGTTGGAAAAGCCGCGGTCTCCGCCCTCATACGCATACCAGGCGCGCCGCCAGCCATCCTCGACCAAGGTCATGAAAGCTGCGGGATAAGCACGTGCTTCGCTCAGGTGGGCAACGTAGTAGAATAAGAGATATTCTGGCGTCTTTTCTGCCGAGCGGGTGCCTTGACGTAATTCATCAACAACGCGCCGGCCCCAATCGACGAACCCGGCTTGAGTCCGACGGATGATCTCACCGTTTCCGAAATACTGCTCTCGGAAATAGTCCGCTAACTTCGGATGGCTAAGTGAATATCCGATCTCGTTTCCGTCACCCATCACGAAGCGGCGGATGGGTTGTAGCGCATCCCTCGAGCTTTGCTCACGGTGGTGAATCTCGCGGGTGAGGTCGGCGAGTTCCGACAGGCGGAGCGAACCGCGCGCACAAGCCAAAACTGCCAGCATGGCCTCGATGGCTTGTTGATCAACGCGGAGCTTATCTTGGTGCCAGGCCTTGCGTTGCTGCTCCCACCAGGATTCGAAGAAGCCTTCAAAACCTGGCTTCAGCGTATGAAGATCTGCGGGACGCAGATGGTCCACTTGATGGTCTTGCTCCAAGAGTCTCTCGACGTAGAGCTGAAGCAGAATCGGCTCGCCCTCCGTCAACCGCGCTAGTTCAGCAATCACCTCAGAGGGCACCGCCAGAGACCGGAGCGGAAAGCCCATACGCTCGATGACGTCGGCGACGCCCGCGCGATCCAATACCGGCACCTCAAGCGTCTGAGTGCGTCGGGCACTCCAGCCAAGCCGGCGTAGCCAACCCGAGGGGTCGTAATCTCCCGCGACCAAGCGCGCCGATGCCACGATCCGCAGTCCCGGTGCCGGATCACGAGGTAAGACGGACGTGTCAACTTGCCAGCCAGCAGCTTCATCGAGGCCGTCGATGACCAGCAGACACGGTTGGTGCTTCTCCCAGAACAGGTCGAGGTATTCGACGACTTTGTCGCGGTAAAATGATGCGGGATCTGCCGCAGGCGTGCGGAGCGTTTGCTCAAGGATGCCAGCGAGCCCGACCGCAACCGCACTATAGAACACCTCCGCTCGGTTCGTTTCGTAGCGGATGCTGATCGGCACGAAAACCACCGGATACGCTAATTCCATTTCAGAGAGCCATCGCACAAGCAGAGCCGTCTTGCCGCGCCCCGCTGGAGCGGTGATCAACAGGTTTGCCGAAGCACTCGGATCCCGAAGCCAGCGGTTCAACTCGTCAAGTTGTACAGAACGGCCACCGAAGGGAATGGGGGAGTCTGGCGTACCCAAATAGGCTTGCAGAAACCGCCGCACCAGTCCGCGAAAGTTCGGGAGCGTCGTCTGCAGACCGAACTGAACGATAATGTCGCGGGCGCCGGGCTGGTATGCCGCTAAGACATCCGCGATTAGCGCTTTGACCGTCTTATAGACCGGCGCATTCTTCGTCGTCGGTTTGGAGAGGCCGACGTGGTCCGCGTCGTCCACCGGAACAACGCGGATGCCTTCTACATGCGGATCTGCGCCATCGCATGTAACGACGAGCTTACGGAAGGGAACAACTCCCATCGGCAGGGTTTCACAAAATGCGCGCGTCTCCCAGCCGTATGTTCTTGCGTTATCGCGATACCAATCGTTGAGATCTCGCAACCATGAATCGTTGGCCTTGAGCCCCGCGGTCGCCTTGCTAGCGAGGCCAAAAAAGGTTACGACCGACGCTAGGTCCGCACCAGCATGCGGAGTCGCTAGAAAGACGACACCGCGCGTTGCGGCAGCCACGCGTTCAAACCTCGCAACCTTGTGCGTTTTAGAGACCTGCAAGAGTTTTTTCACTACGAGGCCGCCAAGGCTATGGGTAATGAACAATAGATCGCGTTGGCCCAGTTCGCAGGAACTGAGATAGTTCAGAATGCTCGTGGCGCGGTCAGGCAACGCCATCGCCGCGCCGTCGAACCAGAACTTTGCCGCAGGATAGCGCAACGTCCAGACCTGGATATCGGCGAATTCTTCCGCGAGCCAGCTCGGCCAAAACGTGCTGGGAGCATTCTTTTGTCGCCAGGCGTCGACGTCGTTGTCACCAAGGCCGTGAACGAACACCACATCGAGCTTTCGATCTGGTCGACGAGCGGGGATTGGGATGAGCGCGAGGGGTTCGGACATCAGTCAACCGTTTGTGAATCCGGGAGCGCTTCCGTGAGTTCGTACTATGCTAGGAGACAGTTGGGTTCAAGCATATCTCCGAACGCCTGCGGCAGAGAAGACCCAATTCCTTATCGAAGCTTTCGTCGTCCGGCTCCAAGTGGGAGATGGAGAGGGCCGGTGCGTCCCCATACTCCATAGCGGCTCTTACTGAGCCTTAGTGTGGCCGCCGATGATGTCGAGCAGCTACACGTAAGGCGTTCACTCAGGAACCCGGCGCACGCACACCGGCGCGCACATTGGCGCACTTCCCGAACGTGATTGGCGCGCGTTCGTCGCACGTTTCGAGCCGCGACACAACCAACGCCGGGGGTGCGTACCGGGGCGGATGGATCCGGCGCATCGGGGCGAGGGGCAGACGCTCATGCGCGGGTGGCTGCGGGGTCGTAGGCGGGGGTGGTTGGTTCCGGTAAATAGCGCCAGACCAGTTTGCCGCGCTTGACCTGTTTCTCGATCTGCTGCGCGAACTTCCACGACATGGCGTTGCGCGCTAGTTCCGCGCCGCACGTTTGACACACGGCTGCGGTGTTCCGCGGTGACGCCAGCGCGAAGGGTCCAAACGACAGCGCGTTGTGCGCGATACTTCCAGCGTGCCGCAGGGCGGCGTCCTCCACGGCGATCATCAGGCCGTTGTCCTGGGCATGAATCAGGACGTTTTCAGGATGCCCCGGTTGGGTGATGAGGTTTTGCATCCCGGTTCTCATGCGCGCCCCGTTAGGACGAAGATCGAGGCGAACGCGCCCACGAGACGGGGCAGATGAAAACGCATTGGTGTACTCCTCAAATCGCAAACAGACGCGCTCGATGCCAATTGCCGACGCTGCGGTTGAGGTTTTCGCGACGCACCAGCAGCCCGCACTGGGCTTAGAACGGCCGGGCTGCTCTCAACAAAGGACGACGTGCCTGGCAGATGGCCTGTCGAGTCAGTAAAGGCTAGGCTGGTAAGTTAGGAGTCTTGTTGCCGTGCTGCACACCGCACTCGCTAACTAAGCTTCCATGAGACCCGCCCTAGGAGCGCTTTTGAGGGGCGGAGAAGCCAGGCGCGACAAAATTAGGAGCACGTGTTACTTCAGGATCGCTTTGGCGATCTTGTTCGCAATCAGCTCAGTAAACCACATGTTGCCGTCAGGACCTGCGGCGATGGCCCAAGGTCCACTCAACGCTGTCGGTGTGGCATATTCAGTGATTGCCCCTGAGGTTGTGATCCGTCCGATGTTGCCGACGCCCCCGCCGTAATCGGTAAACCATAAGTTGCCGTCGGGACCAGCGGCGATAGCCCACGGAGTATTTGTTCCTGTGTTTGGCACAGGGTATTTGGTGATCGCACCGTTAGTCGTAATTCGGCCAATCTCGGCGGGTTCAGACTCTGTGAACCACATATTTCCGTCGGGGCCCGCTGCGATGCCCATTGCCGTACTGCCTCCCGTCAGAGTTGGGTATTCGGTAAGGGCGCCGCTCGTTGTGATCCGTTCAATGTTGCTTTGGGCGTCCGTGGCCCATATATTGCGATCCGGTCCAGAGGAAATGGCTATGGTATTACCTGCTATGAATTGGGTGATTACGCCATTCGGTGTAATTCGACCGACGCCACCGCTCAGGTTTGTAAACCAAATGTTGCCGTCCCCCGGACCAGCAGTGATGCCGTATGGAGTAGACTTGGACGTTGAGATGGAGTATTCGGTGATCACGCCGTTTGTCGTGATCCGGCCAATTTTGCCCGCGCTGTACTCTGTAAACCAGAGATTGCCGTCAGGACCAGCGGTGATACCTTCGGGACTACTGCCGATCGTCGGAATCGGATATTCTCTGATGTGCCCGTTTGTCGTGATACGACCGATTTTGTTTCCTCTCTCTTCTGTGAACCACGAATTCCCGTCGGGGCCAGCGGTGATGGCTGTTGCATTACTGGTTGCTGTAGGGATGCGGTATTCGACGATCCTCACGTTTTTGTGGATGCTCAGTTGCGATAAGGTAGGAACGACCGCCGAACCCTGACTGCTCTCGGAGCCACCTCCGCAGGCGACTAACACGAAGGTGAGGACAATCGGAGAAAGTCGCATCATGGTGCTCCTTGAGGTCTACCACACGCACTTAACGCAACGAGTGGTATCCACAACTTGTACCGACGACCTTACCACTGTCGTGGTGAACATCGTGCGAAGAGAAGCCTCGTGGCCATTCCAAAGATGTGGAGATGCCCCATTCGCTAGTCCAGCGGGCAGTGTGACTTTTCGATGTCAGATGCAGCACGGCGCCCGAGTGCTACTCGGTTCGGGGTGTCCGCCATTCCATAGCCGTCGGTTGGGAACTTGGTGGTTGCCTTCGGATTGTTTCGAAAAGCTCCCGGCCAAAACGCAGGGAGCGCTCGACCGCAAGCTGCGTGCCTTCGACGAGAGTCCGGCGATCGGCAAGCCCCTTCGAAATAGGGGCTCCAATAATGGTACACTCCGGCTCGCAAATTGAGATCATGGCGAACATCGCGCAAGAGAAGCTCGCGCCGAAGCGTTCGCGCGGGATGCACCGCTAGGTCGATTCGGCATTACCTCATCGCGATAGACCGCCGATGTCGCGTGATCGCTCAATCACCAGTTCGCGCTCTTGGCGTTGGAGTTCAGCGGCTTGCCGCTCGTGCTCGCGGCGGATATAGTAGCAGTCCACGCAGCAGTCCAGCCCAAGCCACAAGTGCTTGTTCCGACGGCAGTCGTAGCAGATGGTTTCCGGTTTGCTCATGGTCGTCGCCTTCGATAACAGCTAGGCGTAACCTCGGACACCATTGGCTCGATTCGGGCTTAGTTTAGGTCAGCCCGGTAGCGAAAAGCGCGTACTTAGAACGCGCTCGTGTATTGTAGCGATAGCCATCCGGCTCCCGCTGATACTCGGAGTGACGCAACGCTTCTGTGCCGCAACGCTTCTGGTGCCGCTCGCCGCGCCCGTTTTCCCCGGCAGGACTCTTGACGCCTTATATTCCGTGTGCTAGACTTGACGACACTCGGGAACCTTATCGGAGATGAGACTGCCCAATGCAACTCGCACGCGAACACCCCGAGATGGATCACCCGCTTCTGGCCGCCTATCGCGTTCCCGACTACGCCCCGTCCGTGGCGGCCAAAGCGAGCGCCGCACAACGCTTGTACGACGCACTGCCGCCCGTCTGCCCCGACTGCGGCAACGCCGATGCCGAAGTTCTCAGCCCCGGTACGACCTACCGCGCTCCCAGCCGCGCCGCCTGGGTCTGCAGCAACGAAGAAAGCTGTCTGGAACGCCAAGAAGCCGCGACCGCGCAGGTGGCATGACGTGGCCTGCATGATGAGCGACGACGCGCGCAAACGACTCTTCGGCGCACTCCGCAACGCCGGAATCGCCACCCACGTCAAGTGGGTCCGCTTCGCCGTCGCCGAAGCCGCCTTGAGCGCCGCCGGCACACCACGCACCGTCACGACTTTCACCACCCTCACCGACGACGACGCGAACCACATCGTCAATTGGCTCCCAACAACGCGACCAAACACCGCTACTACACCAGCACCGTAAATACCCGACCGCAATACTCTCCACGCACGCGCCAATGCGCACGCGCAGGCCGCGCCAACTCGCACCGCGCACACCGCGCACACTTCTTGACTTTAGCGCCACGCGTGAGAATCTCCGATGCGCGCATTAGCGCGCTGGACGCACGTAACGTGCTGAGCCTCTTCCGCCCAAACAGAACGGAGCCGTCATGAGCGACGCCACGCCCACCCGCTACGTCTTCATCAAAGCCAAGCCGCCCGAGGCTAAACGCTTCTCCTTTCTCGGCTTGAAGGGCGCGCTAACGCACCTCCACGTTCACGCCGCGCGCATCGAACGCGCCAAAGCCGACGGCATGCTCGCCGAACTGCGGGAACAAAACCCCCAGTGGCGGTTCGTCACCGTGAGCGCTTGATGCCACGCTATCGCATCACCGGCGACATCCTCACCGCGTTCGCCGAGACGCTCGATCTTCCCAAAGGATTCGACATCGAGGACGAATCGGTTCGTGAACAAATCGCGCTCGCTGTCGGGATTCGCCGCTACGGACGAGAGCAAGACTTTAACGTTTGTGACGTCATCGAAGTGGACGCCGAAGGTAACGAGATCGTCGAGGCGGACCCCGATGCAGAAGCGACAGTTGCCCCCGCTGCACCCGACGATCAGATGAACGATTCAGCATGCAGCGACGAGCGGTATCGCCTTGATCTAAGGAGCACTTACAATGAGCGAACCTGAACCCGACGCGCAGCGCGACGTTCCGATGGTTGCGATGACTCCCGCCACCGTTGCGGCGCTGGACCGGCTCATCCAGCAAGCGCGCACGCGACGACGAGTGCCGATGCTCGTTACGAACGAGAACGGTGCGCTTGAAATGGCCGATGTCATTATCGAGAAACTGCTCGCGAAATTGGCGGTCGAGTAAACAATGAACGAGCCCCAGACATCGGAGCGCCTCAACGCGGCGCACCGGTTACTCGCGGGCTGAACCCGTGTCGCCGATGCGGCGGCGTTGCTTGCTGACGAATGTGTGGGATAGCGCTGCCAGTTGCGTCGATCCCGATCACGTTAAAGATTCCCGGCGACATCGTAGAACTTCTGCGAGCTTACTCTTTACTCTGCAAACACCGGAATTACATTGAGCTTCAGGACCCCTCCTCGTCGTAGGGTGCATCATCAGGGGGGTCTTCAATCCCAAGAGTTTCGCTTCGCTTCGGGATGTTTGGAAATAGACGGCTTCGGGCCGCATCGGCCCGTTGTATGAGGTTCGCTAGCTCCTGTGCGAGGTGTCTGATTCCGAACACTTTGCAGAGCTTGAAAGTGAGCGAGTGAACCGCAACCGCAGCCTGTAGCAGATTTGCGTTCCCGGTGCCGTCAGTCACGGCTGCGGCCGGGAAGTTCGCGCCGCTGCCGGCGATCGCGCGGGAGACTTCGTGCAGCGCAAGGATCGATCCATGGCTCATGAGGCTGGGCCACGCGAAGTACATCGCGTAGTAGGCGACATCGGTCTGTGCGCGAACGATTGCCTTCATCGTGCCGCCGAGCGCATCGGCTTCTCGACCAGCGGCGACGCCGGGGATAGTGTAGGCGTCGATGACCTGTTGGACGCGATCCGGCGCCAAGCCCATGTCGGTGCCGAGCCTTTTGGCTTCGTGCGCCGCGGCTGCGAGAAATCTCTGAGCGGTTTGCGGGTCGCCCGATACAAGGTCGGCGCGGACGCCGTATTCGTAGAGGGATCGCAAGTGGACACGTCCGGGCCGATCCAGACCTGCCGATAAGAGCACGAGCGCGGCTTGGGCTTCACCGATCGCGAGGATCGAAAGTCCCAGCACGCAGCGGGCGCCGACCGAATCGACCGTATCTGTCTCCGGGCGGTTTCGGGCCGTTCCAGCCACTCGCGCCAGCAGTCCAAGGCTGTCCTTTAAGATGTCGAGAGCGTCTTGGTCGCATCTGCCCGGTACATAGCCGCCATCAACGTTGACGTTGTCGTGCTGCTCGGCTCTAAAAAAGTCGTCCACGACTCCCCTCTTTAAGCACCCTCGACGCTGGGCACCGCCTGGGCGCGTTGCAATCTCACGCGCGAGCGCTGCCCTATTGCGACGCGAGCGCGTTCGAGCGAACTCGGCTTGGGCATCTCGACCTCCTGAAGAGCGACGGGCAAGTACATTAGGATACCACCGATGTCAAGCGGGCTTCCTGCGACAAGCTCCTGCCAATGTTTTGCCGCCAACTGTATGCGCGGCGGGGGACAATAAAGGCCCTAACCGCGCGCGGCGATGCAGCCAAATCTCGCGCAGCTCAGACCTTGACGTGGGTCCCGAACCTGGACTCGAACCAGGGACCGGCAGCGGAGCCGCAACACCCGGCCGCCGCCGATACACGTCGGACCGGACTCTTGACACTGTTTGCTCCGTGTGCTAGTCTATAGCAGCACCTCCTTCGGCCTGATTGCGGCCGCGTCGCCGGAGCATCCGAGAAAGATCGGACAATGATCGCGCTTGATACGCCGGCCACTACCCTTTTCGGGATTCCGCTCACGATCGACAAGCTGCCTTTGCTCGTCGCCGCAGCAGCGCGGCACGGTTGGACGAGCCACATCAAGAGCACGTTCTCACACGTTCTTGCGCGAGCACAGCAGCCCGACACGGTCGTCAAACTCTTCCGAGACCCAGCGTATTTTCACTATTTGCGTTACGCCGTGCATCCCGACAATCCGGCGTTTCCGCGCCTGGAAGCCCTGCACGTCGGCCCCGACGTCAGCGCTGCATTCTTAGAACGCCTCGTGCCCGTGAGCGCTGCGGACAACGGCATCCTCACCGACCTTGCAATTACCGCACATATCAGTCACGGCCATATCGACCCCCGCAACGCCGAAGTACGGCAGTTCGCGGGTCGCTTCGGCATCGACGCGCTCGACGCGTTGCAAGACATTGTCTCGCTGGCATCGACGCTAGGCTATTCGACCGACCTCTGGCCCAAGAATTTTCTCATTCGTCCGGCGACCGGGCAACTCGTATTTGCCGACCCGTTGTGCATCCGTTGTTGATTCGGCGTTCTGACATATCCGTGTGACGGAACAACGTCGTTGGCGGCAACGTCGACGACGGTCAACAACCAGCCTCAGTCCGGCGTGTGCCGGGCTACGATCTTCGAGAATCGCCGCAAGGCGAAAATAGGCACTCCCGGGATGCTTCTCCAGTCTCGGACTCTGCGGCATCCGATGAACGAGAACGGACCGAAACAACGGTCTCACGTCGAACGCAAAAACCTCGAAGTGTCAGTGGCGAGGAGACCTTTACCTCGAAAGAGAGACCTTTTTTGAACCTCGTGTTCCAACTCAACGCCGACCGCAGCCCGCTCGACATGATCCACCCCGGTTCCGCGCGCCTTTTGCTGCGTCGCGGCGAAGCGGCGGTCTATCGGCGCGTACCGTTCACGGTCATTCGCAAAACGCCGATCGTCTCGGCCGCGCCGTCCGTCGCGCTCAAGATCGACCCAGGCTCGAAGACCACCGGCATCGCGCTCGTCGCAAGCGCTACTGTGGTCTTCGCGATGAATCTCACGCATCGTGGCGCGGTCATTCGGAAAGCGCTCGACGCACGACGCGCGTTACGTCGCAATCGACGCTCGCGCAAGACCCGCTACCGCTCGCCCCGCTTCAACAACCGGAGGCGCGCGCAGGGCTGGCTTCCCCCATCCCTCCAATCGCGCGTTGATAACGTCGCCTCTTGGACGAAGAACCTCGTGGCACTCGCACCGATCGGCTCGATCGACGTGGAGACGGTACGGTTCGACCTGCAAAAGATGCAGAACGCGGAACTCTCAGGCATCGAGTACCAGCAAGGCGAGCTCGCCGGTTACGAAGTCCGTGAGTACCTCCTAGAGAAATTTAATCGGACCTGCGTCTACTGCGACAAGCAGAACGTGCCGTTCGAGGTCGAGCATGTGCGCGCCAAGGCGGACGGCGGCTCCAACCGCGTCTCGAATCTCGTGCTCGCGTGTCACTCTTGCAATCAAGCAAAAGGCGACCGAGCCGTACATGATTTTGTGAAGGATGCTGCACGGTTAGCGAAGATTCTGGGGAATCTCAGGAAGCCGCTCCACGACGCGGCGGCAGTCAATGCGACCCGCTATGCGGTCGGCCGTGCGCTCAAAGCTACCGGTCTGCCGACCGAATTTTGGTCCGGCGGTCGTACCAAAATGAACCGCGTTACGCAAAGCTACGCCAAGGAACACTGGATCGACGCGGCCTGCGTCGGCGAATCGGGCGCAGCCGTCCGTATCCCGCCGACCACCAAGGCGCTCTTGGTCAAGGCCGTCGGACGCGGATCGCGCCAGATGTGCTGCTCGGATAAGTACGGCTTCCCGCGTTCGGCAGCCAAATCCGCCAAGCGCGTGAACGGATTTCAGACCGGGGATCTGGTGCGGCTAGTGCAGCCGACCGGCAAGCACCAAGGTTCGTACGTCGGCAGCGTGGCTATCCGAGCGCGCGGAGCGTTCGACCTCAAACGTCCCGGCAGCGTGCCCATCACCGCACACCTGAAGCTCTTCACGCTGCTCCAAAAGGCGAATGGATACGACTTTGCCGCTTAATAACGCCGAAGCGGACCGCAGCGAGCGTCAGGCCGAGAAGCACGCGTTCCGCAACGCTGCGCAACACCGTCCTCGCAGCGGGCACGCTGACTGGCTACGCGCCATCCACGCCGCTTCGCGAGGCTTCGTCGGACTTCATAGCGGGGCACCGACCCCGTCTCGCGCGGTCGTCCGCTAGGGTCGTCACTATGGACTATTACCTCCACTGCCAGGGTGGCAGTAATGACAAAGTCTACTCCTTGCACTTGCGGCCGACCGACGGGCAGCGTTGGGTCGTCATGGGCTGGTACGGTCCCCGTGGCGGCACGTTACGCACCCGTGGCGCCTTCAAAGTCTTTACTACGTTGTCCGAAGCCAGAATCGACTTCGATGCGCGATACAAGCAGAAACTACAGCACGCTTATGATGATGCCGTGGCGAGCGCCGTCGTTTGGCCCACCGGCGCACACTGGCTCATCGGGCTGCAGATCGTTCCCGACGCCAAGATTGAAGCCGTCGTCAACGGCGCAACGCCGTCAAGCACTGCGCCTGCCGGATTCACAGCGACAGCCCCGCCGCGCCCGCGCCGGGCACGGCCAGCGCAAACGCCCCCGCCACCCCAACCACCACCGCCGCCAACGTACACGCCTCCGCAACCGCCGCCGGTGCATACGGCCCCGCCAAGCCCACGTCCGCGAACGAGCGCCCCGGCTATTCCGGCGTGGATTCTGGCCTGTTTTTCCGAGATTCCAAAGCCGCTTCACCCGCAAGCCGCAGACATTCTCTCCACGGCGTTCCCCCATCAGCGACCGCTGATTCTGGCGGGTGCGAAAGCGCCCGAGCCGCGTCCCGTCGCATGGATGCGCGCCGTGTTTGCGCTGCTCCCGACCGACAAGCGTAAGTCCCTCTACTACCAATTCAGCAAGGTCCTCCACATCGACTACAGCCACGATAACGACCTGTATCGGCGGTGGATTGACGCCTACAAGACGTACTCGTCACCGTAACAGAAAGAGCTTCCCCACCCATGAACACGAACATCGTTTCCGCGGATCGCCTCTCACCCGCTCAAGTCCTTGAGGACGTAGTTATCGTCATGCTTCTCGACGGCAGCAGTTCGATGGACGACGTCGAAGTTGCAACGCGGGACGCGGCCAACGACTTCATTGCCGAATTACAGGCCGGGACGCCCGTCACGTTCTCCACCGCGAAGTTCGCAACCGACGTCCAGTGGCTTATCACCGAAACGCCCGTGAACGCAATTGTTCCGCTCACGGAGCGCCAGTATTGGACGGATGGGAACACCGCACTTTACGACGCGGTCGGCGAAGCCATCGAACACATCGAGGCGATGATGCTTCCACCCGTTTATCCCGTCATTGCCGTATTCACCGATGGCGACGATACCATGTCACACAAGTACGACGCCGCCACGCTTGCGCCGATGATCGCCGAGCGGCGCACGCGGGGCTGGCGTTTTATCGCTTTTGTGTCCGGCGGCGATGCCCGGACAGCCACGCAAAGAGCAGGATTCCTTGCTGTCGACACGGCCGAATACGCGAGCAACGGAGCCGCGACCAAGGCCGCGTTTCGCAAACTCGCGGCATCCGCCAAGCGACTCATTTCCGCCGTCGAGCAAAAAGCTCTTCCGCCCGCAAACTTTCTGGACTAAGGCGGAGCGGTGAGCACTTTACAAGACGCGAGCGCAGCGCCGACCTGCGATGCCTGCTTTTCACTTGGAGCGCGCCGGCTTGCCGAACCCTCCCCGACGAGCT
>Ga0182013_10003570_pt1 | contig 19323 bp, 13 predicted proteins | sample 612S2MmetaG_FD_120487 | JGI IMG/M metagenome (GOLD analysis project Ga0182013, IMG submission 120487) | Permafrost microbial communities from Stordalen Mire, Sweden - 612S2M metaG | ecosystem: Environmental > Terrestrial > Soil > Wetlands > Permafrost | place: Sweden: Stordalen | collected... | reverse complement strand
TTTATCGCAAGTGCAGCTCGGGCCGGTTGCGAGATTGTCAACAGGAATGCTGCATGAAAACGTTCAAGCAAGTCGACCGCAATAGCTCGGGCGCCATGAGCGATTGCATCGCAAACTGAAAGAGGACGCGACGAAACCGCCTGCAACATCCCTTCGCGCACAGCGGAGCCGGTTTGATAACTTTCGCTCTGTGTTCAACAGGGTGGGCCCGCACGAGGGCCTTAGCAATCAGGTCCGAGCGGGTTTGCGAGGGGAATCGACGCGTGGGTAAACGGTCACAACCGGCGTTGCTTAAGCCTGCGTGGGAATGAGAACCCTCTTGGAATTCGACCCACTTTATTGACCAGCGACGCGCGTGCTCCATTATGGCCGGGCGCTTGGCTCCACAAGCAGGCTGGATACATTTGAGCAGACCAAACCATCCGCGACGAAGATTCAGCCTGCAACCTTGCGGCCGACCATACAATTCCCCGGGGCTCTACGACGGAAGATAAGTTTTCTCGTGCCCTTTCCTGATAACATTCGCGAATTGATACGCAGCTTTTTCGGTTGGGGTGACGAAGCGCAGTTGTTCGTGCCGGGGCGCGCAGGTTTTCTGGCTGTCGCCCCGGTCGTTATTCTGGCTGCGCTTTCGCTATCTCTCTTTCACATCCGGCTGAAGCGTGATGGCGAGGACGAACGAATCGCTCGTGCCGTCGGTATTCGTCAACTTGATGCTCTCGACTTTCCGGTTGTAATCGAGAGCATAGGTGTAGGAATACAGATTGCAACTGACGCCGCTGAGTGTGCCATCGCTGTTGATGCGTTCGATCCCGCCCACGGCGACGCTTTCATTGGCATTGGCGCCGAAAGAGCACCAGTCGCTGAAAGTCTGGTTGAAGGTTTCGCTCGCGCCGGTTGTGTATTTCACGGTGACGGTTCCAGTGTGGCTGCCGTCAACGGCCGTGCCCAAAAGCGTCATCGCCGTATATTCCTGTCTCTCGGCGGCGGGCAGGCTTACCGTCGAACCGGGAGTTGCTCCAAGATCGACTTCGTCCGCGAAGCAGCCGGTGGTGCAGTCGGCGGCATTCACGGGTCCGAAATTGAAATCGATGCCCTTCAGCGTGAGTTGCGGAGTTGTGCCAGTGCCAAGGCCCAGTTGCTGTGCCGAGTATGCGTCGGAACATCCATTGGGGAGAGTGCAGCCGTCACCGCCGCCGTCCATTCCGCCTGTAGCCGGGAATGTCACGCTGTTATCGAAGATGCCGGCAAGGTTGAATTTCGAGGACAGATTCACCTGAGCTTGTTTCGCCAGGCTTTGTCTTGTGAGTGTTGCCGCCAGCACCACGACCTCGGGATTGTCAGGCAGCGTGACACTCTGGACCGGCCTGTTGGGGTCGAGGACGAAAACGTAAGCGTACAGGTTGAACGGGCCATTGGTGCTCTTGGTCCCGTCGCTATGCACCTGGTAAGGCGAGATCACTGCGAACGATTCGCCGGTATTGAACGAGGGTGAATACCAGTCGCTGAAGCTCTGCGTAAACTGCGCGCTCTTGCCATCTGCGTAGTTCACCGTGATCGTTTGTGCGGACTGTTCCCCATTGAATCCAGTGGCCAGCAATTGCAATGTCGCAAAGCTTTCCGCCGGCAGTGGAATCGTCTGCCCTTTGGCTGCGACGGCATCAGGCTGATTGGCAGGACCGAAATTGAACTGGATGCCGTTAAGAATGCGACGCGGCGTCAGCACGTTCGATGAGTAGGCATCGCCTTCGCCATCAAGCCCCGTGGTGAATGGTTTGCCGTCGCTGTAGATCGCGCTCAGGTTGTAGTCCGCCGACAGATCGACGGGCTTTCCGGCTCCGCCTGTGCCTGTAGCTGCACTCACGGCCAGCGTGATCGCCGGCGCGCTTTGCACAATATCGCCGGAGGTTCCGGAAAGTGTGAGTGGGACTGCCGGCCCGGTGGGCGTTCTGCCGCGGGCATAGAGTGAGAGTTGGCTCGACGACGTTGCTTTGGTGGGATGAAGCACTGCACTGACACCGCTGGGAAGCCCAGTCACCGCAGACAGTGTCACCTTGCCATCGAAGCCATTCTCCGGCGTCACGTTTACCGTAGCGGTCGCATTCCCTGCCTGATTGATGTAGATCGTACTGGGTGTTGCGCCGAGCGAAAAAGTGGGCAACGCGAGCGTCAGGTATGCCGGCTGCGTCAACACTCCTCCTGTGCTTGTGCCGGTCACTGCGAGGACGAGGTTTCCACCTGGGCCGGAGCCGGAGAGCGAAACCTTCAAAGTCGAAGTACCCGTACCCGAAATCGAAGCCGGCTCCAAACTAGCCGTGACGCCTGCGGGCGCTCCGAGGATATTCGCAGCCAGATCGACGGTCCCGCTGAACCCATTTCCCGACGCGAGTTGAATGGTGCTGGTGACGCCTGCCGAGCCGGGCGGGATGGTGAGAGCCGATGGCGTTGCCGACAAGGAAAAGTAGGGGACAGTTGAGGCCGGCGTCAAAGTGTTGATCAGTGCCTGTCCGTTGGGGCTTCCCCATCCCGTGACCAGATCGAAGCCAGTCTCGGCGTTGTACTGCTGGCCGAGGCCGTTGTTGTTGCTGCCGCTGGTGATGTCGTGGAGCTGGCTTGCGTAACTTGCTCCTGTGCCGATGCCATACACGGTGGGATTGAGAAAGCCGGCGGCGGGAGCCTTGTTGTTGGCTGCGTTTTCATTTACCAGCGCCAGGAAGCCCGCCCAGCGGGGTGTCGAGAGGCTCGTGCCGCCGATTCCTCCCTGACAAGTGCCGCCCGCGCACCACCAGTTATCGCAATCGGCCTCGGCGCTGAGGTCAGGAACATTGCGCAAGGTCGTCGAGCCCTGGTTATTCGAATCGACGACGCCGGGGAGCTTCTGGTAAGCGGGAATGGAAAAGCCGTTGGTGCTATAGCCGCCACTGCTGCCGCCGGTCGGGTTGGCACAGGCCAGGACGGAATTGGTGCCACCCCATGCGATCTCCGATTCCCATGCGCCGCCCGGGCCATTGGTGGTAATGTGCGTGCCGCCCACGGCGGTGATGTACGGGTCGTCTTCCGGATAAAACGCAGGGTTGCAGTTGCCAGTGCAGTTGGGGAGCGTGTAGGCGCCGCTGTCGCCGCTGGCGACGAACAGATTCTGCCCCTGCGCCGCAAACTCCATGAAGATTGGCTCGTCGGAAGTGGGGTCGGCCGGCAGCCAGCCGACGGAGGCGCTGAGCTGCTTGGCAATGTTATCGGTGGCCATCTGGGTAAACGTGTCCACGTCGTTTGAAGCTTCATACTCGATGACCGCGTTCACGCCCGGCGCCATCGAGTAGGACTGCACGATATCGGCGATGGGCTCACCGTCGTTGCAACCGCTGGGGCACGATGTATCGTAGCCATCGATCGAGACTGTAATCACCTTGCTCGAATCGAATGGCTGGTTAATCGAACTGAAATAGTTTGTGACGTCGCTGAGGTTGAAGTTGAGACCGAAGAGCCCAATTGTCTGGCCGGCGCCGGTGAGCGCGGTTCCGCCGTAGTAGGCGGCCCTGATATCGCTGCCCAGAAACTGGCCGCCCGGTCCCGAGCCGGTTGTTTCGGTGCGTAGTTCGCTTTTCGGAGCAAAACGGAGCCGCGGGCGCGGCGGCGAAAAATCATCCAGGCCTGCGATGTGCCAGAGTTGCACGCTGAGGTCGGCGGAAGGCTCGCGATCCGGCGCATAAAATGTGCGGTCATCTGTCGGATGTTTGTATACGCCCATCTTCACGTGAAACGCCCGTTCAATGTTCGCAACCGGGCCCCGCACGCCGATGACCATGCGATTGGGGGTGGTGCGGGTCACAGTCAGCCCGTTCGCTTTAGAGAATTGGACCACGGCGTCCACGTCTTGCTGGGTCGCTCCAAAGCTCTCGGTGAATTGCTGGACGGAAAGATACTGGCGGTATCGGGAGCTTTGTGGATCGTACAGGTCGTGAAGCAAATCGTTCAGGCCGACCTGGTTGCGCAGCGGCAGCATGATGCTGAGTTTCAGTTGCTGTGTTGCAGGAAGGGGCCGAATATAGGCTGCCTGCCCGTTGGTGACGGCTTCGCGGACGTGCCGCGTCATGGCGCGTTGTTGTGCCCAAAGGGATGAGGTCGAAAGCAAAAATGCTGCGGCAAGCACAAGCGAGCTGCGGAAAGTGCCTCTGGGGGACATGATTCCACTCCTTTGAATTGTGTGCTGTTTTTTTCATTTCGGAGCGAGGGAGCTGCTTCGTCTGTCCGAGTCTTTAACGACGGCTGCTTCCTTCTCGCGCGTTCCTGACACTAGAGAGTTCAGGTATTCAGAGGACGCCTCAGAGCCAGATTTCGGCGCGATTCGAATTATGCCACAGAAGGCCGACTTCGGAGACGGAAGCGCCCGGCTCTCCGTATTCCGATTCCCAATCGAGCGTCACTCCTGGTTGACTCGAAGTAAAGAGGGGCTTTTACCGGCCTCGGGGGTGACACTCAGGCCTTTTTTCCCCTGGCAAGGAGTTCGGTTTCACAGGCGTATGCGTTGGGTGTGAAGGGATAGGATGAAGTTCGACGTCGCAAAGCTCAAGGCTGCGGCTGAAGTTGAATGACTGCATTCCTCACCAGCGAAAAAGGCCCGGCAGTTTGCCGGGCCTTTCGTTTGAAAGCTTAGAGAGCAGCTCAAAGTTTCTCGTAGAATTCGCAGGCGGAGCACGAGATGTAGACGCCGCCAGGGATACCGCGCTCGCGGTCTTTGACGCGCTTGACGATGCGCGTGGGCTTGCTGCATTTGGGGCAGTCGGTCGACTTGGTTGTGTCCATGACCTTCTTGCGGTCACCTGTTTTTGCGATCTTGGCCATCTGTCGGTGTTTCTCCTTCTTAGGGTTGTCTCTGCACACATCCGCAGTGCGGACGGCTTCAACGACGCGGTTGTGGCTGGCCTCGGAGTGCAAAGGGATTTGCGGGAGGCGAGCGGAACTCGCTCGATTCAGTTTACAGCACTCGTTTCCGACGGATGGAGCTTGCGCCGCCGCGTTTGTGGAGGCCCATTCATGAAGCTGCCGCTGCGATTGGCGCAACGTTTCCGACTTGGTTCCAGAGGTGGGGCGACCGCCGAAAAGTGAGGCGTATCACTTTTTAGGCAAAATAAAAAAATAAAAAAAAAGGTGTCTCTGTAAAGAAGTTACCTGTTTTCAATGGGATACAGACGTCGACTCCTCGTAAAAATTAGATTCTAAACGACTTATTTGCAGAATCTAGACAACAAAGGCGTTACGGGAACGAATTTGATCGTTTCCGGGTTCTGAAAGCTGATCTGAAGCAAGTATGCATCTACTCGCCGAAATTATCTGCAAAGCGAATTCCGGGTGGATTCCGGTGATTCCGGCAGAGAGATATGGAAAATAAGCAGGAGGCGGGTGAAGGTTCGTGGCTTTCCCAGATATTAAAAGCGAGAGCCCCCCACGGACGAAGACCTGTCCGTGGGGGGACCCTGACAGACTCAACTTTGGCTGAATTCTCTTTGGCAACCCCACTACGGACAGTTTAGGCTGCGGCGAAGAGTTTCTGGACGGCGGCGATCAGGCCGGGAATGTCGGACTGCGCAGCTTCCGCGGCGGGTTCCCAAAGCAATTCACGCAGGGTCTGGCTGGTGATGGGACCGATGGAGACTGCCGGGACGCCATGCAGTGGCCAGGGAATGCCGGCGATCCGCGCGGCCTGGGCAAGGTGGGTGACGCTCGAAGAGCTGGTGAATGTTGCAGCGTCGATGGGCGTGGCGAGCACCTGGAGCAGGATGGATGGAGCGGCCTCCGGGAGAACATTTCGGTAGGCGTCGACGATATCGACTTGAGCGCCGACGGCGCGCAGTGCGTTGGGGATGACGTCGCGGGCGACGGCAGCGCGGGCGAGAAGGATTTTTTTGTTGTTGGCGCGGTTGCCGATGGCTTCAACCAGACTTTCCGCCACGTATGATTCCGGGACCAAGGTCACATTGAAACCGGCTTTGCGGGCGGCGGCGGCGGTGGATTCGCCGACTGCGGCTACCTGCCCGCCGGCCACATCAAGCGAAATCTTCAACGTGTCGGAGCGATCTTTGAGGGCGCGCACCGCATTCGCACTGGTGAACAACAGCCAATCGTAGGTCGGAAGGTTCTTAAGTGCAGCGTCGAGCGGGGCGTAATCTTCGGGTGGCTGGATTTCAAGCACCGCGACCTCGGCCGGCTCAGCGCCGAGGGCGCGCAAACCATCGCTGAGCCTGCCTGCCTGGTGAGCGGCGCGGGTTACGAGAACACGGCGTCCGGCAAGCGGAAGTGAACTCAACGGGCAGCCTCGGCGGCGGCAGCGAGCAGTGGGCCAGCTCCAGCGTCGAGAAGCATCTGAGCTGTTAATTGCCCAAGCGTTTCGGGGCTTGAGGAACCGGCGGGCACCCGATGGATGATGCGAATGGCGGTGCCCGTTGCGGGGTCAGCGACCACGCCGAAGACCTCGTCATACGGATCGGCATGGCCCGTTTTTTGCCCGCTCGCGAGTGGACGCGGACGGCAGTGGATGCCGATGGGAACCTGGCAACCGCCTCCCAGAGCGGCGAGGGCTGTGCGTTCGACGGTGACGGCGAAGCGGGTGGCAGGGTCATTGAGGAAAGCAATTGCGGCCAATGTGGCCTGGTCGCCTTTGCGGGTCTCGATGCCGAGCGAACCCTGGCCGGCCGCGGGGCAGAAATCCTTCGGGTCAAGGCGTTCGCGGACCCAGTCGGTTTTCTCGAGACGATCGAGGCCGGCGGCGGCGAGGAGGATGGCATCGACCTGGCCTTCGGCGAGTTTGCGCAGGCGAGTATCGACGTTGCCGCGAAATTCAACCGCATCAATGTCGGGGCGAAGAGCGCGTAACTGGGCGCGGCGGCGCTGGCTGCTGGTTCCGACGCGCGCGCCCTGCGGCAATGCGGATAGCGCAGAAAACTTCAACGAGACAAACACATCGCGCGGATCGACGCGGGGAGGCGTGGCCGCCAGTTCAAAGGGCTCGGGCAATTCGGTGGGGAGGTCTTTGAGCGAATGGACGGCAAGATCGACGCGGCCCTCGGCGAGGGCGTCCTCGATTTCTTTGGTGAACATGCCCTTGGAGCCGACCTGGGCGAATGTGACTTCCTGGAGGCGATCGCCGGTGGTTTTGATGATCTCGATTTCAATGTCGTGGCCCGCGCCGCGCAGCAAGCCGGCAATGTGGTGGGCCTGCCAGAGGGCAAGCTGCGAACCACGGCTTCCGATTCTCAACTTCATCGGCGCGTCTCCAGACTTTCGGCGGTCATGGCCGCGTTCTCAATTTTTGCCGATTCTCGCGTTTCTGTTTTTGCAGCTTTGGCCGGGCTCTCGGGGAGTGTGTGTTCGGACTCGCGTTCGCCGGCAGCCGCAGAGACCTGCCAAGCCTCGCAGAGCGCGTCGAGCCGCGCCTGATCGCCTTCGCGCGCAGCTTGTTTGAGGGCCTGCATGGGGGGATGAAGAAACTTGTTGACGAGCCCGCGGGTGAGGGCCTCGACGGCGGACAACTGCTCCGCGGTGAGGGCGCCCAGGCGACCTTGCATACGGCGCAGTTCCGCCTGGCGAATGTCTTCGGCCTGGCGCTGCATGGCGACGATGGCAGGGGCCACGTTCACCGTGCGCTGCTTCTGCTGGAAACGCTCGACTTCGGTGGCGATCAGGGATTCTGCGTCGCCGGCTTCACGGCTGCGCGCCTCAAGATGGGCGGCAGCGACGGCCTGGAGATCGTCGATGTCGTAGACGAAGATGCCTTCCAGATCGCCCATGGCCGGGTCCACATCGCGGGGCACGGCGATGTCGATAAAGAACATGGGGCGGTTGCGGCGGCGGTGCATGAAGGCCTGCCCATGCTCCTTGCGGAAGATGGGGTGGGGCGCGCCGGTGGAGCTGATGACGATGTCGGCGTCGCTGGCGGCCTCATGCATCTGGTCGTAAGGAATGACCTGGCCCTTGAAGGCCTCGGCCATGCGGCGGGCGCGTTCCTGGGTACGGTTGCTGACCAGGATGGCGCCGGCTCCTTGCTGCACGAGGTGGCGGGCGGCGAGCTCGCTCATTTTTCCAGCGCCGACGAGGAAGACGGTGCGGCCTTGCAGCGAGCCGAAGATCTTTTTTGCGAGCTCGACGGCCACGGAGGCGATGGAGACGGAGCTGGATCCGATTTCGGTTTCGGAGCGGACTTTCTTGGCGGCAGCAAAGGCGGACTGCAACAGGTGTTCGAGCTGGCCGGAGACGGTTCCGGCTGCGCGGGCCACGGCGAAGGCCTCCTTGACCTGGCCGAGAATCTGCGGTTCGCCGACAACCATGGAGTCGAGACTGGCCGCGACACGAAAGAGGTGGCGCACGGCATCGTGATCGGACCGCTTGTAGATGTGGGGTTCGAGCAGGGAGCGCTCGAGCCCGAAGTGCTGGTTGAGGAATCCCGTGAGATCGGTATTGGGGTCTTCAACCTCGGCGATTAGTTCGACGCGATTGCAGGTGGAGACGATCATGCATTCGGTGACGCCTTCAACGGCGGCAAGAGCGCGCGTTGTCTCGGGCAGCTCGTCGCGCGAGATGGCGATGCGTTCGCGCAGGGCGATGGGAGCCGTTTTGTAGTTGACGCCGATGAGGCTCAGTGTCATGGGGCACCGAACCTGTGCACGTGGCTGAAGAGGTTGGCGGTCCAGACGACAACCATGACGGCGAAGACGGCACCGGAAAGGTAAGCAGCCCGGCGCCCTCGCAGGCCGGCGGTTCGCCGGACGAGAAGAAGCAGGACGTAGATTACCCAGCTCACGAAGGCGGCGATGATCTTGGGATCAAGAAAATACGATGCGCCGAGCGAGGTTTCCTGCGCAAGAACCGATCCTATGACCAGGCCGACGGTCATGCAGGGAAAGCCGAACTCGAGCATGGCTTCGGAGATGCGTTCGAGCGTGTCAAGTGGTGGCAGCCAGTCCAACGGCGCCCACGAAGAGCCTTCGGCGGCAAGAAGACGGGCCTTGGGCTTGGTCTTCAGGCGGCGTTCCTGAAAGAGATAAAGGATGGAGGCAAGCAGGCTGAAGCCAAGGGCGACATAGGCCAACAGAAGAGCCGTAATGTGCGCGATGAGCCAGCTGACGCGAACGCCCTGCGAGGGGAACGAATAGCGCTCGGTGCCCAGCGCGGGGATGAAGACCATGAAGAACGTTACGGGAAAAGCAAAGAGTCCGAGCGAGATGGCGTCGTAGAGCCACCACACCAGGAAGAAGACGGTGACAACGACAAAGCCGAGGATCGACTGGACTTCGCGGAGGCCGACGGGAACCCAGTGATGGGCCTGCAAGAGCATTTCGACCACGGAGACGAAGTGGAAGAACCAGGCCATGCCTCCGAGGTGAACACACCATCTGCGCCAGCGGTCGACTTTGTAGAGCACGGCCGGGAAGACGGCGATGCTAGCCGACGCATAGAGAATGGCTGCAACTCGAAGCCAGAGCAGGTACATATCGATCTTCACCATATAGGCGTAACTGCTCAGTATACTGTGATCCAAATCACCCTTTTGATTGTTGAGCCTGCGATACGGGAAGGATGCCGCGGCGAGAGCGGAAAAGCCGCCCTTTTCTCTGCGATGTCAGGGGCTTGCAGGGATGGTGCGCGCTCGCCTGGCGACTGTTTATGGCTTCAGGCGGGTCTTGGCTTTCGTCTTCTTCGCCATCCCGCCGGTTGGTACGCGCCTCCGGATGGGTGATGGGGGTCACCAGTAAGCAAGCGGAATGGGAGGATAATTCGGCGTAGGAATGAATTCAGTCCGAAAGGGCCCAAAATGCCGCACACATTTCTCTTACTGCGTCTTTTGAAATCCGAAATGGACCAACTTGATCTCCTGAGAGAACTGGAACTCAAACAGAAGGCATCTCTTCCCAGCGAGCAGGAGCGGATTCAACACAAAATCGACCTCGTCATGGACGAGATTTCGCAACTCACGAGGAAGATCCAGGATCTTAAGGCGAAGCGGGAGTTCGCGACGGAGTCCTGATGGGAAAGCCGGGGCAATCTTGCAGGATTGCTGAGACAACGTTGCCCTGAAACGGCAATCGAGGCGGCCCGCGCTACAAGCCCTTCTGCATAACGGCCAGGCCGGCCTTGGATACTTCCACATCGTCTTCGGACTTGCCTCCGCTGAAGGAGACAATGATGTGGCCTCCTTTGATTTCAGCGACCACTCCGCCTTGCCATCCGAATTCGCCGGTCATCGGCGGGCGTTTGGCGGTGCCACTATTGACGAGCGTGTCGGCCATTTCGGCGGACTTGGCGTAGGCGATGCCGAGCAGGTTGTTTCCCTTGCTTGTGCCGGTGGGCTCGTCTTTCATGCGACTAACGACGGCCATCTTCGACGACCAGCCCTGGACGGTGTCGCCGGGCGCGTAGTTGACCACGGCGACGCCGCCAATTTTCAGCTCGTCGGCCTTTTGCTTCATTGCCTGAAGGGCTCGGGTAGCGAGGGCATCGAACTTCTTCGCACTGACTGACCGCGGAGCGTCTGATGCCGCTGCACTGACAGAGGTTATAGAGGACGCAGCCGCAATCCACAGAGCAAGAATCAGAATCCGAGCCTTCATTGCTTCCCTTTCCACTATGCTTTCGGCTTGTAAATCAGTCCGATCACGATGCCGGTGATGAGCCACTCCAGAAAATAGGCGGCTGCGTTTTGGAGAGTCAGCTTGAGACCGACATTCAGATTGACGTAGTTGTGGAGGACAAAGCCGAAGACCACGAAGAGGCCGATGAGCGCACCGAGCGCAGCACCCTGCGTCAGGCCGGATCCGCCGCTGTAGAGCTGCGCGTAGAAGACGGCGACGATGAGAATAGAGAGGAAAGTTGCGGCCATGCCCACCGGCATGTGGCTCATCTGTCCATCCTTGTCGCGGAAGATGGAAGGGTATTTGCGGGATTCATTGATGAGCGAAGGAACCAATGAGAAAAGTGCGGCGCCGACGGCAAAGTAGGCGACAAATCCGCCGAGGGCGGCGAGGATAACGCGTATCGGGTTCATGAAGTTTCCTTTCTCAGGCGGCGGTAGGCGAGAAGGCGATGGGCCAATTTATCCGCTGGCCGCGGCTTGCGTCAAGGAATTCCAACTCAGGTTTCCACAGCCGGGCGCAAGCTTACTCGGTGCAACTGACCCGTGCGATCACGATAGTCTTTAAGCCAGCGTGATTCGAGAAGATGAACAACCCGTGGCACTCCCCGTGACGCAGCTGGAGGAGGATTCAGCGGGAAATCGAGCGTCCGAGTCGGCGAAGGCCGGGCCGGCGGTTGCCGCAGACAGCGCCCTCGCGGACCTGACGCCATTCATGCGCCAGTGGACGGCGGCCAAACGCGAAAATCCCGATGCCCTGCTCTTCTTCCGCATGGGCGATTTTTACGAGCTGTTTTACGACGATGCGGTGACGGTGAGCCGCGAGCTGCAACTGACTTTGACGGCTCGCGATCGGGAACGCTCGCAGCCCATGTGCGGCGTGCCCTACCACGCGGTGGAAAGCTACCTGACGCGGTTGCTGCGCAAGGGATATCGCATCGCCATCTGCGACCAGATGGAAGATCCCAAGCTGACCAAGAAGATTGTGCGCCGCGAAGTGACGCGCGTGCTCACTCCGGGAACGGCGCTCGATGGCGCACTGGGCCAGGAGCAAAACAACTTTCTGGCGGCGCTGTTTGAGTGTGGATCGGCCAAGGAAGCCATGGCCGCAACAGCGTTGCTGGACGTTTCGACGGGTGAGTTTCGGACCGCGGAGTTTACGGGCCTCGACGCGCGTGCACAGGCTGTGGATGCACTGCTGAAGGCGGGCCCAAGCGAGGTATTGCTGCCCACGAGCGCGGAGCTGCCGACGCTGCTGGAGCGCATACCGGCACGGACGCGCGTGGAGGACTGGGTGTGGACGCGCGACTTTGCTGTGCCGCTGGTGGAGCGGCAACTGAATGTGCGAACGCTTGAAGGATACGGGCTCGACCGGCATCCGCTGGCAGCGATTGCCGCGGGTGCGGTGCTGCATTACGTGCGCACCACGCAGAAGATCGAAGCGCTGCACATCGACAGCCTGAAATTCGAAGAACATTCGACAGCGCTCGAACTGGACCAGGTTACGGTGCGCAACCTTGAATTGATCGAGCCTCTCTTTGTGGGTCAGGATAATCGCGCGACGCTGGTGTACACGCTCGACCAGTGCCTGACGCCCATGGGCAAGCGGCTGCTGCGCGGAACAATTCTGAGGCCGCTGGTCGATACGCAGGTACTTGAGGCGCGGTATGAAGCGGTCGCCGAGGCGCACGGAGATTTGGTCAGGCGCGAAGAGATGCGGCGGGCGTTTGGCGGAATTCTGGATCTGGAGCGGTTGCTGGCGCGGCTTTCACTGGATTCGGCCGGACCGCGCGATGTGCGCGCCATGGCGGCAAGCCTGCGCAGGTTGCCGGGATTGAAGAACGCGCTCGATGCAATGCGGGCTCCGGTGTGGCGCGAGATTCAAGGGAAGCTGGATGCTCTTGAAGATGTGACCGCGCAGATTGAATCTACGCTGATGCCGGAACCCCCGCTGACGCTTGCCGATGGCGGAGCGATCGCGGCGGGCGTGGATGCGGAGCTCGACGAGCTGCGCGGGATTTCTTCAACGGGCCGGCAATCGATTGCCGCGATTGAGGAGCGCGAGCGACAGCGTACGGGAATTGGTTCACTGAAGGTTCGATACAACACCGTGTTCGGCTACTACATCGAGATCACGAAGGCGAATCTCGCGATGGCGCCGGTGGACTACGAACGCAAGCAGACCCTTGTGAATGCGGAGCGCTTTACGACGCCGGAGTTGAAGGAGTACGAGCGCAAGATTCTGACGGCGCACGACAGGTCGATCGAGATTGAGAAGCGAATCTTTGTTGAGTTGCGTAAATGGGTGCTGGAAGCGGCGGGACGGATTCGGCGCAGTTCGTCGGCGGTGGCTGAGGCCGACCTGCTGGCCAACTTTGCACATCTGGCCGCGCTTCGACGGTACGTGCGTCCTTCGATTGCAGACGAGCCCATCCTTGAGGCCGTTGCGGGCCGGCATCCCGTGATTGAGCATTGGATGGAAGAGACGCGCGAGGGACGGTTCATTCCCAACGATCTCTATTTAAATGCAGGCAACGAAGGGCCGAGCTTGCTGCTGATCACGGGGCCGAACATGGGCGGGAAAAGCACGTACCTACGACAGGCGGCGATGCTTGTGCTGATGGCGCAGATGGGATGTTTTGTGCCGGCCGCGAGCATGCGCTTTGGCCTTGTGGACCGCATTTATACACGCATTGGCGCCAGCGATAATGTGGCGCGCGGACGCTCAACCTTCATGGTGGAGATGACGGAGACTGCGACGATTTTGAATACGGCCACGAGCCGGTCACTGATTCTTCTGGATGAAATGGGGCGCGGCACAGCGACGTTTGACGGGCTCAGCCTGGCGTGGGCGACCGTTGAATATCTGCATGCGGAAACGCACGCGCGCACGCTGTTTGCTACGCACTATCACGAGCTGACGATGCTGGCGGAAAAGCTGCCACGGGTGCGCAATTTGCGCGTCGGCGTGAGAGAGGTGGCGAGTGGAATTGTCTTTCTGCACACAATCGAACCCGGTGCGGCGAGCAAGAGTTATGGCATCGAAGTGGCGCGGCTGGCGGGACTTCCCGCAGCGGTGATCGAGCGTGCCAAACGCGTGCTGAAGCAGCACGAGAAGCAGGAGCGGTTTGCCGCCGCGAATGTGGAGGCACAGACGCAGGAGCCAATGCAGTTGACTATTTTCACTCCGCTTTCGCAGCGCATTGTGGATCGCATCGAGGCGACAGACGTGAATATGCTCACGCCCTTGCAGGCGCTGAATCTGCTTGAAGAACTGCAGCAGGAACTGAAAGAGAAGGCGTGAAGCTGTCAGTGGTCAGTTGTCAGTGATCAGTCATTCGTGGTGAGTGATTAGGGAATTGTGGTCAGGGATTAGGAGAAACTTTGGCAGAGGCAGATATGACCAATAGTCTGCGCACCTTGGTGGGAAGACTGCTGGTGGTTGGAATTTCGGGCACCGAACTCAGCGGCCTGGAACGCGCGTGGCTCAAGGTTGTGCGTCCGGCAGGTATCATTCTGTTCAAGCGCAACATTCAGGATGCGGCGCAGACACGCGCGCTGCTTGCCGACGCCACAGCCAGTTGCGCGGCGAACAACCTGCGCTGCGTGGATGTTGAGGGTGGCACGGTCGACAGGCTGAAGGATGCCCTGGCGCCTTTACCGTCCGCGCAGGCCGTGGCACAAGCCGCGCAACAATTGGGCAAGCCGTCGATGATGGTTGAGCACGGTGAGCTTGTGGCGCGCGCGGTAAAGGCCTTCGGGTTTAATACGACGCTGGCACCGGTGCTCGACTTGGCGCTGCCTGTCTCGGCGGGGGTGATGGGAACGCGCACGGCTGCGCCTACTGCGGACGGTGTTGTCGACTATGGGCGCGCATTTCTGAGCGGGCTGGCTGCACAGGGCGTTGTGGGTTGCGGCAAGCATTTTCCGGGGCTGGGCGCGGGATCGCTGGACTCGCATTTGGAGACGCCTGCGATTGACCGGACGATGCGCGCTCTGGGGGCCGAGGACCTGGTTCCCTTTCGAGATCTCAGCCATGAATTGCCGATGATCATGGTGAATCACGCGGCATATCCAGCCACGCGCGGGGGCGCGACGCCTGCATCTGCATCGCACTTCTGGATCACGACGGTGCTGCGCAAGCGAATTGGATTTCGCGGACTCATCTTCTCAGATGACCTGGAGATGGGCGGGATTCTCAAGTTTCTGCCTATCGAGGAGGCGGTGATCGCCGCTGTGCGCGCGGGGATGGACCTGATGGAGATTTGCCATAGTCCAGAGCTGATTCTGCGCGCGTACGAGTCGCTGCTGAATGAAGCGGAGCGGTCCGCGAGTTTTCGCGTCCTGGTTCAGACGCGGATTCAAGAGACCTCGGCACGATGCAGGCGCTTGTTCCGCGGTAAGGCTTCGGCGGCGCTTTCGACACGGCAGTTTGAAGCGCTGCGTGGGCGGATTCTGCGATTCAGCGAGATTGTCGCCAAGACGCAATCCGCCACCGAGGAGAAGCGATGAAGGGGAAGACCATGACGGTTGCCGGCATTATGAGCGGCACTTCGGCGGACGGGATTGACGTGGCGCTGGTGCGGATTGCGCCGGGCAGGCCGGGACCAAAGCTTACGCTGCTGGCGCATCGCGGACTTCCCTACCCTGCATCGCTGCGGCGCGCAGTGCTTGCTGCGATGAATGCGGCATCGACGTCGACCGCGGAGTTGGGTCGATTGCACTGGAGGCTGGGGCTGGCCTATGCAGAGGCATTGCGCGAGACGATCAAGGAACATCCGGTCGAGCTTGATTTAGTGGGTTGCCATGGGCAGACGCTCTATCACCAGGCATCGCCATCGCGTTACGCGGGACGCAGTTTTGCCTGCACATGGCAGGCGGGCGAAGCGCAGGCCATTGCGGCGGCGCTCGGCGTACCGGTGGTTGCGAACTTCAGGCCCGCCGACATGCTGGCCGGCGGGCAAGGCGCGCCGCTTGTTTCGCTGCTTGACTATGCCTTGTTTGCACATGGCCGGCGCGGCCGCGTGTTGCAGAATATCGGTGGCATTGCGAACCTGACGGCGATTCCAGCGGCAAGCGGACCCGAAGCTGTGGTGGCCTTCGATACCGGGCCTGGGAACATGGTGATGGATGCGCTAGCGCTTGAGCTGTTCGGGAAGAGGTTTGATCGCAACGGAGCAATCGCCGCCGAGGGAGTGGTGGTGGTACCCGCTCTGGCCGCGGCGATGCGCAATTCTTATTTTCGTCTCAGGCCTCCGCGCACTTCGGGGCGCGAACAGTTCGGAACGGAATATGCGAAGAAGTTTCTGTCGCTCTGCCGGCGTTTCAGCAAGAAGCCGGAAGATGCGCTGACTACGGCAACCGCTCTGACGGCGGAGACGATCGCGGGCGGCTACAGGCGGTTCGTCCACAGAAAGTTACGGAGTGCCGGCGGCGGGATCGACTACATCGTTTCGGGCGGCGGCGCGCGTAATCGCACGCTGATGGCGATGCTTGCGCAAAGGCTTGAGCCGTTGGGATGTGAGCTGGCAACGATCGATGATTTTGGCCTTCCCGCGGAGGCAAAGGAGGCAGCGGCTTTTGCGCTGCTTGCCTGGCAGACATGGCATCGGCTGCCGGGAAACGTGCCAGCGGCAACGGGAGCGAAACGGCCGGCGATCCTGGGGCAGGTTACGTATGTTTGAGTGGCCCTAGGAGCATAGCGCGCGCTCGTTTCCTTACGGTTTGCAGGCAATTGACCGGATGGATGGGCTGTTGACATTTAGAGAACATTCCATAGGATTTCTCCCCGGATTCAAGGCAAAAATCCTGCATCATCAACCTTTTGACACGGTCACTCGTCTACCCATTTGGGTATCGTTCCCACTCCCGATCCCCTCACGAGCTGGACTGTGGAGAAATGAACTATGAAAAGCAAGAAAATGAGAGGGCTTCGGGCCATAAAGGCCTTTATGACACTGGCCCTTTTGATTGTGGCAGTTTTGACTTTGCACGTTGCCGGCGCGCAGGCTCCCGCGCGCTTTGTCGGCACCGTTTCGGCAATTAACGGAACGACTTTGACGGTGAAGACCGATGTGGGTCAGACTTTCGACGTTGTGGTGCCGTCGGAGGCGTCGATCAAGCGAATCGCGCCCGGACAAAAGGATTTGAGCACGGCCGAAACCATCCAGTTCAGCGACCTGGCAGTCGGAGACCGCACTTTGGTCCGCCTGGATCCAGACGCACCTGCCGGTACATCGCAAGCGTCGCAAATTGTGGCCATCAAACAAACTGATGTGGCGGCCAAGCAGCAAAAGGACCGCGACGACTGGCAGCGCAACGGGGTGGGCGGACTGGTGAAGAGCGTGGATGCGGCCAGCGGAGTGATTGAGGTGACGACCGGAGCGGGGGCCACGCTCAAAACGGTGAAGGTGCAGACAGGCAAGGCGACGGTGCTCAAGCGTTACGCTCCGGCCTCGGTGAATTACGACGCGGCTCAACCGGCAACGATTGACGCGATCCATGCAGGGGACCAGTTACGGGCACGTGGGAAGAAAAATGCGGACGGCACCGAGATTGAGGCGGCTGAGGTAGTTTCGGGTACGTTCCGCAATATTTCAGGCGTGATCTCCGCGGTCGATGTGGCGAATTCGACCGTGAGCCTGAAGGACCTTGCGACCAAGAAGCCAATCACAATTCACATTACGGCGACGGCGCAGATGCGGCGCATTCCGGATCGCATGGCGACGATGCTGGCGGCGCGGCTCAAGGGCACGAGCGGCGGCGGTGGGGATCGCGGTGGATTTGCGGGCAGCAATGCTCAGGCTATCAATGGGGGTGCGGGGCAACGCAGCGGCGGAGGCCAGGGTGGGCCGCCTGCCGGTGGACCTCCTGCCGGTGGCATGGCCGCGGGCGGACCACCCTCTGGGGGCGGCCCGGGCGGTTCTGGCGGCGGACAATGGAGTGGCCAAGGACCGGGTGGTGGCGATCCGCAACAGATGCTGAGCCGTGCACCCGCCATTCAGATTGCCGATTTGAAGAAAGGCGACGCGGTAATGCTGGTATCGACTGACGGCACCACCGACGTTACCGTCATCACTTTGCTGGCCGGTGTTGAGCCGCTGCTGGAAGCGCCCGCAGCCAGCAACATGCTGAGCAACTGGAGCATGGGCGGCGGAGCAGACGCGGCAGCAGCGCAGTAGCCGCAAATTTTATTCCTATTCCAAAACTAGCGAGGAACTCTTGTACTTTATTCAGCACCGCATTCAACGATCCACGATCGTCCTGATGTTGGGTTTGGCCGCGGGAGTTGCAGCGATGGGACAGACGACCCCCGCGGCGACGCCCCTGGCACAGACGCAGGCAGCGCCCGCCGTGAGCACAGCAGCGCAAGCGAACTCGGGAATCCTGCGCGGCCACATTACCGACCAGACAGGCGCACTCATCCCCGGAGCCTCAGTCACGATTGCCAATTCGAGCGGGACAGCAGTGAAGACTGTAACCGCGGACTCATCTGGCTCGTACACGGTTTCAGGGCTAGCGGCGGGTGGTTACATTGTGCAGGCGAACTTTGCGGGCTTTGCGCCATTCAGTTCGCCGACCATTCAGTTGGCGGCGGGGCAATCGAAGCGCGTTGACATCGCCATGGCAATCCAGGTAGCCGAGCAGAGCGTGACGGTCACGGAAGATACTCCGCAGGTGAACACCGACGCGGCGGGTAACTCGAATGCGATTGTGCTGAAGGGAAAAGATCTGGATGCGCTTTCGGACGATCCCGACGAGTTATCGAGTGAGTTATCGGCGCTGGCGGGTCCCTCGGCTGGACCCAACGGCGGACAGATTTACATTGATGGATTTACGGGCGGGCAGCTTCCGCCGAAGTCCGCCATTCGCGAGATTCGCATCAATCAGAATCCCTTCTCTGCGGAGTTCGACAAGCTGGGTTACGGACGCATCGAAATTCTGACCAAGCCAGGCACGGATAAACTGCACGGGCAGTTTCTGGCGCAGGGCAACGACGACAGCTTCAATACAGCCAATCCGTTCACAAAAGTGATTCCGGCGTACCATAGCCTTCAATTCAGCGGGTACATGAGCGGCGCGCTTTCGAAGTGGGCTTCGTTTTTTGTAAGCGTGGATCAGCGCAACAACCAGAACGACAGCATCTACACATTGCTTGAGGCGCCTGTTGCCGGGCCTGCGCCGTATCCCTACGAAGTGGGCTCGATGGCGGGCGGATTGTTCAGTCCATCGGAACGCACGAACATTGCTCCGAGGTTCGATCTGCAACTGGGCAAGAAGAACACTGTCACGGCGCGCTACCAGTTTTTCCGTAACAGCACAACGGGCAACATTACCTCAACGTCGCTCCCCACGCAATCGAGCACGCAGGCCTCAACCGAGAGCACGGTCCAGGTGAGCGACTCGTTCATTATCAACGATCGCATGGTTAACGAGACGCGTTTCCAATATCTGCGCGACTACTCTTCAACCACGCCGGCTTCGACGGCTCCGCAGGTTTCGATTCCACAGACGATTACCGCGGGAGGCGCGACCGTCCAGACTTCGAACGATCATACCAATCACCTAGAGTTGCAAAACCTGACCACAATGTCGGTGGGCGCGCATGCCATCAAATTTGGCACGCGGTTGCGCGACAATGCAGATGCGAATACTTCAGACGACGACTTTAACGGCAGCTTCACCTTCAATAACGTGGCCGA
>Ga0182013_10003567_pt1 | contig 19330 bp, 19 predicted proteins | sample 612S2MmetaG_FD_120487 | JGI IMG/M metagenome (GOLD analysis project Ga0182013, IMG submission 120487) | Permafrost microbial communities from Stordalen Mire, Sweden - 612S2M metaG | ecosystem: Environmental > Terrestrial > Soil > Wetlands > Permafrost | place: Sweden: Stordalen | collected... | reverse complement strand
TCTGGAGCTCCGCCACCATCGTCCGTGAGACCCTCAACATCCTGCTCGAAGGCACGCCGCGCACCGTCCAACTCGCCGACATCCGCGCCGCCGTCGAAGACATCCCCGGCGTGCTCGATGTCCATGACCTCCACGTCTGGTCGCTCGGTTCAGCCTCCCACGCGCTGGCCAGCCACGTCACCATCCCGGAGATGCCCCTCTCCGAGTGCGGCAGCATCCTGGACGCCATCAACTGCGCCCTGCGCGACCGCTTCCACATCACCCACACCACCATCCAGTTTGAGATTCGCGGCTGCGAGACCACCCACGGCTGCTCCGCCCCGCCCGCCCTCGAAGCCGTCAGCGCCCACGCCCACCAACACGACCACTCCCGCTAGCCAGACAAAGCGACCACGGTTCCGACGGATGAACACGGATTCGGCGCCTCGCCTTCTTCTTAACCCGTGCTAATCCGCGCAAATCCGCGGTCGATTTTGTCTGTGCTTGTGCCGACCTAAACCAGCGTCGCGTCCAGCGTAATCTCCGCCGCCGCCAGCAGCCGCGAGATTGGGCAGCCGACCTTCGCCCCGGCAGCAATCTCGTCGAACTTCGCCTTGTCGATGCTGGGAATCTTCGCCTGCGTCGTCAGGTGGATCTTGGTCACCGTCGGCTTGTCGTGCAGGTCCAGCGTCACCACTGCCGTCGTCTCAATCGAGTCCGGCGTGAAGCCCGCCTTGCCCAGCTCCGCGCTCAGCGCCATCGAGAAGCAGCCCGCATGCGCCGCCGCAATCAGTTCCTCGGGATTCGTCCCCACGCCGTCGGCAAAACGCGTCGCAAAGCTGTACTGCAACCCCTTCAATGCACCGCTATGAGTGGAAATCGTCCCTTTGCCTTCTTTCAAACTCCCCTGCCAAGCTGCACTTGCACTGCGGTCCATAGTGTCTCTCCTCGTAGTTTCGCGGTTGATCTTAAAAGCTGACTCTGAAAGGTGGCCCATTCAAACGGTAGAGCAAATTCCCTGTGGGTGTACAGAGGTGGCTTTGCGCTCATGTCCGTTTTCCCCCAAGGAAAACGGTACTGCACAGAATCTTCCGCTCCACAGCAACAGGGATCTGCTCTAACCCATTCGATGCGCCCGCCGCATCCCGGAGTCGAGAAAGATGGATGAAAAGCTTCCCCGGAACTGCATCTAACCAACTGAGATACTGCGCCCATTCAGGATCGAGGTACGTCCATGTCCTCCGCTCGAAAATGTCCAGCAAGCTTCGCCGCGGCGCTCGCTGCCGCGCTCCTTCTACTCCCGCTCGCCGCCTGCGACTCCAAGTCGTCCGCGACCCCGGCCAACTTCATCGTCGGGCTCAACGCCCACTTCGCCGATCATCCCGACTGCCTGCTTCCCGATCCGCCCGCCTTCCCCTTTGAAACCACCGACCCCGCGAAGACCAAACAGATGGACGCCCTGGCCGACGCGCAACTCCTCAGCGTCGAAGTAGAACGGGACCTCCACGCCAGCCGCTACACCACCACCGAAGCCGGAGCCCGCGTCGCGCCGCGCTTCTGCTACGGCCATCGCGTCGTCTCCACCATCGACAGCTTCACTCCGCCCGCCACGGCCAACGGCTTCCCTGAGACCCAGGTCGCGTACCACTACACCATGGAGAACATCCCCGTCTGGGCCAAGTCCGAAGCCATGCGCGCTGCCTTCCCCGCATTGGCGTTCGACACCAGCGGCACCCCCTCCGACAAGGCCACCCTGGCTGGCACCATGGCAGGCTGGCAAGTCCCCGACTAGCGGTTGGCCGTTATTGCGGCGAGGCCGGCGGAGTTTCCGGCTGCGGTGTCGCCGGAAGAATCGTCACGCTTGCCGTGTATTGGTGGTAATCCGAGTAGCGAGAGACCCATGCAAACGGCGTCTTTCTGTCGGCCCCGCCTACCCAGTGCGCAATCACAGTGGTGGGCAGCCAGAAGGTCTTGTCGCCCACCTTGGCCGGGGCATAATCCACGGAGAGAAAGGTGGGATGGTGGATCGGCTCCGCAGCGGCCACCGGAAGGGTAAACTCCAGATGCGTCAATTGACCCGCGGAAGGATCAATTCGGACCATGCCTGCAAGCCCTTTCTCAGCGGCCGTGCATTGGAGCTGTGGGGCAGCGTCGGAACGGGGAGTGATCGAGAGCTCAAGAGGCACGCTCCGATTGGAATGCGGGGCCAGCGTGAAGTTGTAGCAGCGGCGATGCTGAGCGCTGAAGAACTCGGTCTGAAAGTCATCGAAATCGTCGACAAAATCGAAGGGCAGGTGAGCTTGTTCATTTGGCGCAACCGCCTTTCCGTTCAGCACCATAATTTGTCGGGATTCTTCCATCGGACCGCCCATGGACTTGTGCACCATGCGCACCGCAGCCTCGGCTTTGTAGACGCTCTTTCCGAAGAAGACAACCTCATCCACCTTGGAGACGATGGACTCATGCGCCGCCAGCGACGGCAGCGTAGCGCGGTTCAGGGTCGCGTTCTCAACCAGCTTATCGACCAGGAGATCGGTGTCAGACTCCGCCGATGCAGGTTGGCTCTGAGTCGCGAGGACAGGGGACGGCGATGCCTGGGCTGGGACATGGACACAAGCAACGGCCGCAAAGAACAACGGCAAACCGTATCGACGCACTAGCAAGGAACATCTCCGTCGCGATTCTGGTTGGAACTTCGCTGTCGATCATACGCCGGAGCAGTACCTCGGCCCATGATAGGAGCCAGCGGATGTCTCCCCTTCCGGTCCGTCACGCCGCGGCCGTTTCCGCCTTTAGCTTCTCCGCAGTGTAGTGCGCAATCAGCGCGTCGATGGTCGGCTGCAACTGCCCCTCCATCACCGCGGCCAACTGATGGTTCGTCAGCCCGATCCGGTGGTCGGTCATCCGGTTCTGCGGAAAGTTGTAAGTCCGGATCTTCTCGCTGCGGTCGCCCGTCCCGATCTGCTGCTTCCTATCCTTCGCCTGCAACTGGTGGATGCGTTCGGCCTCAACCTCGTACAGCCGCGCGCGCAGCACCCGCATTCCCTTCTCGCGGTTCTTGATCTGCGACTTTTCATCCTGGCAGCTCACCACCGTGTTGGTCGGAATATGCGTAATCCGCACCGCCGAGTAGGTCGTATTCACGCTCTGCCCGCCCGGCCCCGACGAGCAGAACGTATCGATGCGCAGGTCCTTCGCCTCAATCTTGACATCCACCTCCTCGGCCTCCGGCAGCACCGCAACCGTGATCGCAGAGGTATGCACGCGACCCTGCGTCTCCGTCTCCGGAACCCGCTGCACCCGATGCACGCCCGACTCGTACTTCAGCTGCGAGTACACGTGGTTGCCTTCGATGATCGCGGTCACGTCCTTCAGCCCGTGCCCAATGCCGGAGTCGGTCTGCGACAGCACCTCCACCTTCCACTTGTGCTGCTCGGCAAAGCGCATATACATCCGGAAGACCTCGGCGACGAACAGCGCAGCCTCATCGCCGCCCGTCCCCGCGCGCAGCTCCAGAATCACGTTCTTCTCGTCGTTCGGGTCCTTGGGCAGCAGCAGCACCTTCAACTGTTCCTCAACCGGCGCGAGCTTCGGCTCTAGCGTCGCCAGCTCGGCCTGGGCCATCTCGCGGATCTCCGGATCGGCATCGGCAAGCATCGCCTTGGCCTCGGCAATGCCCTCCTTGATCTTGCGATACTCGCGGAACTTCTCCACCGTCGGCTCGATATCGCGATGCGCCTTCGACACCTTGCGATAGTTCTCCTGGTCGTTCACAATCTTTGGGTCCGAGAGCTGGAGGCCAAGCTCTTCGTACCGCGCTTCCAACTGGTCCAAACGTTCAAACATGGGATTTCTCCTGAGGTCGGAGCAAGAATTCTGAAATGATTCGGGTCATTCATCGCGCCTATGTCTCACGCGATGAGTGGGCCGGGCGATGGAGTTGGGCGCAGCTAGTGCTGGTCGCGACGAAGGCTCGTCGCGCGGGGAGTGTTCACCGGGATTGCACTCGCATAGTTCATCGCTCTTTAGATTCTACTGCCAACCTCAAGGATGCGGCTGTGCTACACCGCTCTCCGGGACCGGAGTCACATCCGGCAGGATCGTGCTGGTGGCCTTAAACAGGTGGCAGCCAACATACGTTGCCTCGAACGAATAGCCATGCTCGTTTTCCGCATAGACATGGACGGGCAGCCGATAATCCTGGTTGTTCAGACGCAGCACGCCATAGTCGATCGAGCCGACAGTCGCGAACTTCGACCTTGCCGCCTCTTTGGGGGGACGCCTAACCTCCAGATGCAGCAGCGAACCATTCTCATCCAGCGTGAAGGCCCCGGTCACTCCAACATTCTTCTCGCACGACGAGCCTGGCTGCGTTTCAAACTCAATTCTCCCGTCCGACTGCTTATAACGAAAGCAGCTCCGCGGTGAAGCGTCGAAGAACCCAGGGTTAGCGCCACTGAGAAAGCCGCTCACGTACAAAGGCAGCCGGTATTTCCCGCCCTCAACAGTCGGCTTTCCCATGTAGCTTGAGTAGGTGAATTGCTCTTTAAGCTCGCCCTCTGCGTCGCGCACCACGCGCAGGGTTCCAGTGAACTCGATCCGCAGCTTCAGCTTCCCACCGCGAATCGCGGAGCTGATCGCATCTTCCTCGCAGCTGAAATTGGGTACGATTTTGCGATATGCGGCAGCCCGCCGCATCAGATCTTCAAGTACCGGCGCCGCCGGTGGGGAGCTGGCCATAGCCTCCGGCGCAGGTGCGGCGGCACCCTGCGCCTGTGCACAGACAGAGAAGAGCATTACAGCCAGCAGGAGATAGCCGCGTACCATTAGCCTCTTGTCCTTCCCGGGCGCTCGCCTCGGAGTCTATTACCTTCCAGCATTGCTCTACGCAGCGTTGGAGAAAAAGTTCACTTGCTGGCTCTCCATCCCGGTGAGGTGAAATTCAACAGCGCTGGCCGTGGCACTGCGAGTCCTGTGCGGGCAAGGTCCCGACCCGCGCCCGTCAAGGATGCGGCGGCGCAGGCCCGCCCTCCGGGACCGGAGTCACATCCGGCAGGATCGTGCTCGTTGCCTTAAACAAATGGCACCCCGTATACGCCGCTTCAAAGTGCAGTGTCTGCCCATCCTTCGCCACCTCCGCCACCACCTTTGCGGACAGCGGATACATCTTCCCACCCAGCTCGGTCGCGACGAAATCGACGGAACTGAAGTCGACGATGTGGGCCTGCCGCGCCAACTCGGGTGGCACCTGGCGTTCGACATGGGTGACGTTGCCGGCCTCGTCCAGCAGCGCAAACCCACGCGGTGCCCCCGCTTCCGCGCATCCGGGGCGGTCCATCGTCCCCGGAGCAGACTCGAAGTCGATGCGGCCGCGGTCCCCGCTAAAGCGGAAGCACGCCTGCCGGCCGGGCAGAAAGTAGTCCAGCGATTGGTCGAAGCCGCCCTCCACCATAAAAGGCGGTTCGAACCTTCCCCCGCGGTAGGGCTTGCCGTTCACTTCGGTCACGTCGAGCCGCTCATGCAGCCTGCCGTCCTGCCCGCGCTGCACCCGGAGCTCTCCGGCAAACCGGGTCTGCGCCTTCACCTTCTTCTTCTTGATCGCCTGGCTCAGACCGCTCTCGTTGCAGGTAAAGCTGGGCAGGTCATGCTGTAACGATTGCGCGGTAGCCGCAAGTTGCCTGAGTCCCGCCTGCATCAGCGCGGCCGATTGGCTCTCCTGTGTAGCCGGTTGGCTCTCCTGCGTAGCCGCCACTTGCCCCTGCGCCACCGCAGCACACGCTACCAGCACCGCCAATCCCACCACCCGCACGCCCATGCCAAATTCTATCCGGACAACCTCACCCCATGACGAAGCGCCCGCCTGATCAGCGCGTCGCTGCGGCCGTGACGTCGACGCGAAGGGATAGAACTTGGTCTCCGGGCGCAACCTCGATTGGCACGCCCTGCCCTCCAAGCCGAGAATCCTCCTGTACGCCAGGCATGAGGTACTGGAATGAGCCGTAGCTAACTGGATGGTTCGCATCATCGATACCGATTTTGCGAATTGCAACGACCTTCATCCCCGCAGATTTGGCGATCCCGTTCGCCTGCTCGATCGCTGCTCGAGTAGCATCCTCAGAAAGCTTGCGTTGCGCCACTGCGATCTCCTCCTCCGTCGCAGTGAATGCCGTCGACATAATCTGATTAGCACCGCTCGACAGAATTCCTGCCACCAGGCTCCCAATCCTGTCAGCTTTGGCTCGGAATGACACCTTCGCACCTCCGTTGTACCCCACGGTCTTCTCGGGTCCGGACTTCTGATCCTTCGTATCCGGCGTAAACGAGACATGCGTCGTAATCAATCGCTCAACCTGTTGAACTTTCAGATACGCGACCAGCTTGTTGGTCTGCTCTGAAAGTTGCTTCTGCGTTTCCGCCAGGTCTTTGCCTGATACGCTCACTCCAACATAGACATCTACCACCGTATTCGGAATCCGCATCTCGCTCGTCGCGTGGGTTTCAATCAGTGTCGCGCACGTCTGCGGAGCGGTCGCGCAGGGGTCAGGAGCCTGAGCAAAGCCTATCGAGGAACAAGTAAGTAGCCCTATCAAAACAAATCGAACCGTCATGGGGGTGCCTTTCTCCATCGCAATGAATTCTATCCAACACTCCTGGAACGCCCGAGATAAAGTTTCTTGCACTTCGAATCTCCCGGCGCGCCATGGCATCCTATTTCTATGGAATACAGACAACTTGGCCGCTCCGGCTTCAAGGTCCCCGAGCTGTGCTTCGGCACTGGAACATTTGGCGGGCAGCAGGACGAGTTCTTCAAGGCGTGGGGCGCGGTCGATGTGGCCGAAGCCCGCAAGATCGTCGATATCTGCATGGAGGCCGGCCTCAACTTCTTCGACACCGCCGACATCTACTCCTTCGGCGCCAGCGAAGAGGTGCTCGGCGCCGCCATCAAGCACCTCCGCCGCGAAGATGTCCTCATCTCCACCAAGGCGACCTTCCGCTTCGGCGATGGCCCCAACGACGTTGGCTCCTCGCGCTATCACCTCATCCAGGCGCTCGAAGGTTCGCTCAAGCGTCTCGGCACCGATTACATCGACGTCTACCACCTGCACGAGACCGACTCCCTCACCCCGGTCGAAGAGTCGCTCTCCACGCTCGACAAGTTCGTCCGCGACGGCAAGGTCCGCTACATCGCCTGCTCCAACTTCTCCGGCTGGCGCCTGATGAAGTCGCTCTCGGTCAGCGAGCGCCACGGCTGGAGCCGCTACGTCGGCCACCAGGTCTACTACTCTCTGCTCAGCCGCGACTACGAGTGGGAGCTGATGCCCCTCGCGCTCGACCAGGGGCTGGGCGCGCTGGTATGGTCGCCGCTCGGCTGGGGCCGGCTGACAGGCAAAATCCGCCGCGGCAGCCCGCTGCCCGCCGACAGCCGCCTGCAATCGAAGCTCGTCCACGACATCGGCCCGCAGGTCCCCGAGGAACACCTCTACAAGGTTGTTGCCGCGATCGACGAGATCGCCCAGGAGACCGGCAAGTCCGTCCCCCAGATCGCCCTCAACTGGCTCCTGCGCCGGCCCACTATATCAACCCTCATCATCGGCGCTCGCAACGAACAACAGCTCCGCCAGAACCTCGGCGCCGTGGGCTGGAGCCTGACGCCGGATCAGGTCGCCCGGCTCGACGCCGCCAGCGAACTGCCCTACCCCTACCCCTACTGGCATCAGCGCCAGTTCGAAGAGCGCAACCCGAGGCCGGTCTAGCCTGCCGCCGTAACCGTACGCCCGCTCTAATGGCACCAGCCCCATTTTTTGCCCCGCGCTGGCGGCTCAAGATGAGAAGATAGTGAGCATCCAATTTCCACAGACTGCGTAGCAAGGGGCCGCAATCGAGATGAAGCACGACAAAGCTTTACTGACGCTGGCGCTGCTGCTGGCGACATTGTCCTGGCCATGGGTTGCCAACGCTCAGGCAGCCCACCCCACCGCGGCCCGCGACCTTCAACTCTCCGTCTTTGGCGGACTCACGGGCGTCTTCACCGGCCTCGCCGGCGGCAAGAACTTCAGCGTCACCGCGGGTGGCGACTTGGCCTTGCCCGCATGGCGTTCCATCCGCCCGGCTCTTGAGATACGCGGCACCTATCCCGTCGACCGCGGCCTGGTCGATTCGCAGAAAAGCGTCGAGGGAGGTCTCCGCGTCGATTTCCTGCTGAACCACCGGATCCATCCCTACGCCGACTTTCTCTTCGGGCGCGGCCAGATGAACTACTACCAGGACCAATATTTCTTCAACAACGAAGTCTATGGCCTCACCACCACTTACATCGACTCGGCCGGACTGGGCTTCGACTACGACCTCAGCGATCATTTATCGCTGAAGGTCGATGCCCAGGCGGTGCGCTGGGGCTCCGCGCCCACAACCTCCGGCACCATCTACTCCACGGCTGGGACCCTCGGCGTGGTCTATCGCTTCGGCTTCGGCGGCGGCCGCCGCTGAACCCTGTTCCCTGTTTTACAGATTGAATAGCTCGCGCAGCCGCTTGGTCTGCGCCCGGCTCACCGGGATCTCCGTCTTCTTCGGGTCGTCCATGCGCAACTGGTAGCTGGACTTGAACCACGGGACCACCTCACGGATGTGCTGGATATTCACCACAAATGAGCGGTGCGCCCTCCAGAATGCCTCCGGGTCAAGCTGGTCCATCAGCTCCTCCAGCGTGCGGCAGTTGGACTGGCCCTCCACACCGCGGGTGACCACACTGATCGCCCCGCCTTCGATCGAGGCATAGCAGATCTCCCTCTGATCGACTAGCAGAAGCCGTCCCAGCGCGCGCACAATCACCTTCCCTGAGGTGGGCCGGACCGGATGCGTCCGTGTCTCCACCAGCCGCAGCAGCGCGTCGATGCGCGCGTCGCTCGCCGAATCCGCGCGGCCCGCAATCCTTGCCCGCACCTTCTCGATGGTCTTCAGCACCCGCTTGCGGTCGAACGGCTTCAGCAGATAATCGACCGCGTTGACCTCAAACGCGCGCACCGCATACTGATCGAATGCCGTCGCGAAGACCACCTGGGGAAGGTCCGTCTTCTTGTCGAGCAGCTTCTTGAGCACCGCAAATCCGTCCAGGCCCGGCATCTGGACGTCGAGGAAGACGACATCCGGCTTATGAGTGCGAATCAGATCGACCGCCTCGATACCGTTCGACCCCTGCGCCACCACCTCAACGCCCTCCGCCGACTGCAGCAGATACAGAAGCTCCTGGCGCGCCAGCGGTTCGTCATCGATGATGAGCGCGGTAAGGGTCAAGGAGAAGTGATCAGTGGTCAGCGATCAGTGATAAGTCCCGCACCCCGATGCCGACACGCTACAACTTACCACTTACCACTCACCACTTACCACTAGCTGTCCGTGTAGGCGCGCAGCCGGGCGGGCGCGCGGTCCTCGGCAATATCGTGGCCGCATTGCGGGCAATATGCGTCGGTGATCTGCACTCCGCGAAAACACTGACCGCACACCGGGGCCATCTGGAAGCGGCACTGGGGGCAGAAGTGAACACCCTCGGGCAGCTCGGTGGTGCAGTGCGGGCAGCGGACGAGGATGGGCTGGCGCAGCAGGAAGTACACCACCGCACCCATGCCTCCTGGCATCACCAGCACGATCAGCATCCAGAGCGGGGCGGACATGGCACGGCGCTTGACATCGCGGCTAACGTATCCGACCAGAAGAACGTAGCTGGCCAGCGCAGTGCCCGTGGTGAACACAAACATCAGATGGGTGGCCTGCTGCAAGGCGCTTGGCTTGTGATGGGGCGCCGGCCCACTGTTCATGAACCAGAACCATCCTACAAAGACGAGCACGGCCAAGACGCTCGACCACAGCGGAATCATTTTAATGCCATCGCCTTCGCCGGATGCAGGCTGCTCAGAGGAACCCGATGCCCGGCGGTTCCAGAGCATGGTCATCGCGGGGCCTCGCTGCCTCGGGCGCTGGCGCGGCGGAACCATACGACCGCCAGCATGGCCATGGAGACCGGTACGAACCAGAGCAGGACCACCAGGAAGTGACGGCTGGCCTCCGTGGCGGCAAGCGAGGCGACATCCTCGATCTCCGCGGCCTGATATTGGTCAAGCCCGATCCAGAGTCCCAGACAGATCAAGAGCAGCAGCACGGAGCAGATAACGAGGGGCACCACAAGGTTGCGCACATGGTCCCGGCGCTCCTGGATGACTCTGGCCCGGTGCCGCACTACACGATGGGTTCGGTTCACCACTTCGCCGCGGGCCGCCGCGCCGATGCCGTTCAGCGCTGTGCGCCCAAAGGCCGCAGAGTCGTGTGCTTCAGGAGCTAGCTCGAACTGAAGATTAAGTTCGGTCGGCGAGTTCATCCGGTCGCCTCCACGGAGCGAAATGCGCGCAAGCGCTCAATCTCCGGCTTCAACGCAGCCAGGCCGCGATACAGCCGCGACTTCACCGTGGAAAGCGGCGCACGCGTCACGCTGGCAATCTCTTCCAGCGACATCTCTTCATGGAAGCGCAGCACCAGGACCTCGCGGTAGTTGGGCTCCAGCTTCAGCAGCACTTCGGCAACCTCAGCGCGGTCTTCGCGGCTCTGGAACTGCTCCAGCGGCGAGGGTCCTTCGGTGGCAATCTCGAAGGCGCGGCCGTCTTCGGTCACATCGCTCATCTCATCCAGCGATGCCATGGTGCGCTTGCGCGAGAGGTCGATCACCAGATTGCGGGCAATCGTAAACAGCCACGTGTCGAAGCGAGCCTTGCCGTTGTACTGGCTCCCCCGCAGCAGCACCCGCATCCAGGTCTCCTGGAATAGGTCTTCCGCTACCTCCCGTTTGCCCGTCAGGAACAGCAGGTAGCGCAGCAGCCGGTGCTGGTAGAGCTCGATCAGGTGGTCGAGCAGTTCGGGGTCCTGGCTCTTCAGGCCGTGCGCAATGGCCGCGTTCTCACGCTGGCTTTGCTCCGCCTGTTCCGTCGAGATGGCGATGGCTGCGCTCGGCATACTCTTAGAGACGTCAACTTGCAGGGAAAAGTCTCGGTCGGCGCCGCTCTTTTCCCCGCGAGACAGTAACCTCATCCCGAAATCCCTTCCGACAGCCAGTGTCCGCGGACAGAATCAGATGCAATCGTCGCTTCTACCATTGATTGTAAGGCATTTGGCGCAGACTTGGCGAGATGAATTCAGCAGGTAAACTGGACGCATGGAAGTTCTTTACGGCCTGCATCCGGTCGAGGAGGCCGTTCGGTCGGGTTCACGACGGCTGGACTGCGTGATGCTCGCGCGCGAGCGCGGGGACGCCCGGCTGGAGCGCCTGGCTGAGGCCTGCCGCGCCGCCGGGGTGCGAGTATCGCTCGAATCGCGCGACCACCTCACCCGGATGAGCCGCACCGACGCCCATCAGGGAGTGCTGGCGCTGGTCCGCGAGCGCGCCTTCCTCGACATCGAGGACCTGCTGGCGGTCAAGAATCCGCCGCAACCCGGAACCGAACCGCACCGCTTTTTCCTCGCGCTGGACGGCATCGAGGATCCGCACAACCTGGGCGCGCTGCTGCGCACCGCCGACGGCGCAGGCGTCGATGGCGTCATCCTGCCCGAGCGCCGGTCGGCCCCGGTCTCGGCTACCGTCGCCAAGACCTCCGCCGGAGCCTCCGAGCACGTCCGCATCGCCCGAGTCACTAACCTGGTCCGCGCCCTCGAGCAGATGAAGCAGGCCAACCTCTGGGTGCTCGGATTGGATGAGCGCGGCACGCCCGACTACACCGACTTCGACTTCCGCACCGACTGCGTCCTCGTCCTCGGGCGCGAGGGCGCCGGCCTGCATGACCTGGTCAAGAAGACCTGCGACCACCTGCTGCGCATTCCCATGGCGGGGATGGTCTCCTCCCTCAACGTCTCCGTCGCCGGCGCAGTGGTGATGTACGAGGCGCTGCGCCAGCGCACCCACGCCGAACCGCCGCAGCCCAAGCCGGCCGTACCCGCAAAACCCCGCAAAGGCCTCGGCTCGTGAATCGCCCAGTAACCAACAAAGACTCCGTCATCCTGAGCGGAGTTTGGCGCGAACCGGGGTCCCCGGCGAGCACCGGGGTCCCCAGCGAACTTGTTCGCTGGGGTGGGAGCTTGCTCGCTGGGGTGGGCACGCGCCAAACGCAGTCGAAGGACCCCGACATCTCTCACCCTGCCCCTGCCGCACCAACCTTTCTGCCGCTGCGCCTCGCATGGTTGGCTCTACTGCTCGGGCTGACCCTCCCACTGACTCTGGCCCAGCAACCCGCACCCCCGGCACCCGCCCAAACTCCCACCGCCAACCCGCCCGACGCAACCCCACCCCCCGGCAAGGTCCTCTTCTCGCGCGATGCCAATACGCCGCCAGACTCGCAGCCCGCTGCCCCTCAGCAACCAATCCCGCAGAAACCCACAGCGTCCGACGACTCCCTCGCCGTCACCGATGCGCAGCGCAGCGCGCTCACCTTCACCGCCTACGATCTCGACGTCCACCTCACCCCAGCTTCCGCCGGAATCTCCGTGCGCGCGGGCCTCACCCTGCGCAACGACGGTGCCGCGCCGCTCACCCGGCTCTTGCTCGACATCACCTCCTCGCTCCGCTGGGACGCCTTTTCCAGCCGCGGCTCTGGCCCTGCCGCGCCTCTGCCCTTCGTGACCCACCGCGTCGCCACCGACGCCGACCACACCGGCCAGATGGAGGAGGCGGTCGTCTCCCTGCCGCAGCCGCTCGCGCCCGGTGCGTCGTTCACCCTCACCGCGCTCTACTCCGGCGCAATTCCGCCCTCGGCCGAGCGCCTGGAGCGCATCGGCGCACCCGCCGATCAGGCAGAGTCCGAGGACTGGGACGCCATCGCCGCCGGCAATCCCGGCACGCTGGAGACTGGCACTGCTCTGCGCGGCTTCGGCAACGTGCTCTGGGTCCCCGTGGCCGAGCCTCCGGTCTTCCTCGGCGACGGTGCAAAGCTCTTCCAGGCCGTAGGTGAAGCCAAACTGCGTCAGTCCGCCGCCACCATCCGCCTGCGCCTTGCCGTCGAGTATGTCGGCGATCCGCCCGACGCCGCCTTCTTCTGCGGACGGCGCGAACCGTTGATCGCCATCAGCGACGACCCCAACCTCCCCGCTGCCGAAGCTCCCGGCATCGCCACCGCCATCTTCGATCCGCAGCCACTTGGCTTCCGCACGCCAAGCCTCTTCATCGCCGCCAGTCCCGCCAACAACACCGGCACGCCTGCCAATCCCGGCCTGATCGCCGCCATCACCGACCGCTACGACGCGCTGCCCGCCTACTCCGCCGCGGCAGCCCTGGTTGAACCGCTGCTGACGGATTGGCTGGGCCCTCGCCCTCTTACCGCTCTCACCATCCTCGACCACCCCGGCCAGCCCTTCGAGGACGATGCGCTGCTGGTCCGGCCCATACAAGCCGGCGACCCGGCAACGCTGGCGCCAGCGCTGGCCCACTCGCTGACCCACGCCTGGATCCACTCAACCCACCCATGGATCGATGAAGGCCTTGCCCAGTTCGTCTCCCTGCTGTGGACCGAGCGCACCTCGGGCCGCGCCGCCGCGCTGGCCGCGTTGCAGGACGCAGCCCGCTCGCTCGCCCTCATTGAACCTGAATCGCCCCCCGACGTAACCGCCGCCGCTGCAACCGGTGCCTCGCCTGCCGCTCCGGATGCAGCCCGTCCCGCAGGCGCAAGCCTGGCCGCCGCGACCGGCGACGTCTTCTATCGCACCAAGGCTGCCGCCGTCTGGTGGATGCTGCGCGGAATCGTCGGTGACGAAGCCCTCAAGCAGACCCTCCAGGCCTATCGATCGGACACCCGGCTTGACCGCGATCCCGCTGGCCTGCAACACACGCTGGAACAGGTCTCCCACAAGGACCTCGCCTGGTTCTTCAACGACTGGGTCTACCGCGACCGTGGTCTGCCCGACCTCAGTATCGCCAATGTGACCCCCAGCCGGCTTGAGTCGCGCAACGGCCTTCCCACCGGATGGCTCGTCGCCGTCGAGGTCCGCAACGATGGATACGCGGCGGCCGAAGTGCCCGTCACGGTGCGCTCAGACTCAGCCTCCCAGACCCAGAGACTGCGCATCCCCGGCCGTTCGAGCGCATCCACGCGCATCGTCTTCGCCGGCACGCCGGAGCAGGTCGAGATCAACGACGGAGGCGTTCCCGAGACCGAGACCAGCATCCACACTCGGCAACTCGTCCTCCCTACTCACTAAAACGGAACCTGCCGCTAACGGGGGATGCACCGTCCTCCAACGTGGAATGTACTGGCGCCAAAGATGCTGCCGATAATCAAAATGGATCGAAAAACCAAACCTCTCCCAAGGTCTGGGATCCACCTGCACTTGCTGTGCCCCGCAAGCCAGGAGAATGAGGCGCGCGGCGAGAGACAAAAGATCCTCGCCGGGCCCTCTACTCTTCTCCGCAAGCTTCCTCTCTTTGACAGGCGCCGTCGCACAATTCCCTCCTACTGCGGGGGCGCCGTCGTCTCTGGGGCCCTGGTTGCCGGCGGTGGCGTCGTCGCGGCCGGAGCTGGGGTCACCTGTCCCGCCTTCTCCTGCGCCTGAAGTGCCTTGTCGTTGGCCTCTTTGGACTTTGCATCCGCATGCTGCAAGGACGCCTGCGCCTTGGCCGCCTTGGCCTTGGCATTGGCAGCCGCCTCGTCCCGCTTCTGCTGCTTGCGCTGCTCCCTCAACTCGCTCTTGCTCATCGTGCCCGGCCCTGGCGAACTTGCCGTCGTTGGCGCCGTCGGATCGACCGGGCTGCCTGCAGATGCACCGCTCGCCGGTACCGTCTGTAGCTGTTGCGCGATTGCGCCACTCGCAAACATCGCGCAAAGCGCCAGCGTAGCCAGCCGCATCGCCATCGTTGAATCAGTCTTCATGGCAAACCTCTCCCAGGGAAAACTCCCTGTTGGGTACGATGCCTCCCACCTGGGAATGGCTGCCGTGGCCAGCCCCGACTTGGCATTCCTGCTCTTCTCAGCGAGAATCCTCTAGCCGGAATAAACTAAGTCCAAGCCCGCACCAAGAGGAATGTTCCCATGTCGCATAAGCTAACGTCGCATAATCTAACGTCGCGTAATCTCATGTCGCCTGCAAAGCTCGCATCCCCACGCACTACGTTCCGCCGCGTCGCTCTGTTCGCCCTCGCCGCATCTCTCTCCACCTTTGTGTCCGCCCAGACGCCCGCCCCAGCGCCTGCGACCATCGCAACCGCGCCCACCCAGACCCCGCCCTTCAACGGCATCGCCCATATCGCCATCCGCGTTAAGGACATCGCCGCCTCGGTCGCCTTCTACAATAAGCTCGGCTATCAGCAGGCCTTCGCCAACACCAGCGCCGACGGCACCGTCACCCAGTCCTTCGTCAAGCTGGATGATCGCCAGTACATCGAGCTTTACCCGGTCTCCCCGCGCGACGCCCAGGTCGGCTTCCTCCACCTCTGCTTCGAAGGCGCGGATCTCGTTGGCATCCACGACTTTTACGTCGCCGAAGGCCTCACGCCCATTTCCGTTCGCACCGCCGGCGCCGGCAACCTGCTCTTCACCCTCAAAGGCCCCCAACAGCCCACCTTCGCGCAGAACATCGAGTACACCCAGTACATGCCCGGCTCCAAGCACACCCTCGAATTCGGCAAGCTCAACGGTCCAGACCGCGTCGCCGATAAGATGACCGTCGTTGTGCTCGCCATGCAGGACCCCGCCGCCGCCAAGGCCTTCTACCTCGATAAGCTCGGCTTCACCGCCTCCAAGAGCGACCCGATGCTACTCAATCTTCCCGGCACATCGGCCGAACAGGTCGATATCGTCCCGGTCGATCCGCTCGGCCCCAAATCCAGCATCATCCTCACCACCCCCGACCTCAACAAGTCGGCGGCGCAGCTCACCCGGCAGCAGGTCGAGTTCAAACGAGCGAGTGCCAGCGCGACCGACAGCAGCGGCAAGACTCACACCATTGACATGATCTCGGTCACCGATCCCGACGGCAACATCATCCGCATCCAGGCCGCGCACTAACCTGCAACTGGCAACCTGCAACTGACAACTGCCTTCATGACCCTTCGCGAAGCTCTCACACGCGCCACCAGCCAACTCGACGCGTCCCCGGAGCTTCGCCCCAGCGCATCCCGGGACGCCACGCTGCTGCTCCTGCATACGCTGGGGATCTCGCGCGCCGCGCTCCTTGCCGATCCAGGCCGCGCCCTCACACCCGGCCAGCACACCGCGTACGAAGCCCTCATCCTCCGCCGCCTCGGCAATGAGCCCGTCCAGTACATCACCGGTGAGCAGGAGTTCTACGGCCTCACCCTCCACGTAACCCCGGCAGTGCTCATCCCCCGCCCCGAGACCGAACACCTCGTCGAGACAGTTCTCTCCGAACTCGATCCCGTCGCACCCCTCCATGTACTCGACGTCGGTACTGGCTCGGGCGCCATCGCCATCGCGCTCGCCCACCACCTCCCTAACGCTCAAGTCACCGCGCTCGACCTCTCCCCCGAAGCGATTGAAGTTGCCCACTCCAACGCGGTGCTCAACTCGCTCGACCACCGCATCCGCTTCCTCGTCTCCGATCTGCTCAGCGCGGTCTCCGGCGAACCGGCCTTTGATGTCGTCGTCTCCAACCCGCCCTACATCCCAACCGCCGACTGCTCGACCCTCCATCCCCAGATCCGCGACTTCGAGCCCGCCGCCGCGCTCTTCGCCGGTGCGGACGGCCTGGACATCTACCGCCGCCTCATCCCCCAGGCCCACGCCGCGCTCAAACCCAACGGCCTGCTCGCGCTCGAGATCGGCCATCGTCAGCGCGAGGATGTCCTCGACCTCCTCACCGACTGGAACGATGTCCGTGTCGTCAACGACCTGCAAGACATCCCCCGCGTCGTCCTCGCCCGCAAGCCCTGAACCAGGTACCGAATCCAGCTTGCGACCATCGGGAGCACCACGCGAAGCAGGAAAAGGGCGTGTGAACGCCCGCGAAGCCCAATACGCGTCACGAAGTGACCGCTGCCCGCGCAGGGCGCCCGTCCGGCAGGACACCATCGTTGCTCTAGCTTGGCCACAGCCACGCCGCGCCGCGCACCCCGCTGGCATCGCCGTGCATCGCCTGCAGCACCGGCGTCGCCAACGTGCCGCCACCGAACAAATATTTCTCCATCACCGGGCGCACATTTCCATACAACCGCGCCACCTCCGATAGCCCCCCACCAATCACAATCACGTCCGGGTCAAGCATATTCACCGCCATCGCCAGCGCTCGCCCCACGCGGTCCTCCAACCGCACCATGCTCGCCTCGGCCGCCCCATCGCCCGCCGCCGCCGCAGACACGATCCCTGGTCCATTCAGCGCTTGGCCGGTCATTCGCCGGTGATCGTTCGCCAGCCCGGTCCCAGAGATCCAGGTCTCCAAACATCCAAACTGGCCGCAATAGCACGGCGGCCCGGGCAGCTCGGCCGGCGTCGCCCACGGCAGTGGATTGTGGCCCCACTCCCCCGCCACGCCATTCGGCCCAACATGCACCTGCCCATGCACCGCAATCCCGCCGCCGCAGCCCGTCCCCAGAATCACCGCAAACACCATCCTCGCACCCGCCGCCGCGCCATCCGTCGCCTCGGAGACGGCCAGGCAGTTCGCATCGTTGGCGCATCGCACCGGCCGCCCCAGCGCCACGCCCAAGTCCCGCTCCAGCGGCTGCCCGTTCAGCCACGTCGAGTTCGCATTCTTTACCAGCCCGGTCGCCTGCACCACCGTCCCCGGAATCCCCACGCCAACCGAGATCGGCTCGTAGTTGCCTTGAAGATTCTTGACCCGCCGCTCCAGGTAATTCACAACCTCCAGAATCGCCTTAACCGTTGCGTCGTAATCGTGCTTCGGCGTCAAAATCCTCAGCCGCGCAATCTCCGCGCCCGCCTCACCCAGCGCCATCCCCTCGATCTTCGTCCCACCCAAATCAATCCCAATCCGAACCCGGCTTGCCACCTGTCTGCTCCTCCCGCGAACCTTCAGTTCTGTTGTGCTCTCACGCGAAGCGTCGAGAACAGCACGAAGTGCTTTGTCATCCCCCGCATGAAGCTTGTCATTCCGTAGCGCAGCGTAGGAATCTGCTTCTGCTCTTGCTCTTGTCCTTCAACTAACAACCTGCAACCTGCAACTGACAACTAGCCTCAGCTCACCAGCCATCGTAAAGCATTCGCCAGAAACCTCTGCTGCAGCACAGGCTGCATCTCCGGCACGCGATGGTACAGCACCTTGCCCGCGCCCAGCTTCGTCGTAAACGTCCCCGCGCCGATCACCCGCGAGTGGTCGCGCGAGTACCCCGCAACGATCTCCACCTCGGCCCCGCCCGGCGCGCGATCGATCACCAGTCCGTTCGCCGCCTGCCCCTTCGCCTGGTAATGGATCCCCATCGCCTGGTCCACCGGCATGCCGTCGTACACCGGATGCTTGCGCACGAAGTACCAGTTCCCCATCCACGGCGCGCGCACATCGCCAACCGCGCCGCTATAGGTAAACGCGCCCGCCGCCGCCAACTGCTTCGCGACGCCATCGCTCAACGCATCCGTCTGCGGAATCGCCAGTAACGGAATTCCGCCGCGCACAGCCTGCAACACGGCCGGATCGATCTGCCCCGTCTGCGCTGCCGGCCGCCGAGCCGCACCGTTCGGCTGCGCCTCCAGCCCCGTCGTATCCCCCGCATTCTGCGTGGTGACAGCTCCGGTCACAACGCCGCCAGAAATGATCGCAGCATACTTTTTGCCAACCTCAAATTCATCGATGATCCAGCATTCACCAGCATCAACTGCCAAGGCCTTGAGCCGACTTAGCAAGGCCGGTGGTATGCCGGAAACCGCTATACGCCGACCTTCATTGCATTGAGCGTTTGACTTCCCTGTACTCGCCACCCAAATCTCCTTGGTCTGCGTACTCCCCGGCACCGAGCTCAGCGCAAACCTGAACCTCCACATCCCTTCTTCTGTAAGCTTCGGCGTTACAAATCCCTCCTTCACCATGTAACTGAACTGGTCGCGCTTCCACTCCGGCGCAGGAAACTCCGCGAACTTGATCAACTTGCCCGAAGGCGTCACCGCTGAAAACGTCAGCGTGCCCGTCGCCGCGCTATCCGTGTCGTTCAGCAGATACAGGTCGAACGTAGCCGCCTCACCCAGCTCCGTACACATAGCCCGCTGCTTCGCCACCGGCCTCACCGGCAGCAGCGTCTCCGCAATCGGCCCCGGGTCGCTCTTGAAGTTCCGCAGATTGTCCACGATGCCCGAGTGGTTCTCGATCGCCGTAGTCTCCCATCCCGAGATCGCCGCAAAGTCCAGCTCATCGCTGATCCGCG